>Ga0207884_1001261_pt1 | contig 10329 bp, 9 predicted proteins | sample MalvirmetaMSP144_FD_184236 | JGI IMG/M metagenome (GOLD analysis project Ga0207884, IMG submission 184236) | Marine viral communities from the Deep Pacific Ocean - MSP-144 (SPAdes) | ecosystem: Environmental > Aquatic > Marine > Oceanic | place: Pacific Ocean | collected 2011-07-08 | reverse complement strand
CTTGTTAAAGCTCAGATGACAAAATTTGGTGAGGTGTCCGAGTGGTTGAAGGAGCACGCCTGGAAAGCGTGTATACGTTAATAGCGTATCGAGGGTTCGAATCCCTCTCTCACCGCCACAAATAAAAAACCCGGCCCTGTGCCGGGTTTTTTATTTGTCCGTGACGGGAGGTCTGGATGAGAACCCCCGTTCGACAAAACGGCAACGCCGTTTTGGGCGCCGGTGCCTGCAACGGCGGGGTGGAACCCCGAGCCGCGCAGCGGTGAGCCAATCCCTTCCCAAGTTTACTGCAGCCTTTACTCCGAACCTGGAGCCTGGAACCCGGCCCCGTGCCGGGTTTTTTATTTGTCCGTGACGGGAGATCTGGATGAGAATCCCCGTTCGACAAAACGGCAACGCCGTTTTGGGCGCCGGTGCCTGCAACGGCGGGGTGGAACCCCGAACCGCGCAGCGGTGAGCCAATCCCTCTCTCACCGCTATCTTCAGTAAGCGATTGATCCCTCAATAAAAGCTTTATATCTAGTGACTTACCTAAAATTTCTTGTTCTATGCATTGGTACAAAACACTAGTGCAGAACAGAAGCTTTTTTTATCATTTCTTGTCTGGCCACTCCTTGGAGACACCTTGAGCCCGTAGGTTGGGGTGAGGGACGAACCCCAACGAAAAGGATAAAGAAAATCAATTGGATTGGAATAAATGCGTTATCGGCGTGCGGATACAAAAGGTGGAACCTATTTTTTCACGGTAAATTTAGCGGAAAGACGAAACAGATTGTTAGTCGACGAGATAGATAAATTACGTAATACGATGAACAAGGTAAAACACCAACATCCTTACAAACTCGATGCCATGGTCGTATTACCCGATCATTTGCACGTGATCTGGACGTTACCCGTGGGTGACAATGATTACGCGAGACGTTGGATGTTGATTAAAGCCGGGTTCTCTCGTCAAATACCTCAACGAGAAAGGATTAACGACAGCCGTAAAGCAAAGGGTGAACGAGGAATCTGGCAACGCCGGTATTGGGAACATTTGATTCGTGATGAACGGGATTATGAAAGACATGTGGATTATATCCACTACAACCCGGTGAAACATGGTTATGTAGAACGCGCGGTGGATTGGCCGTATTCAAGTATTCATCAATACATAAAGAGAGGGGATATAAGCAAAAATTGGGGTTTTGGTGATTGGCATGGCGATGAAGGCGCATTTGGAGAAAGGTCATAAATTGTTGGGGTTCGTTCCTCACCCCAACCTACGAGCTGGTCAGCTTGCATATAAGGTGAGCCCTGGTTTTAATAATAGATGGGTTGATCAATCAACACCGACTCAATTTAAATTAGGTGGTGATGTGTCAGTTACCCTAGGAGTATTTGAGTTTAAGGCTGGTGCTTTGTTAGGGCTTACGTACACTTTTGATGTAAATAAATTTGACCAGTTACAAAGGAATAAAGAAGCACAATGAATATTTGGGCAAAAATATTTTTTATAGCAATGTTTTCAACGTTTTTGATTCCTGCTTTTTATGTTTTTGATTTAGATTCTGTATTTAATGGTCAGTTACTTAATGGCTATGAGTATCTAGTGTATTTAATGTTTACTCCATTTATTTGTTACCCTTTTTGGAAGGGAGTGCATTGGTATAAATCTAGTCAAAGGGTTTTGGGTGTATTTTATATTTTATCGGGTGTTATTGCGCCTGTTGTTTCTGGAATGTTTGGGGTTTTTATATTTGAGGTATTATCGAGAAAAAAATCAAATTCAAAGTATTCGGGGTCATAGTAAAAACTCTAGGAGACTATTGGCCCTTTATTATTTAAAACCCCCACCTTTCTTAAGACAAGTAGAGTGGATGATTATCTAATCTATCGTGGAGAAGTCAATGCTCTGTTTGGATACTAAAGTATGATAAATTTTTCTGAGATTCAACGACGCTTTGAAGAGGCTTTTTAAGTGTTTAAATTGAAAGCACTGATCTTTGTGTCAGATATTATGTTTGTCTGGGGATTGGTCTCCATCCTAATAATAATGGTCGTTGGGCATATTGGTAATTTGGATCCTCTTTATTCAAAAATAGCAGAAATAGGAATGCTATGTTTAGGTGTAAATTTTTTTAGGATGTTAGTACATCTATGTAATTCAACTTATGGCTCTTATAAAGGGTTGTGGCTGTTCAGTTTTTTTATATTGAATTTATTGATTGCAATGGTGTATTACCTTGTTATATACAGACCAAGTTTAATTAAAAGAATAGGATATTCGGGGCAAGACCAGTGTTAGACCAGTATTAAGGGCTTACGTACACTTTTGATGCATATTCGGGGTCTGCATATTCGGGGTCAGAGTAAAAATTCTCACTCTTATTCTCTTGCGGATTGATTTATTATTTCTTAAATAGTCTGAAAGCTGTTTTGTTCAAGGAGGAGCGAACCCCAACGAAAAGGATGAAGAAAATTAATTGGATTGGAATAAATGAGTTATCGGCGTATGGATACAAAAGGTGGAACCTGTTTTTTCACGGTAAATATTGTTGGGGTTCGTTCCTCACCCCAACCTACGAGCTGACCCCCGATTCGTGACCCCCGATTCGGTTGTGGGAGAAAGGTCATAAATTGTTGGGGTTCGTTCCTCACCCCAACCTACGCACTACAACCCGGTGAAACATGGTTATGTAGAACGCGCGGTGGATAGACCGTATTCAAGTATTCATCAATACATAAAGAGAGGGGGTATAAGCAAAAATCGGGGTTTTTGCGATTGGCATGGCGATGAAGACGCATTTGGAGAAAGGTCATAAATTGTTGGGGTTCGTTCCTCACCCCAACCTACGCACTTTTTTAATTTCTACATGGTGGGGAATAAATGTCTTTCCTGAATTTTGACTTGTCGCTCTTTGTCGTCCGTCATACCCTGTGTCCATTCTTGCAATAGCGAACAGGCACTCAACAATGCAAAGCCCGCTAGGTTATTACGACCAGATAAAGAGTTTTTTGGAAAATCGGTTATGGCGTGCCGATATTGAATCGATGGCGCTGCCCCGGCGCTATGGCTATAAAACTGTTAGGTTTCTTTTTGTTCTGGCTCGCGAGTTTGCCAACGGACAACTCAATTTGCGTGCCATGAGTCTTGTGTACACCACTCTGTTGTCGATGGTGCCATTATTGGCGGTCAGTTTTTCCGTGCTGAAAGCGTTTGGCGTGCATAACCAGATTGAACCCTTGCTGTTGAATCTGGTGCAGCCCTTGGGGGAGAAGGGCAACGAAATCGTGGTGAACCTGCTCGGGTTCGTCGAAAATATGAAGGTGGGTGTGCTGGGTTCTGTGGGATTGGCACTGTTGCTTTATACCGTGGTTTCGCTGATCCAGAAGGTCGAAAGCTCGTTCAATTATGTCTGGCATGCCAAGTCTACCCGCCCGTTTTCGCGACGTTTCAGCGACTACCTGAGTGTGATTATGGTGGGGCCGGTGCTGATGTTTTCCGCCATCGGGATGACTGCTTCTCTGATGAATAGCGATGTGGTTCAGGCACTGGTCAGCATTGAGCCATTTGGCAGTATCATGCTGGTGGTGACCAAGTTGATCCCCTTCCTGCTGATCATCATGGCCTTCACCTTTGTTTATATGTTTATGCCGAATACCCGGGTGAAGTTTTCGGCGGCGCTGGTGGGTGCGGTGGTGGGCGGTGCCCTCTGGCAGAGCACGGGCCTGGTGTTTGCCGAATTCGCTTCATCCTCGACCAAGTACGCGGCCATTTATTCCGGCTTTGCCATTCTGGTGCTGTTCATGATCTGGCTTTACCTGAGCTGGTTTATTCTTCTACTCGGTTCCCAGGTGGCCTATTACGTTCAGTATCCGGAGCAGATCAGGCTTAGCAATCAACGTGTACCACTAAGCGGAAGGCTGCGCGAGCAAATGGCGCTGCTGACCATATACTGGATAGCCCACCGTTTTGTCCGCCACAAAAAACCACTCTCGATCGAAGAGCTGTGCCAGTTACTGGCAATACCTGCCGAGCGTGTGGCGGAGACCGTGCAGATGTTAATGGATCGGGAGCTGGTGGTTGAAACCAATGACGAACCCAGCACCTATGTGCTGCAATCTGATCCGGCCAATATGACGGTGGCTGAATTTCTTCAGATTGTGCGCAGACCCAACGATGAGCAGTCGATGATGGACGGTCAGATTCAATCAGTGGGGGGGATCGACGAAGTCATGACAAAGCTGGAGTCATCGGCAAGTGAAAAGCTGGCGGGGTTGACGTTGTACAAACTGGTGGATGACGGGAAGCCGGATTAGTAGGCGTTCAGACCAACCTACCTAAAAAAGGCCCCAAACGGGGCCTTTTTAATTGCCGGCAAGAAATGCTCAGGCACTGGCGCTTGGCCGTGCAGATACCTCGTCGTACCAGCGCAGGCTGTTACGGTTGCCCTTCGGGATGGTGATATCTACCCACTTGGCAAAGTCCACTGCACAGACGGCGGTGATGTCGACCATTGTGAAACGGTCGCCCATGATGAACGGGTTGCCGTCTTCCAGATATTTTTCCAGCCAGTGGAAAAACCGTTCGAGGGTCTTGGTGCCGCGTTCCACCAGACCGGGTATGGCTGGTGATGGCACCCCCGGCAGGCTACGGTAGGCAAAACTGTCGTTGTCGAGCTTGTTGCGAAATACCTCGGACGTGGCGATCATTCCTTCAAATTCCATTTTTCGCTGCATGCATTCGATCTGGGCGCGCTCTACCGGCGTTGTTCCCAGCAGGGGTGGCTCGGGGTGCAATTCTTCAAGATAGCGACATATGGCCATGGCTTCATCGAAGCGGGTGCCGTCTTCCAGTTCCAGGACAGGCAATAGACCGCGAGGGTTAATCGCAAGAAAAGAATCCTTCAGGTTTTCGCCGCCGAGAATATCGATTTCCACCTTGGGGATGTCCAAGCCTTTTTCAGCGATAAACATTCTGGCCCGTCTTGGGTTTGGCGCGACAGCGCAGTCATACAGTTTCATCAGTTCTCTACCTCAGTTTTTTATTGATTTTTATAGTCAGATTTGATGTCTGCGCGTTTTTGGCGCAGACATCATTTTGGCCGCTGTGGTACCACATTCTTGACCAATTGGTTTATATAACGCGGAAACCATAACGACAAAAACGGATTTTTTCAAACTGTGATGTTGCGGGTGCCAGACAATGGGTTGCTGTCAATAATTCAATCAGTGAAACAACCGCCCCAGAATGACCGGGATCGCCGTTTCCACCCGTAAAATACGGCTGCCCAGGGTGACGGGTTGAAACCCCGCTTCGCAGAGTTTGTCGATTTCGTAGTCGATAAAGCCTCCCTCGGGCCCGACCGCCAGTGTCACCGGGGATGAAAGCGGGCCTACCGGGCAAGCGATGCCGCCGCCTGGATGGGCGACCAGAGCCAGACTATCCGCCATGATGGCCGGCAGTTCATCTTCCACAAAAGGCTTGAAGCGTGGTCTGATCAGCACCTGGGGTAGTTGCGTATCACAGCCCTGTTCGAGGCCGAGTAACAGCTGTTCGCGAATGGCCTCCGGTGCCAGCCAGGGACTTTGCCAGTAGCTTTTCTCCACCCGCCAACTGTTGATCAGATACAGTTGTTTAACGCCCATGGTGGCGATCGTTTGCAGAATGCGCCGGAGCATTTTGGGCCGGGGCATGGCCAGTATGAGTGTCACCGGCAGTGCTGGCGGCGGGGGTTGATTCAATACCACTGCCAGCTCCGCTGCTTGCGGTATAAGCCTGAGCACCGTTGCCTCGCCGATCTGGCCGTTTACCAGCCCGGCCCTGAGGCTGGCCCCTTCGCTGACCCTGTGCACTTCCAGCAGGTGCTGCAGGCGCCGTCCGCCGAGTGTTACCTTTGAATCGGAGATGAAATCTGCGGGTTCCAGCAGCAATAAATTCATGGGCATATCCAGATGTCGTGAGCGAAGCGGCCCCGTTCAAAGCCCCCGTGCCGGCGAATTATAGGCCGCTGGGTACTGCAAAGGACATGCTGTTTTGTGCTTCCTGTGCTGAAAAAAAGCGCGGCAACCCGTCTATTTCACTTTTGCTCTGGTTTGTGCTGAACTGAAACCTGTTTTGTCCAAACAATTTTCATCAGGTGAAGTCTTTGGCATTCCTGCTATCCATACGTAAAAAATACTGGCGCTACTGCCGTAAAAAGTGTCACCGACACCCCATGATCAGGCCAGCGGCGCTGTTGATATTTTTTGTGTCGGTTTCGGGTTGTGCGCTGTTTGCCGCGGCGCCACCCGCAAAGCAAAGTAATATCTGCGAGATTTTCAGACAGGAACCCGGTTGGTACGACCATGCCAGAAATGCCCAGGAAAAATGGGGCACTCCCATTGCCACGCAGATGGCGTTTATTCACCAGGAGTCTTCGTTTCGCAGCCACGCAAAACCCCCGCGGGACCGGTTGCTGGGTTTCATTCCGTGGTTTCGGCCTTCCTCTGCCTATGGTTATGCCCAAGCGCAGGATCCGGTTTGGGGTGAATACGAGGAGGAGGTTGGCGGTCTGCTGACCCGCCGTACGCACATGAAATATGCCACGGACTTTATCGGTTGGTATAACCGTCGCAGTCATGAGCGATTGGGTATATCCCTGTATAACCCGGAGCACCTGTATCTGGCTTACCACGAAGGGCCGACCGGCTACCGTCGGGGCTACCATCGCAACAAGCCTCAGGTGTTGCGATCGGCGGCGAAGGTCAGTGGCCTCGCCAGTCGGTATCAGACACAACTGGCGGGTTGCGAGTCGGAATTCCGTTGTCGACACTTCTGGCAGGTGTGGCCATTCTGTCGCGGTTGAGAGCCACGGCTCTCATTGAACCGCTCAGTCCTGTTCCTTTTTTAAAACGCCATCTGATAGGACGCTGCAATCCAGGAGCTCATGAATTCCCCTTCGGTGGTGCCGTTGATCATCAGCGAGGCCTTGCCTTTGGCCAGGGTGCCCTCAACGCCGACGCCGCCTTTCAGCCAGTTCCGGTCGAAATTTTCGCCATCGAGGTCAAAGGAAAACAGGCCGATAACCTCGCCCGTGGTGCCGTCTGCACTGCCGTCAAAACGGCGAGTATATTCAAGGTTGGCGACCAACTCAAAACCGGTATTTTTGATGGGCAATGCAGCATTGGTACCAAGACGGAGCTCGGTCACATCGTCGTCGCGACTGTCGAAGCGCGCAGCAAAGCTGCCACCGGATTCGGTATAGCTGTCCAGTTTGGTCCTGGTGTGCCACAGATCCACATAGGGACTAAAGCGTGTGGATTGCACGGTAAACGCATTTTCCCAGTCCAGGCGGGCCCTGGCTCCCCATGAGCGTGAATCGGGGCTGGCTGTTGAGACTTCCCGGTTTCCCATATTGAGATAGCCGCGGCGGATATCGGCATCTGCCCAGTGGCGATAGGCACCCAGTGTGGCGTAAACCCCCTTTTCCTGAGAGACGGGCAGGATACCCTCGATCATGAGGTATTTGCCGTCAACATCCAGATCGCCGCCGTGCACCAGATCCTGATCGGCCCAGGTCTTACCGAAGGACAGGTTGATTTGGGCCGGGCCGAAATTGTAACCGATACCCAGCTCGGCGAGGCCTGTGGTGCCGTCACGACCGTCGTGGTTATCGTTGCCCCAGTCGCCGGCAACCCAGAATGTTTTCTCGCCTTTGGCAACCCGCCGGGACATCGGGCGGCTGTGGGCTCCGTTGACCAGTGTGCTGACACTGGAAAGGCTGGACTGAATGCCGGCACCGGTGGAAAGCAGGCTGGCCTGTACATCGGCCAGGGTCAGATACACCAGCTCTGTTCTGGAACCTGTGATGTAGGCGTATGGAGCCTCTACAAATGGGCAGCCAAGGCAGTCGATCAGGCTTCCAGTCCAGTAGGAAATAGAAACAAAATCGTTGTTGATATCATATGCGGTTAAAGCACTAGCGCCTTCTGTTTCCGGGAAGTTGCCGTATAGATCCCCCAGATCGAAGCGCACCAGGTCCATCAGGGCATTGGCCAGTGAGGCATTGCCCCACCAGGGTTGGGATTCCAGTAGACCGGGATTGTTCGTATAAGAGGTATAGGTCGTGGTCAGGTCGTAGGTAAAACCATCGTAGTCAACTGAGGTGGTCGGGATCGGGGCTGCATAGGTTGCGAGAGGGCTTGCTGTGAAGGCCAGTAGCATTGATAAAGATAGCGGCAGGGTTTTGAGCTTTGTCATTATTGGTTTTCCCAGCTGATTAGACGATTGAAATTGAGCCCATCCCTGCTCTTCCTGAATAAAAAATATGGCGCCCCGGGCAGGATTCGAACCTGCGACCTGCCCCTTAGGAGGGGGCTGCGCTATCCAGCTGTGCCACCGGGGCTTTGAAAAAGATAAGAATAAAACTCACTCCCAAACCGGCCGATATAGTAGTTTTATCAATTAGTTATATCAAGCCCCTTGCACAGATAGCTTGTTCATGGGGCCCTTTTTTTCCCATGAGGTCGCAGGTTCGAATTATCTTCTGGTACTGACATTTGTCCAGATTTGTCCAGATTATTGATCGAGTAGAAAGGGTGGGCCTTTACTTGTCCACCCCATTTTTGGCCATCTCCCAACGCTAAGATGGCCTTCCCGTAAAGCTTCCTGTCATGTCATAAGCATTGATGCACATGCTTACAGAACTGTTATATTTTTAAAAAGAGTCACTACGCTGCTCATGTAGTTGCTGGGCACACAAGAGCACTGAAAAGATAGGGAGAAATCTTTTGCCACTAATAAAGTGCAAAGAATACGAATCTTTTTGTCCTCATATTGCTCACTAAATAGCAGGTTATTTGTCTTAACTGTAATAGATTTTAGTGCATACAGCCTGTGCAAAAGATTAAGAAAATAATTGCCTTTAGGTTGCTCGATTAGTTGAAGCAGTTCTGCAAGTTAGGCCTGGGGTGTTGATCGCGTGGAGGATGGGAGCTAGACAACTAATCTTCGTTGACAATATCAAAAGATTTGAAATCACTGAAATTTCTGGCAAGTGGCGTATGCGTCGTTAACTGCTGCTGTAAAACCATCAAGAGACGTTGCGTATCTGGCATCATCTATAACAAGAGCGAGTGTCTTTCCAGCCTGAAGCCTACTTAAAAGATCGTCATGTAATCGACCATACATATATAGCATGGGTGTGTCATCGTGCTCCCCCCCTGGAGCAAGATCACCCAGCTTCGTTTCTTTTACTGTAAAATCACCTGAAACACTATGGCCGTCAACTATAGCGGTTACATTAACCTTATCCGTAAAATAACTTGTATGTTTGCCAAGTAGTTTTTTAGTTCCAAACATACCAAAAGTAGACACACAGTTGAAATCAATATGGTACGTTACACCTATAAGGCCTGGATTCTTCTTGGAGACATTAATTGGTAGAGCATAAGCAGATAAGCCCTTACTAAACCAAGATGCTTCCACGTTAAATGAAAGTGCTATCAGCAACAGAACCCTCAGAATAGTATTCATTACTAAAGCCCTATTCAGTTTTATTAAGCGAAGATAACTTGTTAGAAATAGAAAATAGGAAAAGGCCAGTAGCAACGTCTATCACTGCCCATATTTGACGATTAAGGTGCACAGAAATGAATGGGTTGAATAACAAACCTAAGGCCAGCAAAAACCCTGCCATACACTTTTTATCCTGTTTAAAGAGTAAGTATGCTGAATATGCACACACACCAAATACTACTAATCTTAAAAATTGATAGTATCCGTAAGGTAGTGGAAGTAATGCGACAAAAAGCATTGCAGATGCAAGAAATATTAAGGGCTTAGGCATTTAGAGAGATCTATATCTTTAGTTTAATCGCACAACCCGAATGTCTTTTGTTCCAGATGTAATATTTACATCGTATCAAAAAGACATATTAAGGTGCTATTTAAATTTTTTGTTGAGCAAATTGATTGTAGTTTTTGTTCTATGAACTTAGCTATATTTGTTAATCCCACAGAGTTTTCAGCCACAGAGTATTGAAGGTTTCTATTTCTTGGCAGAGAGAGCATCGAACCTTCTATGTCCGATGACTGTAACCCATAAGGGGGTGGGGGTATTTATAGGAAGGTGTGTGTGCTGGCGAAAAATGGATGAAAGCTGATAGTGTAAATATTTTGTTGGTTGGTAGTATGGTAACCATTTGATATAAAAAAGATTATATATGACTAGAAAAACTGGGTCTTCCCCAATCATGGTGGGTAATCATTGACGGATTCCAGCCGGATACAACTGCAGGCCGCCGAGGTGAAAGTAGATGGCATCGCGGAATCGTTGCTTGTTGCGGAACCCCCGCGCCCGTGTC
>Ga0207884_1001259_pt1 | contig 10333 bp, 9 predicted proteins | sample MalvirmetaMSP144_FD_184236 | JGI IMG/M metagenome (GOLD analysis project Ga0207884, IMG submission 184236) | Marine viral communities from the Deep Pacific Ocean - MSP-144 (SPAdes) | ecosystem: Environmental > Aquatic > Marine > Oceanic | place: Pacific Ocean | collected 2011-07-08 | reverse complement strand
AGTTCACAACGTTTCTATAGCCTCTCGGCACAGATTCAGCGGGAACGGAAAGGGTATTACGGCATTCTCGAGAAAACTCAAAAAGTCAGTATGGACGTTACCGATTGCTCGATGGGTTTGAGGGCAAGCTGACGACCAGCAAGTGGGTAGCACTTTCGAAATGCTCCCAAGACACGGCTTTACGCGACATTACAGAAATGATTCAACATCAAGTGCTGCAAAAATCCGCGTCCGGGAGCCGCAGCACACATAACTAAAAGTTATGTTTGAGTAACCCTTGTTGCGCTTGTCGGACGTGCAATGCTACCCAATACTTGAGGCTGAAATCAAAAGAACAAGGCAAGGAGATGACGATGAGAATAAGAAGTCGGACCTGAATAATCCCCACAACCCGGATAAACACTGAAGATTTGGGCAATTTCGGATACCCAGAACTTCCAGTTTGTTGTCCAATAGAGGCTGTTCTCTGGGAGTTTTATATCGATGTTTGCCTGCCCTGCCACCGATGATTTTTTCCGTTCTCGCATTGATCAGATGATTGACCTGCGTCATCCGTTGGCGGTGTTGTCCTCGCGCATGCCATGGCAAGAACTTGAGGCTCGGGTGGCACACCTGTTCGTTCGTAAAGCGCACGAAGGGGTGGCGATGCCGGATCTGGATTTGTTTGGTGAGAAGGCGCAGCGTCAGACCTCGCGCAGCAATGCCGGCCGTCCACGTGTGCCGCTTCGGATCATGATTTCGCTGCTGTATCTGAAGCATGCGTTCAACGAATCGGATGAGGGCGTGGTTGAGCGTTGGGGTGAAACCCCAACATGGCAGTTCTTTGCGGGTCAGGCTTATTTTGAACATCATCGTCCTTGCGACGCCACCACGCTGGTGAAGTTTCGCAAGTTACTGGGCGAGGAAGGGGTTGAAGAGTTGCTGGCACAGACCATCAACGTGGCCGTCGAACTCAAGCTGATCAAGCCACAGGAATTGAGCCGCCAGGCGGGCCGTTATGCCCATGCCCGCCAGTTCAAATGCATGCGCCGGGCCATTAAACGTCAACGAACCATTGTGGGTCGCTTGTCGCGTGAGATGGATCGCAAGGCCAGTGTGCTCGGTCAGGCGGTACGCGCCGCCCTGGATGAGGTCTTGAACAAGGCAAATCGTATCGCGGCCCAAAGCGCTCAGCGCAAGAGCGTCAAAGGCCAGCCCAAACGGCTGACGGCGCTGGAACGACAGCAGCTGAAACACCGTCAGGCCATTGAGCCGATCATCGGCCACCTGAAAGCGGATCACCGCATGGATCGCTGTCACCTTAAAGGTGAGGAAGGTGACCGGCTGCATGCGGTGTTGTGCGCGGCGGGCTACAACCTCAAATGGTTGCTGCGTATGATTGCCAAAAAGGGGGTGCCTTTCTTGCATGCGCTTTTTTTGCGCCTGAAAAAAGGCAACGCCGTGAGGGCGTTGCTGACGGCATTGGCGTGGGAGGCGGGTGCTGACCGGTTAAACCGTCATCGCAGCATCATGCAAAGACCCATGTTGGCGGCGTGACGCAGCGTCTTGAATGGCCGTTTTCGGCCAGAATGAATAAATCAGCAGCGATTATTTAAGATTATTTTCCTTGTACGTATAGGCGAAGAAAAGCGTTTTGTTATTTCTATCGTGCGGTTGCTTAAGAACATGCCGTGTTCCCAGATTGGTTCAATCGGCGTCATTCCTCTATTTATCCTCTATTGTTTGTGTTGCGATATCGCTCAACAGCCTTGCTGTTTGGGCGCGTAATGAACGATATGCCTTCTTTTTGAGTAAAGTACCAAAAAATTGACAAAAATAGCTCTTTATGTCAAAGTTTGACTCAAATTCAAATGATTTAATTTGTGGGCAAAAATAATGTCAACAAACCCAGTATTGTTTTATTTAGAAGAATTGTTCCAAAAAAAGAAAATAGCTAGTTTATAGGCACTTGTTCGGTGCTTTGGCCAAGCATTCTCTGTCAGAGTCCCAGTAACCAACTGATACGGATAAAAAATGAAACTTGAATCTACGCGTCAATTGCCAGTGTCCCAAGAAACGGCTTGGAATGCTTTGAATGATCTCGACATGTTGAAGCATTGCATCCCAGGGTGCGAATCGTTAACACGGAACAGTGAAGGGGATCTGGAAGCCGTTGTTGTGACCAAAATCGGGCCAGTGAGTGCAAGGTTTAAAGGAAAGGTCACGTTGGAAGATGTTGTGGCACCGAAGAGCTATCGGTTGGTTTTTGCTGGCCAAGGGGGCGCAGCTGGCTTTGCCAAGGGCGAGGCGAAAGTGAATCTCGAGCCCAAGTCTTCAGACGAAACAGAGTTGCATTACGTTGCTGAGGCCTCGGTAGGCGGGAAGTTGGCGCAAGTTGGGTCTAGATTGATTGAGTCATCGGCAAAGAAAATTGCTGAAGAGTTTTTCTCGCGTCTCGAGGCGGCGCTTAGTGCCGAGTCAACCCAAGAAGAGACGAATGCGGGTGATGATACGGCTGCCGATGCGCAAACCAAGGTGGCTGGGCAACAGAAGGTCGTGAGCCAAGCCAGTGTTTCTGAGCGTGTAGCCGAACCGAATTCTCGAAAATCAACATACCTATGGGTTGCTGCTGTCATTGCGGCATTCCTGTTGGGCCTTTCGCTGTCTTAAGGTTGATTCCGGTAAGGCACACCAGGGCTACCTTCCCACCCTTTGCGAATATTCCGGGCGATGCCTGGTTGAAAATTTTTGAGAAAAAATGATGGCGAATACGATTCTTACCCTTCTTTCCCGGCCTAAGCTTGAAGAATATTATGCAGCTGGCTTCTGGCGAACCGACACAATTTATTCGCTCGTAGAGCAGTTTGCTGCATCATCACCTAATCGGGTTGCTGTTCGAGACAGGTTTGGAACGCTCACTTATTCAGAGCTTGCCAACCATGCTATTGCGTTGTCAGAACAACTGTTATCTTCAGGTTTACGCGCAGGAGATAGGGTAGCCGTTTGGTTATCAAGCCGAGTCGAAACCGCCATTATTTTGGTTGCATGCTCGCGCGCTGGTTTTGTCTGTTGCCCTTCATTGCATCGCGATCACACGGTTGCCGATGTTCTGGAGTTATTGAATCGTATGCGCGCCAAAGCGTTTTTTGGTGAAGACCGTTACGGTGCCGACGCCGAGCGCAGTGATATTTTTGCTCAGCTTAACCAGGTGGCTTCGTTGCAAGCAAGCTACCGTTTGGCAAAGCCCGGCCAAGAGGGTGGCGATAAGCTACCGAAAAGTGCCAATAATGAACCTTCCGCAGTCAAGCCTGATCCCGATAGCGTTGTTTACTTAGCGTTTACTTCTGGTACAACTGGGCGCCCTAAAGGGGTAATGCACAGCGACAACACGCTTTTGGCCAATGCGCGTGCCATGATTAAAGACTGGCATTTCGACGCCGAGTCGGTTGTTTACACCATGAGCCCACTTAGTCACAACCTTGGGTTGGGTTCGCTCGTTATGTCTTTGGCAGCGGGTGCTGAGCTTGTTATTCACGACCTTCCGCGCGGTCAGAGCACGCTCGATCGTATCGTTGAGGTTGGTGCAACGTTTGTAGTGGGTGTGCCTACGCATGCTATCGATTTGCTCGACGAAATGGGTAAGCGCAAGATGTCAAAGCTGGGCGCGGTGAAAGGCTTTAGGGTTTCAGGTGCGTCGGCACCAACCGAAGTGATCAGAGGGCTGTTGAATTGTGGCATTTACCCTCAAAGTGGTTATGGCATGACTGAAGCCGGGTCGCATCATTACACGCATATTGGCGATGCCGCTGAACGCATTGTGAATACGTCGGGCAGATCGTGTGACGGTTATGAAGTAAGGATTTTTTCCAGGGACGACCCTGAAAAGCAGGTACCTGTTGGTGAAATTGGGCAGATTGGTGGGCGTGGCGCGAGCCTGATGCTTGGTTATTACAACGATCAAGATGCAAATGACAATGCTTTCAACACATCGGGCTGGTTCTTAACGGGCGACCTTGGGCGGCTCGACGAAGACGGTTATTTAACCATCACGGGCCGTAAAAAAGATCTCATCATACGGGGTGGGCACAATATTTACCCCACCCGCATTGAAAACTTAACAATGCAACATCCCGATATCTTAAGAGCGGCCGCCTTACCTGTGCCCGATCAGCGTCTGGGCGAAAAAGTGTGTTTGGCAATGATGCCTCGCCCGGGTGCGTCTGTTTCAGCTGAAGAGGTGTTGGCGCATTTAGATGACTCAGGTTTATCGCGTTATGACATGCCGGAATACTATCTGTTCCTCGACGAGATACCGTTAACGGCCAGCGGGAAAATTCTGAAGCGCGAAATTGCGTCCAGGATTGACGATGGCTCTCTCTCGCCGCAGCCAATTCGTTTCGTTCCGCGTGAAGCGTTGCCCCAATGATCGAACGCACTAACAACGAAACGATGCTAAGCGATGCCGACTTGGCGGGGGCGATGCTGCGATTGCAAGAGGAGCTATCTAACCCGCCTTTTCACGCGATTCTGGCACCCGTGGCTGAACGTGTTGAGCCTGATGGAACCGTTGTGATTCGTCTGGATTACAAACCAGCGTTCAGTGGGCGCAGAGGGCTAGACTTTTTTCATGGTGGAATTGTTGCAACGCTCGTCGATATGGCTGCTCACGCCGCAGTGGCAGTGAATATCGGGAAAATGGCACCCACTATTGATCTTCACGTAGATTACTTGCGACCCGCCTCGACATCTGCGTTGTTTGCCTCTGCATGTATTTTAAAAGTTGGGCGCAGTGTGGGTCGGGCAAGTGTTGCTATTACCGACGGCGAGGGTCGGTTAATTGCATCGGGTCGTGGGGCTTTTAGCACTAATCAATAAACATGATTTCAAAGGTAAAGACAATTATGCGTGCTGTGATCGTACATGATTTTGGAAAACCTGATTCTCTTGCTGTGGAAGATATTCCTTCCCCCGAGCCTGGTCCTGACGAGGTGCGGGTCAACATAAAAGCGACAGCAGTTAATTTTGTTGATCTCTTGGTGGTTGGCGGTAAATATCAGTTTCTTCCCGAGCCACCCTTCACGCCCGGCAAACTGCCAGCCGGCGTTATTGATAAAGTTGGCGCAAACGTAACAAGCTTAAAGCCAGGAGACCGCGTTTTAACGCTGGCTGAGCAGGGTGGCTATGCTGAACAAGTGGTTGTTCCGGCCGCCGATGCTTATGTACTGCCGAGTGAAATGTCTTTTACTGAAGCAGCCTCTATGGCTTTAGGTTTTGACACTGCGTGGTTTGCTTTGCGGGAGCGTGCAAGATTAAGCCCCGGCGAGGTAGTGTTCATTCTAGGTGCTACAGGTAGTGTTGGCATTGCGGCCATTCAATTAGCGAAAGCATTTGGATGCAAGGTGCTGGCGGGTATATCTTCCATGCGAAGTGCCGATGTGGCTAAGGCAGCTGGTGCCGATGAGGTCATAGACCTATCAATGCCGGATCTTCACGATGGCTTACGAGAGAGTGTGTACGCCGTGAATGGCGGAAAAGGTGTCGATATTATTATCGACTCTCTGGGTGACAAGTTTTTTGCCCCTGCATTGCGTACCTTAGCCTGGTGCGGGCGGTTAGTGGTGGTGGGGTTTGCGGCCGGCGAGATTCCCACGCTGAAAGTGAATTACCTCTTGCTGAAGAATATCGAGGTCAGCGGCTTGCAGGTATCTGACTATCGAAAACGTCAACCCGCGCGGATGAAGGCGTGTTTTGATGAAATTTTTGAGTTGTTCGAAAAAGGCTTGGTTAAAGCGCCGCCTGCGTCGACTCGCGCGCTAACTGACTTTGCCGAAGCGCTGAAAGATATTGAGTTACGCCGCACTAAAGAACGTGTTTTGCTTGTGCCATAAAGAAACTTGCCCACTCATTCTATTAAGGCTGAACCATGCAGCTCAAACACCACAATCGTTATCGTTATAGCCCCATTATTCAGCGCGAAGATTTTGTCTGGCCCGAAGGCAAGCGTCTTGCGTTCTATGTAGCGCTGAATATCGAGAACTTTAGTTTTGGTGAGGGGCTGGGCCATACGCCTACTGCGTTAGGCCCGCCACCCGATACTCGAAATTTTGGTTGGCGCGATTATGGTTTGCGAGTGGGTATTTGGCGCCTATTCGACATGATGGATGAGCTGAACTTGCCCATGGCACATTTGCTGAATGCATCCGTGTGTGAGGGGATGCCGCAAATACCCGAGCGAATCATTGCGCGTGGTGACGAAGTGGTTGGTCATGGTTATACCAATTCCGAGAGCCAGGCGGGAATGAGCGAGGACGTAGAGCGCGCCATGATACAGAACGCAACCAAAGTGCTTACTGAAAGTTGTGGCCAAACGCCAAAGGGTTGGATGGGCCCCTGGATTGCTGAAACTGGCACAACGCCCGATTTGCTGAAAGAGGCGGGGTATGACTATTTAATGGACTGGCCAGCAGATGATCAGCCCTTCTGGATGAACACGCGCAGCGGCCCCATTTTGTCTGTGCCGTATCCGATCGAAATAAACGATAGCCCCATTATGTTGAGTCGACATCAGCCAGCGACTGATTTTTATCAAATGATTGTGGATCAGTTCGAAGAAATGCTGCGTCTTTCCGCTCAGCAATCATTGGTTTTTGGTATTTCCTTGCATACTTTTGTTGCTGGCCAACCGTTTCGGTTGCGTCAAATTCGTAAAGCCCTCGATTACATCGTGAAACACCCTCGGTTTCCCGAGTTATGGGTCACGACGCCAGGGGGAGTTGCGAGACATGCCGCCTCCCTGCCTCCAGGCGTCATTGCCTAACTAAATTTATATTTCAATTTGAGTGATTTTTATGAGCTCTCCTAAATTGGCGACAAATGGGGGCGATGTTTCTGCTCGGCAAGCGGCTGCTTTGATCGCAGCAGGTAAAATGTCTTCAGAACAGTTGGTGCAAGCTTGTCTTGAGCGTATCGCTTTGCGTGACTCAACCGTAAAAGCCTGGTCGTATGTCGATCCTGAAGAGGCCTTAGCCCAAGCGCGCGCGCGCGATAAGGAAAAGCCTTTGGGGCCTTTGCATGGCGTACCGATTGCAATAAAAGACGTGATCGATGTGGCCAGTATGCCAACGGGCATGGGTTCACCTATTTACGACGGATACCGTCCCTTTGGCGATGCATCATGTGTCTCGACACTTCGTGCGGCGGGGGCGGTTATTCTTGGGAAAACAGTCACAGCCGAGTTTGCGGGCATAGCAGCGGGCGCAACACGGCATCCGTTAGCGCCAGAACACACACCGGGCGGTTCTTCCAGTGGTTCTGCAGCGGCCGTAGCCGACCGAATGGTACCGCTCGCATTGGGAACGCAAACAGGTGGGTCGGTGATACGGCCAGCGGCATTTTGTGGCGTTGTTGGGTTTAAACCCACTTTTGGAACAATTAGCCGCACTGGGCTAAAATTATCAGCGGAAAGTTTTGACACCATTGGTTTTATGGCGCGGGATGTCCTGGATATTAAGCTGCTCTGGGAGGTCTTTACCGGATGCGCTAAAAAGCAATCTCAAGAGGCATTCGGCCAACCAAAGTTACAGCTTTTTCGTGGCCCGAATTGGATAAATGCAACCGATGACACAAAGCTGGCCATTGAGCAGGTTGCTGCAAGCCTGCGCGCTCGTGGCTGGGTCATTGAAGAGTTGGCTACGCCAGACAATTTTGTAGCACTCGCTGAGGCTCGTAAAGTTATTAACGATTACGAGCGGGCGCGGGCGCTGTCTTGGGAGTATATAAACTACGAAAGCCAGATTTCGCCTGAGATGCTGGGTGTTTTGAATAATGGGCGCGCAATATCGTACGAGGAGTATGTTGCTGCGATACGTTTGGCGGAAAAATGGCGGGTTTGGTTTGGCAGTGCGATGGATGGATGGGATGGCATTCTTACGCCCTCAGCGGATGGTGAGGCACCACTTTATTCGAACCTGACGGGTTCTGCGAAGTTTCAGGAAATGTGGTCGCTATTGCATATGCCAGCCATTACATTGCCAACGTCTCAGGGGCGTTCGGGTTTGCCGGTAGGGGTTCAGCTTGTAGGCCATCGTTATGGTGATAACGAGTTGCTTGATCTTGCGCAGAAGTTGCTGGTTGGTTCGTAATGTAAAGTTATTTTTAATAAGGGTATAGCATTGGCTATTAGATATCAGGAAATTGCCGACAGGCTTCGGGCATTTCGACTTGGGTCTGGTTTGAGTGCAGAGGAAGTGGCGCGGCAAGTCGGTATTTCGCGCACCGCCCTTTATCGGTTCGAAAAAGGCGAGCTGGCAAAAATAGAAACGCTTGAAAAGCTTTCTGAGCTTCTGGGTGTCTCAATGCCAACGCTGTTAGGCGTTGGCATTGAGTATATGCCGTCTGCTGTAAGTTACTTTGAACGGGTTCGGCAACTCGAGGAAACCGCAGAGCATATTATGGTTTTGTCGGGGCCCATCTCTTTTCTGTTGGCATCCGAGAATTTCTTGTCGATGCTTGATAAAGTTTTAAAAGAAAGCTTGCCCCCCGATTTACCTGATAGGGAAGAAACGGTTCTTCAAATCGATAGAATCATGGAAGTGCTGGCGCAGCGAAAGAAAAATTATATTCAGCGTAAGCCTGGTATTCTGAACTTAATTTCAGCGCGTTCGCTACATCGTTTTTTGCAGAACGGTATGGTCGGAAACTCTATTTTGCCACCGCGGGAGTTAGCAAAGCGCAAAGCGCTCGCAAGGCAAGAGGTCGAGCACTTTATCAAGGTTATTGAAGAGGAAGCGATTGGGGTTCAGATTGGTGTTGTGATTGAGTCTTTGCCGCATATTAACTTCCAGATATTTCGTATGGCTGACCATAAAATGCTTACACTCAGCCCGTTCAATTTGGGTGAACAGCCGAATATCCGCCTCGGTGTTGCAATGGTTACGTCGGCCCCCGAGGCCATTTCTTTGCATGAAAAAGCAGTGAAAGAGATGTGGAGAAATGCTCTTAAAGGCCCTGCAGCGGTCGATTGCTTGCGGTCTCTTCTGGCGTAAAAGAGCCCCACGCGCGCTGAAAATTTTACTGAATAAGTGCCCGTTTAAAAGGGGCACTTATTTTTTATGCCTTGCGTTTTTCTACTGCATACCTGAGCATTGCTGCCACACGGAAAACGCCGTGGGCAAATTTGCTATAGGGCAAGGTTAGAAACAGCGCCATAACGAAACCCAAATGCACACATAACAAAATCGCCAGGGCATCGGTATCTCTACCCAGCCAGAGTGCTAAACCGGTTGCGCTGGTAAAGAATAGCAATGCAATGAAGCCAAGATCCATTGGCTTTTGCTCGGCATCGCCATGTTGGGGGTCTCGTTGCAGGTTAAGGTGCCATAGCCCGGCCGTACCAATCATCAGGCTTACGCCACCCACGACGCCGAATAGCTTAGGCAGGCTTGGGAAGTTGTAGGGGGCCACCCAGCCAAACAAATAGTGATAGATGGTGGCAATACTGGTGGCTGCAAAACACAGCAAGAAGCCATAAAAAGTGAAATGATGAAAACGACGACGCGCCAGCGTATGCGAGTCGTCGTTGTTGTGGCAGCCCTCACCGTGCCCCCCATCCAGGTACTTTAATCGCAATGTGTCGTAGGTGGCTTCGGTAGCTGCCGGCAAGTTAACGGGTGCGCCGCTGGTAGCGGGTGTAATGTCACGCCAGAATTTTCGAACCCCTAGTGCAAGGGCCAGCACCACAAATAAAAAGATCGGCGCAAATAGCAGCACAAGCAGGTTGTGGGGAAAGAGGTTGTAAAAGTCGCCGTTCAGCTCGGGGCCCCATAAGTTACCTTTTAATAGAACGCCTAACAGCATGAATGCGGAAAGACCAATTGCTATAGCGACGCTAAGTGTGAGGCCATTACGCTGATAGAGCGAGCCAAACGAAGGGGGCCAGGCATAATCAGTGTAGGTTTGGCGACGTACCTTGGCAGTTGCTTGGGATACGTTCACTGCGAATTCATGAGGTGGGGCGTACTGGCACGCATGTAAACAAGCGCCGCAGTTATGGCATAAGTTGGCCAGGTAATGTACGTCGGCTTTGTTGAACTCCAGCCGCTTGGTCATTGCAGGAAAAACGGCACAAAACCCTTCGCAATAGCGGCAGGCATTACATATATTCATTTGCCGACTGAGCTCCGCCTCCGATGCGGTTAGCGGCTGGTTTTCTGCCAGGCTCTGCGCCTCAATGGTGAGGTCTTGAAGCGATTGCATATTTGCGTCCTTTTATCAACGATGTGCAGCTTGTGCTGCGCTTGCCCCGGCAATTCGCCCGAAGGTGGTGCCAATCGACATGCCTACCCCCGCCGTGTAA
>Ga0207884_1001258_pt1 | contig 10342 bp, 6 predicted proteins | sample MalvirmetaMSP144_FD_184236 | JGI IMG/M metagenome (GOLD analysis project Ga0207884, IMG submission 184236) | Marine viral communities from the Deep Pacific Ocean - MSP-144 (SPAdes) | ecosystem: Environmental > Aquatic > Marine > Oceanic | place: Pacific Ocean | collected 2011-07-08 | reverse complement strand
TATGTATCCGAAACCATCGATGCCCTAGGTAAACTCAATCAAACCGAGCTTTACCAAATCATGAAAATCATCAAGTCGAAGGGTAAAGTATATCAGCCGCCAGAGATAGACGGAGATTATTACCACCTCAGTCGTTTTCTTACACCAGAAGAAAGAGAAATTCAGCTGAAAGTGCGTGAGTTCATGAACGAGCATGTAAAGCCCATCGCCAACGACTGCTGGAATAAGGCTCATTTTCCAATGGAGCTGATTCCAAAAATGGCAGAACTCAACATTGCTGGCTTAACTTATGAAGGTTACGATAGCCCTATGGGGAGTTATCTGCTTGAAGGTTTTATCACGATGGAAATGGCAAGGGTTGACACGTCTATTTCCACCTTTTTTGGGGTGCAAAGCGGCTTGGCCATGGGCAGCATTTACTTCTGCGGAAGCGAAGAGCAAAAATGGAAATGGTTGCCAGCCATGCAGCGAATGGAGAAAATTGGCGCATTCGGTTTGACGGAACCCAACGTTGGTTCGGCTGTAGCAGGTGGCCTAGAAACGACCTGCAAAAGAGACGGAGATAGCTGGATTTTGAATGGTCAGAAGAAGTGGATCGGCAATGCGACATTTGCTGACTTGACCATTATTTGGGCGAGAGATCTGGACGATAATCAGGTGAAAGGTTTTATTGTAGAAAAAGGAACCAAGGGTTTTAAGGCTGAAAAACAAGAAGACAAAATGGCCTTACGAACCGTTCAGAATGCCTTAATTACTCTGACGAACTGCGAGATTTCGGAAGAAAATAGATTACAAGAATGTAATTCGTTTAAAGACACTTCTAAAGTATTAAAGGCTACGCGAGCTGGTGTGGCTTGGCAAGCGGTCGGTTGCGCCAGAGGCGCTTACGAATGTGCTTTAGAATATTCTACCCAACGATACCAATTCGGAAAACCCATTGCGAGTTTCCAGCTGGTGCAAGATTTATTGGTGCAAATGCTTACGGATTTAACCGCCATTCAGAGTATGGCTTTTCACCTTTCAAAATTACAAGATGAAGGCACCATGACCGACCAGCAAGCTTCATTGGCCAAGGTCGCCTGTACAAAACACACCCGAGAAATAGTAGGTCATGCACGCGAGATTTTTGGCGGAAACGGAATTTTATTAGAGCACAACATCGCTCGATTTGTGGCCGATGCCGAAGCACTCTATACTTATGAAGGCACCAAAGAGGTCAATTCGCTGATTGTGGGCAGGGACATTACTGGAATTAGCGCCTTTGTTTAATGGAAGTGCCAAACAACTGATTTTCTGATCCCTAATCAACTCTTAACTAATTCCCTAATAACTCTTCAACTAATGGCCAAAGGCCACCTTGCTTTATAAGCCTTAATAGCGGAAGTTTGTAGCCAGATAGGAATACATGAAGAATTACGCGGAAGACATAGACGAACAAGACGAACTTTTTGAGCATCATAGAATTGTGGCCGACAAAGGTCAAGTGCCTTATCGTATCGACAAATTCTTGATGGACAGACTGCCCAACGTGACCCGAAATAAGGTACAACAAGGCATTAAAGATGGTTTTGTGTTAGTTAATGGTGAAGCGATAAAACCTAATTATAAGGTACACCCGGGTGATGAAATTGTGGTGGCTTTACCCGAGCCTCCTCGTGATACCGAAGTAGTTGCGGAAGATATTCCTCTCAACATTGTATTTGAAGACGATCACTTGATGATTGTAAATAAAGAGGCTGGAATGGTGGTGCATCCTGCTTATAACAATTGGTCGGGTACATTGGTAAATGCGCTCACCTACCATTTTCAGAACCTGCCTACCATGCAAAACAATGAAGGCAGGCCGGGCCTTGTACACCGCATTGATAAAGATACTTCTGGGCTTTTGGTGATTGCCAAAAGTGAAAAAGCCATGGCTGGTTTAGCCAAACAATTTTTCGATCACTCCATTGAGCGTACCTATTATGCTTTAGTTTGGGGTGAACCCAATGAAGAAATGGGTACTATTGACGTGAACCTTGGCCGTAGCGAAAAAGACCGCAGGGTTACCGTGGCCATTGAAGATGGAAGCCGTGGCCGCCATGCAGTAACGCACTATAAAATCTTAAAGAAATTGCGTTACGTAACCCTAATCCAGTGTAACCTAGAAACAGGTCGTACGCACCAAATTCGAGCGCATTTGAAACACCTTGGGCATCCACTTTTTAATGATGCTACTTATGGTGGAGATAAAGTTTTGAAGGGAACACAATTTTCTAAGTACAAATCTTTTGTAGACAACTGCTTTAAAATTATGCCCAGACAAGCCCTTCACGCCAAATCATTAGGTTTTGTACATCCCGTAACGGGGCAGTTTGAGCAGTTCAATTCAGAATTGCCAGAAGATTTTAAAGCTGTAATTGAAAAGTGGGAGCACTATGTGCAGCACAATTAATTTTTTAAATCGCCAATCACTCCTGCGGGATTGATCAGGTTTACATAGTCTGTTAGTTTGAGCTCCAGCTCGGTGGGTCCCATAGAATAGGGTCCAATTTCATAGGCGTTATAATAGAACAAGAGACTTTTGTTCATAATAGCAAAATTGGTATTGAGCTGAAATTGACCATTTTCGAAGAAGTAACCTTGCTCATTTAATGGTTCGCTAGGTGGAATTTTCTTGTCCATGCGAAATTCAATTTCCGCCAGCTTATTGAGTTCCTCTTCATAACCTTCCATTAGGATGTCGCTTAGTTCCAACACTTTTCCAGTGGTCAAATCATAGCTACGATACACCTGCATAGAGTTTGGATGCGCACCACCAGTAAAGGTAAAAATGGTAGTGGCGGTACTGATAAAGCTTGAATCTTGATGAATAATGTCTGAGCTAATTTCTAAAAGCCAGCCAGAGGTATAATCTTCGTTTTCATTAAGTATTCTTTCATATTCTTGACTCATTTCTGCAATGAGCAATTTGAAATCATCTTTAGGCTCGCTAATAAAGGCATAATTTAAAATATCATGCTGAATCTGCTTGTTGATAGAGTCAATGACTTTAGCAGAAGCACCACTATCAATTACAGGGTATTGAATTTCTATGCTCAAGCATTTCTCACCTTTTCCATCAGCAGCACAAGGCCCTTTTTGTTCATCAATTTTTTTAAGTTCATAATTGACAAAAGTAGCCTTGGCAATAGGCTGAACTACTTCTGGAGTAGTTACACTTTCTTTTTTTCCAAACTCACAAGCAGTAAGTAAAAGTAGTATTGATAAAAAACCTAAAGGTTTCATTCTCCAAATTTAAAGGTGTGCGAAATTTCTTTTTTGTTGAGCTTATAGCTTTTCAGCTTGTCATTTGCTTTAATATGAACGATGTTTTCCTGCTCTGGAAAAGACTCGAAGAGCACAACGTTCGAAATATCTAACTGAGAAATGGCAGTGATGTTTTTTGCTTCAATATAGCACCATCGGGCATCGCCTTCTAGTTCACTACCGATGTAATCTAGCTTGGCTTTTTTACCATCAATGGTAATAAAAATTTTGGTTTGAATATACTCGTTAATCAGGCTGTCAAGCTTTTGAGGATCTTTAGGTTTATAGGTATCTATATAATCCATTTTATGGAATGCCTGAAGACCCGTGGCAAGATCGTCCATAAATATGCGTTGACTGATTTGAAGTGCCTTTGCTTCCTTATTGTACTCCATATCGCAAACACTCACATGAAAAGGGTGCAAACTCCAAAAAAGGCCAATTATCACCGTATATAAAAGCTTAGTAGGCATGGCTTACGCTATTTGTATGTCCTTCAAGAATTAAGTTTTATTATTGCAAAGCTAAGTGAAATCTGTCAGCAAGTCACCAAAATACAAGAATGGATCAGTTTAAGCTTTACTTCCAATTAGGACACGAACACATCCTAGATATCTATGGTTTTGACCATATTCTTTTTGTAATCGCGCTTTGTGCTATTTACATGGCCCAAGATTGGAAAAAAGTGCTGATTCTTGTCACAGCATTTACCATTGGCCATTCGATTACACTCGCTTTAAGCACTTTCGAGCTAGTCAATTTTCGTACCGATATTATCGAGTTTCTAATCCCGGTTACAATTTTCATTACCGCTTTCAGTAACATAATTAGAAAGCAAAATTCAGTAAAACCTTCGGTGCTTAACCTCAATTACTTCTTTGCGCTCTTTTTTGGCTTGATCCACGGCTTAGGCTTTTCTAATTATTTGAAGAGTCTTTTAGGTAAAAATGAAAGTATTATCACCCAATTGTTAGCTTTCAACCTTGGTCTTGAATTAGGACAAATTTTAATTGTAGTCTTTTTCATGATTATTTCATTCGTTTTTACGGGGCTTTTTAGGGTTTCGCGAAGAGATTGGAATTTAGTGGTTTCTTCTGCCATAGCAGGTATTGCTATTACCACGATGATTGAAATGAAGTTTTGGTAACGAGGGCTGTGGTTTTGATCTATTAAAGAGAAGTAAACAATATCTATCAATTCTAGAATTCCTTTTATAAATTGAACCCCTATTTCTTCTATTTTTCAAGTAGGAGAATCGGCCTTTTGAGGAAAAAGGCACCGAATGAATTTAAAAAACAAACAAACCTATGAATATGAAACGATTACTTTTCGTAGCAGCAGCGGTTGTTTTCATTTCAGGCCAATCTTTGGCTCAAGTGATTAATAGCAACCACGGTAAACGTTTTGAGCAACTGGAGCGAATGCTTCGTGACCCAAGTGTGTACCGTACTGCATCTGGAGCCCCAGGCCATGAATACTGGCAGCAAAAAGCAGATTACGTTATTGAAGCAGAGTTAGACGATACCAACCAGCGACTGACGGGTTCAGAAAAAATCACTTATTACAACAACTCGCCTGATCCCCTTCAATATCTGTGGATTTCATTGGACGAGAATGTAAGACAACCAGATAACCCCGTTTATAAGTGGGAAGAAAGCGCTATCAGAAGCAGAATGACCTACGATCAGATGGTAGCTTTAAATGGCCATGACAATGATTGGGGTTTTCATATTACTGAGGTTAAAGATGCAAAAGGTGCAGATATGACCTATACCATCAACCAAACTATGATGCGAATTGACCTGCCTTCACCTTTAAAACCAGGTGATAAAATGACATTCGGAATTAAGTGGTGGTACAATACAACGCCAAGAGATGTGTCGGGCGCCAGAGGAGGTTATGAGTATTTTCCTGAAGATGGAAATTATCTATATACCATTACAGGTTGGTACCCAAGAATGGCTGTATACTCTGATTTTCAAGGTTGGAACAACAAACAATTTACTGGCCGTGGTGAGTTTGCGTTGACATTTGGAGACTTTGATGTAAAAATGACAGTGCCAAACGACCACATTGTTGGGTCAACGGGTGTGCTACAAAACCCTAATGCTGTACTTACCGCAGAGCAAAGAAAAAGATGGGAGCAAGCAAAAAAATCAGAGGTTGAGCCAGTTGAAATTGTGACTTTAGAAGAAGCCAAGGCTGCTGAAAAAGGAAAACCAACGGGCAAGAAAACTTGGAACTTTAAGGCGGAAAATGTTCGTGATTTTGCATGGACATCGTCTAGAAAATTTGTTTGGGATGCCATGGCCGTAGATATTGAAGGCCGTAGCGAAAATCCAATGGCCATGTCGTATTATGCTAAGGAGGCTTATGGAATTTATGCGCGTTATTCAACCAAAGCCGTAGCCCATACCTTAAAAACTTACTCTAAATACACCATTCCTTATCCATACCCAGTAGCAATTTCTGTAGAAGCTTCTAACGGAATGGAGTACCCAATGATTTGCTTTAACTATGGTAGAACATTGCCTGATGGTACTTATCCAGAGTCGACTAAATGGGGTGCAATTGGTGTAATTATTCACGAAGTAGGTCATAACTTCTTTCCTATGATTGTAAACTCTGATGAGCGTCAGTGGACATGGATGGATGAAGGTTTGAACACTTTTATGCAGTACTTGACAGAACAAGAATTTGACGAGAACTATCCTTCAAGAAGAGGGCCAGCACATAAAATTGCTCCTTACATGGGATTGCCAAAGGATCAATTGGAGCCAATTATGACCAACTCAGAAAACATAATTGGTTTTGGAAACAACGCTTATGCTAAGGCGGCCACGGGCTTAAACATTTTGAGGGAAACCATTATGGGGCGTGAGCTTTTCGATTTTGCTTTTAAAGAGTATGCAAAGCGTTGGGCATTTAAGCACCCAACTCCAGACGATCTTTTTAGAACATTAGAAGATGCTTCAGCAGTAGATTTAGATTGGTTCATTAGAGGTTGGTACTTCACAATAGACCATACTGATATATCCATTGACAATGTGCAGTGGTACAAGCTAGATACTAAAAACCCAGCGGTTGAATTTCCTAGAATGAAAGCCGAAGCTACAGAAGCTGACTATGACATCAGAAAGGATAAGAATAAAGAAGAAGGCATGACCTATTATGCCGAGAAAGACAAAGGCCTTCAAGACTTCTACTATTCTTATGATGAATTTAAAGTGACTGAAGAAGCTAAAAATGCATATCAGAGATTCAGTGCATCGTTAAGTGATGAAGAAAGAGCAATGTTGGGTAGCAACAAAAACTTCTATCAAATTGACTTCTCAAACCAAGGTGGCCTAGTAATGCCAATCATTATTGAATGGACTTATGCAGATGGAACTACCGAAATTGAGAAAATTCCCGCTTACATCTGGAGAAAGAACGAAGACAAAGTGACCAAGGCCTTTATGAAAGATAAGGAAGTGGTTCAGATTCGTATTGACCCTAAGCGCGAAACAGCAGATACTAATGAGGATAATAATTACTTCCCAAGAGTGAATAAGCCTTCTCGCTTCGAGATGTTTAGAGGGGGTGGCGGAGGTGCCAGAGGCCAAGCCACTGGTTCTAACCCAATGCAAAGAGCTAACGGAGGAAATTAAATTCTAAGCTTATAGTTTGAAAAGCCCAGGGCACAATTTGTGTTCTGGGCTTTTCATTTTTCCGATGTTCAGGTTTGGTACTCGTGAAGATTATTGATCCGACTTACGCGCTCTTCCTTTTCTTTTTCCAAAGTAGAAACAAGAAAAGAAGTAAGGCAGATATTGAAACAATGATGACAATGTTTAACCAAGCTGGATTGCTAGCTTCTATAGTGATGGGAGAGCCCAACGAAATAAATGCCGCCCAATAATAAGGATGTGCCGTGTAGTTATCTGATTTTTGAAGGTATTCTCGTTTGGTTTGAGCAATTGCCGTGTTAATGGGTACTTTTTCGTTAAGAAGCTTGTGAGTGTTTACCATTAACTCGGAAGTAACTTTATCATTTACACTCCAAAGACTCATTACTATAGATGGAACACCAACGAGCGCAAAGCCTCTAGCAATACTAAAAGCACCTTCACCTCTATTGATTTCTCCCACTCCGCTTTCGCACGCGCTCAAAATGGCCAGCCTCGCTTGTAAACCAGCCAAATAAAGGTCACTTGTATTCAGCACGTTGTCTAGCCCGTTAAAAATTAGTTTCGATTCATACTTTCCAGTACTATCGGCCACACCATGAATAGCCAAATGAAGTACATCGTAATCCTTTGCTGTTTTTAGAAAGACACTTTTGGTACCTTCATTTCCAAGGTAATAATCGCCTTCAATTTTTGATTGTAGAAATTTAATTTCCCTGTCCGTTCCTGGTAAGGCAGCAAATCCAGAGTCACTATCTCCTTGGCTGTAGCCAATTCCCATCAGGTTTTTGATGGCCTTTTTAGATGCCGCTTTGTTAAAATCGCGATTAGATGAAAGCTGATAATTAATAGTAAAATCGTTTATGAGGTAGGGTAAATCTTTAAATGACCTTGGGCTTTCGACTAAAGAAGTTATGAGGGTTTCAAACGGTAGTCTCGACAAATACTCATCTGGAATAATAGTGAGGTCATTTACTTTGCTATCTAACTGATCTACTATTGGCTTAAGTAGTAGATTATAGATATAGAAAGAGTTTATAGTAAACGCCTTGAGCTTATTATTATAGTCCGATAGATTGGGTCTGTTACCTACTTCCTTAATTAAGTCGCTAAATGACTTTTTAAATAATTCGTCAATATCTACTCTCTCGAAAATCTGTTTATTGGCCGATTTTCCCAGTAGGAAGATTTGATCTTCTCCCACAAAAAACTCTATTATGGCTTTATTGCTGGCCGCATTGTCTGTGGACTCACCTTTAAAAACTAGGTTACCATCATCCGATTGGTCAACTAGAAAGAGGGAAACACTATCCTTCAATTCTTTAAGCTTTACGCTGGCATTCAATAGTCTGTTATTAATTCTACCCACTGAATCGCTGGTGGGCGAAGATTTGTCGAGGATAGAGTAAAAAGTAGTATTTAATTTTTCTATTTCTGTTTTTAGCTGGTAGAATTCACTTCTTAAATACTGGGGCACATTTGAGTTCTGAATTTTTCCAAACTCACCAGATTGTTCTAAAAACAATACGGCCTTACTTAATCTGAAAAACTCGGCAGCGTTTTCAAAGCCCATTTTTGTGTTGCCAAGCTTAAACATTAAGTAGGAAGCCTCAATTCCTGCTTCGTATAACGATTTGAAATTTTCAGAAAGAAATAGCTTTCCTTCCGTCCTCATTAGCTCTTGTCTACTACTCATCAAAAGATTGTGCGTATTGCTGGCATAAGAGCTGGCTGCCAGTAATACACTTAAGCTGTCATGTAAACTCTGGTTATAATAGCTTATAAGCGATATGGCCTTGTCTCTCAAAGAGGTCATTGTGGCAATGGTGAGTTTTTGGGTTTTGATTTCTGGAAACTTCAGAATATCAGATTTGTAGTATTCAGGAATACTGTTTCTTACTGCCGAATCATAATAATCAAATGAAAGCTCGAGCTTATCTAGCCTATTGTAAAGCGACCCAGCAACACTAAATAAAGACTCAGCCTGTTTATTTGGGAAGCTTGGTCTTAATTCGATCAGAACATCTTCGATATAGGATTTTGCCTTTTCATAATCCCCTACACCCAAGAGCCCGTTAGCAATATTAATTTTTTGTTGAATGATGAACCTTGATTCTTCAGGGTTTGTATTAATAATTTCTTGGAGACTCTTGATTGCTTCTTCATATTCATTTAATCCCAATAGAATGGCTGCTCTAAGGGATTTCATTCCAATGATTTTACCTCTTACACTTATAAGCTCATTTGCCGGTAATGGGCCAAAGAATTTAGTTATGTTTTTGGTTTCATTTATTAGTTCATCGCATACTTTTAGGCCTCTCTCAAAGTCCTTCATTCTATACAGTACGTTCCCCAGATTGAATCTAGAATCCACATATTTTGATTTAGATACAGAGTCGTATTTTTCCTTAGAGTAAGCTACTTCTTCAATCGCATAGGCCAGTGCTTGAGCGTAATCACCTTTTTGCATATACACCTTGGCGAAATCATTCATTACATAAAGAATTTCATCTGGGTTAGAGTTTTCCTTACCCAAACGAGTTTCCATGCGTTGCTCCAAATACTTTGTTAAAGTATCTAGGTTCATTTCGCCATAACTGTAAGCATAATATTTAAACTCAATCAAGGTCTCATAGTAGGCGGAATCATAGTTGTTTGAAGACCTATAAACGGTTTGGGCAGAGTCTAAATCGGAGCCAGCACTATAAAAATTGTCCGTTTTATGTTCTATGTAGCCTCTTCTGAAATAAGCCCTAGAGAGCAAAAAATGATTTGATGGAAGGTGTTTTTTAGCGGTTTCAACTGACTTTGTTGCTGAAGCTAGGGCAAGAGAATCTCTTCTTAAAGACCATAGAATTAAGGCATTTCGCTCTAAAAGAAAAGTGAGTGATTCGTAGTCTTTGGCGGCTTCAACCTGAGGTAACACAGACCGAATGTATTCTAAGGTTCTAGCATTCTGGGAGGTAGGATCTTTCTTGTCCTCGTTGAACTTTTCGTTGAATTTATCAACCCAAGAATTTTTTAGTTCAAACGGTGTTTTTACTTTGTTAAAATCACTTTGCTGAGCTCTTAAGGGAGTACATAGAAATATCAGTAAAAGCCAGCTTAGAATAGTAGTGTTAGAATAATATCTCGATAGTAGAGACATTCCAATTGTTTGAGTAGAGTGAATATTATGAAAAATAGGAAGATTAGACTGGAGTTCCAAATAAGCAAAAAGTGCAAACTTCTACTCTAAATATTAGTTATTGGGGTATGAAAATCAAAATTTCTACAAAGGTAGAGCAAGACTTGGCGAATGTAAAGGATGGATTTAATGAAAGACTTTTTATTAACTTAAGCCCCGCCTATCCAAAAGTTGAGCTAAATCGATATGATGGATGTGA
>Ga0207884_1001257_pt1 | contig 10342 bp, 7 predicted proteins | sample MalvirmetaMSP144_FD_184236 | JGI IMG/M metagenome (GOLD analysis project Ga0207884, IMG submission 184236) | Marine viral communities from the Deep Pacific Ocean - MSP-144 (SPAdes) | ecosystem: Environmental > Aquatic > Marine > Oceanic | place: Pacific Ocean | collected 2011-07-08 | reverse complement strand
CCCTGACCCCATCGCCGGGACTTGACCTGCCGGCCCCGGCGCCCTCGGCTGGCCGTCGCCTGCGGCCCTGCCGCGGGGTCTCGCCGCCCTGGAGAAATGGCCATGCCGCGCAAGCCCAACTTCATCGTCATCCTGGCCGACGATCTCGGCTATGGCGACATCGGTTGCGATGGCGGGACCCTGATCCGCACCCCGCAGCTCGACCGGATGGCCGCCGAAGGCGCACGGCTCACCGACTTCTACGCCCCGGCCAATGTCTGCACGCCGTCACGCGCGGGCCTGCTCACCGGCGGCTACGCCATCCGCCACGGCCTGGCGCGCGAGGTGATCCAGCCGGCCGACACCAACGGCCTGCCGCCTGAGGCGCCGACCATTCCGCGCCTGCTGAAGCCCGACTACGCCACCGCCCTGATCGGCAAGTGGCACCTGGGCCACGTCTCGCCCCACTGGCCGCCGCAGCGGTTCGGCTTCGACCGCTTCATGGGCCTGCCCTACAGCCACGATATGCGCCCGCTGACCCTCTATGAGGGCGAGGGCGAGGCGCCGATGAGCGAATCCAAGGCCGACTTCGCCAAGCTGACCGAGCACTTCTTCGACGAGACCACCGCCTTCGTCGAAGCCCACCGGGACGAGCCCTTCTTCATCCTGCTGGCCCTGACGGCCCCGCACGTCCCCCTGCGGCCCAATCCCGACGATCCCATGGGCTCGCCGGCCGGCGACTATGGCGAGGTGGTGGAGGAGGTGGACGCCCAGGTGGGCCGCCTGCTGCGCCGGCTGGAGGCCATGGGTCTGGCGGAGGACACGATGGTGGTCTTCACCTCCGACAACGGCCCCTGGTTCGAGGGCTCCACGGGCCCGTTCCGCGACCGCAAGGGCGGGGCGGCCTGGGAGGGCGGCTATCGCGTGCCCTTCATCGCCTGGCGGCCGGGGACGATCCCCGCCGGGGCCGTCTCCAACGCCCTGGCCAGCAATCTTGATTTGCTGCCGACGATCACCGCCATGGCCGGCCTGGCGCCGCCGACCGAGGGGATCGACGGCGCCGACCTCTCCGGCGTCCTGCTGCGCGGCGAGGCCTCGCCGCACGATCAGATGATCCTGTTCGATAACCTGCACGTGGCCGCCGTGCGCACGGCCCGCTGGAAATATGTGGTGCGGTCCTACTACCGGACCATGGACATTCCGCTGGACCAGCACCGCTATCCGCTGCTGTTCGACCTCAGCGTCGATCCCGGCGAGACCTATTCCCTGCTGTCGCGCCACCCGAATGTGGCCGAAGACATGGCCCGCCGCGTCGCCGAGGCCCGCGCCAGATATGCTCCCTTCGCCGAGGCGAAGCCGCCTGCCAAGGCGCCGGAGAGCGCGGCGACGTGGAAGGACTGAAAGCGAAGCCGCGGCGCTCTGATCAGAACCGGTCGGTGGCGAGGCTGCGGGCGTCCTGCACCCGCGCCGCCTGATGCAGCTCACCCGATCGCGCCCTTGCTCGCCAGGGCCGCGCCTGTTTCAGCGCGACGTGAAGCGTCTCCGCGGTCCGGTCGAGGTCGGCGATCACCAACGATGACTGGCCTTCCGCCGGCGCCTGGGCGATCCATCGGCCGTCGGGGCCAACCAGGCCGGCCGGCGCCGCATCACTGCATTGCGCCGGGACGGCGAAGCCGAGCCAGAAGGTCCCGCAGGCGGCATGTCCCTGGGCCTGGATGGCGAACATCGGGTCGCGCGAAAAGGTCGACAGCAGGACCAGGTCTACGTCCAGCTGAGCGCACTCCACGAAGAGTTCGGGAAACTGGATCTCGATGCACAGCAGGCAGGCGAGACGGAAGCCGTCCACCTCGAAGACCAGCGGCCCCGCCCCGGGCGCATACCACTGGGTCACCTCCGAATAGGACAGCAGACGCTTGTCGTAGCGGCCTGCGACCTCGCCCCGGTCGGAGATCACATAGAGGCTGTTGTGCGGAAGGTGCGGCGGCGTGAGCCGATGGGCGGCCCCGATGATGGTCCAGAGGGAAAGGTCCGCCGCCAGGGCGGCCGTCTCCTTCAACTCGGCCCGCAACGCCGACCAGTCGATATCCCACCCGGCCAACGCCTGCTTCCCGGGTCCGGAAGGGTAGCCGGACATGGCGCCTTCGGTGAACTGGATGAGCCGCGCGCCGGCGGCGGCGGCCTGGCGCATCTGGGCGCGAATCCGCGGGCCGTTCACCCGCGCGTCGAACGCCACCTCCGTCTGGGCGATGGCGATGCGCAGGCGTTCGGCCGGGGCGGGCTGAGAGGCGGGGGACGTCGGGCGCGGCTGGTCGGTCATTCCGGTTCGCCCCCCAGGGCAGGCCTAATCGGCGTCCATCTTCAGGGCGGCGATGAAGGCTTCCTGGGGGATCTCCACCTTGCCGAACTGGCGCATGCGCTTCTTGCCGGCCTTCTGCTTGTCCAGCAGCTTGCGCTTGCGGCTGGCGTCGCCGCCATAGCACTTGGCCGTTACGTCCTTGCGCAGGGCGCGGATGGTCTCGCGGGCGATGATGCGGCCGCCGATGGCCGCCTGGATCGGGATCTGGAACATGTGCGGCGGGATCAGGTCCTTCATCCGCTCGACCATGGCCCGGCCGCGCATCTCGGCGCGGTTGCGGTGGACCAGCATGGAGAGCGCGTCCACCGGCTCAGCGTTGACCAGGATCGACATCTTCACCAGGTCGCCCACCCGGTATTCCTCGATCGAGTAGTCGAAGGAGGCGTAGCCCTTGGAGATGGATTTCAGCCGGTCATAGAAGTCGAACACCACCTCGTTCAGCGGCAGATCGTAGACCACCAGGGCGCGGGAGCCCACATAGGACAGCTCCCGCTGCTCGCCACGGCGGTCCTGGCAGAGCTTGATGATCGCGCCCAGGTGCTCGTCCGGGGTCAGGATGGTGGCCTTGATCCAGGGCTCGGCGATGGTGTCGATGCGCACCGGATCGGGCAGGTCGGCGGGGTTATGGAGCTCGATCTCCTCGCCATTGGTCAGCTGCACGCGATAGACCACGCTGGGCGCCGTGGCGATCAGGTCGAGGTCGAACTCACGGCTCAGTCGCTCCTGGATGATCTCCAGGTGCAAGAGGCCCAGGAACCCGCAGCGGAAGCCGAAGCCGAGCGCAGCACTGGTCTCCATCTCGTAGGAGAAGCTGGCGTCGTTCAGGCGCAGACGGCCGATGGCCGCACGCAGGTCCTCGAAGTCGTTGGCGTCCACCGGGAAGAGGCCGCAGAACACCACCGGCTGGGCCTCGCGGAAGCCGGTCAGGGCCTGGGCGGTGGGGCGCTTCTCGTCGGTGATGGTGTCGCCGACGGCGGCGTCGGCCACCTCCTTGATCTGGGCGGTGATGAAGCCGATCTCGCCGGGGCCAAGTTCTTCGGTTTCGGTCTGTTTGGGCAGGAAGACGCCGATCCGGTCCACCTGATAGGTGGAGCCGTTCTGCATCATCTTGACCTTCTGGCCGGCCTTCAGCGTGCCGTCGATCACCCGCACCAGGACGATGACGCCCAGATAGGCGTCGTACCAGGCGTCGACCAGCAGGGCCTTCAGCGGCGCATCCCGGTCGCCCTTGGGCGCCGGCAGGCGGTTGACGATGGCCTCCAGCAGGTCGGCGATGCCGACCCCGGTCTTGGCCGAGCAGAGGATGGCGTCGCTGGCGTCGATGCCGATGACGTCCTCGATCTGTTCGCGCACCCGGTCGGGCTCGGACGCCGGCAGGTCGATCTTGTTCAGGACCGGGACGATCTCGTGGTTGTTGTCGATGGCCTGATAGACATTGGCCAGGGTCTGGGCCTCCACGCCCTGGCTGGAGTCCACCACCAGGATCGAGCCTTCGCAGGCGGCGAGCGACCGGCTGACCTCATAGGCGAAGTCCACGTGGCCGGGGGTGTCCATCAGGTTCAGGACGTAGGTCTCCCCGTCCTTGGCCTTGTAGTTCAGACGCACGGTCTGGGCCTTGATGGTGATGCCGCGCTCGCGCTCGATCTCCATGGAGTCGAGCACCTGCTCCTTCATCTCACGCTGGGTGAGGCCGCCGGTCTCCTGGATGAGCCGGTCGGACAGGGTGGATTTGCCGTGGTCGATGTGAGCCACGATGGAGAAGTTGCGGATGCGCGAGAGCGGGGTCGACATGCGACGGCCTCTAGCACACCTGTGAAATTCCGCGAGGGGTCGAAGGGCCTCAGTCGCCCATGCCAAGCGTCTGGGGCCTGGAGCTGACCCGCGCCACCACGTGTTCCTGATAGGCCGGACGCGCGCAGAGCCGTGCGTACCAGGCCGCCAGGGCGGGCAGGTCCGGCCGCTCCAGAGCGTCTGGGATGCGGAACCAGCGATGGACGACGACGCCCAGGGCGAGATCGGCGACGGTAAACTGGTCGCCCATGACGAAGGCCCGGCCCTGCAGCCGGGCGTCGAGCACGGCGAAGGTCTCCGCCGCCGCCCTGATGGTCCTGGCCATTTCGGCCGGGTCGGGAGTCTGGCGGCGATAGGCGGTGCGCACCGGCCCGATCACCCGACCAGGGGCGGCTGACCAGTCCATCCAGGCCTGCGCCTGCCAGCGGGCGGCCTCGTCGGCCGGCCAGAGCCCCGCCTCGGGACAGGTGGTGGCCAGCCAGCGAATGATGGTGTTCGACTCCCAAAGGCTGAAGCCGTCGTCGCGGGTGATCGCCGGAATGCGGCCGTGCGGGCTCAGCGCCCGATAGGCCGGATCGTCCCCGCCGCCAAAGGGGCCGCCCCAGTCGAGCCGCTTGCAGGACAGGGCCGTCTCGCCCAGCGCCCACATGACCCGCGCCGTCGCCGACGAGTCCGCCCGTCCCCACACCGTCAGCATGCCGCACTCCCCTAACCGCTGCGCGAGCATAGCCTCAACCCTGCGACGCCGCGTTGTCGGCTCGGCCCAAGAGCAGCCGACAAGAGGGCCGCCTGTGGCCTCAGACGGCAGGCGAAGTGACTGGACGCGCCCCGCAAAGCGAATGACTTTCGGCCTGCGCCAAGGAGAGGCTTGCAAAATGAACGGCCTGCGGGACTCGATCGCCTACTTCTTCAATTCCAACGCCCTGAACCCACACGGCATCTGCCTGATGTGGCGGCCAGAGCTGATCTGGACCCATGCGGTCTCCGACATCCTGATCGGCATCGCCTACTTCTCCATCCCGCTGGCCCTGGGCGTCTTCCTCTGGCACCGCCGCGACGTGAAGTTCAGCTGGGCGATCTGGATGTTCGTCGGCTTCATCATGCTGTGCGGCGTCACCCACTTCATGATGGTCTGGACCCTGTGGAACCCCGACTACGGGATCGAGGCCCTGATCAAGGCCAGTACGGCGGCGGTTTCGGTGGTCACCGCCTTCGCGCTCTGGCCGCTGTTGCCGCGGGTCATCGCCCTGCCCTCGCCCCTCGAGCTTGAGCGCCGCATCGCCGAGCGGGACGCGGCCCTGGCCGAACTGCGCGCGGCCATGGACACCATGGTCGAGATGCGCGAGCACGAGGCGCGCCAGAAGCTGCTGCTGGACGAACTGAACCACCGGGTGAAGAACACCCTGGCCTCGGTCCAGTCGATCGCCGTCCAGACGCTGAGCCGCGAGGCCGAGCCCGAAGTGGCCAAGGCCACCTTCGTCGAGCGGCTGATGGCGCTCTCCTCGACCCACAACCTGCTGGTCAAGCGGAGCTGGGAAGGCGCCTCCTTCCACGACCTCGTCCAGGCCAGCCTCGACCATTACGGCCAGCCCTTCGACCTGGACGGGCCCGACCTGTCCATGGCCCCCAACACCGCCGTCAGCCTGGGCATGGCGCTGCATGAACTGGCCACCAACGCGGTGAAGTATGGCGCCTGGTCCAAGGGCGGCCGGGTGGCCATCTCGACGGCGGCCGACAGGACGTCTGGGACGCTGACCATCGTCTGGCGCGAGCAGGGCGGCCCCGTGGTCAACGCGCCCGGCCCCAGAGGATTTGGCTCACGCCTGCTGGAACAGGGAATCGCCGGCGAACTCGGGGGCGCCGTCCGCCTCGATTTCGACGGCCAAGGCCTGACCTGCACCATCCGCACCCCCATCGGCCGCGCCCTCTATCCCGAAGACTGGACCTTCCCCACACCCGCCCTGGCCTGAGCTGAGAGCATTTCGGAGCCGCGGGCGGCGACGGGACGTTTCCAACGGGCCTTGGCGTCCAGGGCGTGCCACCATCGGCGCCCGGTCGGAGATTCTTGATGTTCAGATCCCTCAGCGTCCTCGTGCTCGCCGCCCTGGTGAGCGGTCTCCTGGCGGGCGCAGCCATCCATGCTGCGGAGACTCCCGTCCTGGTGGCGGGTGCGGAAACCGTCCAGGCTATCGGGGTGCTGTGGCTGAACGCCCTGCGCATGACCATCGTGCCCCTGGTCTTCTCGCTGCTGGTCACCGGGGTGGCCTCGGCCGCCGACGCCGCGGCCACCGGTCGGCTGGCGGCCCGCGCCTTCATGATCTTCGCCGCCGTGCTGCTGGTCGCCGCCCTCTATGGCGCAGGCGCCATCAGCGGTCTTCTCGCCCTGTGGCCGGTGGATCCGGCCAGCGGAGCGGCCCTGACCGGCGCCGTCCAGGGCGGCGCCGTGCCGGCCTCCACGACCGGCTTCCGGGAATGGCTGCCGACCCTGGCGCCGGCCAATCCGATCCGGGCGGCGGCCGACGACGCCATTCTGCAGATCGTCGTCTTCGGCCTGGTGTTCGGCTTCGCCGCCACCCGTCTGCGCCACGACCTGCGCGGGCCGCTGATCGGCGTCTTCCAGGCGGTGGCCGAGACCATGATCGTGATCGTCCGCTGGGTGCTGGTCGCCGCCCCCATCGGTGTCTTCGCCCTGGCCCTGGGGATCGGCCTGCGCACCGGCCTCGACGCCGCCGGCGCCCTGACCCAGTACGTTCTGATGGTCTCAGCCGTGACCATTGGCGCGCTCATCCTGCCCTATGGCCTGGTCGCGGTGCTGCGCGGCCACGACCTCGCCCGCTTCGCCCGGGCCTGCGCGCCGGTCCAGGCCCTGGCCTTCAGCACCCAGAGCTCGCTGGCCTGCCTGCCGGCCATGGTGGAGCGCACCCGCGACGAACTGGCCGCCCCAGCCCAGGTGACGGGCGTGGTCCTGCCCCTGGCGGTGGCCGTCTTCCGCATGACCAGCCCGGTCGCCAACCTCGCCGTGGCCTTCTTCATCATCCACCTCTATGGCCTGGAGCCCGGCGCCGGCCAGATCGCCGCTGCCATTGCGGTGTCCCTGGCGGTGAGCGTCGGCGCAGTAGGCCTGCCGGGGCAGATCTCCTTCTTCGCCAGCATGGCCCCCATCTGCCTGGCCCTGGGCGCGCCGGTGGAGATCCTGGCCATCCTGCTGGCGGTGGAGGTGATCCCCGACATCTTCCGCACCGTCGGCAATGTGACGGCCGACATGGCCGTGGCCGCGGTGGTCCGGCCGCCGGAAGAGGCCGAGCCCGCCGCTGAGGCCGCCTAAGGGGCGCATCCCAACCGGCGTCTGGCGCGTAGTCTGTGCGAACCCCCGCAAGGAGCGCCGCGTGCCCCTCTGGCAGATCCTGATCTTGAACGCCCTGGTGCTGCTCGGCGCCTATGGCCTGCTGTGGGCGATCGCCCTGCGGCTGCGCGATGTGAGCTTCATCGACGCCTGGTGGCCCACCGGCATGGCCCTGCTCGCCTGGACCAGCCTCTGGCTCAGCGGCGGTTCGGGGCTGCACGGCTGGCTGCTGGCCCTGATCTCCACCGCCTGGGCGGCGAGGCTCGGGGGCCATCTCTTCCGCCGCTGGCGCGGTCATGGGGCCGACCGCCGCTACGAGGAGATGATCGCCGATGGCAAGGAAAAGCGCGGCTGGGGTTTTCCCCTGGCCGCGGCGATCCTGGTCTTCGCCCCGCAGGCGCCGCTGCAGTACATCGTCGCCCTGCCCGTGCAGCTCGGCCAGATCGAGACCCCGACGTCGTTCGGCCTGCTCGCCATGGCGGGGACGGCGCTGGCCCTGTTCGGCCTGGCCTTCGAGGCCATCGGCGATGCGCAGCTGGCCAGGTTCAAGGCCGACCCCGGCAACAAGGGCAAGGTGCTCGACACCGGCCTTTGGCGCTATACGCGCCATCCCAACTATTTCGGCGACGCCTGCCTCTGGTGGGGCCTCTATCTGATCGCCGCCGAGACCGGACTGGGCGCCTGGTCGATCCTCGGCCCCCTCCTCATCACCCTGCTGCTCACCAAGGGCAGCGGCGCGCCGACGGTGGAAAAGGGCATGGAGAACCGTCGGCCGGAATACGCCGCCTATATCCGCCGCACCTCGGGCTTCATCCCCTGGCCGCCGCGCAAGGCCTGACCGAGCTTCATTGCCACGGCCGCCGCGAGCCGCTTAGCTGCCCTCCAACGATAAGACACAGGGAGGCTTGAGGCTCATGGCGCAGAATCTGGGACGACATGTGGGGCGGGTTCTGGCTAGCCTCGCCCTGGCCGGCTGGGCGACCGGAAGCGCCGCCGCCGAGCCGACACGCACGAGCCATCAGGTCGCGGGCCTGGAAGCGCCGGCCGAAATCATGATCGACCGCTGGGGCGTCTCCCACATCTATGCCCAGAGCGTCCGCGACGCCTTCTTCCTGCAGGGCTACAATGTGGCCCGTGACCGCCTCTGGCAGATCGACCTGTGGCGCAAGCGGGGGCTGGGCCTGCTGGCCAAGGACTTCGGCGCCGATTTCGCCGCCCAGGACCGCGCCGCCCGGCTCTTCCTCTATCGCGGCGACATGGCCGCCGAATGGGCCGCCTACGGACCCCAGGCCAAAGGCTATGCGGAAGCCTTCACCGCAGGGATCAACGCCTATGTGGGCGAGATCCGCACCGGCGCCCGTCCCCTGCCCGAAGAGTTCACGATCACCGGCACGACCCCGGATCTCTGGCGGCCGGACGAGGTGGTGCGCATCCGCAGCCACGGCCTGACCCGCAACGCCGCCGCCGAGGTCGAACGCGCCCAGATCACCTGCGCGGCGGGGCTGGAGGCCAACGCCCTGAACCGAAGGCTGGAGCCGGCTCACCCGCTGTCAGTCCCTGAAGGCCTGGATCCCTGCGCGATCCCGTCCGGCGTCCTGGCGGACTACCGGCTGGCCACCAAGGGCGTGGAGTTCGCCGCGGGCCAGGTGGTCGCCCGGGCCGAAGATATCCCGGCCGACGCCATCGGCTCCAACAACTGGACGGTCGCGCCGTCTCGCACCGCCACGGGCCGGCCGATCCTGGCCAATGATCCGCACCGGGCGCACGGCGTGCCGTCCCTGCGCTACATCGTCCATATGGAGGCGCCCGGCTTTTCGGCCATCGGCGCGGGCGAACCGGCCCTGCCCGGGGTCTCCATCGGCCATAATGGGACCATCGCCTTTGGCCTGACCATCTTTCCGGCCGACCAGGAAGATCTCTACGTCTATGAGACCGATCCCCAGGACCCGAACCGCTATCGCTACGGCGACGGCTGGGAAACGATGGAGGTGGTCACTGAGACGGTGGAGGTCAAAGGCCAGGCGCCGCGCACGGTCGAGCTGAAGTTCACCCGTCATGGCCCGGTGGTGTTCGCCGACCCCGCCGAGCGGCGCGCCTACGCCGTGCGCAGCGTCTGGAGCGATCCTGGGACCTCGGCCTATTTCGGTTCGTCCGACTACATGACCGCGCAGAACTGGGATGAGTTTTCCGGCGCCATGAGCCGGTTCGGGACGCCCAGCGAGAACCAGGTCTATGCCGACACGGCGGGCAATATCGGCTGGATCGCCGCGGGCCGCGTGCCGGTGCGCCGGGGTTGGGATGGCCTTATGCCCGTGCCCGGCGACGGCCGCTATGAGTGGGCGGGCTATATGGCCGCCAGCGACCTGCCCAGCCGCTATAATCCCGAGACCGGCTGGCTGGCTTCGGCCAACCAGTTCAACCTGCCGGCCGACTACCCGGCCGAGCGCCAGATCAGCTTCGAATGGAGCAACCCGGCGCGGATGGCCCGTATCTCTCAGGTGCTGGAGGCTGATCGCGATCTGACCCTGGCCGAGGCCATGGCGCTGCAGACCGATCCGACCAACGTCACGGCCGCGACCCTCATCCCCCTGCTGAGCGACATCCCGGCGCCTGCGCCGGACCTGGCCGCCGCCATCGCCCTCTTGCAGGACTGGGACGGCCGGACCGAGGCCGACAGCGCGGCGGCCGCCCTCTATGAGGTCTGGCTCTTCAAGCATCTGGGCCGCGCCACTGTGCGCGCCACCGCGCCCGCCGCCGTCCACGCCCTGATCGGCCAGGGCGACCAGCCGGCCATCAGCGATTACCTGACCACAGCCGCCCCTGCCGACCGGGCGCCGATCCTGGCCGCCAGCCTGACGGCGGCGCTGAACGAG
>Ga0207884_1001256_pt1 | contig 10343 bp, 13 predicted proteins | sample MalvirmetaMSP144_FD_184236 | JGI IMG/M metagenome (GOLD analysis project Ga0207884, IMG submission 184236) | Marine viral communities from the Deep Pacific Ocean - MSP-144 (SPAdes) | ecosystem: Environmental > Aquatic > Marine > Oceanic | place: Pacific Ocean | collected 2011-07-08 | reverse complement strand
GCCGCCGGCCCGCCAGGCCTCGCCGACCAGGTTCCAGGGGAAGCCGGTGAGGATGTTGCCGCGCAGCCATTCCACCAGGGCCAGCGCGCCGGCGAAGACCAGCACCCGCCCGGGGCCCTGCGGCGCGATCAGACGATAGAGGAGGAGCCCCGCCCCCCAGAACAGGGCCAGGCCGCCGGCCAGGAAGATGAGCGCGAAGGGCGCCATCCAGCCATGCGCAGCGGCGTCCACCAGGAAGGCCTCGGTGACCCACCAGACGCTGAGCGCGAAATAGCCCAGCCCCGCCAGCCAGCCGCGGAAAAAGGCCGAGGCCAGCGGGCGGCGCGGGCCTGCGCCATCCCCCAGCCGCAGCAGCAGCGCCAGGCCCAGCAGGCCCGGCAGCACCCCGAAGGGCGGATGGGCCAGGGCGACGGCCAGCCCCGCGCACAGGGCCAGCAGCGCGCGGGTCCAGGTCCTGGCCTCCAGGGCCAGCAGAACGCCGCCCAGCCGGTTCAGAACGGCGCTCAAGCCTCGCCCATCGCCGGGCTCGCGGCGCCGGTTGGCGCGCCGGCCGGAACGGCGGCCGGGGTCGGCCGCAGGCGCACCCGCTTCACCCGGCGGGGATCGGCGTCCATCACCTGCAGCTCGAAGCCGGCGGGATGCTCGATCAGTTCGCCGCGCTGGGGCACGCGGCCGGCCAGGGCGGTGACCAGGCCGGCCACCGTGTCGATCTCTTCTTCCAGGTCCGGCGGCGCCAGGGCCAGGCCGACGGCCGCCTCCAGCTCTTCCAGGGGCGCCCGGGCGTCGGCCTCGAAGACTCCGCCCGGCCGGGCGATGATCGACTTGGCCTGGGCCACGTCGTGCTCATCGTCGATCTCGCCGACCACCGCCTCGATCAGGTCCTCCAGGGTCACCAGACCGTCGGTGCCGCCGAATTCGTCGATGACCAGGGCCATGTGGGTGCGGGCCGCCTGCATCTGCAGCAGCAGGTCGGCGGCGCGCATGGAGGCCGGCACATAGAGGGCGTCCCGGCGGACCCGATGGAGGAAGGCCTCGTCGGCCTTGGGCCCCGAACCATTGGCCGAGAGCAGCCGGAAGACGTCCTTGACGTGAACCACGCCCACCGGATCGTCCAGGGTCTCGCGATAGATCGGCATTCGGGAATGTTCGGCGTCGATGAAGCGGTCAACCACCTCGCCGAAGGGGGTGGTGAGCTCGACGGCGATGATGTCGGCCCGTGGCGTCATCACGTCGTCCACCCGCAGGGACTGGAAGGCGACGGCCTGCCGCACCATGCGGTTTTCCGGCTCGGCCTCCGCCTCCACGGTCTCGGTGGGGGCGCCGTGGCGGCCGAAACGTTTCAGTATCGCCCGAAACCCGCCGCCCTGTCGGGGTGGGGCGGGCTCGGGCGGACTTCGATCTTCCGAACTAGTCATGGTCTCCCTGTTCGGCCGCATAGGGATCTGCAACGCCCAGGCCGGCGAGTATTCGCCGTTCCAGGCCCTCCATATCGGCGGCCTCGTCCTCGTTCATATGGTCATAGCCTACAAGATGCAGGACCCCGTGCGCCACAAGGTGCTGCAGGTGATCGGCCAGAGACTTGTTCTGCTGGTCCGCTTCGCGGGCGCAGACGCCAAAGGCCAGGGCCAGATCGCCCAGAAAACCCTCAGGATTCTGTGCGGCCGGAAACGACAGCACATTGGTCGGCCCCGCCTTGCGCCGGTATTCGGCGTTGAGGTCGGCCACCGCCTCGTCGTCGGTCAGCAGGATCGCCACCAGGCCCGACGCCGAATCCGACGCCGCCGGCCGCTTGCCGGCCCCGTCCAGGGCGGCGAGCGCCGCGGCCCGCACCAGGACGAGCGCGTCCGGCAGGGCGTCGGCCCAGGCCTCGTCCTCGATCTCGATGTCGATCAATCGGGTCGTCCGTTCATGGCCGCGTCGGCCTCATAGGCGCGCACGATGCGCTCCACCAGCGGGTGGCGGACCACGTCCTCGGCGGCGAAGCGGGCGACGCCCACCCCCTCGACCCCGTCCAGCAGGCTGACCGCGTGGGCGAGGCCGGAGTCCCGGGCGTTGACCAGGTCCACCTGGCTGGGGTCGCCGGTCACCGCCATGCGGGCGCCTTCGCCCAGACGGGTCAGGACCATCTTCATCTGCAGGCGGGTGGCGTTCTGCGCCTCGTCGACGATGACGAAGGCCTGCGACAGGGTGCGGCCGCGCATGAAGGCGATGGGCGCCAGCTCGATCTCGCCCTTCTCGCGCCGGCGGCGGAACTGATCGACCCCCATGATGTCGGTCAGGGCCTCCCAGACCGGGGCCATATAGGGATCGACCTTTTCCGACAGGTCGCCGGGCAGGAAGCCCAGGCGCTCGCCCGCCTCGACGGCCGGGCGGCTGACGATCAGCCGGTCCACCTCGCCGCGCAGCAGCAGGCCCGCCCCATGGGCCACGGCCAGGAAGGTCTTGCCGGTGCCGGCCGGGCCCAGGCCAAAGACCAGGGGATGATCGCTGAGCGCCTTCAGATAGCGGGCCTGGGCCGGGGTCTTGGGCGCCACCTGGCCGCGGCGTCCCACCGGCAGGCCGCCAGGCGCGGGGCCCGAGCCGATGCGGGCCTGGCCGATGGCGACGCGAACATCGGCCTCGTTGACCTCCAGCCCCTGGTCGGCGCGGCTGGCCAGGGCCTGGATGGCGCGCTTGGCCATGCCGCGGGACTTGGCGTCGCCGCTCAGCTGCACCCCGCCGCCGGGCGTCTCCACCAGGACCCCGAAGGCGTCCTCCAGCAGGGCGGCGTGGCGGCTGTTGGTTCCGCTGACGGCGCGGGCGGCCGCGTCGGTCAGGACGATGAATTCAGGGGCGCGGCTCAAAGGGGCTCCAGGGCGGGCGCGGTCTGCGGCGTTTGCGCCATAACGCCCGAAAGGCTGTTCTTGCTCGCCCCGTCGATGCGCACCGGGACGATCTGGCCGATCAGGGACGGATCGGCCTGCGCGTGCACGCCCTGCAGATAGGGGCTGCGGCCGACCAGCTGACCGGGATGACGCCCCAGGCGCTCGAACAGCACCGGCAGGGTCTTGCCCACCTGGGCGGCGTTGAACGCCACCTGCTGCTCGTCCAGCACCGCCTGCAGGCGGGCCAGGCGCTCGGTCTTGACCTCTTCGGCCACCTGACCGGGCAGGGCCGCGGCCGGCGTGCCGGGACGGCGGGAATATTTGAACGAGAACGCGCTGGCGTGGCTCATCTGGCGCACCAGGGCCAGGGTCGCCTCGAAGTCTGCGTCCCGCTCGCCGGGGAAGCCGACGATATAGTCCGACGAGATGGCGATGTCGGGCCTGGCGGTCCGGATCTTCTCGATCAGCGCGAGGTAGGCCTCGACCGTATGGCCGCGGTTCATGGCCTTCAGGATGCGATCGGAGCCCGACTGCACCGGCAGGTGCAGGAAGGGCATGAAGGCGTCCAGCTCCCCGTGGGCGGCGATCAGCTCGTCGTCCATGTCCCGCGGATGGCTGGTGGTGTAGCGGATGCGATCGAGGCCCGGGATCTTCGCCAGCGCCCGGGCCAGCGCCGCCAGGCCGCCGCCGGCGTCGGGGTCGCGATAGGCGTTGACGTTCTGGCCCAGCAGGGTGACTTCGCGCACCCCCTGGTCGGCCAGACTCTGGGCCTCGGCCAGGATGGCGGCGGCCGGCCGCGACCATTCGGCGCCGCGGGTATAGGGCACCACGCAGAAAGCGCAGAACTTGTCGCAGCCCTCCTGCACGGTGAGGAAGGCGGTGACCCCGCTGGCGTTGCGCGCCACAGGCAGGGCGTCGAACTTGTCCTCGGCGGCGAAATCGGCGGCCAGGCGCTCGCCGCGGGCCCTATGGGTGCGGGCGATCAGTTCGGGCAGCTGGTGATAGGCCTGGGGGCCGACCACCAGGTCCACGGCGGGCTGGCGGCGCATGATCTCCTCGCCCTCGGCCTGGGCCACGCAGCCGGCCACGGCGATGGTCATGCCGGCGCCGGCCTCCTGGCGCGCCAGCTTCATCAGCCGGATCTGGCCGAGCTCCGAATAGACCTTCTCGGTGGCCTTTTCGCGGATATGGCAGGTGTTCAGCACCACCAGGTCCGCATCCTCGGGCGTGTCGGTCATGCCATAGCCCAGCGGCGCCAGCACGTCGGCCATGCGCTCGCTGTCATAGACATTCATCTGACAGCCGTAGGTCTTGATGAAGAGGCGCTTTGGGGGCGCGGCGGGGGTCATTCAGGCCTTATGGGGTCGCGAGGCGAGGGGTTCAAGCGGTTCGCGCCGCCGGCGCGCCGGCGCTGCGCGCGCCCTTGACCGGCCTCAGTCCTCCAGGGGCACGCCATAGAGCTCCAGCCGGTGGTCCACGAGCTGGTAGCCCAGCTTGCGGGCGATGGCCACCTGCAGGGCCTCGATCTCGGGATCGACGAACTCCACCACCTTGCCGGTCTTCATGTCGATCAGGTGGTCGTGGTGGTCGTCGGTGGCCTCTTCATAGCGCGAGCGGCCGTCGCGGAAGTCGAGCCGGGCGATGATGCCGGCCTCTTCGAACAATCGCACTGTGCGGTAGACCGTGGCGATGGAGATGTGCGGATCGACCTGGTGGGCGCGTCGGTACAGCTCTTCCACATCGGGGTGATCGTCGGCGTTCGAGAGCACGCGGGCGATCACGCGGCGCTGCTCGGTCATGCGCATCCCTTTTTCGATGCAGAGATTTTCGATCCGATCCACGCCGGTCCTCCTGGTCGTTGAACCTAAAGAATAGGTCTAAGGCCGCTCGCTGTTAAGATCGAGCCTCATCAACAGGGCGTCGATGCGCCGGCCGCCCCGATCGTAATAGTCGCGGCGGCGGCCGGTCTGGACGAAGCCCGTCCGCTCATAAAGGACCACGGCGCCGGGATTGTCCTCGCCCACCTCCAGGATCAGGCTTGAGGCGCCGCCCTGGCGCGCCAGACCGGTCGCGGCGCCCACCAGGGCCAGGCCGACGCCGCGCCGTCGGGCCTCCGGCGCCACGGCCAGGGTGAGGATCTCGGCCTCCTCGAACAGGATGCGCGACATGACCATGCCGAGCGGCGCCTCATCCTGGGCCAGCACCGCATAGGCGCCGGCCCCGCCGATCAGGGCGGCGATGTCGGCGGCGCTCCAGGGCTTGTCGAAGGCGGCTGCGTGCAGGGCGGCCAGGGTCTCGGCCGCCTCGGGACCGGCGGGCGCAAGGGTCAGGCTCATGCCATGTCCGGCCCCGGCGCGCCGCCGGGCAGACGGGCGTCGGGCGCCCGCAGATAGAGGGGCCGCGGCGGCGCCGGATGGGTCTGGGCCGCGGCCAGCCGGGCGACGGCGGCGGGATCGCAGGCGGGCGCCGCGATGATGCGGGCGGCGGGCATCAGGTCGGCCAGCAGGGCCGCGCCGCTGCCGACCAGGACAGCCTCGCGGCCCCCCGACAGCTCGGCCACCCGGGCGGCGGCGGTGGCGACGTCGAGGGCGTCGGGCGCCATCAGCGAGCGGCCATCGGCAAAGGCCTGCAGATAGACCTGGCCCCGGCGGGCGTCGATGACGGAGAAGACGAGGCCTGACCCCAGAGACTCGGCCAGCAGGGGCTCGGCCAGGGCCGCCAGGGTTCCGACCCCCACCACCGGGATGGACAGCGCCGCGCCCAGCCCCTTGGCGAAGGCCAGCCCCACCCGCAGGCCGGTGAACGAGCCCGGCCCGATGGTCACGCCGATCCGCTCAAGCGCGGGAAAGGCGAGCCCCGCCTGCGCCATCACGGCCTGCGCCAGGGGGGCGATCGCCTCCTGATGGCCGCGGCCCATGGGATGGCTGGCCTGGGCGCGCACGCTCGCCCCGTCGAGCACAGCGAGCGAGCAGGCGTCCAGGCAGGTGTCGAGGGCGAGCACGATCATAGGCGGGCGCTACCAGCCCCGATCGAAATTGGAAAGCGCGAGGCGCACCTGGACTGGCGCAGGGAACGGCGCGCGCGCCAAGGTGTTGGCGTCATCCGCAACCCAAGGGAGGCCCGCATGGACATGCTCGACCCCAACACCGCCGCCGCCAGCTTCCGCATGGGCGAGGCCCGGTTCGTCGCCAAGGTGAAGGTCACGCCGGCCGGCCTGCTGGCCATCGGCGCCCTGGTCTCAGGCATCCTGCTCTCGACCTCGGTCCTGGTCTGGACCGCCACCAGCGCGGCGCGTCGGCGGCCCCTGGCCTCGGCGATCCTGACCAAGCGATAGGGGGACCGCGCCGAGAGCGCGTTCCGATAGGTGGGTGTCGTCGCAACCTACGCCAGGCCACCGAGGCGCGGATTGCTCGCAGGGGATCACCCCTTTGTCGATACCTCAGCCGCGTCGCGTAACTCTTCAAAGCCAGCTAGCGCCACGGGCGCCATGCCTGGCAGGCTGATGCGAATCTCGACCGTGCCACCCGCGGCCTCGACGAACCTCCGAAGGGTCGAGACGTAGAGGTCTGTCTGCTTTTCCATCTTCTGGACAGAGGGTTGTTTCTTGCCCAGCGACGCTGCGATCTGGGCCTGGGTCTTTCCGGCGAGCTTGCGGACGGCCGCCAGCCCGTCGACCTCGGCGATCATCTCCTGGGCGCGCGCTTCGACCTTTGCGCGCCGATCCGAGGGCAGGGTCGCCAGAAGATCGTCAGTCGTTCGAGCCATCAGCTCTTCTCCTTTGCCAACCAGGTTGCAAACCGCGCTTCTGCTTTCTTGATCAGAGCCTTGTAGAAGCGCGCCTCGGAAACCCCCGACTTATCGCCGCCGCAAAGCACAATCGCCCGTTGTTTCGGGTCAAAGGCGAAAGCAAACCGCCAGACGCCATCGTCTGCCTTGAACCTGATCTCCTTCAGGTTTTTCATCCTTGTCGCGTTCAATGTGTCGATCAGCGGCCGCCCCAAAGACGGCCCGCGTTCGCTGAGCGCCAGCATGGCGGCCAACAGCTCGTCACGAACTCCGTCCGGGAGTGAGTCGAACTCTGCATCGAAGTCATCGTGCGTGATCACCGTCCAAGCCATGCGACAAAATATAGCCCTAAGGCTATTTTGTAAATAGCTTTGGGGCTATAATGTTCTTGGCCGGCGCCCTGCCTCGCCCTGACCTTAGCGGACGGTCAACGCGATCCGGCCGCGGTAGTAGAAGATGAGCAGAGCACCAAGCGGCGGGATGCCCACCAACGCAATGGCAACGCTCGCCGACATGGGGGCGCCCGCGGATAGTGCAACGGCAGCAGCAAGGCAGCCCGCTGCCGTCCCCACGTCGGCGCCGCCCTCGGTTGCGATGTTGAAGCGGAGCGGACACTCAGAAGTCTTGGCCATGTTGTAGATTGGCGTCATCAGGGCTGAGGCATAGAAGGCGGGCAGCACGGCCCCCGCGATGGCGCCGATAACAGCTAGAACAGGATCGCCAAGGCTTGCTATCCGCAGAGCCACCACTAGGGAGAGCACGCTCAAGAAGAGCCATACGGCGCGCACGCCGTGACCCAAATCAATAAACCGTCCGAACCAGACCCCGCAGATCGCGCTAGCTATCGATGCTGCGGCTATTGTGCTCGCATAGGCCGTGTAGCTGCCACTCAGAGCCTGGAATAGCACAAGCGGCCACACGACAAACAAGCCGGCCTGGATGAGGCCGTCCGCAGTGAACATGGCGACGGCTGGGAACGCACCCTGCAACGCGTGAGGTGCGCGGCGCGCGACAGTCAAGTTCGCCATCGGGAGGAGTGGAATCGTAGCGGCGAGCATGATGACTCCGCTCGCCCCGAAAGCTGCGCCCGGCCCGTAGGCAGTCAAAACCCAGCCGGTGGCAATAGGTGAGGCGATGCCCCCAATCGTAACGAGCGCCTCGCGTGTGCCGACCTGTTCGCCGCGGTCGGCAGCGTCTCCCAGTGCCGCATAGTACGCGTGGTAGGCAGTCCAATAACTGGTCTCTCCGGCGGCCGCCACGACGACCCACGCCACCAACCACCAGCCAACGCCTTCGACCCTCGGAAGGATGGCGAATTGTGCGGCGCAGAGTACGAGGCCCGCCAAGACGAGCCATTTCAAGCCGAGCAGGACCGCAACAGGCAAGACGAGAGGACGGATAAGGAAGCGGCCGACAAACACGCACGCGATCGCCGCCAGAACGGTTGAAGGCGTCAGTCCCTGCCGCATGAGAAACGCGCCCAGGAAAGCGCCGCCCCCAGTGATGGCGAGGGATTGAAGGGCGTAATGAGTATTGAGGAGATTTACAGAAGCGCAGTGAGATTGGGCCACACCCGTTCCGCCTAGATCTGGTCACTGGAAATGACTCAGCCGCGCGCGACGTTGTGCACGGTCGAGCCGGACGGCTATCCAGTGATGACGATCAAGCTGCCAAGGTTTTTCCCAATGATCTCCCCGCTAGGAAGCCATCGATAGCAAACGATATCCATGCAGCTGTTGGTAGATGACGGCCGGACTTCGATCGGGTCGAATTCACCTGGCGCTTCCGGTCGACATTCAGACACTCGTCCACGCTTCGGAATGTCCGCTATCCGGCTCGGACCCCATGTCCGCAACTGGCCGACGGCTGACGGAATGCGGCCATGGATATGGCTGCGCCTGCTACGGTGGCCCTATGGCGCGACCGCGCTCGAAAGGCGGTCTCGCTTACCCACCACAGAACTACCGAACAGATTGAATTGAAAGGACGGCGACATGGCTCTGCTCGACGCGCTCAAGGCTGACCAACTCGCGGCGCGTAAGTCGAACGACCGTCTGAAGGCTGACCTGCTCACCACGCTGATCGGCGAAGCGACGCAGATCACGACCGAGGAGTTCAAGCGCGGCGTGACGGAAATCACCGATGAAAAGGTCGCCGCGACCGTCGCGAAGTTCCTGAAGAATACGAAACTGACCCTGGAGAATCTCGCGAGCGAGCGTGCGCGCCTGATCGAGGCCGGCGGCGATGCGTCCAAGGTCGACCAGCGCATCGAGGCCGCTGAAACCGAGCTGGCGATCCTGTCCTCGTATGGCCCGAAGCAGATGACGGACTCGGAGCTGCGCCAAGCCATCAGCGATTTCCGAGCCGCAAACCCCGACGCCAATGTCGGGACCATCATGGCCCACCTGAAGACGAACTTCGGCGGCCAGTATGACGGCAAGGCGGCCAGCGCGTTGGCCAGGAGCTAAATGAAGGGCGCGCCGTCGTCAGGCGCCAAGCTCTCCCACCGCCCGCGTCCTACAGCGTCTGTTCGACCCGGGTCACTTCGGGAACGTAGTGCTTGAGCATGTTCTCGACCCCGGACTTGAGCGTCGCGGTGGACGAGGGGCAGCCGGCGCAGGCGCCCTTCATATGCAGCCAGACCACGCCGGTGTCGGCCTCGAAGCGGGAGAAGACGATGTCGCCGCCGTCCTGGGCCACGGCCGGACGGATGCGGCTGTCCAGCAGCTCCTTGATCTCGGTGACGATCTGGGCGACCTCGCCCTCATAGACGGGCTCGACCTCGTCCAGGGCGGCGGCCTCGCCGGTGAACAGGGGCCGGCCGGAGGTGAAATGGTCCATGATGGCCGCCAGGATCGGCGCCTTCAGGTGCGGCCAGGCCGAATGGACGTCCTTGCCCACGGTGACGAAGTCCGGCCCGAAGAAGACCCGCTCCACCCCTTCGATGTCGAAGAGATCGGCCGCCAGGGGCGAGGCCTGGGCCGCCTCCATGGTGCGGAAGTCGTGGCTGCCCTCGCCGGCCACGTCGCGGCCGGGCAGGAACTTCAGGACCTCGGGGTTCGGGGTGGTTTCGGTCTGGATGAACATGGGCCAGATGTGGCCTTTGCGGCTGCGGGGCGCAAGACCCCTGGCGCTGGTCGGACATGCGGGCCGCGGCGCGAACGCCGCGACCCGCACAAGCCGGAGATCAGCCGAGCATGTCCTTCACGGTGTCGCGTTCGCCGACCAGCTCATCATTGGTCAGCGCGATCTTCGACTTGGCGAACTCGTCCATCTCGTAGGAGGTGACGACCTCATAGGCGCCCGGCGCGGTGGTCTTCACCGGCATGCCGGCCCAGACGCCTTCCGCAAAGCCATAGCGGCCTTCCGAATTGACGGCGACGGAGTGGACCTTGCCCGGCGTGACCAGGTCGCGGACGTGGTCGATCAGGGCGTTGGCCGCCGAGGCCGCCGACGATTGGCCGCGGGCCTCGATGATGGCCGCGCCGCGCTTGCCCACGGTGGGCAGGTAGTCGTTCTTCAGCCAGGCTTCGTCGCCGATCACGTCGGCGGCGGCCTTGCCGCCGATCTTGGCGTGGGTGAAGTCGGCGAACATGGTCGGGCTGTGATTGCCGTAGATGTAGAGGTCGGAGACGTCGTTGATCGACACGCCGGCCTTCTTGGCCAGCTGGGCGCGGCCGCGGTTTTCGTCCA
>Ga0207884_1001252_pt1 | contig 10363 bp, 9 predicted proteins | sample MalvirmetaMSP144_FD_184236 | JGI IMG/M metagenome (GOLD analysis project Ga0207884, IMG submission 184236) | Marine viral communities from the Deep Pacific Ocean - MSP-144 (SPAdes) | ecosystem: Environmental > Aquatic > Marine > Oceanic | place: Pacific Ocean | collected 2011-07-08 | reverse complement strand
GCCGCGCACCTTCGACGCCTATGGTTCGGGCGCGTTCGGCGCCTCCCGCGATGGCGGCCACCGCCACCACGAGGGTGTCGACTACGCCGCACAGGCCGGCCAGACGATCAAGGCGCCGATCTCCGGCTATGTGACCAAGATCGGCGTGGCCTATTCCGACGATCCAGATCTGAAGTTCGTCGAGATCACCAATCCCGCCCTCGGCTATGAGGCGCGCGTCTTCTACATCGACGCCGATGTGAGAGAGGGCCAGGTCGTCGCCCTCGGCGCGCCCATCGGCAAGGCCCGCACCCTGCAGGATCGCTATCCCGGCGGCATGACCGATCATGTCCACCTGGAGCTGGCCAAGACCAAGGCCCAGGCCAAGGAGCGCTTCGACGCCTCCCACATGATCGTCGCCCGCTATGAGGCGATCGAGACCGCCGCCGACTGATCGCCCACGAAAAAGCCCTCCCCCGAGCGGGAGAGGGCTTCTGTCGATGAGGTCGCTCAGGCCGCAATGGCGGCAGGGCCCTAGTTGCGGGCGGTGTCGACCAGCTTGTTCTTTGTGATCCAGGGCATCATGGCGCGCAGGCGCTGGCCCACTTCCTCGATCTGATGCTCCGAACCGCGGCGGCGGGTGGCCTTGAAGGAGGCCTGGCCCGACTGGTTCTCCAGCATGAAGTCACGAACGAACTTGCCCGACTGGATGTCGTCGAGCACGCGCTTCATCTCGGCCTTGGTCTCCGGCGTCACGATGCGGGGGCCGGTGACGTACTCGCCGTACTCCGCAGTGTTGGAGATCGAGTAGTTCATGTTGGCGATGCCGCCCTCATAGATGAGGTCGACGATCAGCTTCACCTCGTGCAGGCACTCGAAATAGGCCATTTCCGGCGCGTAGCCGGCTTCGACCAGGGTTTCGAAGCCCGCGCGGATCAGCTCCACCAGGCCGCCGCAGAGCACGGCCTGTTCGCCGAACAGGTCGGTCTCGCACTCTTCGCGGAAGGTGGTCTCGATCACGCCCGAGCGCCCGCCGCCGATGGCCGAGGCATAGGCCAGGCCGAAGTCCAGGGCGTTGCCGGTGGGGTTCTGGTGGATGGCGATCAGGCAGGGCACGCCGCCGCCCTTCTGGTATTCGCCGCGCACGGTGTGGCCCGGACCCTTGGGCGCCACCATCAGCACGTCGATGGAGGCCTTGGGCTCGATCAGGTTGAAGTGCACGTTCAGGCCATGGGCGAACAGCAGGGCCGCGCCGTCGCGGATATTGGGGGCGATCTCGTTATTGTAGATTTCGCGCTGCAGCTCGTCGGGCGCCAGCACCATCATGGCGTCGGCCCAGGCGGCGGCTTCGGCGACGGTCATGACCTTCAGGCCGTCAGCCTCGACCTTCTTGGCGGTGGCCGAACCGGGGCGCAGGGCGACCACCACGTTCTTCACACCGGAATCGACGAGGTTGAGCGCATGCGCGCGCCCCTGGGAACCATAGCCTACGATGGCGATCTTCTTGTCCAGGATGCGGGCGAGGTCGGCGTCGCGATCATAGTAGACGCGCATGATTGTTCTCCTGGGACAGGGTTCGACCACGGAACCGAGCAACGGCGCCGCGGCAAAGGCCGCGCTATCGACCGTTTTTTTGCGCAAAGGTCAAGCGGCGCAACGTCACGCAGGCCCTCTCTTTGCACGATCAAGGCCGCTTGCGCCGAATGGCTGGTCCGCAGACACTCCCCGGCCACACTGGAGACGCCCATGGACGTGACAGCCAAACAGGTGGTCGACACCTGGCGGGAGGCCGGCCCGGCCAAGTGGTTCGCCAAGGATGAGGCCTTTGACCGGGTCCTGGCGCGGGACTTCGAGGCCGCCCACCACGCCGCCGCCCGCGGCGAGCTCGACGACTGGGCCAAGGACGCGGAAGGCGCGTTGGGCCTGTTGATCCTGCTCGACCAGGTCCCCCGCAATATCTTCCGCGACTCCGGTCACGCCTTCGCCACCGACGGCAAGGCCAGGGCCATCGCCAAGGCGGCCATCGCCGCGGGCCACGATCAGGCCACCGCAGCGATCCTGCGCCCCTTCTTCTACCTGCCCTATGAGCATTCCGAGGACATGGGCGACCAGGACGAGGCCGTGCGGCTGTGCGCCGCCCTGAAGGAGGCCGAAGGCGACGCCGATACCCTGAAATGGGCCGAGCTCCACCGGGACATCATCGTCCGCTTCGGCCGCTTCCCCCACCGCAACGCCGCCCTGGGCCGCCGCACGACGCCCAGCGAGCAGGCCTTCCTGGACGAGGGCGGCTTCGCCGGCTGAGACCTGTGGACAGAGCGCCGCAGGGTCTTGCCGGCTGCCCCGGAGCCTGGGCGAATCATGGGAGGCTAACCTTTGAACCTGACGCGAAAGCCTCGCCCGTGAACGCTCACGTCCCGCCGCCCCCGGCCCGCGCCGATCACCCCGAGCGGCAGTATCTCAACCTGCTGGCCGACATCCTGGAAACCGGCGTCCAGCGGGGCGACCGCACGGGCACCGGCACGCTCGGCGTGTTCGGCCGTCAGATGCGCTTTGACCTGGCCCAGGGCTTTCCGCTGCTGACAACCAAGAAGCTGCACCGCAAGTCGATCATCCTGGAACTGCTGTGGTTCCTGCGCGGCGACACCAATGTCGGCTGGCTGCAGGAGCGGGGCGTCAGCATCTGGGATGAATGGGCCGATGCGCAGGGCGAGCTTGGCCCGGTCTATGGCAAGCAGTGGCGATCCTGGGCCGCCCCGGACGGCCGGGTGATCGACCAGATGGCCAATGTGGTCGAGAGCCTGAAGACCACGCCGCACTCGCGCCGGCACATCGTCAGCGCCTGGAACCCGGCCGATGTGGACGACATGGCCCTGCCGCCCTGTCACTGCCTGTTCCAATTCTTCGTCGCCGAAGGCCGGCTGTCCTGCCAGCTCTACCAGCGCTCGGCCGACGTGTTCCTGGGCGTGCCGTTCAACATCGCCAGCTACGCCCTGCTGACCCAGATGGTGGCCAAGGTGACCGGCCTGGAGCCTGGCGAGTTCGTCCACACCCTGGGCGACGCCCACCTCTATCTGAACCATCTGGATCAGGCCCGCGAGCAGCTGACGCGGGAGCCCTATCCCTTCCCGACCCTGACCCTGGCCGACAAGCGCGACCTGTTTTCCTTCGACTACGAGGACTTCAAGGTCACCGGCTACAAGGCCCACGACAAGATCGCCGCGCCAATCGCCGTCTGAGGGGACTGGGGTCCCTTCCCTGCGCGTCCAGGGTCGGCTACCCCCTTCTGATCATGGCTCGCATCCTCCTCACCGCCGGTCCCATCGCTCGCGCCCGCAACGGCGTCATCGGCCGCGAGGGCGGCCTACCCTGGCGGCTGAAGAGCGACCTGGCGAACTTCCGCGCCCTGACGCTCGGCAAGCCGGTGATCATGGGCCGCAAGACCTGGGACAGCCTGCCGAAGAAGCCCCTGCCCGGCCGCACCAACATCGTGCTCAGCCGCGACGGCTCCTTCGCGCCGCGGGACGCGCTGGTCTGTGAAGACTTCACCGAGGCGGTGCAGATCGGCCGGGAGATGGCCGACGACGACGGCGCCGAGGAGGTCTGCGTGATCGGGGGCGCCTCCCTGTTCGCCATGGCCCTGCCCCGGGCTCAGCGGATCTATCTCACCGAGGTGGAGGCCGAGGTGGAGGGCGACGTGGTCCTGGCCCCCTTTGACGAGCGCGCCTGGACCGAGGTCAGCGCCGTGCGCCACCCGGCTGGCGAAGACGACGAGTATCCCTTCGTCCTGCGGGTGCTGGAACGCCGCTAAGGCCCCTGGTCCTTCCCCAACGGCGCCGGCCATACTCCGCCTCAACAAGACAAGAGGAGGACGCCCCATGGACATCGAACTGGTCTGCGAAGGCCTGGAATTCCCCGAAGGCCCCATCGCCATGGCTGACCGCTCGGTCATCCTCACCGAGATCAAGGCCCAGCGCCTGTCGCGCATCACCCCCGACGGCCGGCGCGAGACCCTGGTGGAGACCGGCGGCGGACCCAATGGGGCGGCCATCGGTCCGGACGGGGCGATCTACATCACCAATAATGGCGGCTCCTTCACCTGGCCGCAGCAGGATGGCCTGACGATTCCTGGCCCGACCCCGCCCACCCACACCGGCGGCATGATCCAGCGCTATGACCTGAAGACCGGCGAGCTGACGACGCTGTATGACGCCTGCGACGGCCGTCCCTTTGTCGGGCCAAACGACCTGGTCTTCGACCGCCAGGGGGGGTTCTGGTTCAGCGACCATGGCTGTTCGACCCCGGAGGGTCGCAAGTTCGGGGCGCTCTACTACGCCAAGATCGATGGCAGCCATGTGGCGCGCCTGCGCGACCATCTGATCGCCCCCAATGGGGTCGGCCTCTCGCCGGACGAGGACGTGGTCTATCTGGCCGACACCCAGCTTGGCCGGCTCTGGGCCTTCGATATCGAAGCGCCGGGTCAGCTCAAGGCGCAGGCCGGGTTTGGCCCCGGCCGGGTGGTGGCCAACCTGCCCGGCTACCAGCTGCTGGACAGCCTGGCGGTGGAGGCCGGCGGCAAGGTGTGCGTGGCGACGATCATCAATGGCGGGATCACCGCCTTCGACCCGTCCGGGGCGACCGAGCACTTCCCTGTCCCGGACATGATCGTGACCAATATCTGCTTCGGCGGGGCCGACATGCGCGACGCCTGGATCACCGCCTCGTCCACAGGCAGGCTCTATAAGGCCCGCTGGCCCAGGCCCGGCCTCAAGCTCAACTACAACGCCTGACAACAGGGTTGCGCAGACCCGGCGACGACCGCCGGGTCTGCGCCCCAGAGGCCGCTTCTAATAGAGCTTGGCCATAGCAGCCCGCTCGAACGGCGCCAGTTCGGCCGTGCGGCCTTCCTTGACCTTCTTGGCCCATTCGGGGTCCTGCAGCAGGGCGCGCCCGACCCCCACGAGGTCGAACTCGTCGCGCTCCAGGCGGTCGAGGAGCTTGTCGAGGGAGGCCGGCTGCGACCCCTCCCCGGCGAAGGCGGCGATGAATTCGCCATCAAGGCCCACCGAGCCGACGGTGATGGTCGGCACGCCGGTCAGCTTCTTGGCCCAGCCGGCGAAGTTCAGGTCCGAGCCTTCGAATTCCGGCTCCCAGAAGCGGCGCTGCGAGCAGTGCAGCATGTCGGCGCCCGCCGCCGTCAGCGCGCCCAGCCAGGCCTCCATCGCCTTGGGATCGGCGGCCATCTTCACCTCATAGTCCTGCTGCTTCCACTGGCTGATCCGGATGATCACCGGATAGTCCGGCCCCACGGCCTGACGCACGGCGCGCAGGATGTCGGCGGCGAAGCGGGCGCGGCCCGGCAGATCCTTGGACCCATAGGCGTCCTCGCGGACATTGGTGCCGTCCCAGAAGAACTGGTCGATCAGATAGCCGTGGGCGCCATGCAGTTCGACAGCGTCGAAACCCAGCGCCTTGGCGTCGGCGGCGGCCTGGGCGAAGGCGGCGATGGCGTCGGCCACCTCCTCGTCGGTCATGCCCTTGCCGAACTCCTTGCCAGGGCGCGACAGGCCGGACGGGCTGTCATAGGGGCCCGGCGGGGTCCATTCCGGATCGCGGGTGCGCACCGCGCCCACATGCCAGAGCTGAGGGGCCATCTTGCCGCCCACCTCGTGGACGGAGTCGATCACCCGCTTCCAGGCGGCCAGTTCGGCCTCGCCGTGGAAGCGCGGCACGTTCTTGTCATTGACCGAGGCCGGGCGATTGACGCCGGTGCCCTCGGAGATGATCAGGCCCACATCGGCTTCCGCCCGGCGGCGGTAGTACTGGGCCACCTCTTCGGTCGCCACCCCGCCCGGCGAGAAGGACCGCGTCATGGGCGCCATGACGATCCGGTTCTTGAGGTGCAGGCCCTTGTAGCTGAAGGGGCGGAAGAGGGCGTCGACGGCCATGGGAGCTCCATTCAAACGTTCGTTCGGCCCGAACCTAAGGACAAGTCGCCCCAGCAGTCACTGTAGAAATTCTGTCAGCGGCTCCACGCGGGAACCAGACATGCGGAAGCCCGGGACCTACGGAGGGGTCCCGGGCTTTGCGAAGGGTTCAAACCAGGCCTACTGAACCGCGTCGAGCATCTCGATCTCGGGACGGCCCGCGAGGCAGGGACCCATCTTCGGGCCGGCGGCCTTGAAATACTCGGTCTGGCCGTGGGCCTTCAGGGCGTCTTCATTGGCGTAGATTTCCAGCACCTTGTAGGTCCCGGGCTCGGCCCGGCTCTTGGTGAGCTGATAGACCAGGCAACCCGGCTCATTGGCCTTCACCTGGGCCATGAGGTCCTTGAAGACCGCTTCGAATTCATCGCCCTTGCCGTCCTGGACCTTGAGGGTCGCCACCACGCCGATCATAAGCTCGCTCTCCCAACGATTGTTTGAATCGAGGGTAGAGGCCCGTCCGGCGAGGGGCAAGCGCCGTGGCGACGGAGCGCGCGTCCTAGGCGCGTTCGTTCCAGCCGTAGGCCACCCAGCTGTGGCCGCCCAGATGGCGAGCTTCGATGATCCCGTCATCCTCCGGGGCGCCGGACTTGCGGCGGCCAAGGCGACTGGCCCGCACCGCCAGGGCGACCAGCGCCACCAGGGCGCTCAGCACCAGGCCGAAGACCACGACCGTGGCGGCGAAGACGAAGGCCAGCACCACGCCGACCACGACGGCGACCGCCGCTGCGATCGCGCCGCCCGCAGCGGTGAGGCTTTGAAGGGCCGACTTGCCGCCCTGGGGGTCCTGCTGAGCCATGGTCTTCTCTGGTCGCTCCATCTGGAGGGCTAACGAATATGTTCGCCTTACGCTCCCGAACGTCAATCTCCGAAGCGAAGGTGGCGACAGGATGACGCCCTATGCCCCAACCAGCGTCATTTCCCGGCGTTCCCGCATCGCCGCCTCGAAGGCTGAATTGATCGCCTTGGCCTTGGCCTCGGCGACCTCGATGAATTCCTGGGGCAGGCCGCGGGATCGGGCGCGGTCGGGGTGGTTTTCGATCAGGGCGATCTTCCAGGCCGCCCGCAGCTGGTCATCGCTGGCGTCGTGCGGCGCGCCGAGCACGGCATAGGGATCGTCGGCCCCGAGCCCCAGGTGCGTCGCCTTCAGCCGGCGGAACACCAGTTCGGAAAAGCCGAACAGCTCCGCCACGCGCTCCAGATAGGCGAGTTCATCATCGGTGACGGCCCCATCGGAGGCGGCGATGTGGAACAGCCCATCGAGCACATCCTCAAGGATCTGCGGGCAATTGTGATAGCGCCGCGACAGGCGCCGCGCATAGCTCTCGAAGCCCCGGGTGGTCTGGCGAGCCAGATTGTAGAGGCGTCGGATGTTGGGCCGCGAGGCTTCATCGGACTGGAAGACTTCGGAAAAGGCGTCGAACTCCGCACGTCCGACCTCCCCATCGGCCCGCGCCAGCTTGGCGCCCAGGGCGGTGACAGCGGTCGAGAACGCGGGATCCTGCCCCGGCAGGCCGGCAGGGCAGTCGGGGCACTCTGCCGCGTCGGGGAGGCGAACGGCAAGGCCAGCGATTTTGCGCCAGAAGCTCATTGGTCTAATGCCACAAGCCTTAGGAAGAAGGCGTCCTGATGACAACGCCAAACCAACACGGGGCGGGTTAAGTTTTGGACAGGCTTTGGAGCTTTTGGATCGATCGGGGCGGCACGTTCACCGATGTGATCGCGCGTCGGGACGATGGCCAGGTCCGTACGCTCAAGCTCCTGTCGGCGTCGAACGCCTATGCGGACGCCGCCGTTGAGGCCATGCGCCGCGTGCTCGAAGCCCCAGGCGGAGCCCCCTTCCCCGCCGATCAGGTCCGCGCCATCCGCATGGGCACGACGGTGGCGACCAACGCCCTGCTGGAGCGTCGCGGCGCCACGACCCTGTTCCTGACCACCCGCGGCTTTGGCGACGCCCTGCGTCTGGGCGACCAGACACGACCTGATCTCTTCGCCCTGAACATCGTGCGGCCCGAGCCGCTCTACGCCATGGCCGCGGAGGTCACCGAACGGCTCGACGCCGCGGGCCAGGCGATCATGGCCCTGGATGAGGACGAAGTCCGGATGGTCCTGGCCGAGGCGCGGGCTCAGGGCTGCGTCTCCGTGGCCATCGCCTTCCTGCACTCCGACCTCAACGGCGCCCATGAGCGCCGAGCCGGCGAACTGGCGGCGGCGGCGGGGTTCGATTTCGTCGCCCTCTCCCACGAGGTGTCACCCCTGCCCCGCTTCCTGCCGCGGGCCGAGACGACGGTGGCCGACGCCTATCTGACGCCGGTGCTGCAGGCCTATGTGCGCCAGGTGGCCGAGGCCGTGGCCGGCGCGCCGCTCTACTTCATGACCTCGGCCGGGGCGCTGGTTCCCGCCAGCGCCTTCCGGGGACGAGACGCCGTCACGTCGGGACCGGCGGGCGGGGTGGTCGGGGTGGCCGCCACCGCCGAGGCGGCAGGCGCCCACGCGGTGCTGGGCTTCGATATGGGCGGCACCTCCACCGATGTCTGCCGCTATGCCGGACGCCTGGAGCGACGCGACAAGGCCCAGGTGGCCGGTGTGCGCCTGCGCAGCCCCATGCTGGATGTGGAGACCGTGGCGGCCGGCGGCGGTTCGATCCTCACCTTCGACGGCCTTCGCGCCCGGGTGGGGCCGCACAGCGCCGGCGCCGATCCGGGCCCGGCCGCCTATGGCCGCGGCGGGCCTGCGACAGTCACCGACGCCAATCTGGTCCTGGGCCGCCTCGATCCCCGCCGTTTCCCCGCCGTCTTCGGGCCGCGGAACGACGCGCCGCTCGACGTCGCCGCCGCCCGAGCGCGCCTGGAGACCCTGGCCCAGGCCATGGGCGTCCCCAGCGCCGAAGCCGCCGCCGAAGGCTTCATCGCCATCGCCGTCGAGCAGATGGCCCTGGCGATCCGCCGGATCTCCACTGAGCGTGGCTTCGATCCGCGGGCGCATGAACTGGTGGCCTTTGGCGGCGCGGCGGGCCAGGTGGCCTGTCAGACGGCGGAGGCCCTGGGGCTCACCCGCGTGCTCTGCCCCCGCTTCGGCAGCCTGCTGTCGGCCTACGGCATCGGCCAGGCCCAGGTCAGCGCCCTGCGGCAGGCGGGGCTGGAGATGCCGCTCGACGCGGCCGGGCTCGCTGCAGCCGAGGGCGTGGCCGCGCGGCTCAGCGATCAGGCCCGCGCCGACCTGGAGGCCCAGGGCGCCGAGGCCGGCGCGACGCAGATCACCCTTCGCCTGCGCTATGACGGGGCCGACGCCGAACTCCCGACCGCGCCGGGCCCTGTCGCTGCGGTGCGCCAGACCTTCGAAGCCGCCCACCAGCGTCTGTTTGGCTTCATCGAGGCTGAGCGCGCCATCCTGATCGCCAGCGTCGAAGCCGAGGCGACCGCCCTGGAGGCCGGCGCCGCCACGCTAGCTTCCCATGAGGTGGCGTCCGGACCACGCGCCCCGGAGGCCCTGGCCGCCTTTGTCGTAGAGGGGGCGCCGCAGCAGGTTCCGGTGATCGAGGCGCGCGCCCTGACCCAGCAGGACGGCCCGGCCCTGATCGTGCGCGACGACACGCAGATCGCCGTCCTTCCGGGCTGGCGCGCCACGGCGCAGGCCGACGGCCTGATCGCGCTTGAGCAACAGCGGGGAACCGGCGCTGGCCCTAGCCCAGATGATGCGGACGACGTGGATCCGATCACCCTCGAGCTTTTCAACCGCCGCTTCATGGGCGTGGCCGAGGCCATGGGCGCGGCCCTGGAGCGCACGGCGCACTCGGTGAACATCAAGGAGCGGCTCGACTTCTCCTGCGCCCTGTTCGATCCCGACGGCGGCCTGGTAGCCAACGCCCCGCACATGCCCGTCCACCTGGGGTCCATGGGCGCCAGCGTGCGCGCTGTGCGCGACCGTCACGCCCAGCTTCGCCCCGGCCAGGCCTTCGCCCTGAACAATCCCTATGCCGGCGGCACCCACCTGCCGGACATCACGGTGGTCATGCCGATCTTTGTCGGCGAGGACCAGGCGCCCAGCTTCTATGTCGCCGCCCGCGGCCATCATGCCGACATCGGCGGGATTCAGCCCGGCTCCATGCCGCCCTTTTCCACAACCATCGCCGAGGAGGGCGTGCTGCTGGACGCCCTGCCGATCATGCAGGACGGCCGGTTCCTCGAGGCTGCGGTGCGCGCCGCCCTGGGCGCTGGTTCCTGGCCCGCGCGGGCGCCCGACCGCAACATCGCCGACCTGAAGGCGCAGATCGCCGCCTGCCGCGCCGGCGGCGAGGCGGTGGCGGCCATGATCGCAGCCTTCGGCGCCGCCCTCGTCACCCGCTACATGGGTTTCGTCCAGGAGAACGCCACGGCGGCCGTGCGCCGCGCCCTGGGGCGTCT
>Ga0207884_1001249_pt1 | contig 10380 bp, 12 predicted proteins | sample MalvirmetaMSP144_FD_184236 | JGI IMG/M metagenome (GOLD analysis project Ga0207884, IMG submission 184236) | Marine viral communities from the Deep Pacific Ocean - MSP-144 (SPAdes) | ecosystem: Environmental > Aquatic > Marine > Oceanic | place: Pacific Ocean | collected 2011-07-08 | reverse complement strand
GACCAGGACCTGCCACTGTTCCGGAGTGCGGTGTTTTCTCATGGGAGCAACCTCTTATTAGGAAATCAGAGGTTACTGTAGAGCGAAATTCAGTGGGGTGGCAGGACGTCTCGGAATGAACGCTTACGCTGGTGATGCTGTTCCCGGCTATTGCCCTGTGGTTACCTGAGCAGATGGGATTTGTGGTTGGCGAGTGGTGAGGGCATCGGGCCGGAAGCTGAATCCGTCCCGGTTTTCCGGGTCCGATTCTCAGTGCTATCTTCATAATCACGGTGATCGCGTTATGCAGTGGTATCGTTGGTGAAATCAGCCGTTTCTGGTGGGAGTCATTCATGAATCAAAGTCAGTCTTCAGAGGGCATTCTGCTCAGGGAGAATGTCGACGGTGCCGTCTACCTCACATTGAACCGGCCGGATAAATTCAACACCCTGTCCGAATCATTGATGGAGGCCCTGCAGCAGGAGCTGGATGTGATCGCAGCCGACCCCGCGGTTCGCTGTGTGGTGATTGCTGCCACCGGGCGAGGCTTCTGCGCCGGTCATGATCTGCGGGAAATGCGGGCAACGCCGGACCAGTCCTATTACCAGGCTTTATTTCGCCGCTGCAGCCGGCTGATGCAGAGCATTGTCGAGCTGCCGGTGCCGGTCATCGCCAAGGTCCAGGGCATGGCCACCGCAGCGGGGTGTCAACTGGTGGCCAGCTGCGACCTGGCCATCGCCGGCCAGTCGGCCAGCTTTGCGGTTTCCGGAATCAACGTGGGCCTGTTCTGCTCGACACCCGCCGTGGCGCTTTCACGCAACGTCCCTGCCAAGCGGGCGTTCGACATGCTGATGTCTGGCAGTTTCATCGACGCAGACACGGCCCTTGAGTGGGGGCTGCTGAGCGGCGTCGCCTCGGATGCCGAGCTGGATCAAGCCGTGGCCGACAAGGTGGAACAGATCCTGAGCAAAAGCCCGGCGGCCGTACGCTTTGGCAAATCCATGTTCCACCCCCAGCGACAGATGTCGCTGGCCGATGCCTATGACCTGGCCGGCAAGGTGATGGCCGAGAACATGATGCATCCGGATACGGAAGAAGGGATTGATGCGTTTCTGGAAAAGCGGAAGCCTGCCTGGGCGAAGCCGGGCAGGGAATAACTCTGCTTCTCAAATCTCCTCACGCACCTGCGCGTAGGTCAGCGCGGCAAAAATGCCCGTGCCACCCAGAACGTTCCCGGCGAGGGCAGGGAGGATACTCCCGAACAGCGCGGTGGCAATGCCGAGCTCCCCCCGAACGACAAGAATAAACAGCTCGGTGGAACCGGCCACCACGTGGGACATGCCGCCAAGCCCGATCATGTACGTCACTATCACGATCATCAACACCTCGCCGGCGCTTTCCATTCGCGGCAGAATCCACACCAACGCCGCGATCAAAAATCCCGCCGGGATACCCCAGGCAAAATGCTCAAAGGGCGTCGCTTCGGCGTAATGGCGCGAAATGTCCAGTACGCCCTCGAAGCGCACGTCTGGCACGATGTGCCCATAGACAAGCACTAATGCCGCCGCCATGCACCCCACCAGATTGGCGGCCAGTACGATCCCCCACAGGCGCGCAGTTCTGTAGAAACCCGACCGTGTGGGAGCAAGGAACAGAGGCAGTATCGGCGTGATTGTGTTCTCGGTGAACAGCTGCATTCGCCCGAGGATGACAATCAGGAATCCAACCGAGTAGCCCAGATTCGAGACGCCGATGGCCCAGTCGCTCTCTGGCAGAATGGATGCAAGAACTCCCTTGCACAAAACCGACGTACTGATGGCCAATCCGGCGGCTACTCCGGACCACCACAGAGCACTTGCTGGGCGTGCAAGTTCGTGATCACCCTCCCGCCTTAGCGCCTCGAAGATAACCGACGAGGGCACACTCTCGTAGTCATCAGCCTGTTCTTTTTCACCGTTATCAACATCGGTTTCATTGGACATTTATGCTGGTCCTTTTGACCCTGTATTCATCCCAGGCTGTCAGGATAAATCTTCTGGGCATGGGCTGGCAGATTGTTGCTTACAAAGGTCTCCATGATGTCCGCTTCTGTCTCAGCCCTGCGTTGTTCCCTAAGACTAACCGGGAGCTGCTTCAACGTCTCGTTCTCCCGCCGGAGCTTGCGTATCGCTTCGCTTTCGGCATCCGGTGTATGGCTTGGTTATACCGCACTTTGGTCAGTGAAGCTGACTAAAAACTTCCGGGTGTTGCTCAGCAATGCGCAGAAGCGCAATCGCAGGACCCTGCGGCTCGCGACGACCCTGCTCCCAGTCCTGAAGGGTTCGCACACTCACGCCCATAAGACCGGCAAATGCTGATTGCGACATGTGCAATTTCAGCCTGATCACTTTGGGTGGTGATGGTTCTGAAAGCTCATGCGTTCGCAGGGCTAAATTACCCTTTTTGAACTGCTTGATCTCATTGATACCGTCGAGAATCTCTGCCCCAAGGTTCCTGTCACCCATTTTTGATTGCCTCCGCTATCTGCTTGAGCGTGTGGCCAGGAATACTGGCGCGCTCTGATTTACTGTACAGCGTGAGCATCCATATCTCGTGGTCAGATTTCTTCCAGTAGTAAATTGCTCTGATACCACCGCTCTTTCCCGAACCCGCTGGTGCCCATCGAATTTTACGAACACCGCCCGAACCTTTAATTAGATCTCCGGCATCTGGCTTCTGCAAAAGGTACGTTTGAAGCCCGCGGTATTCCTCATCTGTGAGGTAGTTCGGTAATAGCTTGGTGAACGTTGAGGTTTCGATGAAAAGCATTGCTAAAATATACGGCGGCGCCGTATAAGCGTCAAGGCCGAATCAATGAGGTGTAAACGGACTGTAGAAAACCCCGGTCAGCTACACAGGGCCTCTTTGATGGACTGGACCCTTGGGTCAGACAAAATGGGACCTTTCAGGATCAAAATGTGGGCGTTTACATGCTCACGGAATGAAGCGTATTCTCCGACAACCTCGTGTGGGATCAACAGCGCTTCAATGATGTTAAAGCTCTCGTCGTAAATCACCGCTACGAGCACGTCGAAATCTTTCTCGGCGTACTTCCTGATCGCGCTAAGCTGGCGCGAATTATTTGTAGGCGTAACCCGACGACCTTTGATCTGTACTCGCACACCATCTTTCCCGACACCGTCATAGCCTGCTCTGGAATTTGACTGAAGTTCAAGGTCTAAAGCCCTTGCGACTAACCACTCTGTATAATCGCCAAGTGGGTTATTCTGAGTTCTGACGACCCCTCGCGCTTTCAGCTCATTGGTTGCGGATGCCTGCAGCTCCAAAAGCTCTTTGACAGTAAGTTCACTGAGTTGCACATGCTCTCCTATTCAGCGCGAAGCTAAGCGGCGGACCGTCAGGCCAGGAACCTAATTAAGCGATTTGTTGTACGCTCCAAGACTCCCGCAGTTGCTCAATGACATCTGCGACCGTTTCAAACACCACCTCGCGAGAGCAACGGTAGCGGTCCCTGGCCCAATCCAAAACAATAGGGCCACGAATTTGTGACGCATGGTGGGGAAATACCTCCAAGTACTCTTCAGTAAGGACGGCTCCCCTGGGGAAAATGTGAAAATGAAGTCGCGACTGCTCCTCCCCGAACTGAGCGCAGTAGATGCGCGAGGGATTCACTGCTTCCTTCACTAGCGAAGTGACATTGGCCAATAGAGGGCCAAGGCTCTCGACCGATTGCCTTGGCAGAGCATCTAGCGATTCGACTGAAACCAACGGAGACACGATCAAGTAGCCGGGCACAGCACAGGAATAGCAGTGCTCGACTAAAAAATCTTTTGACTGTCCAATCTCAAAGTTCATCAGTACCTCCTTTTACAGCGCCAGCTGAAGTGGGCGGCAACGCAGAGGAGCGCAGTTGGCGTCCCGTTGACCGCCTTGTTGTGAGTCATTTGCGATATTCCTCCATGATTTCCCTCAACCTCTCCTTGTACTCCATTTCTATGTCCGGCCCGCACCTACCTACCTGATCTTCGAAAATCGGATTCAACGCTGTCTGGTAATAGCCGCCACTCGAATCAATCGACTGAATCGTGTACTCGGTGCGCCATTCCCACATATTTTTACTTGGCACATAGGTAAAGTCAGTGCCTTTGCCCCAACGTGCCATGTCTTCCTCCGATCCATCCAAATTTCTGAATTTACAATAAAAGTATGAACCTTCATCAGGTTGTGACTCGGCAGCATCGGGGGTTCTTTGGTTCACACTAGTACATTCAGCTTGGCTGATTTCGAACTCTTCGCAGCAGCCAATTTGACTCGTTCGGTCTGAGTGGGCGAGGCATACCCTCAGGTCCATATTGTCAACCGATGCCAAAGCTAACGGGAGGTAAAACAAGCAAACGATGAACAATGGCAGTGTTATTCGTAACACCCGAAAGGCTCCTTCCTATTATTTTGTTCAATGTAGCTATGCCGCACAACGCCCGGCTCACGCGCCGGTTTGGAGCCGCAGAGCGGCGGAAAATCGGTCGCTGTAGAGCCGATTGCAATACATTGCTCGGCTAGTACGAAAATTGAACTTTGTTGCTAATGACCATGTCTTTTCCCTTTCGCGATGGGTTGGGCTGTGACACGACAACAAAGGCATTTTTCTTTTCATAATCAGTTTTGTGTAGCTCAAATTCGGGCTCGGTCAGCTTTCTCCTAGAGTGTCCGTCAAAGACTTCATAGAACTGACCAGCTAAGAGCGGCTTATCCGTTTTAACCATCACCTTAATTTTATCTTGGTAGTTAAAGTCATTCTTAGGTTTCACAACATTTACCGATCCAGGCTCCGATTTCTTAAAATCTCGGCCAAGTTGATAGGGCTCATCACCCACGACTATCTCAGTGATAATTGGTTGATCAGTATCTGATAAAGGGAAAGATTTACTGGGTTTAGGTGGCTTGTTTTCGCTGTCACCAACGTCAGAAGTTATTTGAGCTACCGGTTTACCTTTTGATTCCAGCAAAGATCTAAGGCGCTCGATTTCCGCATCCTTTTGAGTCAGCTCCTCGTAAAAGGCTGACTCCATCTCCGAGGTTCGTCTACGTAGTTTATTATGCTCGTCCTGCGAAAGCGGAGTTTCCTCTTCGACGGCTACCTTTATTGCTTTGAGCGACTTCTGTTGCTCCCGAAAATGCCGGTATACGTGTTTGGCTGGTATAGGGTAGAGATACAAAAACAGCAACGCGGTGGCGAGAGGGCCAGCCAAAAGGAACAACAAGGAGGACCAAAGATCAGAATAGATAACAGTGTCAATGTGATTGACCTTTTGGATGACCTCCATACCTGAAAAAATCACAAGTACGGTTTTCCAGTTCCAAATCAGCCAAGAAGTAAAAAAAGCTCCTAAAAGCGGGCTAGATGCACGCTCATACAAATCTGCTCTAATCGACTTCGAGATATCCTCAAGCATATTCGCTATTTGACTCCTATATAACGCCAGTGCACAACGGCGCCCTTGGAATGGAGGCGCAGCCGCAATGTAAAGGGCGTCCGGCGGCCACCGGCCGCGAATTGGTGCGCCTTGTTGGTGGAGGTTGCAGAATCCCTTGGCAAAAATCTATCCTTATTCTTTAACGTCATTTGGAGACTATAGCCGCTACGAAATATGAGGGCGCTAGCATGCCAATACCCGCCAGTGCATACATAAAGAAATCTTCACTGCCACAGGATCGGGTTTCGACACATGCCATGATGGAAGACATCATTGCCGTGAGTGCGAGCCAGACGACTGCTCCCACTAACATTCCCTTGCCATCAAGTTTTGACACTCAGCCCCTCGCAAAAGTGAAATGCATCCGCATGAAACAGGCTTTAAAACAAGCCACTAACAGCATTTAGATCGCGGTCACATCTATGACAAAACTTTGACCGCTTTATGATTGCGTCCTGGTTTGCAAGCTAACTAAAAATATATTTTTTAATCATGGTTCTGCAAAGCAAGCGACCAACAATTCTGTAATATCGAAGCGCAGCGCGGTTCATGATTCCAATTTCTCTAGGAGCCTATACGCAGCGTCCACAAAGCACAAACCCCGACAAAAGCCGGGGTCTGAGGTAGAAACGAGCCAGGGGCCGAGGCCTTACTTCTTCAACCCCATCTCCTCAATAGAAATCTCCCGCATCTTGAACTTCTGGATCTTCCCGGTAACGGTCATCGGGAATTCATCCACGAACTTGTAGTTCCTGGGGATCTTGAAGTGGGCGATTTTGCCTTTGCAGAATTCCCGCAGGTCGTCGCTGGTGACCGGGTCTGCATCCGGGGCCAGTTTGATCCAGGCGATGAGTTCTTCGCCGTACTTGTCGTCGGGGATGCCGGTTACCTGCACTTCCTCAATGGCGGGGTGGGTGTAGAGGAATTCCTCGATTTCCTTCGGGTAGATGTTCTCGCCGCCGCGGATGACCATATCCTTGATGCGGCCGACGATCTGGATGTAGCCGTCTTCGTCCATGTTGGCCAGGTCGCCGGTGTGCATCCAGCCGGCTTCGTCGATGGCCTCGGCGGTTTTTTCTTCGTTGTTCCAGTATCTCAGCATCACGCTGTAGCCGCGGGTGCAGAGTTCGCCGGTTTCGCCCCGGGGCAGGATGTTGCCGTTGGCGGGGTCGACGATCTTGGTTTCCAGATGAGGCTGGGTTCGGCCCACGGTGGTTACCTGCTTTTCGAAGGGGTCGAGGGAGCTGGTCTGGGTGGAGACCGGGCTGGTTTCGGTCATGCCGTAGGCGATCTGCACTTCTTTCATGTTCATCTTGCTGTTTACTTTCTTCATGATCTCCGCCGGGCAGATAGAGCCGGCCATGATGCCGGTGCGCAGGTGCGAGAGGTCATAGGTTTCAAAGTCCGGGTCGCCCAGTTCGGCAATGAACATGGTGGGCACGCCGTACAGGGCGGTGGCCTTTTCCTGGTGCACGGCCTGCAGCACGGCTTTCGGTTCGAAGCCCTCGGAGGGGTAGATCATGGTGGTGCCGTGGGTGATGCAGCCCAGGTTACCCATCACCATGCCTAAGCAGTGGTACAGGGGCACGGGGATGACCAGGCGGTCTTTTTCGGTCAGGAGCTGGCTCTCGCCCACAAAGTATCCGTTGTTGAGGATGTTGTGGTGGGTAAGGGTGGCGCCTTTGGGGTTGCCGGTGGTGCCGGAAGTAAACTGGATGTTGATTGGGTCATCAAACTGCAGCACGCTCTGGCGCTTGTCCAGCTGTTCCTGGGTAACCTGGCTGGCCAGGCCGACGAAGTCGCTCCAGGCCCACATTCCCTCGTGCTGTCGCTGGTCGAGGTTGATCACGCCTTCAAGCTTCGGCAGCTTCTGGGACTTGAGCTTGCCGGGCTGGCTTACCTGCAGTTCCGGAGCCAGTTCGTAGATCATCTTGCGGTAGTCAGAGGCCTTGAAGCTGTCCGCGGTGACCAGGAAGCGCATGCCGGACAGGTTAAGGGCGTACTCCAGTTCGTGCACGCCGTAGGCCGGGTTGATGTTCACCAGGATGGCGCCCACCTTGGCGGTGGCGAACTGGGTAACGGTCCACTCGTAGCGGTTGGGGGACCAGATGCCCACGCGGTCGCCACGTTCAACGCCGATGGCCAGGAAGGCGCGGGCGGCTTCGTTGACCTTGTCCAGAAATTCTTTGTAGGTCCAGCGGATGTCCTGGTGCAGGGCGACCAGGGCTTCGGTGTCCGGGTATTTTGCGGCGGTGCGGTCGAGCATTTCGCCGATGGTCATGCCCAACAGAGGGCTTTCTGAGGTGCCGCTTGTATAGCTTGGGAGCGTGTTGGTCATTATCTCTGCCTCCATTGTTTTTGTAGTCGAGGGCTAGCCGGGTCGAACCTGCTAGCGACTCTGGCTGTGATATTCCGGGTTCGGTTGCATATCGCTGGCGATGGCCACGCGGTTGGTCATGTTGTAGAAACCAATCAGGTTGCTCAGGTCCCAGATGCTGCTGTCGCTCATGCCGGCATCCCGCAGGGCCTGGATATGCTGTTCAGTGGTGCTGGCCGGTGAGCGGGTAAGGTGCGAGGCAAAATCCAGCATGGCCCGCTGACGCTTGTCCAGATCGGCGGTGCGGTAGTTCATCACCATCTGTTCACCCAGTTCCGGCTTGCCGCTCAGTACCCGCACGGCGGCGCCATGGGCCACCAGGCAGTAGTAGCATTTGTTCTCGGAGGACACGACGACGGCGACCATCTCCCGCTCGAGCTTGCTCAGCTCGCCTTCCCCCAGCATCAGCTCGTTGTAGAGGCGGGTGAAGCCTTCGAGCTGTTTCAGGTTCTGGCTGTAGGCGGTGAGCACATTGGGGATCATGCCGAGTTTTTCCTGGCAGATCTGGAAGTACTTCCGGGTGTCTTCCGGCATGTCCTTGATCTCCGGAATCGGGAGATCGAGGGCGACGACGGGTTTGTTATGGGCGTTCTGGCTCATGTGCAGTTTCCTCCGAGTGCCTGGCCTACTTTTGAGCCGTTGTGGCGTTTTAGCTGTTCGCTGATCCATTCGCCCGTCGTTACCAGTCTGTCCAGATCTACACCGGTTTTGATGCCAAGCCCGTTCAGAAGGTATAGCACGTCTTCGGTGGCGACGTTGCCGGATGCGCCCTTGGCGTAGGGGCAGCCGCCCAGTCCTGCGACGGAAGAATCGATGACCGCCACGCCTTCTTCCAGCACCGCGTACAGGTTGGCCAGGGCCTGGCCATAGGTGTCGTGGAAGTGGGCGGCCAGCTGGTTCATGGGCACCTGTTCAGCGACGGCGGCGAGCATGCGTTTGGCCTTCAGAGGTGTGCCCACGCCAATCGTGTCACCAAGGGAAATCTCGTAACAGCCCATGTTGTGCAGGGCTTTGGCCACCAGGGCCACCTGCGCGGGAGCAATATCGCCTTCATAGGGGCAGCCGAGCACGGTAGAGACATAGCCACGAACCGGAATGCTGTGCTTTTTTGCGGCTTCCATGACCGGCAGGAAGCGGTCGAGGCTTTCGGCGATAGAGCAGTTGATGTTTTTCTGGCTGAAGGACTCGGACGCGGCGCCGAACACGGCCACTTCGTCCACCCCGGCCGCCAGGGCATTTTCAAAGCCCTTGAGGTTGGGGGTGAGTACCGAGTAGCGCACGCCGGGTTTGCGGTTGATGCCCGCCATGACGTCAGCGGCGTCACCCATCTGCGGTACCCATTTCGGCGACACAAAGCTGGCGGATTCGATGTGGTTCAGGCCACAGTCGGCCAGCCGGTCGATCAGGCTGGTTTTGATGTCAGTCGCGATCACCGCGCCGGGCTCATTCTGCAGGCCGTCCCGGGGGCTCATTTCAACCAGTCTTACCTTGTCGGGGAAGGCCATCAGCCTGCCTCCTCTTCCGCATCTGCAGTGACTTCAATGGCGATGAGTTCGGCGCCTTCAGACACCTGGTCGCCTTCGGCAAAGAAGATTTCGGTGACCACGCCGTCGGCCGGGGCCTTGATGGCGTGTTCCATTTTCATGGCTTCCATGATCACCAGGCTCTGGCCAGCGGTAACCTTGTCGCCCACTTTCGCCTGCACGGCCACGATGGCGCCGTTCATGGGGGCGGCCAGGCTGCCTTCACCGGCCATTTCCTCGAAGCCGTAGGTTTCCCGGTAAACGGTGCACTGGAAGGTGTCGCCTTCGTAGAAGAGCACCAGCTTGTCCTCGTGCAGGTTGCCGTGGATGCTGATGCGGTGGCCGTTGATCACCGCCTGCAGGTAGTCGTCATCCAGCCTGGCGGTGAGGTTGTACACGCTGCCGCCGACGAATACCTGGTAGCGGTCGTCCCGTTCCAGCACTTTGAGTTCGTGGATGTCGTCACCCACCTGCAGTTGCAGGGGCTGGGCATATTCGGAGTTCATGCGCCAGCTGTTCTGCCGACCGAAGGGCGACCAGGGGTCGGTGCTGATCACTTCCCGGGACTTGCGCTGTTCCAGCACGAAGCCGGCGGCCAATACCAGGGCCTTGTGGGTGTCGAGTTTTGATTTCGGGAACAGCAGGTCCCGGTGGTCGTCGATAAACCCGGTGGTCAGCTGTGCTTCCCGGAACGGCTGGGCGTCGGCCAGGGCGTGGAGGAAGCGGATGTTGGTTTTTACCCCGGCAATGCGGTAGTGCTCAAGCGCCTGGACCATGCGGTTGATGGCCTGGTCCCGGGTTTCGTCCCAGACGATGAGCTTGGCGATCATCGGGTCGTAGTGGATGCTGATGTCGTCGCCTTCGGTAACGCCTGTATCTACTCGCACATGGGCGCTTTCGTCCGGCGTACTCAGGTAGCGCAGGTTGCCGGTGGCGGGCAGGAAGTCCTGGTCCGGGTCTTCGGCGTAGATGCGCGCTTCCAGGGCGTGGCCCCGGGTTTTCACCTGGGACTGTTCCAGCGGCAGCG
>Ga0207884_1001245_pt1 | contig 10404 bp, 10 predicted proteins | sample MalvirmetaMSP144_FD_184236 | JGI IMG/M metagenome (GOLD analysis project Ga0207884, IMG submission 184236) | Marine viral communities from the Deep Pacific Ocean - MSP-144 (SPAdes) | ecosystem: Environmental > Aquatic > Marine > Oceanic | place: Pacific Ocean | collected 2011-07-08 | reverse complement strand
TTGTGTTGATCCATCGCGCTGGCCACAGATTGGCCTAAATCTGGCGAGGACATACCCGCAAAACTGCCGATTGTCTCAACGCTGACCCCAGTCTCGTAATGCTTGGCGATGATTTCCTGTTGGCGATACAGCGCGGCATAGCTTTGTTTGTAAACCGTGGCCCCGGTTCCAGCGCAAGACGCTAGAATCATAGCAGCACAGAGAAGTGAGACAATGCGGGAGGTCAGACGAATCACATCGATTTCCTTTCGGATTGAGCCCCCCAACAGAATAACGATCTGGGCGGTCGAATGGATCACGTCAAGGGCAGGGTGCTGTCAAATCCCCGATCAGACGTCCAGATCATCGATAAAGCGGGCGTGATCCTGGATATATTGGAAGCGCAATTCCGGCTTTTTCCCCATCAGGGTTTCCACCAACCGCGCGGTGCGGCGGCTTTCTTCCAATTCGTCATCGCGTGTGCGATCCGGCAATTGAACGCGAAGCAGGGTGCGACGCGCCGGGTCCATGGTGGTTTCCCGCAATTGTGCCGGGGGCATTTCACCAAGTCCCTTAAAGCGGCTGATATCGACCTTGGAATTCGGTTTGAATTCAGATTTCAGCAGCGCGTCTTTCGACACGTCATCCATGGCATAAACCGACTTCCCGCCCTGGGTTAGACGATACAGCGGCGGTTGCGCCAGGAACAAGCGCCCGGATTCGATCAACCCCGCCATTTCGCGATAGAAGAATGTCATCAACAAAGAGGCGATATGCGCGCCGTCGACATCGGCATCGGTCATGATCACGACCCGTTCATAGCGCAGCTTGTCCAACTGGAAATCCGCCCGCGTGCCACAGCCCAGCGCCTGGATGATATCTTTAAGTTCCTGATTCTGCTTTAACTTATCCGCAGAGGCGGAGGCGACGTTCAGGATCTTGCCCTTCATTGGCAGGATCGCCTGGGTCTTGCGATCCCGGGCCTGTTTCGCACTGCCGCCCGCGCTATCGCCCTCAACCAGGAAGATTTCCGTGCCTTCAGCACTTTCAGAGGAGCAATCGGCCAGTTTGCCCGGCAGGCGCAATTTGCGGGTCGGGGTTTTGCGGCGCTGTTCCTTCTGGGCCTTGCGCTTCTGGCGCTCATCCACCCGCTCCAGAATTCGCTCCAGCAGGTCATTGGCAGAGGCGGGATCTTCCGCCAGCCAATGGTCAAAGCGATCCTTCAGCGCCGGTTCCACCATCTTACCGGCATCGGCGGAGACCAGTTTTTCCTTGGTTTGACCCTGGAATTGCGGATCGGGGATAAAGACTGACAGCATGATGCTGGCTTCGCCCGTGATATCATCGCCGGTGATCTGTGTGGCGCGCTTATTGCCAACCAATTCACCATAGGCCCGCAATGATTTCGCCAGGGCAGAACGCATCGCGCTTTCATGGGTGCCGCCCTGGGGCGTTGGCACGGTGTTGCAATAGGTGTGGCAGAAGCCGTCGCCATCGGCGGGCCAATGCATCGCCCATTCCATCTGGCCGACGCCATCGCTGGCCTTCCAGGCTCCGGCAAAGGCGCGCGGTGTTATGGTGACCCGGTCGCCCAGCGTATAGGTCAGATAGTCCTTCAAGCCACCGGGGAAATGCAGGACACCCTTTTGTGGAACCTCTGATCCTTCCCGCAACATGGAGGCGGGGCAGGACCAGCGAATCTCCACCCCTTTGAACAGATACGCTTTGGACCGCGCCATGCGATAAAGCTGTTCCGGTTCAAAGTGAATCTTGGTGCCGAAAATCTCTGTATCCGGGGTAAAGGTGATCGTCGTGCCGCGCCGGTTCTGGGCGTCTCCAACTTTTTCCAGCTTGCCCAGGGGCAGGCCGCGGCTGAAGGACTGGCGATAGACAACGCGGTCTCTGGCAACTTCAACCATCAGGCTCTGGGACAGGGCATTTACGACAGAAACCCCAACCCCGTGCAGGCCGCCCGATGTGGCATAGACCTTGCCGGAAAACTTACCCCCGGAATGCAGCGTGGTCAGGATGACTTCCAGCGCGGATTTATCTTTGTATTTCGGATGCGGATCAATCGGGATGCCACGCCCGTTATCCCGGACCGTGCAGGACCCGTCTTCGGACAGTTCCAATTCGATCCGGCTGGCGTGACCGGCCACAGCTTCGTCCATGGAATTGTCCAGGACTTCGGCGACCAGATGGTGATAGGCGCGCTCGTCCGTGCCCCCGATATACATGCCGGGGCGGCGGCGCACAGGCTCCAATCCCTCAAGAACTTCAATGTCCTTGGCGGAATAGTCGTCTTGCTGCTTAACAGTGCTTTGGAATAGGTCGCTCATAGTGTCATTATACGGGCTGGACGGGCGCTCGCAAGCTTATAGAGTGTAGCGAATGGCATTTAACCACAAGATATAGGATTTGACAGAGATGACCACTGATTCCAAGGCGACTCCGCGCGGTGAATTGCAGATTCGCACAATCGCTATGCCCGCTGATACAAACCCTGCGGGCGATATTTTCGGGGGCTGGGTCCTGTCTCAGATGGATGTCGCTGGGGGCATCGCCGCGCGGGACTGCGCCAAGGGACGCGTGGTCACGGTCGCTGTCGATACGATGACCTTTTATTTGCCGGTCTTTGTTGGCGATGTCGTGTGTTGTTACACGAGCATTTTAAAGAAAGGCCGGACGTCCATTTCGGTCAATATTCAAACATGGGCCTTGCGCAGCGAAACCATGGAACGGGTGTTGGTGACGGAGGGGACTTATACTTATGTGTCCATCGGCAGTGACCGCAAACCCCGCCCGATGTCGGAATAGGCCGGCGTTCGTTTTGGCCTATACCCACATATGCTGGTCCTAGGCTGGTTGCAGGTCTTCGACAGTCTCCGTCTTTGGGTCTGGCCCGAATCTGTTGGGGCCCTCCGTACCGTTAAGGCAGAACAGGACCAACAGCGCGAGCCCGCCCAGAATTGGAATAAAGATCAGAAGATACCACCATCCGCGGCGATCTGTGTCATGCAGTCGACGGACGGAGACGGCAAGTGTTGGGATAAAAACACCGAGCGAGAATATGACGTAAAACAGGCCGACACTGTACTGATAGTCATAGGTACCAACCACCATATCGAAAATCGTTACGATAATAGTGGCAACCATAAAACAAAGATAATACAGCCAGAATTCTTTACGGCGGGCGCGGCCTGAAAAATCTGCGTATTTCTTCAGTGGTTGCAGTGCGTAATTCATGGTTTTGTCCTCCCCAATGCCATGGTGTTCTGATGCTACATTGTTTATCTTTAAAAGATCAACAGTGATTGTATTTTATTCATATTCACTATTTTTAAAACAGGTGGGGTTCAGAATTAGGGTTAGAGAAATGCCGAGATCCTAACCAAAACTGTAATAATTCATAAATACCACCTTTTCGCGTTTTTCTGATATAATCACAGTGAAAACGTCAGCGAATGGGGTGGGCCATGCCGTTTTATCATCCTTTGAAAACCATGAACCAGGTGGATCGTCGACGTACAATTGCGGGGATTGAGCGTTTGCGCGCTGCATTGGATGCCAATATTCCAGAACGCACAGATTCCCGAACGCTGATTCTGGGCACCTGGAATTTGCGCAATTTCGACGACAATCGCTTTGGCAATGGCTATCGGACTCTGGAGGATTTCACCTATATCGCCGAAATCTGCGCCCGGTTCGATGTCATTGCGCTGCAGGAGATATGCGACGACTTACAGCCATTGAAGGAACTGATGCGGTTGCTGGGGCATTGGTATGATTACATCATCACCGATGTGACCGAAGGCACGGGGGGCAATGGGGAGCGGTTGGGCTTCGTCTATGACACCCGTAAGGTTCAATTCAAGGGCGTGGCGGGGGAGATTGTCCTGCCGGACTCGCAATTGATCAAGGATGGGGAGCGCACGCTGCAATTTTCCCGCACCCCCTTTATGTGTGCATTCCAGGCCGGATGGTTCAAATTTGAATTCGCAACGGTTCATATCTACTTCGGCAATGATTCCGGACAGAAGTACCGACGCCGGGTTTCGGAAATTGATGGCATCGCCAAGTTCCTGAAGAAGCGGGCCAAGGCATCGGATTCAAACTATATTCTGGTCGGTGATTTTAACATCAAGGCAGCGGGCAGCGATGGCTTTAACGCGCTGGAGAAAAATGGGTTTACGGTCGCTCTTAATCACAAGGGCAGCACCAAGGATCAGACAAAATTCTATGATCAGATTTCCTTTCTGACGCGCAAGGACGAATTGCGCCCCGCAAATCCAGATCATTTTCATGATGTTTTTCAATTCTTTGACTGCATTTTTAGGGAAGAAGATTTCCCGGCGCATCGTGCACGAGTCAAAGAGACCATTCGCGATAAACTGGCAGGTTTCGCGGAAGAGCAAGCGGAGGCACAGGGGAAGTTGGATGCGGGTGAGTTGTCATCTGCGGCAACCACACGCTGGCAGAAAAAACTGCAGACGGCACAGGATAATATCGCAATGTGGAGCGCTCGCCTCGACAGTGATACCGATCTCAAGGACTATTATATGGATGATTGGCGCACCTTCCACGCCAGCGATCACTTGCCTTTATGGGTTGAATTAGAAATCGACTTCAGCGATGCCTATCTGGAAAAATTGAAAGAGTAAGGGGAGAGCGTTTGCCAAACAGGCTGCTTTTTTTACGTGGGGTCCTGGTCTAGGGTTTCTGGCAAGAAACCGGAGGACCCCCATGCCCCAACCCTTGAAAATGACAAGCGCCCAGATGGTTGCCGACGCCAAGGCCCGCATTCGCGAGGTGGATGCGCCCGAAGCGATTGAAATGGCACAGCGCGATGACGTGGTGATTGTCGATCTGCGCGACCCCAGAGAGCGGGAGCGGATTGGATATATTGAAAATGCCTTCCATTGCCCGCGCGGCATGGTGGAATTCTGGGTCGATCCCGACAGCCCTTATTTCAAGCCGATCTTTGGGGAGGATAAGACCTTTATCTTCCACTGCGCCTCAGGCTGGCGGTCTGCCATCACGGTCGCAACCTTGCAGGATATGGGCATGCAAAATGTCGCCCATATCACCGATGGTTTCAAATCCTGGATGGAATCCGGCGGCCCTATTGTGGGTCCGAAGCCTAAAGAGGGGTAATCCTCACCCCGCCTTCTTCTGAGAGGCCTTGTTCAGATAGGGTGCCAGATAGGTGCCGGTGTGGGATCGGGCGACCTTGATGATCTCTTCCGGGGTGCCTTGGGCGACGATTTCGCCGCCTCTGGTGCCGCCGTCCGGGCCCAGATCAATGATCCAGTCGGCGCATTTGATGACTTCCAGATTGTGTTCGATCACAACAATCGTATTGCCGCTGTCAACAAGGGTTTGCAGCACTTCCAACAGTTTGCGCACATCATGGAAATGCAGGCCCGTGGTGGGTTCGTCCAGCACATAGAGCGTGCGGCCGGTCGCTTTCTTAGACAATTCCTTGGCCAGCTTAACCCGTTGAGCCTCCCCACCAGACAGGGTGGTCGCCTGTTGCCCAACCTTGATATAGCCCAGGCCGACCCGTTGCAGCGTGATCAGCTTGTCGCGGATGGCGGGGACGGCCTTGAAGAAATCCGCACCTTCATCAACGGTCATGTCCAACACATCGGCGATCGACTTGTCGCGATATTTGATTTCCAGCGTCTCGCGGTTATAGCGGTGGCCGTGGCATTGGTCGCATTGCACATAGACGTCGGGCAGGAAGTGCATTTCGATCTTGATCATGCCATCGCCCTGGCAGGCCTCACAGCGGCCGCCTTTGACGTTGAAGCTGAAGCGTCCGGGCTGATAGCCCCGCGCCTTGGCTTCCGGCAGGCCGGAGAACCAGTCCCGGATGGGGGAGAAGGCACCGGTATAGGTCGCCGGGTTAGAGCGTGGCGTGCGCCCGATGGGCGATTGGTCGATATCGATGATCTTGTCCAGGAATTGCGTTCCCTCGATCTTGTCATGCAGGCCGGGATGCGCCCGTGCTCCCATAAGGCTGCGCGACAAAGCCCGCTGCATGGTTTCAATGATCAGGGTTGATTTGCCCGATCCACTGACCCCGGTCACCACGGTCATGGTGCCCAGTGGGATCGTGGCATCCACGGTTTGCAGGTTGTTTTCCCTGGCACCAAAGATTTTCAAGAACTGGTTCTTGTGCCCCTTGCGGCGCGTCTTGGGGATCGCGATTTCCTGGGCCCCGGTCAGATATTGCGCGGTCAGGCTGTTGGGATTGGCCAGCACTTCCTGAGGGGTCCCCGCCGCCACGACATGGCCGCCATGGATGCCCGCGCCGGGGCCCATATCGACAAGATAGTCGGCGGCGCGAATGGCGTCTTCGTCGTGTTCCACAACGATCACGGTATTACCCAGGTCCCGCAGGCGCCTCAACGTCTCCAGCAAGCGATCATTGTCCCGCTGGTGCAGGCCGATAGAGGGTTCGTCCAGCACATACAAAACGCCTGTCAGGCCCGACCCGATTTGCGAGGCCAGTCGGATGCGCTGGCTTTCCCCACCGCTCAATGTGCCCGAATTCCGGCTGAGCGCCAGATAGTCCAGGCCGACATTGTTCAGGAATCCCAATCGCTCATTAATCTCTTTCAGGATGCGATAGGCGATTTCTTTCTGCTTCTCGCTTAGTTGCTCGTTGAGGGCGGAAAACCAGGTTCCAGCCTCAGCAATCGACATTTGAGAGACTTCGCCGATATGACAGCCGCCGACCTTCACGGCCAGGGCTTCTGCCTTCAGGCGATAGCCGTTACAGGCCGGGCAGGGGGTGACAGCCTGATACTTTGCCAGTTCTTCCCGGGACCAGCTGGATTCTGTTTCCCGAAAGCGACGTTCCATATTCGGGATAACGCCTTCGAACGGCTTGGTGGTCTTGTAAGAGCGCAGGCCGTCGTCGTACCTAAACTCGATTTCCTCGTCGCCGCTGCCATGCAGGATGCAGGTCGCAACCTTCTCATCCAATTCCCCAAAGGGCGTTTTCAGGGAGGCGTTGTAGTGCCGTGCAATAGCTTCCAGTGTTTGCTTGTAATAGGGGGAAGTCGAGGTCGACCAGGGCGCAATGGCACCCTGCCAAAGAGATTTCGTCTTGTCGGGCACGATCAGTTCAACATCAAATTCCATATCCGTGCCCAGACCGTCACAAGTCGGGCAGGCACCGAAGGGATTGTTGAAGCTGAACAGACGCGGCTCAATCTCCTCAATCGTAAAGCCGGAGACCGGGCAGGCGAACTTGGCTGAAAAGATCACCTGGTCGCCATCATCGGCATTTTCTGCGAACAGCAATCCATCTGAAATCTGCAAGGCAGTCTCTATCGAATCGGCCAGGCGCGATTGCAGGTCATCGCGCACGACAACGCGGTCCACGACCACATCAATCGTATGCTTCAGCTTTTTGTCCAGGGCGGGGACTTCTTCGATCTCATAGAATTTGCCATCGACTTTCACGCGCTGGAAGCCGCGCTTCTGCAGTTCAGCGAATTCCTTGCGGTATTCTCCTTTGCGCCCGCGCACCAGCGGGGCCAGCAGATACAGCCGCTTGCCGTCGCCCATATCCATGATGCGATCCACCATCTGGCTGACCGTCTGGCTTTCAATCGGCAGGCCTGTTGCCGGGGAATAGGGGATACCCACCCGCGCCCAGAGAAGGCGCATATAGTCATAAATCTCGGTTACGGTGCCGACGGTGGAACGCGGGTTTTTCGAAGTTGTCTTTTGTTCAATGGAGATTGCCGGCGACAGCCCTTCGATCAGATCCACGTCCGGCTTCTGCATCATTTCCAGGAATTGCCGCGCATAGGCAGACAGACTTTCGACATAGCGGCGCTGACCATCGGCATAGATCGTATCAAAGGCCAGCGAGGATTTTCCAGACCCGCTGAGCCCCGTGATCACCACCAGTTTGTCCCGGGGCAGGTCGACATCCACATTCTTTAGATTGTGCTCACGTGCGCCGCGCACGGAAATTGTCGTATTGGACATGGAACCCCGCTGTTGGATTTTCATCGTCGGAAGAGAGGGAATATAGGCTGCCCAAGGGGGAACTTCGAGTCTTGATCTGCGGATGATGGAAATTACTTGCTGCAGCGCGGCATTGTTCCGGGATGACCAAAATTTTTCGACAAAGGGGATGCTATTTCAGCGATCCTATGGTCATCTAGGTACAGAGTTTGGTGAAAAGTTTTCGTGAAGGAGAGAGCAATGAAGGGTCACCCAGCCGTCATTGAGCATTTGAACAAGATTTTGAAGAATGAGCTGACTGCGATCAATCAGTATTTCCTGCACGCCCGCATGCTGAAAGACTGGGGCTTCAAGCGCCTGGCCGAAACGGTATATGAAGAGTCCATTGGTGAGATGAAGCACGCGGACTTGATTGTCGAACGTGTGCTGTTGCTGGATGGCCTGCCCAATCTGCAGGATCTGGGACGCTTAAGGATCGGTCAGACGGTACCGGAAATGCTGGAAAGTGATCTGGGACTGGAAACGACGAATCAGACCGAATTGAAGGCCGCCATTGTCGTGTGCGAGGAAAACCAGGATTATGTATCCCGGATCATTTTCAGCAAAATCCTGGATGACACCGAAGAACATATCGACTGGTTGGAAACTCAACAGCATCTGATCAATCAGACCGGCCTTCAGAATTATCTTCAGGAACAGATGTTCGATAACTCCTGAACGGGTTCTGGTCTAAGCGTCAGGGTATCAGTGTTTTGAAGGCGACTTCTCAGGAAGGGCACGCGGGTCTTTCGCGTGCTGTGTTTTCGTGTCCGCCTGTTCAGAATGGGCATTGTCTTTGGTCAGTCGTTCCGCCAAGGAGACCCATTTGCTCATGGATTTGACCAGAAACATCTGATTACTCCGCCGCGACCGGCATGCGTGATTTACAACGGTGATCGAAAATCATTTCTTCTATGGTTTCTACGCATTGACCGCATTGCGGCGCGACGCCCAGAGCCTCATAAACGGCGTCCGGATCGCAATGACCATCATTGATGGCCTTGGATACGCATTTGTCACCGATCGCGTTGCACACACACACAAACATAATCCGTCCTTTCACACATCGCGTATTAGAAAGATGATGATGTTAAGAATGATTGTCAATCGCATTTTTTAGAATATTTTCTGTTTCAGCCATTCAAAAGCAGCGTTTCATTTGGCTCCATAGACCCGCCCGCGCGTATGACGGGGATGGGAGGTCGCACACTCATCCTGAGGAGGCGCTGTATATGCGTGCTTACAGTGGGCTCCCCCTTCGAGACGCTACGCTCCTCAGGGTGAGGGTACATTTGTTGATACATCGTCACCCCGGACCTGATCCGGGGTCCAGGGCGGCAGGCGCGATTGGTGCTTGTGGCTCAGGGTACCCGCCTGCGCGGGTGTGACGAGATGGTAAAGATTAACCGCAAAGAGCGCAGAGAAGGCGCGAAGGACGCGGAGGGGATGCTGCGTTATGGCGTTGCACGTCTGACCTTCCGCTTCATTCTCATCCTGAGGAGGCGCGATAGCGCCGTCTCGAAGGAGGGGCTGTAAGTGCGGTGGTTACAGTGGGCTCACCCTTCGAGACGCTGCGCTCCTCAGGGTGAGGGTGCATTTGTTGATACATCGTCACCCCGGTCGTGATCCGGGGTCCAGGGCGGCAGGCGCGATTTGTGCGTGTGGCCCTGGATACCCGCCTGCGCGAATATGACGGGGCGTGGGGTGCCATTCTCATCCTGAGGAGGCGCGATAGCGCCGTCTCGAAGGAGGGGCTGTAAGTCCGGTGCTTACAGCGGGCTCCCCCTTCGAGACGCTGCGCTCCTCAGGGTGAGGGCGCATTTGTTGACACATCGTCACCCCGGACGTGATCCGGGGTCCAGGGCGGCAGGCGCGATTGGTGCGTGTGGCCCTGGATAATCGCCTGCGCGGGGGTGACGGGGAGGGGAGGTCCCATTCTCATCCTGAGGAGGCGCGATAGCGCCGTCTCGAAGGAGGGGCTGTAAGTGCGGTGCTTCCAGTGGGCTCCCCCTTCGAGACGCTGCGCTCCTCAGGGTGAGGGTGCATTTGTCTGATACATCGTCACCCCGGACCTGATCCGGGGTCCAGAGCGGCAGGCGCGATTGGTGTTTGTGGCTCAGGGTACCCGCCTACGCGTGTGTGACGAGATGGTAAAGATTAACCGCAAAGAGCGCAGAGAAGGCGCGAAGGACGCTGAGGGGATGGCGCGTTATGGCGTTGCACGTCTGACCTTCCGCTTCATTCTCATCCTGAGGAGGCGTGATAGCGCCGTCTCGAAGGAGGGGCTGTAAGTCCGGTGCTTCCAGCGGGCTCCCCCTTCGAGACGCTACGCTCCTCAGGGTGAGGGTGCATTTATCTGACACATCGTCACCCCGGACCTGATCCGGGGTCCAGGGC
>Ga0207884_1001243_pt1 | contig 10406 bp, 9 predicted proteins | sample MalvirmetaMSP144_FD_184236 | JGI IMG/M metagenome (GOLD analysis project Ga0207884, IMG submission 184236) | Marine viral communities from the Deep Pacific Ocean - MSP-144 (SPAdes) | ecosystem: Environmental > Aquatic > Marine > Oceanic | place: Pacific Ocean | collected 2011-07-08 | reverse complement strand
ATTTGCGCTCAATGGCTGTTTTCTCAAAGCCGAATGAGTTCTGCAGACGTTAGTTTTCTTTACAACCAAGATCATGAATTTCTTATTGACCACAGGCTTGCCCAAGATGGTAACAAAGTAAAAGTATATGTTCGCTTTATACTGAATAGTGGCGTGGTTAAAATCAGCGATTACGAAATTCAGTACGATATTCGTGATAGTTACATTGATGAAAAGCATGTAAACTCCGCTACACGGTTAGATTCTGCTGCTCTAATTGCTACTGGTTTTCGCGAGTTTATCTATTCATTCGAGTTTGAAAAAACTCCAGACCAGAGCCTTATTGTTTTGGAAGTCAACAATATATTACGCAACAGAAAATTCTTAATTGACATCCCCATTCAAAGAAACAAAAATACTAGAAACCAGCCCTTCCTCATTTTTGAAGCACAACGAAATGTACCTTATTTCTCTCGATTTGTTAATCTAGATCAAGCCGTTCGGTTGGTGAATGTTTTTGGAAATGATGGCAAATACCAAGTTCAAGGAGTTGTTAACAATCAGGCTGTTGCTATCCCTACTTTTGATGAAGGAAGGGTACAAGCTCCCACCGTTATAGAAATTGATACGCTTTATGGGCCAGTAGAGGGTGAAATAATGAAATTTTCTACCGCTGGTTACTATGTGATTAACGATTCTACTGAACCATCAAATAGTATGGGTATTCTGGTGACAGACCCTTTCTATCCTTATTTTGGTCAGTTTGAAAAAATGATTGAGCCTTTAATTTTCATTTCAACTAACGATGAGTTTAAAACGCTAAGAAGAGCAACAGATTCGCGAATGGCTTTTGAAGATTTTGTGACCACTCGAATTTCAAATGGAGGAAAAGTAGCACAAGATTTTGTAAAGTTCTATTATAGAAGGGTTCGGAAATCGGCCCATCTTTTTACATCAAATAAGGAAGGCTGGAAAACCGACCGAGGAATGGTTTATCAGATTTATGGGAATCCATTGCAGGTATTTCGGAATGAAGAACAAGAGCTATGGGTATACGCTGCTCCAAACGGAGGAAGAATCCGCTTTAGTTTCGCAGTCGTTTCGGCTGAGAGTAATCTTTTGGAATACAGTCTAATAAGAGAAAGTAAATACAAAGAATCGTGGATGGACGCTGTGACCAGTTGGCGTAGTGGAAAAGTAATTGAATGATGATAAGCCAACCAAAAGACGACTTCATATACGGAAGTCGAGCAATAATTGAAGCCATAAATGCGGGAAAGGAAATAGACAAACTACTTCTTCAAAAAGACATTAAAAACGAGTTGACTACTGAGCTGTTAGTGGCTGCCCGTGACTTTAACATTCCAGTTCAAAAAGTACCTGTTGAAAAACTAAACCGGATTACGCGTAAAAACCATCAGGGTGCAATTGCCTTTGTTTCATCTGTGGTGTATGCTTCTTTGGATAACATTATTTCCGAAGCTTACAGTAAAGGAGAAGTCCCTCTTTTGATTGTATTGGACCGTATTACCGATGTAAGAAACTTTGGTGCAATTGCCAGAACTGCTGAATGTGTTGGTGCTCATGGTATTGTCATTCCTTCTAGAGGAAGCGCTCAAGTGGGCAGCGATGCGATGAAAACCTCTGCTGGAGCTTTAAACTTCATTCCTGTTTGCAGGGCAGATAATTTAAAAACTACGTTAAGAGAAATTAGAGACAATGGCATAACTGTTTTAGCCTGTACCGAAAAAGCGACTGATTTGGTATATCAACAAGATTTAACAGTGCCAATTGCATTGCTCATGGGCTCTGAAGAAGATGGCATTTCGCCTGAATACCTTAAACTTGCAGATGAACTTTGTAAACTTCCTATCAAGGGAAACATAGAATCATTGAATGTTTCTGTAGCAACTTCTGTGGTACTATATGAAGTAGTAAGACAAAGGGGTTAACCATTAAAATCTGAAGCAAAAAGGGAGTTTTTCTGTTAGAAAAACTCCCTTTTTGCTTAGTCTTCATATTAAAGGCTAGCTAAATTCTTCTCCTTTGGTTTTGGCATCGTGTAAAAACTCACGGAATTTCTTTTCACCATCTTTTTTACAAATCAGGATTACATTATCCGATTGCGTAATGAGGTAGCCATCTAAGTCTTGAGCAACAATTAAAGTGTCCTTTGGCCCCCTTACATAACAGTTCTTTGCATTGTATAATAATGCTTTGCCATCTACTACATTGCCATGATCATCCTTGGCCTTTATTTCATGTAAAGAATCCCAACTGCCCAAATCAGACCAATCGAATGTTCCCTTTACCATAAAAACATTGCTGGCTTTTTCCATCACACCATAGTCAATGGAAATGCTTTTACATTGGGCATAGGCATCATTAATAAACGCTTGTTCATCTGGTGTATGATATACCTCGTCACCCTCTTCAAAAATCACCGCCAAATCGGTAAGGTGTTCGTGTAAAGCAGATATAATGGTTTCTACAGACCAAATGAAAATCCCTGCATTCCATACAAAATCACCGCTTTCTACAAATTTCTGAGCTAGTTCCAACTCAGGTTTTTCAGTAAAGGTCTTTACCTTTTTTACCCTTTTCAAAGGACTTGAATGGTATTGAATATAGCCATATCCTGTTTCTGGCCTCGTTGGGACAATCCCCAAAGTAATGAGCTTGTCAGATCCATTTGCAGCCTTTATTGCAGTACTCAGGTTTTGTATAAAAAGGCTTTCTTTAAAAACAACATGATCTGATGGAGCAACAACCATAACTGCCTTAGGATCTCTTTTTCTTATTTTAAAAGCAGGATAAGCCAAAGCAGCAGCTGTATTTCTTCCAACAGGCTCTAATAGAATCTGATCATCCGAAAGGCCAGGAAGTTGCTCTTTTACCAAATTGTAATACCTCTTATTAGTTACTACGTAATAATTCTCTTCCGGACATACTGTCAAAAAACGATCATAAGTCATTTGAAGCAAAGTGCGACCTGTTCCTAAAACATCTAGAAATTGTTTAGGCTTATCCGCACGACTGTAAGGCCAGAAACGGCTTCCAATGCCACCAGCCATAATCACTACATAATGATGTTTCATGCTATATTATTCCTTCGTTTATCAAATCTTGGATATGGATAAAGCCAACTATGTTTTCAGCGTGATCTAAAACTACCAAATGGTTGATTGAATGCTCTCTCATTTGATTCATGGCGCGTATTGCAAATTCGCCCTTCTCAATTGTTTTTGGATTCTTAGTCATCACTTCTCCAACGGTTCGATGCTCAAAGCTCATATCTCTTTCGATCATTCGCCTAATATCCCCATCAGTAAAAATACCCGTCAGTTTTCCATTATTATCCACAACGGCTGTGGCACCTAAACGTTTCTTCGAAATTTCAAGAATACTCTCTTTTACTAAATCCGTTTGCTTTACAATTGGTAATTCGTTCTTAGGGTAAATGTCTTCTACTTTCAAGTATAGCTGTTTACCTAATGATCCGCCCGGATGGTACTTTGCAAAATCTTTACTAGTAAACCCTCTGCACTCTAATAAACAGACCGCCAAGGCATCGCCCAAAGCCATATGCACGGTTGTGCTAGTGGTAGGTGCTAAATTATTTGGGTCTGCCTCCTTATCAATCGTTGCATTCAACACATGATCTGCCTGTTTGGCCAAATCCGAATCTAAGTTACTCACTAGTGCAATCAACTTAGCTCCCGTTCTCTTAATCAGAGGAACCAACACTTTAATTTCAGGAGTATTTCCACTTTTCGAAATACAAATAACTACATCATTCGGTTGCACCATACCCAAATCGCCATGAATGGCGTCTGCTGCATGCATAAAAAGTGACGGGGTTCCTGTCGAATTTAGGGTCGCTACAATCTTATTTGCTACAATTGCGCTCTTTCCTATACCTGTTATAACAACCCTTCCCTTTAATTCTAAAATTAATGAAACGATAACTTCAAAACTATCGTCAATAAATTCGGAAATTTGCCGAATCGCATCCGCTTCTTTGAGAAGTGTGTTTTTGGCTGTGGTTTGAATATTTTTTGCTAATTTCAACTTAATGGCGTTTGAAACATGTGCAACAAAGATAAGGATTCGCCCAAACGTTTTTAAGAACTGGATATATTTATAGGAAGTGTGGAGGAATTAAGAAAAAAATTAAAAGAAGTATTCGGTTACGATACCTTTAGAGGCAACCAAGAACCAGTAATACAAAATATTTTAGCAGGTAAGAATACCTTCGTGATTATGCCCACTGGGGCTGGTAAATCGATGTGTTATCAAATGCCTGCCATTGTTCGACCTGGAACGGCCATCGTAATATCGCCTTTGATTGCTCTGATGAAAAATCAAGTGGATCAAATGAATGCTGTGGGCATTAATGCCCGTTTCTTGAATTCGACTTTAACCAAGAGTCAGATCAACAAACTTAAAAAAGCAGTGCTCGCTGGAGAAGTAAAACTGCTATATGTTGCACCAGAGTCGCTCACCAAAGAAGAAAATGTAGAATTTCTTAAGCAGGCAAATATTTCTTTTGCCGCTATTGATGAAGCGCACTGTATTTCGGAGTGGGGTCACGATTTTAGGCCCGAATACCGCAGAATTAAAAGTATTATCGACCAACTTGGCGATTTACCCATTATTGCGCTTACGGCTACAGCTACCCCAAAAGTACAGTTAGATATTCAGCGTAACCTACAAATGGAAGAAGCCGACCTTTTCAAGTCGTCTTTTAATCGCGAAAATCTCTATTACGAAGTTAGACCTAAGAAATCGATCAAAAAGCAATTGATCAAGTTCATGAGGGAAAACAAAGGCAAATCAGGAATTATCTATTGTCTTAGCCGTAAAAAAGTAGAAGAAATTGCAAACTTCCTTCAGGTCAACGGTTTCAATGCCAGACCATATCACGCTGGTTTCGATCCTGAGGTTCGAATCAAAAACCAAGATGATTTTCTTAACGAAGAAGTAGATGTAATTGTAGCCACTATTGCTTTTGGAATGGGTATTGACAAACCCGATGTTAGGTTTGTTATTCACTACGATGTACCAAAATCACTTGAAGGCTACTATCAAGAAACAGGTCGTGCGGGTAGAGATGGGCTCGAGGGGCAGTGTATTATGTTCTACAGCTATTCAGACATAATGAAGCTGGAGAAATTCAACAAAGACAAACCCGTTACCGAAAAAGAAAACTCTAAAATTCTACTGGATGAAATGAGTTATTACTCGGAGTCCACAGTATGTAGGAGAAAACAATTGCTCCATTATTTTGGAGAAGAATATGATGACACCCAATGTCGTGAAAGCGGCATGTGTGACAACTGTCGTTATGAGCGTGAAGAATACGAGGCAAAAGACTACATAAAAACCACCATTCAAGCAGTAACCGAAACTGACGAAAGGTTTGGCTTAGGGCACATTGTAAATGTGATTCGTGGTTCACAAAACCAATACGTTAAAAGCTATAAACACAATAAACTTCCGGTTTTTGGAGATGGCAAAGAGCAAGAAGAAAGTTTCTGGAAATCTGTAGTTCGTCAAACCCTTCTTTACGAATTCTTGGCCAAAGACATTGAAAATGTTGGTGTTTTAAAACTTACCCAAAAAGGTAAAGACTTCTTAAAAAACCCGTATTCATTTAAGCTCACCAAGGATCATGACTTTAGTGATGTAGATTTAGGTGAAGATGATGGCAATGAAGTAACACATCAGACCACGACAGGGCAATCTTTCGATAAAGTACTTTTCGACCTCCTAAAAGCAGAGCAAAGAAAAGTTGCCAAAGAGCATGATTTACCTCCATACGCTATTGTTCAAGAGCCATCTCTTCAAGAAATGGCCACCACCTACCCAACCACAGAGGAGGCGTTGAGCAATGTAAATGGTATTGGAATGGGCAAGGTTCAGAAGTTTGGTGCTCCATTCCTTAGAATCATCAATAAATATGTTGAAGACAACGATATTGATATTGAAGATGTAGTAGTGATCAAGTCTTCTGGCTCAAAATCCAAAAATAAAATCTATATCATTCAACAGATTGATAGGAAGATAGATTTGGAGGAAGTAGCCGAAATGAAAGGTTGGAGCATGGAAACCTTACTGGACGAAATGGAAATTATCTGTTTCTCCGGCACCAAACTTAATCTTGATTATTACTTAGAAGAAATCATGGATGAAGACCGAGAGGAAGACATTCTTGACTACTTCCTAAATGCGGAAAGCGATGATATTCAACTTGCTTTAGATGAGTTTCAAGATGAAGATGTTTCTGAAGAAGACCTTCGTTTAGTGAGAATAAAATTCCACTCAGAGTACGCAAATTAATTACCTTTACCGCTTCAAAAATTTCAAATTTCATGAACATTCTTGTGTTGGGTAGTGGCGGACGCGAACATGCATTTGCTTTAAAAATTTCGCAAAGCCCACGATGTAAAAAACTATTTGTAGCACCTGGAAATGCGGGTACTGCTGCCATTGCCGAAAACGTAAATATTAAAGTAACCGATTTTAAAACCATCGGTGAATTTGTGATCAAAAATCAAATTGACCTAGTGGTTGTTGGGCCAGAAGATCCATTGGTAAATGGTATTCGAGATTATTTAGAAAAAGATGATCAGCTAAAAAATGCATTACTAGTTGGGCCTGGAGCAAATGGTGCACAGTTAGAAGGCAGCAAAGATTTCTCTAAAGATTTCATGAATCGCCATGGAGTTCCTACTGCCAAATCTAAAACCTTTACAATTGACACACTGGAAGAAGGTCTCAATTATGTTTCGAGCCATCCTACTCCCATTGTTTTAAAAGCAGACGGTTTAGCAGCTGGAAAAGGAGTAATTATTTCTGAAACGGCAGAGCACGCTCGCGAAACCCTAAAAGAAATGCTGGTAGACGCCAAATTTGGTGAAGCCTCAAGTCGCGTAGTGGTTGAGCAGTTTTTACACGGAATCGAACTTTCTGTTTTTGTATTAAGTGATGGCTCAGACTATAAAATTCTACCCGAAGCCAAAGATTATAAGCGTATTGGAGAGAAAGACACAGGTTTAAATACTGGAGGCATGGGTGCTATTTCACCAGTTCCTTTTGCTACTAAAGAGTTTCTAACTAAAGTAGAAGAGAGAGTGATTAAGCCAACGATCAATGGTTTGAAGCAAGAAGGAATAGACTACAAAGGCTTTCTTTTCATTGGACTTATGAACATGGAAGGCGAACCTTATGTAATTGAATATAACGTCCGAATGGGTGACCCTGAGACACAATCCGTTTTATCCAGAATTGACTCCGATTTACTAGAAATCCTAGAAGGTTCTGCAAATGGTACCCTTAAAGAAAAAACCTTTAGTGTTAGTTCACAAACTGCCACCACAGTGGTAATGGTTGCTGGAGGTTACCCTGAGGCTTATGAAAAAGGCAAAGAAATTACTGGAATAGAGCATGTAAATGAGGCTACTGTTTTTCATGCAGGAACTCAGCTAAGCCCAGCAGGTAAAGTGCTAACCAACGGAGGTCGCGTTTTGGCAGTTACAGGCATGGGTACATCAGTAGAAAAAGCCCTTGAAAATGCGTATAATGGGGTGAGTAAAATTGCTTGGCAAGATCAATATCACAGAAGAGATATTGGCCAAGACATCCTAAATTTGTTAAAATAACGATTTAACGGCCAAAAGGCCTTAAATATACATTATGAGCTGTAGTAGTTGTGGAGTAAGTACCGAAGGCGAGGTAGCTGGCTGCAACAATAACGGAGGCTGTTCAACCGGAGGTTGTAACAAAATGAATGTCTTCGACTGGCTGTCCAATATGGACATGCCCGCTGTAGACACTTTCGATATTGTAGAGGTTAGATTTAAAAACGGCAGAAAAGAATTCTTCCGCAATACCGATAACATAGATTTTGTTACTGGCGATGCCGTTATTGTAGATGTGCCAAGTGGCCATCACTTAGGCTATGTTTCAATGCAAGGCGAACTGGTTCGCCTTCAAATGCAAAAGAAGAAGATTGCCAACAACGATGAAATCAAAAAAGTCTATCGTAAGGCTACGCTCAAAGATTTAGAGAAATACGACAGTGTAAGAAAACGCGACATGCCTACCATGTTTCGTACACGCCAGATTATTCAAGACCAAAAACTTAGCATGAAACTCACCGATGTCGAGTTTCAGGCAGACAATACAAAAGCTACTTTTTACTATTCAGCAGAAGATCGCGTTGACTTTAGAGAACTGATCAAAGTTTTGGCCAGTGAGTTCAAAATCCGTGTCGAAATGAAACAAATCAGCCTTCGACAAGAGGCGGGTCGTTTGGGGGGAATAGGTTCTTGCGGAAGGGAATTGTGCTGTTCTACTTGGCTGAATGAATTTAAAAGTGTGAGCACCAGTGCTGCTCGCTACCAAAACCTAAGCTTAAACCCAGGCAAACTTTCTGGGCAGTGTGGCCGACTGAAGTGTTGCCTCAACTACGAGCTTGAAACTTATATGGAGGCTTTGGAAGATATTCCAGAAGTGACCAAGCTAAAAACCAAGGTAGGAGATGCCAAGCTTCAAAAAACCGACATTTTCAGAAAAATCATGTGGTTTGGCTACGATGGTGAAAACACTTGGCACCCTATTGATGCCCTTAGAGTGGCAGAAATAAAAGAGATGAATGAAAAAGGGGTCATTCCTGAAACCCTGACCTTAGACGAACTTGAGATTAAAGACTTGAGCGATGTAGGCATCAATCGTGATCTTGAGAAAATGGACAAAAAGTTCAAACAAAAAGATAAGGGACAAAATCAAGGAGGGCAAAAGGGAAACCTCAATTCCAAAAACAAGAATAGGAGCAACAAGAATAGAAACAGAAATAATCGTAAAAACAAAAATAACAGGCCCGAGAAATGAAAGGAGTACAATGGCTTTGTCTGTTAGTTTTGGTGATTACACTAAGCGCTTGCGATCGGCACAAAATCTATGAAGAGGTGTATGATTTTGAGGCTGCCGTATGGAATATGGATACCATTCCTGAGTTTGAGTTCAACATTGAAGACAGCCAACCCAAAAGAATACTGTTGAACGTTCGTAACTCAATCGACTTTAAATCTCAAAACCTCTACCTCACTTATTACCTGCTGAACGAACAAGGCACAGAAATCAAGTCTGAGTTAATCAATATTCAATTGTTTGACCCCATTACTGGAAAACCATCTGGCAAAGGCAACAGCATTTTTCAGCATGAAGTAGAAATTCTTCCTGCCTATACCTTTCCAAAAACCGGAACCTACAAAATCAAAGTAGCCCAATATATGCGCGAAGCTGATTTACAGGAAGTTCCCTCTGTGGGGGTTCGGGTGGAGGAATTAAAAAAGTAATACAATGGGCTTTCTTTTAAGAGGAAATTTCTAGGGATAACCTACCAATCTCGACTTTTTTCAAGCACTAGGCTCTACTTTAACTTTTCCTTTTCTTCTGATATCCTAAAATATGGAGTCGTTAAATACCAATTCTCCCCGTATGGGTCTAAAATAAACTGCATCCAATGAAACTGTTCGTTTTCTATGGGAACATAAATCATCACCGACTTCATCGGTTCAGGCATTTGTACTACTTCGTACTTTAAAGAATCTGACTCTACTTTTATGTCGAAAAACTGAAACTTTAAGGTTTCGAACAGAAACATATATGTAACCGTGCGTTTCATCATGTTGTATTCTTCTTCAATTCGCGCATCTGACCAAGGTTCCACACCAAGTGAATCATAGTTCTGATTGCGAAGTATTTTAGAATATTCATCCTTGGGAATAATCAAGGATTGAATCATTGTAGTATCGGCAGTAGCAAAAGAAAGAGCTATATCCTTTGCCACTTGGTTCAAACTTTTAGTCTGGGACATCAAACCAGAACCACAAATCATGAAAATGATAAGAATGAAAAGTGAGCGTATGGTTGGTGTTGTTTCCATATTATTGACTTACCTATTTAACAACCCCTTTCTTATATCACTGTAAAGTGAGAAAGCTTCTTTTAATATACTCCTTAGTTCATTGTAATTGGAGAATGCTGGATATTTAACTCTCTCTTCTTCTCCTAATAGTCTTGTGATCATTCCGAAAGGCCCTCCTACAGAATACCTTTCTCCATCTTTTACTACATCTAAAATGAGTTCTACCAATCCATATTTTAAACTAATATTCAATTGGGTTTTTAGTCCTAGGTCATTTTCCAAAAGCTTAAAAAAATTCTCTTTTCTATTGTAGTTTATTTCATACCCTAAGTCATTGGCAATATTGATCACCTTTTCGTTAGAATAATTCTCCATTTTACTATCAACGTTACTGTTAGCATCACTTAGTTTTTTATATCTCTGTACAAAGCCAGTGCTTTCTAGCACTGGCCTTATTCTTTCATCAAGGGTTATCATTCAGGTCTGAACCTTA
>Ga0207884_1001242_pt1 | contig 10406 bp, 10 predicted proteins | sample MalvirmetaMSP144_FD_184236 | JGI IMG/M metagenome (GOLD analysis project Ga0207884, IMG submission 184236) | Marine viral communities from the Deep Pacific Ocean - MSP-144 (SPAdes) | ecosystem: Environmental > Aquatic > Marine > Oceanic | place: Pacific Ocean | collected 2011-07-08 | reverse complement strand
CCTTCTCGATACCTTCACCGACTTCCAGGCGAACAAAGCTAACCAGCTCACCGCCGTTGTCCTTAATCAGCTGACCCACGCTTTGGTCAGGATTCTTGACGAACGGTTGCTCGACCAGGCTGTTCTCCGCCAGGAATTTCTTGATCCGGCCGCCCATCATCTTTTCGACGATTTCAGCAGGCTTGCCTTCCATATCCGGCTGGGCCTTGATGACGTCCTTTTCTTTCTCAAGTTCCTCGGCCGGCATGTCTTCCGGCTTGCCAACCCGTGGGTTAACAGCGGCAACGTGCATGGCAACGTCCCGTGCAACTTCAGCGCTGCCTGCAGTGAGGGCCACAACAGACGCAATTTTGTTGGTGCTGTGAACGTAGGCGCCCACAACCGGGCCTTCCACCCGTACAATACGACGAACGGTGATGTTCTCGCCGATCTTCTGAACCAGCGCTTCACGCTTGGCTTCCAGATCGCCTTCCATCAGTTCGGCAACGTCTGTTCGGCTATTCTCAAAGGCAACATTCAGAACGTCGTTGGCGAAGTTCATGAAGTTGTCATCACGAGCAACAAAATCAGTCTCGGAGTTCACTTCCAGGATGTAAGCGACGGTGTTGTCGTCAGACACCTTGATCAGGGAAACACCTTCAGCGGCGGTACGGCCCGCTTTCTTGGCAGCCTTCAGGCCGGATGACTTGCGCAGTTCTTCGATTGCGGCATCAACACTTCCGCCAGCTTCCACCAACGCCTTCTTGCATTCCATCATGCCAAGGCCGGTGCGCTCACGAAGCTCTTTGACCATTGCAGCAGTAATTGCAGCCATGTTCATTCCTCTTAACTGTTCCGAATTCTGGACCGGTGTGCCCGGCGGTAAACCACGGGCACACCCTACAACCTGTTCGCGAAGGAGCTATTACTCCGCAGCGGGAGCAGCACCTTCCGCGTCTTCGCTGACCTCTACAAACTCGTCAGCGCCGGCACCGGCAGACTGGGCCGCTTCCATGCAGGTTTCAGCAACGGCCTGCACGTAAATCTGGATCGCGCGGATGGCATCGTCGTTGCCAGGAATCACGTAATCAACGCCGTCAGGGTCGCTGTTGGTGTCAACAACACCGATAACAGGAATGCCCAGCTTGTTGGCTTCTTTGATCGCGATACGCTCGTGGTCAACGTCGATCACGAACATAGCGTCCGGCAGGCCGCCCATGTCCTTGATACCGCCGATGGAACGCTCAAGACGGTCCATTTCGCGGGTGCGATCCAGAGCTTCTTTCTTGGTCAGCTTGTCGAACGTACCGTCCTGGCTCTGTGCTTCCAGGTCGCGATAGCGACGGATTGACTGGCGAATGGTCTTGTAGTTGGTCAGCATGCCGCCCAACCAGCGATGGTTCACGTATGGCTGACTGGAGCGCAGTGCTTCTTCCTTGATGATCTTGGCCGCCGCACGCTTGGTGCCAACGAACAGGATCTTGTTCTTGTTGCCCGCGAGGTTATGAACGAAGTTCAACGCATCGTTCATGGCAGGAACAGTCTGCTCAAGGTTGATGATATGAATCTTGTTGCGAGCGCCGAAGATGAACTTCGACATTTTCGGGTTCCAGTAACGAGTCTGGTGACCGAAGTGGGCGCCTGCTTTCAGCAGGTCACGCATATTTACCTGAGCCATGATATTTACCTTTTTAGCTTCGGGTTAGTCCTCCACACGTCCGATTGCCCCAACCTGGCTCCGTCGCCTTTATATAGAGACAACATGAGCAGGCACCCTGGGACAACGTGCCGACGTGTGTGCGAATTTGCCGGATTTGTTTCCAGCGGGCGCGTTTATACCATAAATCGCCCGCCGGATTCCATTAATTTGTGTCCCGTAAAGCACGGCAAAACCGCCTCTTCCTTGTACCGGGCAACACTCCCCCTTAAAATGCGTGTTTGATCCAAATCAACGGGAACCCCAATGCAGGTATCGATCAAGACTCCGGAAGAAATCGAGAAGATGCGTGTCGCTGGCCGCCTGGCGGCCGAAGTTCTTGAGATGATTGGCGAACACGTCAAACCGGGCGTAACAACCGAGAAGCTCGACAGTATTTGCCACGCTTATATGGTGGACGAGCAAAAGACCATTCCGGCGCCGCTGAACTACAAGGGTTTCCCGAAATCGGTATGCACCTCAGTGAATCATGTGGTCTGCCACGGCATCCCGAACGAGAAAAAGGTGCTGAAGGACGGTGACATCGTCAATATCGACGTCACGGTAATCAAAGACGGATGGCACGGTGATACCAGCAAGATGTTCATCGTCGGCAAGCCCAAGCCCGGCAGCGAACGCCTGATCCAGATCACCCAGGAGTGTCTGTATAAAGGCATTGAACTGGTGAAGCCTGGCGCCCGGCTGGGCGACATTGGTCACGTGATCCAGCAGCATGCTGAGAAGCATCGCTATTCTGTGGTCCGGGACTATTGCGGCCACGGCATTGGAAAGGTGTTTCACGAAGACCCTCAGGTGATGCACTACGGCAAGCCCGGCACCGGGATGGAGCTGCAGGAAGGCATGACCTTTACCATCGAACCGATGATTAACCAGGGAAAGTACCACACCAAGCTGCTGCCGGATGGCTGGACCGTGGTGACCAAGGATCATAAGCTCTCCGCGCAATGGGAGCACACTATCCTGGTGACGTCGGACGGCTACGAAGTACTGACCAAGCGCACGGAAGAGTCATTCTAGGTGGACCTCAGCGAACTGGAATCCAGGATAAGCAACGACATCTCACCTGTTGTAGCAGCCCGGGAGCTGTTGAAGGAACGCTACAACGCAGACGCAGAAGCGTTCCGGCAGGGAGCTGATGTTCGCGCACTGGTCCATTCTCGGTCCGGAACCCTGGATACCGTTCTTGCCCTGATCTGGAACCGCTACGCCTTTGCCGCCTCTGCCGATATCTCTCTCGTTGCAGTCGGCGGCTATGGCCGGGGAGAGCTCCACCCTCACTCGGATATTGATCTGTTGATCCTCACCCGGAGCGGTATAGAAGAGAACTGGCAGGAAGACCTTGGCGCCTTCATAACACTCCTGTGGGACCTGAAGCTGGATATCGGCCACAGCGTCCGCAGCATTCAGGAAAGCATGGATGCCGCCAGAGAAGACGTCACGATTCTCACCAACCTGTTGGAAACCCGCACCATCGCCGGCCCGGATGACTTACGCGACGAACTCAGTCATCAGGTTTATTCAGACGCCATCAGCTCTGACCGCGATTACTTCATCGCCAAACGGGAAGAGCAAAAGCAGCGCCACGCGAAATACGGGGACACGGAGTACAACCTTGAGCCCAATGTAAAAGGCTCTCCAGGCGCGCTGCGGGATATACAGACCATCGGCTGGATTACCAAGCGACACTTCGGCCTGCAGAATATCGCGGATCTGACACGCTTCAGCATCCTGACCGAAGAAGAGCACCGGATACTATTGCAGGGCGAAACCTTCCTGTGGCGACTTCGCTTCGGCCTGCAGCTGATTGCCGACCGCAACGAGAATCGCCTCCTGTTTGACCATCAACGGGCACTCGCCCAGATGTTGGGTTACAAGGATGAGGGCAAGCGGCTGGGCGTCGAGTTGATGATGCAGTCCTACTACCGCACCGTGCTGGCCCTGGCGGAGCTGACCGACGTTATTCTTCAGTACTACGACGAGGCCATCCTCGGCGCCGGAAGTGACGACGACATCCTGCCCCTGAACAAGCGCTTCCAGATTCGCAACTACTACATTGAAGCCGTCAACAATCAGGTCTTCGCCTACGCGCCCTATGCCATCATGGAAATATTCGTTCTGATGGCGCAGCATCCGGAGATCAAGGGCATCCGCGCCACCACCATCCGCTCACTGCGGGCGCACCGCCACCTGATTGACGACGCTTTCCGCTCGGATCTGGCCGTTACATCCCTGTTCATGGAACTGCTGCGGACGCCCCACGCCCTCGACCAGACCCTGTCGGCCATGAAGAAATACAACGTGCTGGGCCGCTACCTCCCCGAATTTGGCCAGATCATCGGCCAGATGCAGCACGACCTGTTCCACATCTACACCGTGGACGCCCACACCATGCGGGTGATCCGCAACATGGTGCGGCTGGACAGCGCCGACGCCCGCAATGAATACCCGTTGGCATCCCGACTGATTCACAGGCTACCAAAACTCGAAACCCTGTATATTGCGGGCCTTTATCATGATGTAGCCAAAGGCCGGGGTGGCGATCACTCAGAGCTGGGCGCAATTGATGTCGAGAGCTTCTGCGAACGCCATCACCTCAGCGAGCGGGACACCCAACTGGCCTCCTGGCTGGTGGAAAATCATTTGCTGATGTCGATGACCGCCCAGCGCAAGGACATCTCCGACCCGGACATCATTCACGGCTTTGCCCGCGCCGTGCCCAGCCAGGTGCACCTGGACTACCTTTACGTGCTGACGGTGTGCGATATCAGCGCCACCAACCCAAAGCTTTGGAACACCTGGCGCGCCTCGCTGTTGCGCCAGCTTTACATCGAGACCAAGAGGGCACTCAGACGCGGCTCGGAAACGCCGGTAGACCGCCAGGAATGGGTGCGCGCCACTCAGTCCGAGGCACGGGAGATTCTCCACGCCCAGAACATGACGGACGAACAGATCGACGGAATCTGGGAAACCCTGGACGAAGACTACTTCCTGCAGGATTCCACGGTAGACATTGCCTGGCAGACCGCTGCCATCATCCGCCATGGCGATGATCCCGACCCGCTGGTGCTGATTCGTGACACCCGGGGCGGCCCTACTGACGGCTACTCCCAGATCATCATTTATATGAGTGACCGTATTGACCTGTTCGCGGCCACCACGGCGGTGCTGGAACAACTTAACCTCAACATCGTCGATGCTCGCATCAGCTCAAGCGAAGGCCCTTTCTCCATCAGTTCCTACATTGTGCTGGACGAAAAAGGCAAACCCCTGGGCATTGACCCGGCCCGCAAGGACCGGGTTCGCATGCGCCTGATTGAGGAACTGGATGACCCGGAAGATTACCCTGACATCATCCACCGCCGCACTCCCAGACAGCTGAAGCACTTTGCCTTCCCCACGGAAGTGACCTTCTCCAATGACACCATCAACCAGCGCACGGTGATGGAGGTGATCACACCGGACCGCCCGGGGTTGCTGGCCCGCGTTGGACAGGTATTGTTGGAGCATCGCGTGCGGCTAACCAACGCCAAGATTGCGACGCTGGGTGAACGGGTGGAAGACGTATTCTTTGTAACCGACGAGCACGGCGAGCAGATCAGCGACCCCGCAGTCTGCCAGGCCCTGCAGCAGGATCTTTGCCAAATGCTGGATGACACCCAATGAACCCCGACCTGGACAGGCTACACCCCTACCCGTTCGAGAAATTGACCAAACTCAAGTCCGGCATCAGCGTTCCCAAGGACCTGACGTCGATTTCCCTGGGCATTGGTGAGCCCAAGCATCCGTCTCCGGAATTCGTCAAACAGGTGATCTCGGATAATCTGGACAAACTCGCCAATTACCCTACAACGAAAGGCACCGACGAACTGCGTCAGGCCATCGCGCGCTGGGCCACCCGCCGCTTTGAACTGACACCCGGATCACTGACGCCTGAGCACCATATCGTTCCGGTGAATGGCACTCGCGAAGGCATCTTCTCGCTGGTGCAATCGGTGGTGGAATCCAGCCAGAGCGCCACCGTGGTCAGCCCCAACCCGTTTTACCAGGTCTACGAAGGCGCTGCGTTCCTCGCCGGCGCAACGCCCCATTACCTTGCCTGCGACGCAGACAGCCATTTTATACCGGACTTTGACAAGGTTCCGAAATCCGTATGGAAAAACTGCCAGGTGCTGTTCCTGTGCTCACCGGGCAACCCCAGCGGTTCTGTGATTCCCCGGGAGACATTGGCGCGGGTCATCGAACTGGCGGACGAGCATGACTTCATCGTCGCGTCCGATGAATGCTATTCCGAGCTCTACCCGGACGAACGTCAGCCGCCGGAAGGATTACTGCAAACCTGTGCCGCTATTGGCCGCAACGATTTCGCCCGCTGCGTCGTGTTCCACAGCCTGTCGAAGCGGAGCAACTTGCCGGGCCTGCGGTCCGGTTTCGTGGCCGGCGATGCCGATATCCTCAAAGGCTATCTCAAATACCGCACCTACCATGGCTGCGCCATGCCCATACACAACCAGCTGGCGAGCATTGCCGCCTGGAGCGATGAAGACCACGTGCGGGAGAACCGGGCGGCCTACCGCGCCAAGTTTGAGGCGGTGGTACCCATCCTGCGGGAAGTGATGAACGTGGACTTTCCCGATGCCGGGTTCTACCTCTGGCCGGAAACCCCGATGGACGACGAAACGTTCGCGCGGGAACTGTCGGCCCAGCAGAATGTGCACGTGCTCCCCGGGCGCTACCTCTCTCGCACTGTCGATGGCCATAATCCTGGCGAAAACCGGGTAAGGATGGCCCTGGTGGCGCCGGTTGAAGAATGCGTGGAAGCGGCCAAACGCATTGTGACTTTTGTAAAGGCAAACAGGACATGAAACTCTACGGCATTCGAAATTGCGACACTGTCAAGAAAGCCCGGAAATGGCTGGACGACGCCGGCATCGACTACGAATTCCACGACTTCAAGAAGGACGGGCTGGACACTGCCCGGCTCAGCCAATGGGAGCAGGCGGCCGGCTGGGAGGTGTTACTGAACCGTCGCGGCACCACGTGGCGCAAACTTCCGGACGAGGTTCGTGATAATATTAGCGCCCAATCCGCCCACGACCTGATGCTCGACAATCCGTCCATCATCAAGCGGCCCGTGGTTGAGCACGGCGACACGGTCAGCGTCGGCTTTAGTGCCGATGAGTGGGCCGAACGATTCAAACACTGAGAACCAGGAGCACATCAATGAGTTTTGCATTCGGAATTGGTATCGGCACCCAGAACAATCAGGGCGAGTGGCTGGAAGTGTTTTACCAGCAGCCGGTCATCACCCCCGATAACGGCCTCATCGAAGTGGCTCAAAACGTTCTGGATTACCAGGGAGGCAATCAGGCGGTATCGGTGACGCCCGATCAGCTCAAGGCGCTCTCGGACGGATTACGACAGCTGGGCCAGATGGAGCAATCCGCCCTGGCGGGCAAAGCTGCCGAGAGCCGGCGCCCGGTCGTGGTGACCCTACTGGACACCGACGACACTGCCTCCAGCACGCCAGAGGTCTACCTCAAGCTGCACCTGATCTCCAGCCGCCAGGCCAGACCCCATGAGCTGAAACTGGACGGCATTTTCGGCCTGCTACCAAACCTGGCCTGGACCAGCGAAGGCGCCATCGACCTGAACGAACTGCCAGAGCGCCAGCTCAAGGCGCGCCTCGAAGGCCGCACCCTGGAAGTGAAGTCCGTCGACAAGTTCCCGCAGATGACGGATTACGTGGTACCAAAAGGCGTGCGCATCGCCGACACTGCCCGTGTTCGCCTGGGCGCCTATGTGGGTGAAGGCACCACCGTGATGCATGAAGGCTTTATCAACTTCAATGCCGGCACCGAAGGCACCAGCATGATCGAAGGCCGCATCTCCGCCGGCGTGATGATCGGCCAGGGCTCGGACCTCGGCGGCGGCTGCTCCACCATGGGCACCCTGTCTGGCGGTGGCAACATCATCATTTCCGTTGGTGAGAACTGCCTGATCGGCGCCAATGCCGGTATCGGCATTCCCCTGGGTGACCGCTGCAAAGTCGAAGCGGGCCTGTACATTACCGCCGGCACCAAGGTAGCCCTGCTGGACGACAACAACGAACTGGTTGAAGTCATCAAGGCACGGGATTTGGCCAACAAGCCGGATCTTCTGTTCCGCCGTAACAGCCAGACTGGCGCGGTTGAATGCAAGACCAACAAGTCCGCCATCGAGCTGAACGAAGAACTGCATGCAAACAACTAATTCCGCAGAGCTTTCCCCGACCCTCAAGCTCGCCGTTGACCTGATCCGCCGGCCATCCGTTACCCCGGACGACGCCGGCTGTCAGGAACTGATGATGTCGCGGCTCTCTGCCCTTGGCTTCAAGGGCGAGGCCCTGCGCTTTGGCGAAACCGACAACCTTTGGGCCCGCAAGGGTTCGGAAGGCCCCCTGCTGGCGTTTGCAGGCCATACAGATGTTGTGCCCACCGGTCCGGAGAAAAACTGGCGTCATCCGCCGTTCGAGGCGGTGATTGACGATGGCTTTCTTCATGGCCGGGGCGCAGCTGACATGAAAGGCAGCCTGGCGGCCTTTGTCACAGCCTGCGAGCGGTTTGTGACAAACCATCCCGATCATCGGGGCTCTATTGCCTTGCTGATCACCAGTGACGAGGAAGGTCCGGCCCAGGACGGCACCGTGAAAGTGGTGGAAACCCTGGAAGCCCGGAATGAAAAAATCGACTGGTGCCTGATTGGTGAACCGTCCAGCACCCGTGAGGTGGGCGATGTCATCAAGAACGGCCGCCGGGGCTCGCTCCATGGCTATCTCACAGTACAGGGCACACAGGGGCACGTGGCCTACCCGCACCTGGCGGAAAACCCGATTCATACCGTTGCCCCGGCTCTGGACGCCCTCGCGAAGGAATTCTGGGACAGTGGCAATGACTTCTTCCCGCCAACCACCTTCCAGATCACTAGGATCGAAGCTGGCACCGGGAGCAACATCATCCCCGGCGAGTGCCTGGTTCACTTCAATTTCCGCTACTGCACGGAAAACACAGCGGAAAGCCTGGAAGAAAGAGTGGTTGCCATTCTCGACCGCCACGAGTTGAAGTATGACCTGCAATGGCATCTGAGCGGCCGGCCATTCCTGACCGATAGTGGATCGTTGGTTTCGGCGGCACAAAGTGCCATCCGCTCCGTTACCGGCAGGGAAACCGAGCTGTCTACCTCGGGCGGTACGTCGGATGGACGCTTTATCGCTCCGACCGGCGCCCAGGTTCTGGAACTTGGCCCCATCAACGCCACCATCCACAAAGTCAATGAGTGCGTGAAAGCCGCAGACCTGGACACCCTGTCAGAGATTTACGAGCAGGTACTTGTGGAACTGCTGGCCTGATCAGTAGTGGGGAGGAGGCGTTTCGTCCTCCTCCTTTCTGATGTTCGATGACGACACTTCCTTGAGCTGAGTGTTCAGCTGCTTCTTCGCCTCCCAGAGTTCCCGGATATCCAGCTCCTGACGGGCCACCTGCTCGCTCAGGGTATGAATGATGTCGTCCTGGAATGCCAGACGCGTTTCCAGTTCGTCCAGCCGGGCTTGCAGATCTTTGTCGCTCATAAGGTTTTTGGTTCTCCGGGAAGGATTCCCATCAAGGTATTGTGTGATCAATTTGGTGTCGGCGGACACGCCGCTTGGTCAGCGCTCCCCGTTATCTGGTATCATCCCGCTTTTGCCCGCCGGGGAACCTGCAAGACCCGTTTATGTCCTGCTGGCCCCAGCGGTTTTCACCGCCGGAGACCCGATTTTACCCGATATCCGGCTCTTTATCGTTAGCGTTAGATGAATGGAGAAACTTCAGTCCATGCAAAACCCAGCAAAAGCGATCGTCCTTGCTCTCCTGGTCGCGATTCCGTCACCTTTTATCCTCGGCTTTCTGTTGGTGACTTTCACCCCGGAACTCTTCCAGATTCTGTCTCAGGCCGGCACTAGCGAGGAAGCAACCAGTACCACGTTTGTATTGGGCAGCGCCCAGGGCATCGCAGCCTATATTATTGCGGTTGTCCTTTTCGGCCTGGCAGGCTTCGTTACCGTCGCTCTGGCAGCCAAGAAACCCTCAGCCGTGAAGCAGCAAGCGCCTCGCGCCAGCACGGCACCTCGCCAGCCGGCCCCGCGCAAGCAGCAATCCCAACCGGATTACGAGGATGACGATGACTACGACGACAGCACCCCTGAAGGCAATGAGGAAGGCACCGTCAAGTGGTTCAACGTCAAGAAAGGCTTCGGGTTTATCGTTCGCGATAGCGGCGATGAAGTCTTTGTACACTTCCGCGCCATTCGTGGCCGTGGCCGCCGGGTATTGCGCCAGGGCCAACTGGTCCGGTTCAGCGTTGTCGAAGCGGACAAGGGCCTTCAGGCGGACAACGTGTCCATTCTGAGCGACTGATCCACGAGAACGTGCATCACAAAAAAGGGGGCAGCCAACCGGCTGCCCCCTTTTTTATGGTTCATCGCACTTTACCGGGAAACGCTGCTTTTATCTTAAGGAAGAAGTAGTCGTTGTCCCGGTAGCCATAGGCCATCCGTTTGATGACCTTAATCTTGTTGTTCATCCCTTCCAGGACGCTGGTATTCATCCGGTAGACAGCACTGGCGATAATACCTTCGACATAGCCTTTGAGGCGTCTGGCAAATTGCTGAACTGGTGCCAGCCCACTGCTCATTGCC
>Ga0207884_1001240_pt1 | contig 10415 bp, 10 predicted proteins | sample MalvirmetaMSP144_FD_184236 | JGI IMG/M metagenome (GOLD analysis project Ga0207884, IMG submission 184236) | Marine viral communities from the Deep Pacific Ocean - MSP-144 (SPAdes) | ecosystem: Environmental > Aquatic > Marine > Oceanic | place: Pacific Ocean | collected 2011-07-08 | reverse complement strand
TACGCTCCACGCTTCCTCCCCACGGTCGGTCGCCCTTCCGCAGTTGCGCTTCACTTCGTTCGCTGTGGCCAGCTTACGGGAGGACTTTCACCTCCAGGAGTGCGCCCGTGCCGGGCGCACCAAAAAAGCCCCCCGGTTATCAGCCGGGGGGCAATCACCACGTGACAGTGATAACTCAAAGCTGGCCGATCAGTGGCTGATCATCCAGGGTCGCATGGACGGGAACATTTTCTTCCCGTCGGCGGTATAGAACAGCATGGACTTTCCTGCACCGTGCTTCACCGAACCACAGCCGCAGGCGCGGTTGTGGTCCTTGTCATTGGCCCGCTGGTCCGCCGTTGAGAACACCGGCTCGTGCCGGGATTTCTCGTTGCGGTCCTGCGCGACGCGTTTGGCCGGGTCCATGGCCGCAATTTGCGGCGGCAACACAATCACTCTGGGCGACAGCGTATTGCAGGTCGGGCACGCTGCCGGCTTGGCGCTGTCTGCCATGGTGGCCAGTGTGTTGAACAGGCCATGCTCACGGCACTTGTAGTCATACACAGGCATGGTGATTACTCCTTATCTTTGGACAGGGGTACGTCCATGCCGCCGCTGGTCATCTTCTTCGGTCCATCAGCCGAGGGGTTGATGTCGAAGTCGAAGATATCCGTCGGCAGCCACAGGGTGGCGCAGGCATTCGGTATGTCCACCACGCCACTGATGTGACCTTCCACCGGCGCACAGCCGAGGATGGCGTAGGCCTGGGCCTTGGTGTAGCCGAACTTGGTCATGTATTCGATGGCGTTCAGGCAGGCCTGGCGATAGGCAACGTGCACATCCAGATAGTGCTGGCCGCCGTCTTCGTCTACCGAGATGCCCTCAAAAATCACGTAGTCGTCGTAACGTGGCTTGATCGGGCTGGGTTTGAACACCGGGTTCTTGATGCCGTACTTCTTGATGCCGTCTTTGATCAGGTTGACGCGCAGGTGAATCCAGCCGGCCATTTCGATGGCGCCACAGAAGGTGATTTCACCGTCGCCCTGGCTGAAGTGCAGGTCGCCAACGGAAAGACCAGCGCCGTCCACGTAGACCGGGAAATACACTTTGGAACCACGCGACAGGTCTTTGATGTCGCAGTTACCACCGTGCTCGCGCGGTGGAACCGTGCGGGCCGCTTCGGCTCCGGCTGCTTTGGCGGCTTCGCCGGTCATTTTACCCATGTGAGCAGTGTCGCCGTTCGGCAGGGTCGCCAGTTCCGGCACACGCTCCGGATCGGTTGCTACCAGGCCCGCCTCGCGCTTGTTCCAGGTATCCAGCAGGTCCTTTGACGGCAGGCAGCCGATCAGGCCCGGGTGAATCAGGCCGGCAAATTCCACGTTGGGAATGTGGCGGGATTTGGTGAACATGCCGTTGAAGTCCCAGATGCTTTTCTGAGCCTCCGGGAAATGTTCAGTCAGGAAGCCACCGCCGTTTTTCTTGGAGAAGAAGCCGTTGAAGCCCCACTGACTTTCTTTGAACGCGCCAATGTCCAGGATGTCCACTTCCAGCAGGTCGCCGGGTTCGGCCCCCTCAACGCCAATCGGGCCCGACAGGAAGTGCACCTGGCTCAGATCCACGTCACGCACGTCGTCGGCGTTGTCGTCGTTCTTGATCTGGCCGCCGGTCCAGTCGTAGCACTCCACGATGAAGTCGTCGCCCGGTTTGACAGTGGCCACCATGGGAATATCGGGGTGCCAGCGGTTGTGGATGGACGCGTTCTCGTAAGCGGACTTGTTCAGGTCGATCTTGATAATGGTTTCAGCCATGGCAGGGGGCTCCTTGTTATTGGCCTACATTTTTAGGTACGCCCCTACTATCCGAAATCCGGCCCCGGCGGTGTATTCGCGAAATACCCCCGGTGCCTACGTCATTCGACGTATTGGTGCACGGTGACCTCTTTGTTGTGCACGTCCGCTTCGAATCGCCGGCTTTCGGGGAATGCCAGTAACGCCCTCGCCACCGCCGGTTCCAGCCGCTGGCGGAAGGCGCGAAGCATTTCCCGGGCGCCATAGCGGCTTTCGTAGCCGTGGCAGAGCTCGGCCCGCAACGCCGGCGACAGGGTCAGCTCGGCCTGCTTGCGGGCCAGGCGTTTGTTGAGGCCGGCCAGCTCGATGTCCAGCAGCGCCTCCAGCCAGTTGTCCGTCAGGCTGTTGAAGGTCAGGATCTGGTCGATACGGTTCAGAAATTCCGGATCAAAATGTCGCCGCAGGGCGGCATCGCGAAGGGCCTGGCCATTACCCGGCCGGAGCCCAAGCCATCGCCGCCAGCCGTGCTGGTAGCGGTGGTGATAAGCTTCAGCGTCCAGGGCGCCAGCATTGCTGGTCATGAAGATCAGCGTGTTGCGAAAATCGATTTCGCGGTTGCCGGAGGGAAACACCAATCGGCCGGTATCCAGAACGTTCAGCAGGGTGCGGACCACTTCCTTGCTGGCTTTCTCGATCTCGTCGAACAACACAATGCCGGGCTTGCTGAACGAACCCTGAACTTTGTCCGGGTCGAACAGGCTGTGGCCTTCCTTACTGCCCACGTAGCCCGGAGGCGCACCGGTGAGTGCGGCGGCGTAGTGCTCCTGGGCCAGGGTGTTCATATCGATGCGACACACCCCATCCCGGTTGCCGGCGATGGCCTCGGCGATCAGGCGCACGGTTTCGGTCTTGCCCACGCCGGTGGGGCCCAGAAACAGGTGCACCGCCAGCGGCCGGTTTTCCTCGCCGATGTCGGCTTTTACCCTCACCAGCATGGCTTCCATGGCGGTCAGCGCCTCGGGCTGGCCAACAATCTTTTCCCGCAGGCGGGACATGACATCTTCTGGCTCGAAACGGAATCGGGAAGCACGAACCGGGCCTGAGGCGGCCCGGTCCTTTTCAATGGATTCCCGATTGGCTTCCAGCCGTTCATTGATAAACGGCACTGGTGCCTCCCGGGCCTAGGCCCCTGCGGATTTTTCCTTGCCGTCAAACGGCAGCTCGCCCACCGGGCACTCGGCGGTGCCGATGGTCTTGCGGGTCATGGCTTCCACGTCTGCCTGCGCCTTTTCGGCATCCATCACCCAGGTGCGGTAGAAATCGAACGGGCATTCGGCCACACCCTTGTCGCCGTCCCCGGAGGCATGCACGCCGGTATAGCCACGGTGCAGCAGCTTGAACAGGTGATTCTGGGACTGGTCATTCTTGCGGGCGTCGCGAATCTGGCTCACGGAAAGCTGGGCATACTGGATACCCATGTCTTCCTCGCCACACTCCCCCAGGGTCCGGCCATCAAAGCCGATAACTGCAGAGTGGCCGAAGTAGGAATAGACCCCGTCAAAGCCGGACGCGTTGGCCACCGCCACATAGCAGTTGTTGGCCCAGGCCATGGTCTTGGACATCATGATCTGCTGTTCCTTCGCCGGGTACATATAGCCCTGGCAGCGCACAATCAACTCCGCCCCCTTCATGGCGCAGTCCCGCCAGATTTCCGGGTAGTTGCCGTCGTCACAGATGATCAGACTGATCTTCATGCCCTTCGGGCCTTCGGTCACGTAAGTGCTATCACCGGGATACCAGCCTTCAATCGGGCACCAGGGCACGCACTTGCGATACTTCTGGACAATCTCGCCCTCGTTGTTGATCAGGATCAGCGTGTTGTACGGCGCCTTGTTGGGATGATCCTCGTGGCGCTCACCAGTCAATGAGAAAATGCCCCAAGTATTGGCCTCCCGACAGGCGGCAGAGAAGATGGCCGTCTCGTCCCCGGGAACCGTGGCCGCGGTGGCCATCATTTCTTCGTTGTCGTACATGATCCCCATGGTGCTGTATTCCGGGAACACCACCAGGTCCATACCCGGCAGGCCCACCTTCATGCCCTTGATCATCTCCGCAATATTGCGGGCGTTGTCCAACACCTCGGCCTTGGTATGCAGCCGCGGCATCTTGTAGTTCACCACCGCCACACCGACGGTATCGTTACTGCTGGAAATATCACCGTGTCTCATTGTCTGTCTCCCGGTTGCTTAATCGATCACACCGCCAGATAACTGGCAATTTTGTCCTGATCCGCATCGGCCCGATTTTCCTCGTGCACAATGGCGCCCTTCTCGATCACCAGAATCCGGTCCGCCGCATCCATCACAAAGCTCAGTACCTGCTCCGACACCACAATCGACAGCCCCCGCTCATCACGGATTTTCCGCAGGGTCTTGGCGATTTCCTTGATGATGTTGGGCTGTATGCCCTCGGTGGGCTCGTCCAGCAGCAACACCTTTGGTCGGGTGGCCAGTGCCCGGGCAATCGCCAGCTGTTGCTGCTGCCCGCCGGACAGGTTGCCGCCGCGACGGCTCTGCATTTCTTTCAGTACCGGAAACAGCTCGTACAGATCCTCCGGCACTTTCTTTTCACCCACCGCCGCCAGGGCCGTCTCAATGTTCTCCCGCACCGTCAGGGTGGGAAAGATCATCCGCCCCTGGGGGACAAAGCCGATACCGGCCCTAACCCGCTGGAAACTTTTCATCCCGGAAATGTTGGCGCCGTCCAGGCTGACTTCACCGCCTTTGGTGGGCGTCATGCCCACCAGGGATTTCATCAGCGTGGTCTTGCCCATGCCGTTGCGGCCGACCACCGCTACAATTTCGTTTTTCGCCACATCGATATTCAGGTCATCGATGATGGTGCTCTGGCCATAGGCCACCGAATGATGTTTGATGCTCAGCATGATCAGTGCCCCAGGTAGACTTCGATGACTTTCGGGTCCGCCTTCACGTGCTCGATGGACCCCTCCGACAGAACCTTGCCCTGATGCATGACGGTGACCCGGTCGGCGATGTCGCCGACAAACTGCATGTCATGCTCGATCACCAGTACCGTGTGGTCTTTGGTGATCACTCTCAGAAGCTCGGCGGTTTTCTTCCGCTCCGTCACCGACATGCCCGCCACCGGCTCATCCAGCATCAGCAGATCCGGTTTCTGGATAAGCAGCATGCCGATTTCCAGCCACTGCTTCTGGCCATGACTGAGGGACGCGGCCGACTCGTTCAGCGCATCTGTCAGGAAGATGGTTGCTGCCACCTCCTCCACCGCGGCAATCACGGTGGCGTCCCGCTTGAAGGCCAGAGCACCCATCACGCTGTGCCCCTTGGGGTAGGACACCTCCAGGTTTTCAAACACGGTCAGGTCCTCGAACACGGATGGGGTCTGGAATTTCCGCCCCACGCCCGAATGCACGACCTGGTGTTCCTTGAGCTTCGTCAGCTCCTTGCCGGCAAACTTGATGGACCCGGTGGTGGCTTTGGTCTTGCCGCAGATCAGGTCCAGCACCGTGGTTTTACCCGCGCCGTTGGGGCCGATGATGACCCGGATTTCCTTGGGGTCGAGGTAGAAGGACAGGTCATCCACGGCCTTGAAGCCGTCGAAAGACACGGTCAGACCCTCAACCGCCAGCAGAAAGTCGCCTTTTTTGCTTTTGGGTGTACTCATCACGATTTCTCCGGGCTGTAGTTATCCATCATCGGATCGTAATCGTCGGTCTTTTCAGCTTTCGGGCTGGCAGTCTTGGGTTCGGCCACAGGCGCGACTTGACCCTTTTTGCGCCTGAAGATTTTGTCTTCCAGGGGCATGACATAGGTCTGGTAAAGCCCGGCCATACCGTTGGGGAACGCCAGCACCACACCGATGAACAGGGCGCCCATGGCGAAGGGCCAGAGTTCCGGGAAGGATTCGGAAAACCCGCTCTTGGCGGCGTTGACCAGCACCGCACCGTAGACGGCGCCAAGGATCGACAACCGGCCGCCCAGGGCACAGAAGATGACCATCTCGATGGAGGCGACGATGCCGATGAATGACGGCGACATGAAGCCCACGATCAGGGTGAACATGGCACCGCCGATGCCGGCAAAGGCCGCTGCCAGGCAGAACACAAAGATCTTGAACGCCGCCACGTCATAGCCGGAGAACCGCACCCGAGTCTCCTGCGCATTCATCGCCACCAGAATTCGGCCCAGCTTGCTGTTCTGGACAAAGCGCGCCACGAACAGACACAGGAACAGCATGGCCACACAGATAAAGTAGAGCGTGGTTCTGGCTTCATCGGTGCGGATGTCCCAGCCCTTCAGGGTCTGCAGATCGGTAATACCGTTTACGCCGCCGGTGAAACCCTGCTGCCCGATGATCAGGATGGTCAGAACCGCGGCGATCGCCTGGGTGATGATGGCGAAGTAAACGCCACCCACCCGCCGGGTGAACATGGCCAGGCCGATAACAAAGGCCAGCAGCATGGGTACACCAATCACCGCCAGCAGCGTGAATCCGAAGCTGTGGAACGGTTCCCAGAACCAGGGCAAGGCGGTCAGCTGGTTCCAGTCCATGAAGTCCGGAATGCCCGGTGTGGACTGGATGGCGGTGGCCTCCGGCGTGGAGGCCTCCAGCTTCAGGAACATGGCCATGCAATAACCGCCCAGGCCGAAGAACACGCCCTGCCCCAGACTCAGGATGCCGGCCTTACCCCAGCACATCACCAGTCCGATCGCGACAAAGGCGTAGGTCAGATACTTGCCCACCATGTTCAGGCGGAACGGATCCAGGATCAGCGGCAGTACGATAACCAGCAACGCTGCCAATCCCAGGTAATACAGTCCCTCGCGGGAGCCAAGCCATTTCATTGGGGATGACGTTTTCATCACAATCTCCTAGCGACGGACCTTGAGGGCCATGAGTCCTTCCGGACGCAGCATCAGAATGCCGATGACCACTAACAGGGTGAGAACCTTGGCCATGGACCCACTGAGGAAGAACTCCATGGTGGACTGGGCCTGGGAGATGCCGAAGGCCGACACGATGGTGCCGATCAGGCTTTGCGCGCCGCCAAAGACCACCACCAGGAAGGTGTCGACGATGTAGGCCTGGCCGGAGGAAGGGCCGGTGGAACCGATCATGGTGAAGGCCGCGCCTGCCACACCGGCGATGCCGCAGCCCAGAGCAAAGGTTGCCCGGTCAATACCGGCACTGTTGATGCCGACGGCTTCGGCCATGGGGCGGTTCTGAACCACGGCGCGGACCTTCTTGCCGTAGTTGGAGCGGTACATCAGCAGGTAAAGCCCGACCGCAATCGACAGCGCGATGATCATCACGAACAGACCGTTGATCGGCAGTTGCACCAGATCGGTCACATTGAAGGCACCGAGCATCCACTCCGGCAGGTCGACACCCACTTCCCGGGCGCCAAAGATAGAGCGGTAGGCCTGCTGCATGATCAGGCTCAGGCCCCAGGTCGCCAGCAGGGTATCCAGCGGGCGGTGATAGAGGTGCCGTATCATGAGCCACTCGACGAGTGCCCCTAATGCGGCACAGACCAGAAAGGCCAGAATCATGGCAATAAAGAAGTACCCGCCGAAAAGCCCCGGCAGGTAGGACTGGAAGAATCCGGAAGTCAGGTAGGTGGTGTAGGCGCCGAGGATCATGAACTCCCCGTGGGCCATATTGATCACACCCATCTGGCCGAAAATGATTGTCAGGCCCAGGGCCATCAGTACGAACACTGAAAACAGGGAGAGCCCGGCAAACCCCTGCATGGCAAATATCGACATCAATTCACTGCTGGTGTAGCCATCGAACATGACCCTATCTCCCGTTCAAACCAACATGCTTTTTGCCGTAGCGGCGTCTTGGCGATAGTCAACGCCGGTGCCCCCATCCGGGAGACACCGGCTTTCCGGTCTTACTGGTAACCTTCGGGGAAGGGGTCGGGTTCCATCAGCTCTTCGGTCTCGAAGACAACCTTGTACTGGCCGTCAGTCTGAGCCTGGCCGATACGGGTCTTGGACCACAGGTGATGGTTCTCGTGGATGCGCACGTAGCCTTCTGGCGCTTTCTTGAACTCGATGCCGGCGAACTCTTCGCGGATCTTGTCGATATCAAAGGAACCGGCTTTCTCAACCGCGGCTTTCCAGAGCCATGGGCCCAGATAAGCGGCTTGGGTGACGTCACCGATGACCATGTCATCGCCATAAGCCTTCTTGAACTCTGCAACAAACTCTTTGTTGTTGGGGTTATCCAGGCTCTGGAAGTACTTCATGGAGGCGTAGATGCCGTCGACGTTCTCACCACCGATACCGCGGATCTCGTCCTCAGTTACCGAGATGGTTAGCAGCAGAGGCTTCTCGTCGGTGAAATCAATACCGGCGGCTTTCATCTGCTTGTAAAAGGCCACGTTGGAGCCGCCTACCACTGACGCGAAAATCACGTCCGGCTTGCGCAGCTTGATCTTGTTGATCACCGAGTTGAACTGGGTGTGGCCCAGGGGATAGTACTCTTCACCGGACACCTTGAGGCCGAGCATGTCCTCGATGTGCTTTCGGGCGATCTTGTTGGACGTACGCGGCCAGATGTAGTCCGATCCAAGCAGATAGAAGCTTTTCGCACCCTTGGTTTCCGCCGCCCAGTTCAGGCTGGCAAGGATTTGCTGGGTGGCTTCCTGGCCGGTGTAGACCACGTTGGGCGACTGCTCCAGACCCTCGTAGAAGGTCGGGTAGTAAAGCATGCCGTTGTACTGCTCCATGACCGGCAATACCGCTTTGCGGGACGCCGAAGTCCAGGCACCGAAAATGGCTGCCACATTGTCCTGGCGCAACAACTTGCGAGATTTCTCCGCGAAGGTGGGCCAGTCACTGGCACCATCTTCCTGAACAAACTTGATCTGGCGACCCAGCACACCGCCGGATTCGTTAATCTGCTTGATGGCCAGCTTTTCCGCCTGCACCGAGCCGATCTCACTGATCGCCATGGTGCCGGTGATAGAATGCAGAATACCCACGGTGACGCTGTCGTCAGTGACGGCCAGTCCGGTCGTGTTCACTTCCGCTGTAGGAGGCGTCGCAGCATTGGCAGAGGCCGCCAGAACCATTGAAGCCGCAAGCAGCTTGAATTTACCGAGCCCCCACCGTCCGGTGGCGCCTCCCCTGGTCGATTGCTTGTTCATTGTCATGGTAAGTCCTCGCGTTACGTACCGGTCAGAATGTTTGTGTCGTTCGCACTGCCCTCGGGTTTGAAGGAGCACGCTCGAGAATCATTCTGTTCCGGTCCCCCGAAAGAACCCATTCGGCAAACGCACCAGCGCCCTACGTCATTTGACGCATACCCCGCCAACAAGCGTCGCGATACAAAACAGGTGTGCCCGCCTCTCTGATGGAGATCACGCGCGATGGCACAGCTTTTGAAGCATACGGAGACACCATTTATCGAAAGGCCAAATCATGAGCGCCCGGCAAAGCATTTTCCGCGTCCGGCGGAATTACAATCAGTGGGTCGCCAACCAGACTCTCGAGGATTACGCCCTGCGCTTCACCGCGAAAAGCGCGCGGCGATGGTCGGCAGGCCGGGTAACCAATACCGCACTGGGCGCCATTTCCTTTCTGGCGCTGGAGGCCATCGGCGGGGCCATCACGATCCACTACGGGTTCGACAATGCCGTGGCCGCGATCTGTGCGGTGGCACTGATTATCTTTCTGACGGCGATTCCCATCAGCTACTACGCCGCTCGCTATGGTGTTGATATTGATCTGTTAACGCGCGGGGCGGGGTTCGGTTACATCGGCTCCACCATCACCTCGCTGATCTACGCGTCTTTTACGTTTATCTTCTTTGCCATCGAAGCGGCGATCATGGCGATGGCGCTGGAGCTGCTGTTCGGCATCCCCCTGGTGATCGGTTACCTGGTGTGTTCGGTGGTGATCATTCCGCTGGTGACCCACGGTATTACCGCCATCAGCAAGTTCCAGCTATGGACTCAGCCCGCCTGGATTATCCTGCAGCTGCTGCCTTTCGTGTTCATCCTTTATCAGGACGCCAGCGCCGTGTCGGACTGGACGCAGTTCGACGGCATTGCCCCGAATCAGGGCGGCGAGTTCAATCTGCTGCTTTTCGGGGCAGCCGCTGCCGTTCTGTTTTCACTCATGGCGCAGATTGGTGAACAGGTAGACTTCCTGAGGTTTATTCCCGAACCCCAAAAAGGCCACAAACTGCGCTGGTGGTCGGCAGTGATGGCCGGCGGGCCGGGCTGGATCGTTATCGGTACGGTAAAGATCCTGGCCGGGTCGTTTTTGGCGGTGCTGGCCCTGAATCAGGGTATTGCGGCGGTCGATGCGTCTGATCCTACCCGAATGTATATGGTGGCCTTTGGCTACGTGACCTCGTCGCCGGAGGTGGCGCTGGCCATTGCGGGTATCTTCGTCATTCTGTGCCAGGTCAAGATCAACGTCACCAATGCCTACGCCGGCTCCATTGCCTGGTCGAACTTTTTCGGCTCTCTTCCGTTTCGTGTGGAAACCTCGCCCGCTAATGGTTTTCTGAGCCATAATTCCTGACATCTTTTGCCAGGCATGGACAACCCTTATGAACCCGGAGCGGCTATTCACACAAGCCTTGGGC
>Ga0207884_1001234_pt1 | contig 10457 bp, 10 predicted proteins | sample MalvirmetaMSP144_FD_184236 | JGI IMG/M metagenome (GOLD analysis project Ga0207884, IMG submission 184236) | Marine viral communities from the Deep Pacific Ocean - MSP-144 (SPAdes) | ecosystem: Environmental > Aquatic > Marine > Oceanic | place: Pacific Ocean | collected 2011-07-08 | reverse complement strand
AGAAGAACCAGAAATACGATAAAATCCTGATGGGCTATGGCGGTCCGGTACTGGCCGAACGCTTCATCAAGATTCAGCGCATGCCCTTCATCACGCCGGAAATCCTGGCCTCCCCGGCCCATGCCATGCCCATTGAAGTCATCAATGCCATGGACAAATGGACCTGGGACCGGATTCGCAATGCCAAACGGGCGCGGATCACCGATCCCGAAGGCACCGACATGTCCTTTACCAATCACGATGAATATTGGGATGCCAATCGCGAATTCTATAATCCGGAACTGACCGCGCGGACCTGGACCGGGAATGAGCATTTCGGCAAGACCTACCTGCCGGGCCACATTACCGGACGCCCCTGGATGTTCCATCCGTTCAAAGAAGACGGCTGTGGCATCATTGCGGGCACCACCAACCATATCGCGCCTTGTGACTGGACCCAATTGGTCGTGGAAAACTCCAAAATCACACAGATCAATGAAGGCGGCGAATTTGGCCGCAAACTGCGCGATGTTATGGAGCAGACCAAGGATATCCAATATCCGACCTTCCCTGACAAAGGTATCATGCATTGGTGGGAAGCATCGATTGGCACCAATCCGCATATCCATCGCCCCCGTAAGGACTTCCCGTCAGGCTTTGTGAATTGCTTGTATGAGCGAGTCCGGTCCGGCGTTATCCATATGGGCTTTGGCACCATCATTTCGTCTATGGCGGAACGGGAAGCAGCCCGTATGGGCCATCTTGTCGGCCATTGGCATCTACACCTCTACTTCCCGACCTATACCTGTGAAATGGCCGGGGATAACGAGAATATCATTGAAAATGGTCGCCTTCAGGCGCTCGACGACCCGGAAATCCGCAAGATCTGCTCGAAATATGGCGATCCGGAAATGTGGATGGATGAAAGCTGGAACCCTGCCGTCCCCGGCATCAACATGGATGGGGATTACTGGGATCACTATGCCAAGGACCCGCTTCACTGGGTGAAGACGGAATTGGAAGTCTGCCGCAACTACCACCCGATGTTTATGAAGATGGTCGGCGCAGACGACAAATATTGCCACGGTGCCGGCGCAGATTGGTGGAAAGGCGGATGCTGTGAACACAGCGGCGTCTCTGCACCCGTCCTGCCTGGAAATTGCTGTTGGCATGACCACGACTGGGAATATGTAACATAATACAGTCTTGTGTGGCGTGTTTGATACCCAGCTCAATATAGCCTGCGCAGGCTATATTGAGGCGGCTTCTACTTGACCTGCGATCTCATCTCATCGAATATTTTCAGGGTAGTGTCAGAGCAATTCGAACCAGTCTCAGCATGTGGTTAAATGATGGAACCTATGTCGAATAAATCTGGCGCCACTCGGCGAGAGCAGCGGCTCGATTAGCCTTCAAATTGTCGCTGCGACATTGTCAGAAGAAACTAGATTGAGGCAATTTGAGTATCCGGATAGCCTCCTTAGATGACAAAATCACCATTCCGTTATTTCAAAGACGTCACCCGAGATCATCCAGTTCGCGGTCATGATGTACGTTCGGTTTCCACATGTCTGACGTCAGCGCCTATGGGACAGATTAGTGGAATTGCATAGGAGAGGATTTCTGGTTCATCGTAATGACCCGAAGGGGAATGAAGATGAGACAGAAATCGCAGACACGACAGACAGGTAGCGACAAGGCCATTAAGGACATTCGCCGGGCGACCCGGAAGCAATATTCTGCTGAAGAAAAGATCCGTATCGTTCTAGACGGCTTGCTTGGCGAAGAATCTATTGCCGAGTTGTGTCGGCGCGAAGGCATCGCCGAGAGCATTTATTACACAAATGGTCAAAGGAGTTTCTTGAAGCTGGCAAGCGCCGACTTGCTGGTGATACAGCGCGTGCAGCCTCCACGGGTGAGGTGACGGCCCTTCGCCGGGAGGCAACTGCTGTTTGTTCAGGGGATGCGTCCCATCCTGGCCGACAAGATACGCTACTTCGACCGCTGGGAATGGCGTTTCTGGGGCAAATGGGACAAGTGGCAGGATTGACCTGCGGATATCAGCAAGGTCGCCCTCTGGGCGGCCCTGTTCTCTTTTAAATGATTGCTGAAACAAACATTTGGGATCTCAAGACGCCATAAATCCACATTACGGCACCTCAAGAAACTATTCTTGTTGAAATGACTGCAAAATACCTATATGGTAGCTTGAGATACCCTAATCATTAAATGCGGAGCCTCAAGCGACCATGGTTGCCCGAAATCCACTCCTGACAGCGCCACCCTATGAGGTGGAAATGTCCCTGAAAACACTTGGTGCTAATCTGCGCACTGCGCGGTTGCGCCGTAATCTGTCACTTCAACAGGTAGCAGAAAAGGTTGGCGTTGGACGGCATGTGGTTTCCTCCGCCGAAAAGGGGAAACCGTCAACAGGTATAGCCATATATGCCGCAATCCTGTGGGCGCTTGGTCTCATCGACCAGCTCTCCGTCGTTGCCGATCCAAATCATGACGAAGAGGGCAAAGCACTTGCTAAACCCCGTGAGCGCGCGCGCGCCGGTACAGCGAAGGGGTTAAGCGATGACTTCTGAGATGGGCCAGTCCGAATGCTTTGTTTACATTACCCTGCCTGGCCAGACAGAGCCCGTAACGGCTGGGCGTTTTGTTCTTACCAAAGACAGGCACGGGGTTTCTGTCGGGCGGTTCATCTATGGCCGTAGCTACAGAGATCGTCCGGATGCGGTAGAACTTGACCCGGCTGAGCTGAAGCTTGCCCCTCGAACCTATGAAACAACAGCAATGGGTGGGGTATTCGGTGCCCTTCGAGATGCAGGGCCTGACTATTGGGGACGACGGGTCATTGAACGCCATGCAGGGCGGGCGCAACTGGGTGAGCTCGACTATCTGCTGCACTCCCCCGATGACCGTGCAGGCGCTCTCGGGTTTGGTATTGGACCGCAACCTCCTGCACCTCGACGAGACTTTAACCAGACACTTGACCTGGGAAAACTGCTGGCCATCGCAGACGCAATCATTAGCGAAGAGGACGTGAGCCCTGATGCGGCAGCAGGCCAGATCGAGGAACTACTGCTCGTCGGCACCTCCATGGGGGGCGCAAGGCCAAAAGCCGTTGTAGAGGATGATGACGGGCTGTGGATCGCAAAATTCAGTCGCCCGGACGACAAATGGAATCAGGCACGGGTTGAACACAGCATGCTTTTACTGGCGCGCGATTGCGGGCTGACGGTATCGACAAGCAGGGTGATCACAATCGGCGGCAGGGATGTATTGCTCGTCAAACGGTTTGATAGAGAGAAAACAGACGCTGGTTATCTGAGGGCTCGGATGATCAGCGGCCTCACGCTGCTTCGTGCAGAGGACAGTCACCGCTCCCGTGACCGCTGGTCATACGTGTTATTGGCAGAGGAACTGCGCCGCACATGCACGGAGCCGAAGAAGCAGGCGAACGAACTCTTTCGCCGCATGTGCTTTAACGCCCTTATTTCGAACACAGATGATCACCCCCGCAACCATGCCATCATTGCCAAGGACAGGGACTGGAAACTCTCTCCTGCCTATGACCTTACGCCTTCGGCACCTGTAAGCCTGGAACAACGCGACCTTGCCCTTACCTGCGGAGATCAGGGGCGCTTTGCCAATATGGAGAATCTGCTGTCCCAGTGTGAACGGTTCCTGCTGAACCGAGAGGAAGCGGAAGCCATCATTGCAGAAATGCAAGAGGCCGTTGGCAAGTCCTGGTACACTGTGATGCGCTCCACAGGGGTAACTGAACGGGACTGCGACCTGCTCAAGGGCGCTTTCGTTTATCCGGGTTTCAGACAAAGCAGACCATAAAAGGTAAACAGCCGAACCAAATCCTTGATGCAGTCATGTCCGCATAAATGTCCGTTTGGCGAGAACCTCAAGAGTCGGAATTTAATACAGTTTATCAAATTAACTTCCGCCAAAAGCTCGATTGAATGTCCGCTTATAACTTCGTCTTTCAGAACAAAAAGAAGCCACCCCGAGGGGTGGCTTCTGACTTGCGCATTTAGAGCAAGCCCTCCGATTTTAAAACATTGATGAGCTTTTCAGCCAGGATAAGACCTTCCTGACGCTTGACGTCATGGAAGTTGTCGTACCTCTGGCCGCACTCTCCGAGAGCCTTTTTCACCGCAACATTCGCAGCGGTAGCTGCTGCGAAGCGGAGTTGAAGCACAGCGCCGACGATGCTCTTGTAACGACCATTAAGGCCGTTGGCTTCTTCATATGCCTGTTTTGCTTCATTACTCGCTTCGACATACTCCTTGCCCATCCACGTCACCTGATTGAAGAGCGACAGCGCCCGTTCAGAGACGAAGATACGAAACGGCTCAAGGGCATCATCGAGGCCCATGTCGCGCGTCAGAAAGAGCAAGGATTGATCGAGCTTGTCCTCCGTCGGAGTAACAAGGTCATAGCGCGTCGACCAGGATTGCCGCTCCCACATTTGCTTGCGGACTTCCTGTTTGGTCGTCCAGCGGTTAACGGGGAGTACATCACGAGGATCAGTGTTTGCATCCATAAGTCTGTACCCGAAAAAATCGGGCTCCCTGGTAAGAGTTGGGGGAAAGACCGAAACGCCGCATGCGTCGCAAAAGAGCGACGGTTTAAGGTCAAGCGGGATGAAGATGTTTCGGTTACAGATGCTTATGTCGCTTTACGAAAACGCTTTACTGACCATCAATGAGGGTCAAAGCCCCAAATCCCGCATGCCACGTTCCCGCTCACGCTGGCGGCGTCGCTCTTCGTGTTTACGCCATGCCCGGTAGAGCTGCTCTTTGCGATCCTCGGCAAGGCGGGCTTTATGGATCATATCGCCGGTTACTCGGTCCAGCGCCTTTGCCCGGGCCTTAATCTTCTCCAGAACCACACCACTTATCCAACCTGCATTCCCACCTGAGCGTTGGAGCGCTTCATAATCTCTGACAGCAAGCTCCATCGCCCGCCTCTGCTGGTCAATGCGGGAAAATGCACCTGCAACTCTGTCCCGTGCGTCACGCCACTGGCGGCGGTGCTTGACTAGCGCCCGATAGGCTTTGTCGGCCTCACGCTTTCCGGTGTGGCCAACAATGTCTTTTTGTATCTCCCCCAGCACGCGTGGGTCCTGCGTGACCATGGCATCGGCCATGTCACTGCCGTGGGTCGCCGAGGCCGGAGCCGCGCCGAACATCCCGTCCAAGCGGCATCGAAAATGGAAGGCCTGCTTCAGTAAGAGATTGTATAAGGAACGCAACAGGGTCGAGCGGTTCTTCAATCGTATCAAACACTTCCGACGCATCGCGACACGATATGAAAAACACGCCGCTAACTACCTCGCCATGCTTAAACTCGCCGCCATCCAAATCTGGCTCAGAAGTTAATGAGTCTATGGCCTAGAAGCCGAACCGGCAGATCAGGAGTTCGATGAAGATGAGGAGTACCAGAGGGAGATAGCCGAAGCCAAAAAGAGAGCGGAAGATCGGCGGCAGGCGAAGCGTGGAGACCCGCCCGAACCACCGTCTTTCGATTGAGGTTACTGACGTTGCTCTTCGAGCCACTGCTCGAAGACGCTACGATCAACAAAAATGCGCCCACCTATTTTGATGAGGCATTTGTGGAAGCCATTGGCTTTTGCGTTAAAGATCCACCATCTGATCATCGATTCAGATAGTGCGGGGTTAAATTTCACCAGTTGTGAAATGCTGAGTACGTTTTGAAAGTTCATTCATAACAGTCTCCTTTATTCTCCACATAATTATTTTGGGAAGCGTAGAGACGTATTTCAATAATATCCCAATTTTCCGCCATTTTCATACTACTGATGAGCTAGGGTCAGGACTCATTGAATCCACCATATAACGATTACAGCGATTGTTATGGCGACCATAAAGATGTCTGCACGGCGATCATACCTAGTTGCGATACGTCGCCAATCCTTCATTTTTCCGAACATGTTTCCGACCTTATGGCGTTGTTTATACGTGACCTTGCAGAATGACGCAGGAGCATTTCTGCCTTTTCTGGGAGGGATGCAGGGGATGATGCCCTTGGCCTGCAGGGCTGCGCGGTACTCGTCGCTGTTATACCCCTTGTTTGCGATCAAGATTGCGCCCTCTCGGTCGGGCAGCGTGGGATACAGGATCTTCGCGCCAATATGATCGGATACTTGTCCTGCTGTCAGGCACATCAGCAACGGACGGCCTTCGCCATCGCACACAGCATGCAGTTTCGTGTTTAACCCGCCTTTTGTACGCCCGATGTGGCGGGAAAGTACCCCCCTTTTAGGAGGCTCGACGCCGTGCGGTGAGCCTTCAGATGTGTCGCGTCGAGCATCAGCATATTGGGTGGCCCATCCGCTGAAGCCAAGTTACTGAAAATCCGATCAAACACTCCCAAAACTGTCCACCGTCGAAAGCGGTTATACAGCGTCTTGTGTGGGCCATAGCCCGGTGGGGCATCTTTCCATTGTAGACCATGCTTCAGAACATAGATGATCCCGGAGATAACCCGGCGATCATCCACACGCGCAACACCGTGCGACTTCGGAAAAAGGGCTCAATCTTCGACATTTGATCGGCAGAGAGAAGAAACATATCCGTCATGGCAAACTCCTTTGCCACGGTGAATCACTATTCGCTCATCAATGCAAATTAATAGGTCCTGAGCCTAGGCAGACCGTTGGAACGTGTTGGGCATTTTTGGGAGCAATTACTCCCAAATTACTCCCAAACGCAAAAATGCCCCGCTCCGAAGAGCGAGACTTTTTGATTTAGTCAGTGATTTCAGTGTCTTATTTGGTTGCGGGGGTAGGGTTTGAACCTACGACCTTCAGGTTATGAGCCAAACAGGCTATTGGTTAACGTATCATACGCTATCATATTAAATTGTTATTTTATATAGCTTTATGCGTCATTTTCGTTTAACGATGATCTCTCAAGATTCGGTAAAATGACGCAAATAGGTAGCCCCATGGTAGCCCCAAACGACACAGTGAACTTCACGAAGGCCCTTTTGATGGGTGTCCCCCTCCCCGCCAAAGGAGATCGCTTCTCCTTTAAGGACAGCCGTGTGAAGGGGCTTATTTTGCGAGTGACGGCGAATGGTCAGAAGACCTTTCAGCTCTATCAGAAACACCAGGGGCGACCCGTGCGAGTGACCTTGGGCACCTTCCCCGATATGACTATTGAGAATGCGCGTCGGGAGGCCACAAAAGCCAAAGGGGCATTAGCAGGGGGAGAGAACCCCAATGTCGCTAAGAACCGCATGCGCCAAGAGATCACGCTGAAAGAGCTCTTTGCGTCCTATATGGAGCGTTACAGCAAACTTGAGAAAAAGTCGTGGCGTTATGATGAACGGGAGATCAATAAGTTCCTGTCCCATTGGTTTAATCGCAAAATCTCGGATATCAGCAAATACGAGATTAAATCCCTGCATATCAGCATGAGAGAGAAGAACGGGCTCTATCAGGCGAACCGAATGCTTGAGCGCATCCGGGCGATGTTCAACAAGGCAATTGAATGGGGGTGGGAGGGCGTCAATCCGACCCAAGGGATCAAGAAGTTCAAAGAACAGTCGCGGGACCGCTATATCCTCCCCAATGAAATGCCCCTGCTTCTGGAAGCCGTGGACGAAGAGCATAACGAAGTGGCGCGGGATTATATCCTGATATCGCTGTTTACCGGCGCACGTAAAACCAACGTCCTTGAAATGCGATGGGAACAGATTGATTGGCACAACAAGACGTGGCGCATTCCCGATACCAAGAATGGGGAGCCGGTGCTGGTAACTTTGGCCCCAGAAGCAGAAGCAATCCTGGAGCGTCGCCTAAAGGCGTCCCCTGGCAGTCCTTGGGTCTTCACCAGTGAGGCCAGCAAGACCGGGCACCTAAACGATCCTAAGAAGGCCTGGATACGGGTTAAGCAACGCGCAACGCTTAAAGCATGGTCAGACGACCCAAGACTAGCGGCGGTGATCCAGAGGGCCTCAGAGACTCTCCCAGACGATCATGACGTGGGGACACTCTATGCAAAGGTTGAAGCCGACTGTGACAAGCTGGGATTAGAGCTCCCGACCAGCTTAATGGATATCCGCCTCCACGATATCCGGCGCACCTTTGGCAGCTATCAGGCGATTGCCGGGGCAAGTCTTCAGGTGATCGGAAAATCCCTTGGGCATAAGTCACAGCAATCGACTCAGGTATATGCTCGTCTGCACAATGATCCGATACGGGCGTCGGTTAATTCGGCGACTGCCACGATGCTAAGCTTAGGGAAAATGCACAAATGAATTTACGGGATACGCGCAAACCATACGAACTGTCAGAGGGCGAACTTCAGACCCTCATAGCGAAGTTTGAGAAGATTACTGATACTAAGTTTGATAAGGCTTTCGCGGATCAGGTGAATAACTTCATTGGTATCTTCCGCGAGAAAATCTTGATCGAAAGAGATGCGATAAAGAACAAAAAAATAAAACGCCAACTCACTCAGTTTGAAAACGCACTGGAAAAAGTCTCCACCTTGCAAAGTGACAAAATAAGCGACAATGCCCGCATGGCAATAATCGCCAAACTTCCAGACATGTTCGAGACTTACATTGATGCAAACGACTCTATCGAAACACTACGACAAGCCTGCACCGACGCAATTGACAGTTTAGGTCAGTCTGAGAAATCGACACAATATTCACTCACAAACCTGAAACCCATCCTGGCAACCGAGCTTGCTCGGGAACTCAGTAAATGCGGGGTCGAAATCACGGCCTACCGGGAAGGAACGTTCGGGAAATGTCTTGAGGCGTTTCTCAAAGCCATCAAAGGGGAGGCTGGCGGTGAGAAATTCAACATCTCAATACGTGAAGACTTATTCCCCATCATCAAACAGGCCAAAGACGACTACGCCACAACTGAGCGTTTTGTCCTTCTTAAAATTAGGTGAGATTTTTGGGCAAAAAGTTGTCCCCAATTTGGAACCTATTTGATTAACGCCAATCACTAGAGGTTGCCCTGAAGCCATTGAGCGCTGTGTTCGTGGCAGTAAATCTAACTGGGGTAATTTCAAATGACACAACGACTCTTAACCAAAGAAGACGTATCTAAGATTCTGGGCGTCACTGTCGGGACGCTTGCCGTATGGCGTGCGACGAAACGCTATAACCTTCCCTATGTGAAATCGGGCCGGTTGGTCAGGTATCGGGAAGCGGATGTGCAAGCCTTCATCAACTCTCGCATTTATGGGGAGGGTTGATCATGACGAACCCAGCCGAAACTCTAAAGCGGTCCCTCTCCCCGGAACGCTATTACACGAAAACGCTGAAAGGCTGTTTCGGAAAGCCGACCAGACAGGGCTGGCATATGTGGGAGGGGCTTTGCCCCTTCCACGCCGACACCCGCCCTGGCTCCTTTGTCGTGAACAAGGCGACAGGGGCGTTCAAGTGCTTCTCTTGCGGCGAACAAGGGGGCGATATCATCACCTTCCATATGAAAGCCAATCATGTTGGCTTCCTTGGGGCTCTTAAAGAGCTGAAGGGAGGCCTGTGATGCGCCCGGTCAAGCGATGGGACTATAAAACACGGGATGGGGAAGCCATTGGCTATGTCGTACGTATGGAGGGGGAAATTTCCCCTACGTATGGAAAAGCTGAAAAGCAGATCATCCCCTACTTCCGTACGGACGGGAAACCGGGTATCCCAGACGACCACTCTACCCATCTCCGTATATACGGGCTGGATTATATCACCGATTTCGCAGAACCGATCTACATTGTAGAGGGAGAGAAATGTGCCGCTGCCCTGCACGGGCTAGACCTTCAAGCTGTGACAAGTCTCGGGGGAAGCTGTCAGGCAGTTAAGGCCGATTGGTCAACTCTAAGGGATGCAAGCCATATCTACATACTGCCAGACAATGACGAGCCTGGAATGCGCTATGCCAAGGCAGTCTATGACCAGGTGAGACACTTCCCATTTTTGCATGAGATCAAGTTGGTGCAATTCCCTATGTATGAGAAAGGGGACGTCTGCGATTTTCTGGCATCCCGTGACGGGATGGAGAGTTGGGATGGGCTATCCCCTATAGAGGGCGTTTCCTTAGGGGATATTTCCTTAGGCTCCGTTTCCTTAGGAATTGATCCCTTAAGAAACGACCCTTTAGACGACCCTTCCTTAGAGACGGCATTTCTAAGGCACGCAGATGCCTTAGAGAATGATTCCTTAGGGTCGACCCTAAGTATGGAGTTTGAACGATACAGGGATATAAACGCCGCTCCCATCCCTAACGATTGGCTCTTCCAGACAACAAAGACCCAGTATCACTTGATCACTGTGAACGACTTCACCCGTATGGAGCTGCCAAAGCGGGAGATGCTTCGTGCGCCTTGGATGCCTGAAGGGTCGATCAGTATGGTTTTTGCAGATCGGGGAATCGGCAAAACGTTCTTCTGTCTGTCCTGTGTTACTGCCCT
>Ga0207884_1001232_pt1 | contig 10464 bp, 10 predicted proteins | sample MalvirmetaMSP144_FD_184236 | JGI IMG/M metagenome (GOLD analysis project Ga0207884, IMG submission 184236) | Marine viral communities from the Deep Pacific Ocean - MSP-144 (SPAdes) | ecosystem: Environmental > Aquatic > Marine > Oceanic | place: Pacific Ocean | collected 2011-07-08 | reverse complement strand
TTGAATTAGTCATTTCAAAAAGTGCGAAGGTTATTGTATTTCCTGAGTTATCATTAACTGGTTACGAACCTAGTTTAGCCAAATCTATAGCCACTAAAAAAGAAGATGTTCGCCTAAAGGTTTTTCAAAACATCAGCGATAGCAAGAAGATCACTATTGGAGTTGGCATGCCATTGAAAGCCTCCAAGGGCGTTACTATAAGCATGCTGATATTCCAACCCAAACAGCCAAGCCAAGTTTACTCTAAAGGCCATTTACATGCTGATGAATTACCTTATTTCATTTCTGGCGATAACTCATTGATGCTACAGCTTAATAGCCAAAAAATCGCATTAGCCATTTGTTATGAAATTTCAATTCCTGAGCATTCTGAAAAGGCTTTTCAAAATGAAGCCGAAATTTACATAGCCAGCGTAGCCAAATTCAAGAGCGGAATTAACAAAGCCAAAACTGAACTGGCCAATATTGCCAAGCGCTATTCCATAAATGTATTAATGGCGAATTCTATTGGCATGGCGGATAGAGCAGAATGCGCAGGCAAAACCGCTGCATGGAACAAGAACGGGGAAATGATATGTGAGCTGGATGAGGTAAATGAAGGTCTATTGATTTTCGATACCACAACTCAAACCACAGAAAAATATTTACTCTAGTATGTGCCTATTGGAATAGGCACAAAAAAAAGAGTCACCCCCGTTGGAGCGACTCCCTTTCACCTAAACACCTGGGTAACTAACTACTCATAGCGAATCTCACGATTCCTATACCCAGACTTATCTTTAATCTACCTTTGAGCAGACATTATTTCTTATTAAAATCTTCTTGAATTTTACTAGACCCACAGAAGATTGAACCTCTCCTCGACCAAAACTTTGAGCACTTATAACTGCTCAACAGTTAAACAAACATAATAGGATTTTTTGTTAATTAAAATTTAACTTATGCATAAAGCAAAAAACTTATACACATTTTATCAACAATCGAGGAATGCTGTTCAAATACAAGCTTTTGCACTATACATTATTACGGAAGTTTAATACATACATTTTTCTTTTGAGAGAAAAACTGTAATGCGTCCCATCCGCCCTCTCTTCCAACACCACTATTTTTGACTCCTCCAAAGGGTGTTCGGAGGTCGCGGAGCAGCCAACAATTGACCCAAACGACACCAGAATTGAGTTGAGAAGACACCGAATGCGCTCGGTTCAAATTGCTCGTCCACACGGTAGCCGCCAAACCATACTGTGTGCTATTGGCCATGGCTAAAACTTCTTCTTCTGTATCGAAAGGAGTAAGGGTGATTACCGGACCAAAGATTTCTTCTTGATTGGTTCTACAATCAAAACTTAACCCTTCGATAATAGTGGGTTGAATATAATAGCCTTCCGAAAGTTCACCATCAAGTTTTACTTGCTCTCCTCCTGCTAAAACTATTCCTCCTTCCGACTTGGCCAATTCAATATAGGAAAGCACTTTCTTCATATGGCCTTCAGAAACTACTGCCCCTAGGTTAGTAGACTCATCAGCAGGATCGCCAACTTTCAATGCATTCGTTTTTGCGATTAAAGCCAGCTTGAATTTCTCATAAATAGGTCGTTCAATAAAAACCCTAGAACCGCAAAGGCAAATTTGGCCTTGGTTGGCAAAGCTTGAATGAACCGTAGTTTTAAGCGCTTCTTCAAAGTTGCAATCGGCAAAGATGATATTAGGGTTCTTCCCTCCTAGTTCCAGCGATAGTTTTTTAAACATAGGAGCTGCTGTAGCGGCAATTTGTTTTCCTGTGGCTGTTCCTCCTGTAAACGAAATCAAAGGAATATCGGGATGTTCCGAAATGGCTTGACCTACTTTTGGTCCTAAACCATGAACGATATTTAAAACTCCTTTAGGCAAACCCGCTTCAATGCATAATTCAGAAAGCAAAAAGGCAGTCATGGGTGTGATTTCTGAAGGCTTTGCCACCACCGTATTACCAGCAGCCAATGCTGGGGCAATTTTCCAAGTGAACAAATACAAAGGCAAGTTCCAAGGAGAAATGCAGCCCGCAACCCCTAAAGGTGACCTTTCAGTATAATTAAAGGCCAACCCATCGGTTTGATGTGCTTCCGTGTTTTCATGAAGAATAGCCGTGGCGAAAAACCTAAAATTTGATGAAGCGCGTGGAATATCTACCCGAGTAGCCAATTTCACTGGCTTCCCATTGTCTTTTGATTCTGCCTTGGCCAATTTTTCTAAATTGGCATCGATCAAGTCAGCCACTTTGAGCATCAAGCGTGAACGCTCTTCTCGCAGAGTTGCTGCCCATGTTGGAAAGGCATCCTTAGCCGCTTGAGTCGCCAATTGAACATCACGCTCATCGGAGTCAGGAATTTCACCATATACCTTTCCCCGTGAGGGATCGATGTTTTCTAAATAGCTTTTAGAGACAGGCTCAACTAATTGGCCATTGATATAATTCAGAATTCTTTCCATTGATTCTACTTAAAGGCAGCCTGTTCTTCCACCGTCTACTGGCACATTGATTCCATTGATGTAGCCTGCTGCTGGGGTGGCTAAAAAGGCTACCGCTGCCGCTATTTCTGAAGCATCTGCAAAGCGATGGGCAGGAATTTCTCGTTTCATTTCTTCTTCCACTTCCTCTGCGCTCTTGCCTAATTTATTTGCTTTATTTTCAATAATTGAGGAAAGCCTTTGTGTAGCGGTAGCGCCCGGCAATACATTATTTACAGTAATACCATATTTACCCAACTCACCCGCCAAAGTTTTAGACCAATTAGCCACAGCGCCTCGAATGGTATTCGACACTCCTAAGCCAGGAATGGGCATCTTTACGGAGGTTGAAATGATATTGATAATTCGCCCGTAAGTCTGGTGTTTCATTCCGTCCACCAAAGCTTGGGTTAGTATGTGATTACATACCAAATGCTGCTCAAACGCATTTCTAAATTCATCTACTTCTGCATTTAAAGCAGGGCCACCGGCAGGGCCACCAGTGTTATTAATCAGAATATGATACACATTCCCTTCTGCTATATGAGCTTCAATAATATTCTTCAGGTCGTCAACTTTGGTGAAATCCGCAGTAAGGATTTGATGATTTTGCCCACCAGAGGAAAAAAGAGAATCTTTTACCTCGTTAAGTTTTTCAGTATTTCTAGCAAGCAAGGTCACATTAGCGCCCAAATTGGCCAATTCTTCAGCCACAGCTTTACCAATTCCTTGGGTGCTACCGCAAACCAATGCTCGTTTTCCTTTTAAATTTAAATTCATAGCAATAGTGTATTGAGTAAAGTTACAAAATTGGAATTAGCCTTTCCCGAATTTCGTTAAATTCGCCAAGAACTAAATTGAACTGACCATGGGAGTAAAACGACCTTTCAACTTGCAAAAATGGATTGATGAAAACCGTGACTTACTAAAGCCACCCGTTGGAAATAAAAACCTTTACCCCGAAGGCACCGACTATATTGTGATGATTGTAGGCGGCCCAAATGCCCGAAAAGATTACCATTACAATGAAACCGAAGAGCTTTTTTATCAGCTGGAAGGCGAAATTACGGTAAGAATTCAGGAAGATGGAAAAGCAGTAGATATCCCTCTGAAAGCGGGCGATATGTATTTGCACCCAGCCAAAGTACCCCACTCTCCTATGCGTTCAGAAGGTTCTATTGGCTTGGTCATCGAGCGGGTTAGAAAGCCAGAGCATACCGATGGACTGATGTGGTTTTGCGATAACTGCAACAACAAGCTTCACGACACCTATTTTAAGCTTACCAATATTGAAAAAGACTTTCTTCCGCGCTTCCGCGAATTCTACGGTTCAGAAGAACTTAGAACTTGCAATAGTTGTGGCCATGTGATGGAAACGGATCCAAGATTCGTAAATAGTTAAGAGAAAAATGAGTTAAGAGTGATCAGGTTCCTGATAACCAATAACTAATAACCAATACACTATATGTTGAAGATAGACATGCACACCCACATCATTCCGGAACATCTGCCCAAATGGACAGAGAAGTTTGGTTATGGTGATTTCATTCATTTGCACCACCACAAAGAGGGGGCCGCCATGATGATGAAAGGCAGTAAATTCTTCCGTGAAATCCAATCCAATTGTTGGGACCCAAAAATCAGAATGGAGGAATATGCGCAGTTTGGAACACAAGTGCAGGTTATTTCTACAATTCCAGTTATGTTTTCTTATGATGCTCAGCCACATGACGGTCTGGAAATCAGTCGGTTTTTGAACGACCATATTGCCGACATCTGTCGAGACTACCCTAAGAATTACATCGGACTAGCCACTATTCCCATGCAGGATGAAGACTTGGCCATTCAGGAATTACACCGTTGTAAGCATGAATTGAACCTGCCGGGTATTCAGATTGGATCGAATATCAATGACAAAAACTTAAGCAGCGAACGCTTCTTCCAAATCTTTAAAGCTTGCGAAGAATTGGACATGGCCGTAATGATTCACCCATGGAACATGATGGGCTTTCATAGCATTGAACGTTATTGGCTGCCTTGGCTGGTGGGCATGCCTGCTGAAACCTCAAGAGCTGCTTGCTCACTTATTTTTGGAGGCGTTATGGAGCGACTTCCGAACCTCAGGTTCAATTTCTCTCATGCGGGAGGTTCCTTTTTACCAACCATTGGCCGAATTGAGCACGGCTTTAACTGCCGCCCAGATTTAGTGGCGATCGACAATACTGTAAACCCTCGGGAATACATTGGGAAGTTTTGGGTAGATTCTATCACCCACGACCCATTAATGATGAAATACATTTTAGAGATGCAGGGCTCTAAAAGAGTCACCCTTGGTTCTGATTATCCTTTCCCTTTAGGCGACCTCGAAATTGGGGCCTTTATTGAGAAAATGGGCTTATCGAACGAAGTGGTGGAAGACATATTCTGCAATGCCACTTTGGAGTGGTTAAACTTATCTAAGGAACAATTTTTAAACTAAACATTGAAAAATACAGCAATCACGTACATGGATTCGCCTTTAGGCGCCATCAAAATAGTGGGAGACGCAAACGCCATTAAGATGGTGGTTTTTGTGGATGAAATAGGAGAAGAGAACGAAGGGATTATTCCGTTGGTAGTGCGTAAATGCAAAAAACAGCTTCATGAATATTTCGTTGGGCAGCGCAAGCAATTCAACATTCCTGTAGCGCCAGAAGGCACCGATTTCCAACAGCAAGTTTGGCAAAACTTGCAAGACATTCCTTTTGGAGTAACCAGCACTTATGCAAAGCAAGCTGTTAAATTAGGTGACATTAAAAAGATTAGGGCCGTAGGAACCGCCAATGGCAAAAACCCAATCGCCATCATTATCCCTTGCCACAGAGTCATTGGGTCAGATGGAAGTTTGACGGGCTACGCAGGCGGGCTCGACAAAAAAGCTTGGCTATTAAAACACGAAAAGAGCATGCCTGGAATGGCACAAACCAGTTTATTTTAATGACTTACGAGAACACTTTAGCATACGCTCAGTATTTAGACAAAAACGATCCGTTAAGAGATTACCGCAATCGTTTTCATATTCCAAAAGTAAATGGCAAAGACAGCTATTACTTTACAGGAAACTCTCTTGGTCTTCAACCCAAAACCGCCAGAACTTATATTGAAGAAGAAATGAAAGGTTGGGAAACCTTGGGCGTAGAAGGGCATTTTGCATCGAACAAAAGGCCTTGGATGGAATACCATAAATTCAGCAAGGACGCATTGGCCAGAATTGTTGGGGCAAAACCTATCGAAGTGGTTTCTATGAACAACCTTTCAGTGAACCTCCATTTGCTGATGGTATCGTTTTTCAAGCCTACCAAAACACGCTACAAAATCATTTGCGAAGCAGGTGCTTTTCCTTCCGATCAATACATGTTCGAAACACAGCTTAAATTTCATGGACTCAATCCTGACGAAGCGCTGATTGAACTCAAACCTAGAACGGGTGAGAATACACTGCATAACGCAGATATTCTAAGCAAAATAGCTGAAGTGGACGATGAATTGGCCCTAGTACTCATTGGTGGCGTTCAGTATTACACGGGTCAGTTATTCGACATGAAAGCGATTACTGAAGCGGGGCAAAAAGTGGGGGCTAAAGTTGGATTTGACTTGGCCCATGCCTTTGGTAATGTGCCTTTGCAATTGCACGACTGGAATGTAGATTTTGCTACTTGGTGTTCGTACAAGTATTTAAACTCTGGCCCAGGAAACGTTTCAGGAATTTTTGTTCATGAACGATATGCCAACGATAGTTCACTCGACCGATTTGCGGGCTGGTGGGGTCACGATGAAAAGGAAAGATTTAAAATGAAGAAGGGTTTCCAGCCCATGCCCGGTGCGGACGGTTGGCAACTGAGTAATGTAAACGTGATTTCTACCGCGTCTCATTTGGCCGCTTTAGAATTGTTTGATGAAATAGGCATTGAAAAACTGAGAAAGAAAAGCCTAAAACTCACAGGCTATCTTGAGTTTTTGATCAAAGACATTGCTGGTGATTCTGGTATTTTCGAAATCATCACGCCTTCAGACCCTGAACAACGCGGCTGTCAGCTCTCCATTTTCTTCCACAAAGATGGCCGAAGACTTTTTGATGCACTGGCTGCTGCAGGAGTGATAGCAGATTGGCGCGAACCCAATGTAATCCGTATTGCGCCAGTTCCGCTTTACAATCGTTTCGAAGACGTGTATCAGTTTGCTCATCTACTTAAGAAAAACCTCTAAATGATGTAATCATGGATAGCCAGAATCAAAAAGTATCAATTTTGGGAGCGGGCCTCGTAGGCTCATTACTTTCAATTTTCTTAGCGAAGAAAGGCTATTCTGTTACCATTTTTGAACGAAGGGGCGACATGCGCAAAGCAGGTGCTTTAGGTGGACGCTCCATCAACCTCGCCTTAAGCAGACGTGGATTGAAAGCTTTGGAGGCCGTTAGGCTGAAAGAAAAAGTACAGGAAAGCTGCATTCCCATGCCCGGCAGAATGATTCATGATTTGGAAGGAAACCTTGGTTTTCAACCTTACGGAAAAGAAGGTCAATTTATTAATTCGGTTTCCAGAGGTGGTTTGAATGAGTTATTGATGAGCGAAGCCGAAACGCATGGCGTTGAAATTCGCTTCAATCATAAATGTGAAGAAGTAGATTTTGATACCGCCACCGCTCATTTTGAAAATGGCGAAAAGGTAAGTGCCGACTTTCTCTTTGGGGCAGACGGTGCATTTTCCGCTTTACGTTCGGCCATGCAAAAAACGGATCGGTTCAATTATGTACAAGAATATATTTCGGCTGGTTACAAAGAACTGACCATGCCCCCCACGGCCAATGGCGATTTTGCGTTAGACCCCAATGCACTTCACATTTGGCCCAGAGGCGAATATATGCTCATTGCCTTGCCCAATTTAGACAAGAGCTTTACCTGTACCCTATTCTTCCCTTTTGAAGGAAAAATATCTTTCGAAGCCTTAAAAACCGAAGAGGATGTTCAGCAATTCTTCGAAAGCAAATTCAAAGATGCGCTGCCTTTTCTTCCTGAATTGAAAACTGAGTTCTTCGAAAACCCTACTTCCAGTCTGATTACCGTGAGGTGCAAACCTTGGGTAAAAGGAAATACGGCTTTGATTGGTGATGCCGCCCATGCGCTGGTGCCATTTTATGGCCAAGGCATGAACGCGGGTTTTGAAGATTGCTTTGTCTTTAATGAATTGTTAGAGAAGCACGGAGCAATTAACCCTGCTCTGCTGGCGGAATATGAGGCTTTACGAATTCCTGATGGAAACGCCATTGCCGATTTGGCGCTCTATAACTTTATAGAAATGCGCGACAAAGTAGCCGACCCAATGTTTGTGCTGCAAAAGAAAATTGAAAAGCGCCTAAACGAACTTTTTCCAGACAAATGGGTGCCGCTCTACACCATGGTTACCTTTAGCGATTTCCGCTATTCTGAAGCCCTTGCCCTAGGCAAAAAACAACAAACCATTATGGACCAAGTGTTAGCCCAACCAAATATTGAAGAGGTTTGGGAGGAGTTAGATTTTGAGGGGATTGTGGGGAGGTTGAAATAAGAACTCAAGGTTCTCAACTCCCATGCCTTGCAATTGCATAGAGTTTTTGATCAATATGTTCTTTCCTATTCTTTGGGAAAGTCCTTTCTACATTCCCAATACATTCAACATAATGATCTTCAATGTATAGAATATAGATTTCATTCACATCAGCAAATGGTTCAGTAACACTCACTACTTCCCCTTCTTTTCCGAGCAAAAACTCATGATTAAAGTTGAAAGAAGATTGTCCATCTTCAACGTTATAGAAGTAGTCTTTTGGCGTCTCCAACTCTTGATTAAGATCTTTTAATATTCCATTATCCATGCGTTGCTTAGTTTGTTATAACGTTCTTGAATGTACTAGTTTTTTCATTGTACATCAAACCAGAATAGTAACTGCTTTTACAATTACAAAACCAAATTCCTCATCACTAATAACCACTAACTCCCCCGATACTCCCTCGGTGTCTTTCTCGTCACTTCCTTAAATTTTCGGTTGAAGTTGGAGAGGTTGCTAAAGCCAGATTCATAGCAGACTTGGGAAACCGTATTGTCTTTATTGAGCAGGAGTTTGCAGGCTTGACCAATCCGGTAGTCGTTTAGAAAATCAATATAGGTTTTGCGCGTATGCTGCTTGAAATAGCGGCAAAAAGAAGCCTTGTTCATATTGGCCACTTCGGCCACTTCTTCCAAAGTAATGCGTCTGCCAAAGTTTTCTAGGGTGAAGCGGAAGATATCATCCAGTCGCCTTCCCTCAGCTTCTTTCACTGATTTTTGTGGCAACTCATTGAGGTAAGCGATGCTTTCCTCGTGCCCGAACAAATGGAGCAATTCAAAAAATGAATTCAACCGCTTTAAGCCATTGGTTTCAAACACCCTTTCAAAAGCGCTTATCATTTTGGGCGAAAAATCATCCTTCACCCGAATGCCTCTTTCCGCATTCTGAATAAACTGGAGCAGTTCTCTGATTTCAGGAAACAGCTTTGAAGTTTCTCTCAAATGTTCGGCACGAAAGAAAATCGACTTCGACAAGACCCGCATTTCCTGTTCGTAATATTTTTTGTCGCAACGAAAAACATGAGGAACATTGGAGCCCATAACAAAGACTTGCCCCGGTTTAAAACTCCCTAAATGATCGCCATGAATCAGCGTTCCCTCTCCCGAAATAACCCACGTAATTTGTATTTCAGAATGCTGGTGCAGCATGTCATAGAAATACGCTTCGTCATCAATTTGTAAGTAAAGCGATGACGCTTCGGTTTTAGGAATTTTAAAAGGAAGTACTTTCACCTGTATTATTTAAGCTTAAAAATAAACCTAAGTTAACCAAGTAGCAAATATCATATTAGTATTGGTGAATTTTCGCAAAGTTGTACAGTATGGACTCTCCTACCTTAGCCAAAAAAAACAATACGATGAAAGTAGCATGGCAAGGCGTTTACCCAGCGGTAACCACAAAGTTTACAAATGACGATAAGCTTGATTTAAAAATGTTCGAAACCAACATTCAAGCGCAATTGGCCGCTGGTGTTGACGGCATTATTTTAGGTGGAACTTTGGGCGAAGCCAGTGCACTATTGGAAGATGAGAAAGATACTTTAGTGAGCGCCACTGTTGACATGGTAGCGGGCAAAGTTCCTGTGATCATGAACATTGCTGAACAAACCACGAAAGCCGCCATTATTGCTGCGGAAAAAGCCAAAAAGAACGGAGCCAGTGGTTTAATGATGCTGCCTCCGATGCGCTATAAAGCTGACGACCATGAAACGGTAACTTATTATAAAGCAGTCGCCAACTCTACCGATTTACCCATCATGGTGTATAACAACCCTGTAGATTATAAAATAGAGGTGACTTTAGACATGTTCGAGCAACTGGCCGAATGCGAAAACATCCAGTCGGTGAAAGAGTCTACCCGCGATATTTCAAACATCACCCGAATGATCAATCGTTTTGGCGATCGTTTCAAAATTCTTTCTGGCGTTGACACGCTCGCTTTGGAAAGCTTATTTATGGGCGCCAATGGCTGGGTAGCAGGCTTGGTTTGCGCTTTCCCAAAAGAAACCGTTGCCATTTATAGACTTCAGAAAGCTGGTAGATACGAAGAAGCTTTGAAAATCTACCGTTGGTTCTTGCCGCTATTGGAGCTTGATATTAACCCTAAACTGGTGCAAAATATTAAACTGGCAGAAGTAGCCACTGGCATTGGTACCGAAAATGTTCGTGCACCAAGGCTGGCACTTTCTGACGCAGAAAGAAATCACGTACTTCAGATTATCGAAACAGGAATTAAAACCCGTCCTGAATTGCCAGACTATTTGAATTTGTAAATTGAACCCAATCTTTCGCGCAGCAAAAAACACAACATGATTAAAGGAACAAACTTTATAGGATCAACCCCTTCGAAAGAAGG
>Ga0207884_1001230_pt1 | contig 10478 bp, 9 predicted proteins | sample MalvirmetaMSP144_FD_184236 | JGI IMG/M metagenome (GOLD analysis project Ga0207884, IMG submission 184236) | Marine viral communities from the Deep Pacific Ocean - MSP-144 (SPAdes) | ecosystem: Environmental > Aquatic > Marine > Oceanic | place: Pacific Ocean | collected 2011-07-08 | reverse complement strand
AGAGGAAGAACTCGACCGTCACTGTATTGAGCGTGAGCTGACCCGGTTCAAACGACCTCGTCGTTATGTCTTCGTCGACGAAATTCCCAAGTCGCCGGTGGGCAAGATACTTCGTCGGGTACTGCGTGAGCAGGAGCCCTCCACCACCAACAACCAGTGACCATTACAGGACATACTGTCATGAAAGAGAATGAATTGAAGGAATTCCTGTCCTCGGGCTTCGACGGCTTCGAGGTCCATCTTGATCCTGCCGGGGAACGTGCGGATATCGTGCTTAATCGCCCGCCTCTGAACGTTATAGAGATGAACCAGCGTGATGAGTTGCGCTCGGTCTTCGAGGCTCTGGACCAGCTTTCGGACGTCCGGGTCATCGTCTTGCGCGGAGTTGGGGAGCATTTTTCCAGCGGCGGTAATATCCGAGGTTTCCTGGAAGCTTCACCAGAACATGTATCGAAACTGGCGGACAACATTGCGGCACCGGCTCGTTGCAGCAAGCCGGTGATTGCAGCAAACCGTGGGTACACCTTCGGGGTTGGTTTCGAACTATCTCTGGCCTGCGATTTTCGCATTGCATCGGAAACGGCCCTTTATGCATTGCCAGAGCAGAAGTTGGGTCAGATACCCGGTTCGGGTGGCTCGGCCCGGCTACAAAAAACCATCGGCATCACCCGCACCAAGGACATGGTAATGCGTGCCAAGCGAATCAGCGGTCCCCAGGCTCTTGAGTGGGGCTTCGTGACTGAATGTGTTGCCGATGATGAGCTGGAAAGTGCAACGGATGCCCTGGTGAAAGAGTTGCGGTTTTTCTCCCCGCTAGCGCAGCGTACGGCCAAACGAATGATCAATGACAATGAGAACGCCATCTTGTCGGTCGCCATTGAGATGGAGGGGCACTGCTACAGTCGCCTGCGTTCCTCAGAGGATTTCCGTGAGGGAGTGGAAGCTTTTCAAGGGAAGCGTAAGCCCGAATTTCGGGGCAAATGAACCTGATGTAAGTACGCGAAATCAGTCATCGAAATACCTGACATCCAACAACAATGAGAGACAGGTTATGCAAAATCAAACACTCGAAAATCCAGATACATCGCCTACCACTGATTCATCCGCTTCGTGGTTGAAGAGCCTGATGCAAGCCCTGAACGTCAAGTCCGTCAGCGCGGGGGTGGTGGCTGCGCTTTTTGGCTGTTCGGGACCGGCGTTGATCGTTATCAGTGCCGCTGAAGCGGGCAATCTGAGTAACGGGCAGACCGTGGCCTGGCTGCTCGCCATCTACTTTGTAGGTGGGCTGATCAGTCTCATCATGGCGCTTCGCTATCGCCAGCCCATCACCGGGGCCTACTCAATTCCCGGTGCGGCCATCATGATCGGAGCGCTGGCAACTATTCCCTTTACCGAGGCCGTTGGTGCTTTCATCATGAGCGGCGCCATCGTGCTGTTGCTCGGAGTAAGCGGCGTTATCGGCCGCATTATGAGCTGGCTGCCGATGCCCATTGTCATGGCAATGATCGCTGGCGCGTTGATCCGGTTTGGCACCGGGGCGGTTCAATCAGTGGAAAGCATGCCACTGATTGCCGGTGCGGCCGCCGTGGCTTTCTTCCTTTCCGCCCGCCTTACCAAGGCTGTACCCCCCGTCCTGACGGCCGCCATCGTCGGTTTTGGCATTGCACTTGCGATGGGCTCCATACAGCCGGCTGATGTGAACATTGCCTTTGTCGCGCCCGAGCTGACCATGCCGACCTTTACCCTGAATGGGCTACTCGCTATTTCAATTCCGTTGGCGGCCCTGGTGATCGGTGCGGAAAACGCTCAGGCGATGGGTGTCCTGATGGCTGAGGATTATCGTCCACCCATCAACGCAATGACCACCATTAGCGGTATTGGCGGCATGATTGCCGGTGCAATCGGTGGCCACAACGCCAATATTGCTGGCCCAATGACCGCGATCTGTTCGTCCGAGCAGGCGGGAGATGACAAATCTAAACGCTACGGTGCAACCGTGGTCAATGGCGTCCTTTTCTGCGCCTTCGGCCTTTTTGCCGGGGCGGCCGTTCCCTTTATTCTTGCCTTACCCAAGGCACTGATCGGTGCCGTCGCGGGCCTGGCTATGATTGGTGTCCTGATCGCGGCTTTCCAACACGCTTTTTCGAAAGTGGCTGGCCATCAGATCGGTGCCATGGTTGCGTTGCTGGTTGCAATGAGTGGTATCAGTCTCTTTGGTATCAGCTCTCCTTTCTGGGCATTGGTTTTCGGGATTCTGGTCTCCCTGTTGTTGTCGGAGAAACCGTCGGAAAACAAAGCAAAGTAAGTAGAGCGAGACGGGAATATCCGTACCAACCTGAACCAATTGGGCCGCAGGGATGTGGCCCTTATAGAATCTACTGAGCGGCATGACGCAAGCTATTAGAAAACAAAATCAAGAGGTGGTAGTCTCGGAAGGGTGCCACATGGTTAAGGTCTGCTGGTTATGTCGCGTGCTCTCCGAATCTTTCACGGGGCATTCGGACGAGTTGCGTTGCTCGGAATGGATGAGTCGCTCGTCCCGCATGCTCACTCAGAATGCCATGTTCTTCTGAAAGCGTCAGGAGGCGATACGTTTTTTTCGGTCCGGAATCGGCAGCAGCCACTGACCGACCAGACCGCCGTTTTAGTCAATGCCTGGGAGCCGCATTCCTACGACCATCAACATGGCTCCGACGACACCGTGATCCTGGCCCTGTATATTGATCCGAACTGGCTTGCTGCTCTGAAGCATACATTGTCGCTCAGTGGTCGCCCTGATTTTTTCTCGCAACCTTGTATCCAACTGGCCCCGTCTATCCGTACCAAAGCGGATCTGCTGATATCAGACGTGCTATCGTTCGATACGATTCAGCCTCAGCGGCTGGAGGGTATGCTCTTTGATCTGATGATTAGTATTATTGAGAGGTATTCAGACTGGATCCACTTGTCCCGTTTAAGGGTCTATTCCGCTGGCGGCTTCCACGATGCGCGAATCCGGAAAGCCAAGGAGCTTATTCTGAACAAACCTCAGGGTGACCTCCATATGGAGGCTATCGCCCGTGAGTGCGGCTTGTCCAGGGCCCAGTTTTTTGCCCTCTTCAGGAAGAATACTGGCATGACGCCCCAGATGTTGGCCAACATTGGGAAGATGCAGTTGGCTTTCCAATGGCTTTCAGAAAACCGCTCGTGTACGCTTGGTAACCTCTCGGATACTCTGGGCTTTTCCTGCCAGGGGCATTTCACCCGCTTTTTCCGCCGACACATTGGCGCCTCACCAAGCCAGTATCACAGGACGATAGACGTATACCCTACTGAAGGCTCTGATATATACCGCTGAAGGTGTATGCACCCTCATGTCAGCAAACAGTCAACGACCGCGCCGCCCGGACCATGGAGCTGACCGAGCTGCGTGACCGGGAAGTCAGCGACGAACTGCTGCCCATGCTGGACGCCCAGCACACCCCGTTACAGACCCGTGACCAACTGGTGCAACTGAGGCTGGTCAGGCTGGTAGCGCCAGTGGATCTGTATAAGGCCTTGGAGGGTGGTTGGGATGGTGGGCATGGGCTGGCGCAAGACGAGCATTGATCAGTGCGCTGAGAGTGGCCGGTTATTGAGCTAAAAATGTATTGTAATTGTTCCTTACAGTTCGTTTCGCTAACAGTACTTTAAAATACTTATTTTCCCGATGAGTTGAGCATACATTGAACAATGTGCGGCTTCATCCATCAGGGAGAGAGTGTCATGTTTGGGCGCCATCGTATTGCGGAATTGACGGGTCAGTTAACGGTCTCCAGAGGCGAGCAGGAAAGGGTGCAGCAAACCCTGGATGCCATTGCCGCTCAGATCGGGTATATCGAGTTCAGCCCTTCGGGAATTGTAGAGTCTGCCAATGATATCCTGCTATCCATCGTCGGGTACGAGCGCCAGGAGGTCATTGGCAAGCACCATCGGTCACTGTGTGACTCAAGCTATACAGCATCGTCGGAATATCAGCGCTTCTGGGAGGATCTCGGGCGCGGTATCAAGAAACAAGGCACCTTCCCCCGCTTTGCCAGGGATGGTCGACGTGTCTGGCTGGAGGCCACCTACTTCCCTGTCACCAACGAGGACGGGAAAGTCTTCAAGGTCATCAAGCTAGCAACAGACGCGACCGCCGCCCAGGACAAAGTGGCGGATGATACTGCCATGCTCGATGCCATCGACCGGTACATGGCGGTTATCAAGTTCACGCCTGACGGCACGATACTGGAAGCCAACGATAACTTTCTGGCCACCACCGGTTACGCCAAGGACGAGATCCTCCACCAGCACCACAAGATGTTCTGTTTTGATGATTTCTATCGCAATAATCCGGACTTCTGGGCGCGGTTGGCTCGTGGTGAGAGCTTTTCAGGGCAGTTTGAGCGCAGGGACAAAAACGGTAAAAGTATCTGGCTGGAAGCCACCTACAGCCCTGTGCTGGATGCTGGCGGGCAGGTATACAAGGTGATCAAGTTTGCCTCGGACATTACCGCGCGGGTGAACAATGCCCGCGAGGCGGCCGACGTGGCTGCTGCCACCTCCGAGGAAACCTCGCAGATTGCGGCTGAAGCCACTCGAGCTCTCAACCTTGCGGTAGAAACCTCGGCGTCGGCACTGGCTGAGGTGGCCAGCGCCACGGAGGTCAGTCGGGATCTGGAAATCCAGGCCGAGCAGATTGGCAGCATTGTCAGCACCATTCGCACTGTGGCGGAGCAAACCAACCTGTTGGCCCTGAACGCAGCGATCGAAGCCGCCCGTGCCGGCGAAATGGGGAGGGGGTTCGCGGTGGTGGCCGACGAGGTGCGTAAACTGGCTGCTAAGACCGCTCAATCCCTGGAAGAAATCTCCACGGTTGTAGGCAAGAACAGTCATTTGATTGAGTCGCTGCGCGCGAACATGGACGGGGTATCGACGCTGTCACGTCGCAGTTCGGATGAAATCTCCGGCATTGCCACCGGTATTCAGCAGGTGGAGAAAGGTATGACGGATCTGGCGGCGGTGGTGGCGCGGTTGAGCAATGAGGAATAATCTGTTTCAGGTACCGGGGTTGAAATCCCGGTGTTTCGACAGAACGTGTAAGCGCATATGTCGGCTGAAGCAGGAGAGCGAATGGAATATATCAGCCCCATCAGCAGCGCGGTCATGGCGGTTATCTGGATCGTTTATTTTCAGTTGTTCCTGATCCAGTATCAGCGCAATAACCGTCCCTATATGGTCATTCACCATGCCCAGAACGAGAATCCGGACGCCCTGTGTCTGCTGGTGAATATGGGCAAGGAAACCATCCATGTTCAATGTGTGCAGGTGGTACTGCAGACACGTAGCGGTGACGAGAAAGCCCTGACCGTTACCGAGTACCGTCGGGTTGGGGCAGACGACAGTAATGTACACCAGGTTCTGCGGCAGGGTCCGTTGCAGCCCGGTGGTTACCTGGTACTGGGTTCGTTCCGCAACATTATCCTGGGCCGCCGAAGTGACGATAGTGACAGTGACAGCGACAGCGACAGCGATTACCTGTTCGAGGATGTTACGGCCGTTGAAATCCGGGCTGCTGTGGTTCATGGCCCCAGCCGCTATGCGGTGGGTGTACGCCGGCGTTTCTGGCTGAGGCATGAAGGCGCATCGGAAATTTTCCCCCGCGATATTCAAAGTGAACAGCTCAACCGCAGGCGTCACCGGCATGAAGTGCGCCGCTGGCTGGAAACGGAACTGTGCCCTCAGTAGCTTTGGTCAGTTTGGGCAAGAATACGGCGAGAGGGTCAGTGTCACTGAGTGTTTTTCGCTTTTTGCCGTTTGAGAAAGTCCACTTTCCATTGCTCCATGCCAAAGTACTCGGTGCCAATGTTGGCTTCTACCCGATGCTTGGCCTTGATCGCCGCGACCTGTTCGTGGCGCTCCTCAAGAAAGCTGTCGAAGCGCGGTAGCAAATCCCCATGCCTGATCGTTGAAAGCCGGTAGGAGCTTCGGGTATGCGGGAGATTGGGATCGAACACGAGAACGCCCGGTCTTACCCGAACATTGTTGATGTGGTGCAGGGCGACCACCACGTTGTAGTAAGCGCCATCGCTGTTCTTCAGCAATGCCTGATGAATCATTTCGGGCAGGCTGTCACTGGGTACCGGGAGTATCTGTGAGGCCTCGATCTTTTCCTCGTATCCCCGGGCCGTCCAGCCATCAACAAGGCCGATGCGTTTGAGGTGGTCCCCATCCAGGCCGAGGCGCCGCGGAGACACCAGAACGCCGTCAACGTACTCCACAATGGGGCGGCTGTAGCTGATCCTGTCCCCGGTTTTTGCCGAACGGGCCCAATCGGGATGATCCGGGTATTTGAAGTCCACCTTACCTTCAACCAGGGCCGGCATCAGTTCATCGACGGGCAACGGTTTATAGATGAAGGTTACGCCGGCATGTTCTGCGAACAGGTCCAGTAGCTCACGGGCAAAGCCGGTATATTGGCCTTGTTCGTCAACCCCGTAATGGGGCAGGAAGCTTCCCCGTTCCACGCCAACCACGTATGTCTGCGCAGTTGCCTGGGCGGTTAAGGCAAACAGCAGGCAGGCGGCAAATATGTGCTTCATTTATGGCTCCTTATAGTTGTTGGATGAGCGGTACAGCGCCCGGATCTTGTCCTCGTTGAGTCAGTCCTCACGGTCGAGCCGGAACGCTTTCATTTGGGCTTCGAGCTTTTCAGCCATCGCACGCAGTTCTTCAATCTCACGGCTGGCGGTCATCATGTCCTCGCTCGAACGCGTGCTGAGATGAGAGATGTCCTGAACGTTGGAGCTGATCTCCTCGGTGACGGAACTTTGTTCTTCGGTTGCCGCAGCCACCTGGTGGCTCATCTCTACAATCCGGTCCACGTTTTCGCCGATTCCATCCAGGGCTTTGCCCATGCTGGCGGAAGTGCTGACGGTTTCTTCGGTGGCTTTCTCGCTTGTGGCCATGGTTTCGACCGCACGCTCGGAGCCCTCCTGTAAACGCTCGATAATGGTTCGGATTTGCTTGGTTGATGATTGCGTCTTCTGTGCCAGGCTGCGAACTTCGTCGGCGACCACAGAGAATCCGCGCCCGTGTTCACCGGCCCGGGCCGCTTCGATGGCTGCGTTCAAAGCCAGTAGATTGGTCTGGTCAGATATGGCATTGATCACTTCGATCACCTGGCCAATATCCCGCGCTTCCACGGCCAACTGTTGGATTGCCGAGGCCGATTCACGGATGTTCTCCGCCATTCCCTCAACCTGGGCGATGGAGCGCGACATGCCGTCACGGATGTCACTGGCGCTGTTGCCGACCTGCTCCAGCTGGTTTGCCGTTTCCGTGGCGCTTTTGGCAATTTCCTGAACCGTAGCTTCCATCTCGCACACCGCCGTGGCGACGGAGTCCGTCAGGCTGCTTTGCTCCTTGGCCCGGTCGGTGTTGGCCGTCATGACGGTGGAGGTTTGCTCGACAAAGCCCTTGAGCCGGATTGCCGTCTCCAGAAGACCCCGAACCATCTCTCGTTGTGACCCGACAAACTGGTTGAACCCGGTGGCTAATTGGCCCAGCTCGTCTTTGCGTTCAACGGCCAGTTCCTGGGTGAGGTCTCCGCCTCCCTTGGCAATTTCGGTCAACGCCCGAGTGATTTTCGTCAGTGGCTTCGTCATGCGAGTGGCGACCAGAGCTATAATGCCCAGGAAAACAAGGGCTACGAGGACGCCGACGACCAAGGATGTCTGGTTGGCCCGGCTGGCTTCGCCATAAATCTCGGCAGACGGAACCTCTACGACGACGCGCCAGTCCGTGATCGACAGAGGCAGGCTGGCGGCGACGTAGCGACGGCCATCACGCTCAAACTCGGTCAGATGGTACGTTGAGTCCTGGAACAGTTCGGCGGCGGCCGTCGGAGAGATAACCTTCGATAGGGGCTGGTCTGTTTGCTGCAGGTCAGGATGAATGTTGACCTGGCCGGTTTCAGACACCAGGTACACGATGCCGGTTTCACCAAAGCGGAATTCCCTGATTCGCTCAGCCATCTGATCAAGCCCGATTCCGACGCCGGTTACTGCGATAGCCTCACCGCCATCCTCCATGCGGGCATTGATGAAGAGGGTAGGTTTGCCCGTCGCTTTGTCCACGTCCAGCGACAGGTCCATGGTCTCGCCGCTTTCCAGGAAATTATAGAACCAGCGGTCCGCCTGGGGAGTAACCACCCTGTCGATGCCCTGATGGGTGTAGTAGTTGCCCGTGTTTGCCGACACGAAGTGGGCGGAGGCGGCTTCCTGGCTGCGCCTGACCCCCTCCAGATATCGGGTGGCGGCGCCGAGCCCCTGCTGTGGTTCGTTGTCACCTATCCACTCTTTGAGGTAGCTGTTCCCCGCGATTAGCCGTGACGCTGTAATAGGAGCCTGGAGGTCGCGCTCAACGGAGTTTGCTATGGCCTCCAGGCTGGATGGCAGGGCCGAGTTAAGCAGGTATCGATCAAGAAGCCCTCGCATCTGGACGATATTAAGGGAAACCAACAGCAGCGTGCTGGCAAGCAGTGCTGCCCCCATTCCTATGATTAGTTTTAGGCGAATGCTCATCGGTACTCCACGGCGATTGCGTATTGCTGTCTGAGGAAACGCCTTCTCCTGTCCCTCCCTCCTTGAGTGAAATAACGGCGCCCAAGGGGCTCTCCCAGCCCCTCTGGATGTTCAAAGTGAATCAGGTTTTATCAAAGTACTTTCTGTCCGTTCAGCGCCGTCGGGCACCGGTTTATGGACTTTTGGAAGAATAAGGTTCAGCGCGATGGCGGTAAGGGCCCCGGGGATCAATCCGGACTCGATCATCGCTTGCAGGTTTTCCGACAGATTGGCATACAACCCCTCTTGCGCCGGTAAACCCACCGCTATGGTCAGAGAAGTACCAATGATCAGCATGTTACGCTTGTCGAACGGCACCTGGCTGAGCATTTTTATGCCGGCACTGGCGATCATACCGAACATCAGCAATACCGCACCGCCGAGTACCGCGTTGGGAATACTGGAAACGAGACCTCCGAGCTTTGGCAACAGACCGGCCAACACCAGGAATCCGCCACCAATCGCCACCACATAGCGGCTAACGACACCCGTCAATGCGACCATGCCTACGTTTTGGCTGAAACTGATCTGGGGAAAGGCATTGAAAATGGCCGCGAACACGCTCGCGATGCCATCGGCCATGACGCCACCAGAGAGCTCCTTCCTGGTGGGCTCACGGTTCAGCCCGCCTGCGGTGGTACCTACTATATCGCCGATGGATTCGGCCACGGTGACCAGAGACAGCACTACCACGGGGATAATGGCGGCCATATGGAACTCGATACCAATGCCGAGCGGGGTGGGGAACGTCACCCAGTCCGCATCGCCCACCTTGGAGAAATCGACATAGCCAAAACCAGCGGCAGCGGCGAAGCCAACCAGCAAACCGGCCAATGGGGCAATTTCACTCCAGACACCTCGGCCGAACTGGTGAAGACCCACTGTTACGACGAGAACCAGTAAGGCCAGACCGATGTGATGAGGGGCACCGAAATCCGATACGCCGAAACCACCGCCAGCGTAGGCGAGGCCAACGGGCATCAACAAAATGCCCAGCATCACGACAAAGGTTCCAGTCACCACTGGCGGGAACAAAAACCGAAACCAGGGAAGAAACAACCCCATCAGCGCCATTGCGACGCCTCCGCACAACGCCGCCCCAAGGGCGGCGGGCAACCCCATACCGATGGCAATGGGAATCAGGACCGGTACGAATCCGAAGCTGGTCCCCATGACAATAGGAAGACGAGCACCGATGGGCCCGAGGCCCAGAGATTGCAACAGGGTGGCGATGCCAGCAACAAACATCGCAGCCTGAACCATAAAAGCGGTCTGGTCGGGAGGCAGGTCCGCCGCCCCCGCGATGATGATCGGCACGGTCACGTTGCTAACGAACATCGCCAGAACATGTTGAATGCCCAAAGGTATCGCGCGGCTCAGGGGTGGCATGGCATTAACGTCGCGGGTGCTATAACGGTCACCTGGACCGGTATCTGGCCGTTCGGATGTACTTGTTGTCATGAGTCTCTCCTAGTGGTTGTTTTTGTAGGAATGCCTGACTGTTGACTACCAATAGCTCTACAAAGATCTTCTAAATGGCTCTCCTTAGTTGGCGGGCAGCCTCATCATGGAGTGCCATCAGCGCGTCAAGGTCGACGTCGCAGGGCTGGCCGCCGGTCACTCTCCAGCGCCCGGCGACCATGACCCGGTCAGCGCGGTGCGCGCCACACAGCAGCAACGCAGCCAGTGGGTTCTCCGCGCCTGAGAAGCGCGGCTCATCAAGTTTGAACAGCGCCAGGTCAGCCTGCTGGCCTGGCTCCAGTCCGCCGATATCCGTTCGTCCCAGGCAGCGGGCCGAGCCTTCCGTTGCCCAGCGGATGACGGCTTCGTGTGTGACCTGGCTTGGGGAGTAAC
>Ga0207884_1001228_pt1 | contig 10485 bp, 8 predicted proteins | sample MalvirmetaMSP144_FD_184236 | JGI IMG/M metagenome (GOLD analysis project Ga0207884, IMG submission 184236) | Marine viral communities from the Deep Pacific Ocean - MSP-144 (SPAdes) | ecosystem: Environmental > Aquatic > Marine > Oceanic | place: Pacific Ocean | collected 2011-07-08 | reverse complement strand
GGGTCCTGTGGGCGGTCTATGTTCGAGGAGGCCGCCTGATCGACCGGCTGACCGCCAGGCTGGGGCCGCAGGCGGTGCTGCGGTTCGAGGCCGTAGGCTCGCATATTCCCGAACGCGCCGGACGGCTGGTTCCGGCCAGCGCAGGCGCCGGCCAGGCGCCGTGGCCCGATCGCGCGCCTGAGGCCCCGCCCCTGCGGCCCCTGCAGATGTTCCATCCGCCCCAGCCGGTGGAGACCCTGGCCGAGGTGCCCGACGGCTCGCCCCTGCGGTTCCGCTGGCGGCGCGTGCTGCATCAGGTGGTGCGCGCCGAGGGGCCGGAGCGGATCGCCGGCGAATGGTGGCGGGCGCCCGATCAGAAGACTCGGGACTATTACCGGGTCGAAGACAGTGAGGGCCGGCGCTTCTGGCTGTTCCGCCAGGGCCTGTATGGCGAGGCGCCGGAGCCGCGCTGGTTCATCCATGGCCTGTTCCCATGACGGAGCGGATGACGGCCCAGCCCCTCCCCCCCTCCCCGGCCTATGCCGAGCTGGCGGCCACCAGCAACTTCTCCTTCTTGCAGGGCGCCTCCCACCCCAAGGACCTGGTGCTGACCGCCCTGCTGCGCGGTCAGGCGGGGCTGGGCCTGGCCGACCGAAATACGGTGGCGGGCGTGGTGCGGGCCTGGAGCGCCCTAAACGACCTGCGCCGCGATGGGTTGGCGCCGCCTGAGAAGCTGCGGGACGGGGGATCGCCAGGCGAGGTGGCCTTCCAGGAAGACCCCCTGAACGATCCCAGCCTCTCGGAAGAGATCAAGCGCCGGGCCGCAGGCTTTCGTCTGATCCTGGGGGCGCGGCTGGTCTTCAACGACGGGACTCCCGACATCCTGGCCTATCCCGAAAGCCGTGAAGGCTGGGGGCGGTTGACGCGGCTGCTCAGCCTGGGGAACCGCCGGGCGCGCAAGGGCGCCTGCGAGCTCGGCCTGAACGACCTGTTGAACCACCTGGACGGCCTGCTGCTGATCGTCATGCCGCCGGAACGGCTGGCGGACCTGGAGACGCTGCTGCCGCTGCTGGCCCAGGCCTCGCCCGGCGCCGTCTGGCTGGCGGCGGCCATGTTGCGCCGAGGCGATGACCGGCGGCGGCTGGCGCGGCTGCAGGACCTGGCCGTCCGGGCCGGGGTCCCGCTGCTGGCGGTCAATGACGTCCTCTATCACTCGGCCGAAGAGCGGGATCTGCAGGATGTGCTGACCTGCATCCGGCATGGCGTGACCATCGAGGCCGCCGGCCGCCTGCTGGCCGCCAACGCCGAGCGCTGGTTGAAGCCGCCCGAGGAGATGGCCCGCCTGTTCCGCGACGCGCCAGAGGCCGTGGCCGAAACCCTTCGCCTCCTCGACCGCGTCGCCTTCGATCTTTCGGACCTCCGCTACGAGTATCCGGAGGAGCCCATCCCCCCTGGCTGGAGCCCGCAGGGCTGGCTGGAGGAACTGGTCCGGCGGCGCACCGACATCCGCTATCCAAAGGGGGCGCCGGAAAAGGTCCAGAAGCTGTTGGCCAAGGAACTGGCCTTTATCGGTGAGCGAAGTCTCGCCCCTTACTTCCTGACAATCCAGGATATTGTCCGAGTGGCCGAGGACAAGGGCATCCTCTGCCAGGGGCGAGGTTCGGCGGCCAATTCAGCGGTCTGCTACGTGCTCGGCATCACCTGTGTCGATCCGGCGACCCATGAACTGCTGTTCGAACGCTTCCTGTCCTCTAACCGCAACGAGCCCCCGGATATCGACGTCGATTTCGAGCATGAGCGGCGTGAGGAGATCATCCAGCACATCTATGAGCGCTATGGCCGCCACCGGGCGGGCATCGCCGCCACGGTCATCCGCTATCGCCCCAAGAGCGCCATCCGTGAGGTGGGCAAGGCCCTGGGCCTGACCGAGGATGTCACCGCCCGCCTGGCCGCCAGCCAGTGGGGCAGCTGGGGGGCGGAGATCGGCGATCGTCATGTACAGCAGGCGGGCCTGGACCCCGCCAACCCCATGATCGGCCGCGCCGTGGCCATGGCCACGCGACTGCTGGGTTTTCCCCGCCACCTCTCCCAGCATGTGGGGGGCTTCATCCTGACCCGCGGGCGGCTGGACGAGCTGGTTCCCATCGGCAATGCGGCCATGGCCGACCGCACCTTCATCGAGTGGGACAAGGACGACATCGACGAGCTGGGCCTGATGAAGGTCGATGTGCTGGCGCTCGGCATGCTGACCTGCATCCGCAAGGCCTTCGACCTGATGCGCGATCATTCCGGCGAGGACCGCCAGCTCCACACCATCCCGCAGGAGGATCCGGCGGTCTACGACATGCTGTGCCTGGGCGACTCCATCGGCGTCTTCCAGGTGGAGAGCCGGGCCCAGATCAACATGCTGCCGCGGCTGAAGCCCCGGCGTCTCTATGATCTGGTGATCCAGGTGGCCATCGTCCGGCCGGGCCCCATCCAGGGGGACATGGTCCACCCCTATCTGCGTCGCCGCAGCGGACTGGAAACGGTCGAGTACGCCTCCCCCGCACCAGAATATGGAGAGAAGGACGAACTGAAGAACGTCCTCGACCGCACCCTCGGCGTGCCGCTGTTTCAGGAACAGGCCATGAGCGTGGCCATGGTAGCGGCGGAGTTCACCGAGGCCGAGGCCAACGGCCTGCGCAAGGCCATGGGCACCTTCCGCGGCGACGGGACCCTGCACACCTATGAAGGCCGGATGGTCAACCGGATGATCGCCCGGGGCTATGACCCGGAATTCGCCCGGCGCTGCTTCGAACAGATCAAGGGGTTCGGCTCCTACGGCTTTCCCGAAAGCCATGCGGCCTCCTTCGCCCAGCTCGTCTATGTCTCGTCCTGGATCAAGCGCCACCATCCGGCGGCCTTCGCCTGCGCCCTGCTCAACAGTCAGCCCATGGGCTTCTATGCGCCGGCCCAGATCGTCCGCGACGCCCAGGAGCATGGGGTGGAGGTGCGGCCCATCGACGTGGCCTTCAGCGGCTGGGACAATCATCTGGAGGGGCCGGCCGACGCGCCGGCCCTGCGCCTGGGTCTGCGCCAGATCGACGGCTTCCGTGAGGATTGGGCCGCCGCCCTGACGGCGGCGCGCGAGGGCCCCCTCCCCGATATCGAGGTCCTGGCCAGGCAGGCCAACCTGCCCGGCGCCGCCATGCGCAAGTTGGCCGACGCCGACGCCTTCCGCTCGGCGGGCCTGGATCGCCGCCAGGCTCTGTGGGCGGTGCGGCGCCTGCCCGACGATGACCCCCTGCCCCTGTTCGCCGCCGCCCGGGCGAGGGAGAACGGCGCGCGGGAACTGGGGGCTGAACCGGATGCGAACCTGCCGCTCATGCCCCTGGGCGAGCATGTGGCCGCCGACTACCAGACCACGCGGCTCTCCCTGAAGGCCCACCCGATGGGGCTGCTCCGCCCGGTCTTCGCCGGCGAAGGGGTGCTCAGCTGTGCGGAGACCACGGCGCGGCGCGGCGGCGCGGCGGCGCGGGTGGCCGGCGTGGTGCTGGTGCGTCAGAGGCCGGGCAGCGGCAACGCCATCTTCGTCACACTCGAAGACGAGACCGGCATCGTCAATGTGGTGCTCTGGGCGCGGATGTTCGAACAGTTCCGGCGCGAGGTCATGGCCGCCCGCCTGATGGAGGTGGAAGGCCAGGTGGAAAAGAGCCCTGAAGGCGTCGTCCATCTCGTCGCCCGGCGGGTCATCGACCGGACCGCCGAACTTTCACGGCTTTCGGAAGACCATGAGACCGATATCCAGCTGGCCCGGGCCGACGTGGTGGCCAACCCCCAGCCGCCCCGTCACCCCTCGCATCGCCATCCCCGGGACGTGAGAATCCTGCCGGGGTCCAGGGACTTCCACTGAGGGGTTCGTCTGCTACTGAAAGACGCTGGGCGCCAGGGCCGCGGCGGCGCACCGGGCGCTGGGATACCGTGTCTGGAAGGCCGATCGGTAGCTGCTGTTGAAAGCTGCGTCCGCCGACAGCCGCATGATCTGGGCGCCCTTGCCCGCCTCCACACCGTGGAACTCCGCCAGCAGCAGCACAGGATCGCCGTCCTCCACCCGTCCGATGGCGGCGGCCAGAGTATGGGCGCCATTGGCAGGCGCCGCTGAGGGCGGCGCAAAGCCGATGGGCCAGAAGGCCGCCCCGGGATCCTGTTCGAAGGGCAGCCAGCAGCCCAGGCTCTCGAACCGGGTGCGCACGAAGTCGCCGATGACGGCGTTGCCCTCCAGGGTCTGTTGCAGAAGCTCGCCCCCCAGGACCTTTCGGCCGGGGTCCAGGATGGTGAGGTTTTCCCCGAAGGCCGCCTGGCGGGCGAAGGCCGGCACGTTATCGGTCCCATAGGCGGCCACCACGGCCATCGCCTCAAGGGCGTCGATCATCTGGTCCGAAGTGGCGGCCACGCGGGCGGGCGCTGGCGGCGTCTCAGGCTCAGGCTCGATCGGCGTCGGCAGGGTGATCCCCACCCGCGACAGTTCGCCCGCATCGGCCGCCAGGCAGCGGGATTTCACCGCCGGCGCCTGGGCGAAGTCGAGCCCGGGCGGCGTCAGGGTCGGATTGGACTGGGCGACCGCCCACATGACGATGGCGGAATCCACCGCCGACAGGCCCGAGCTTTCCCGCAGCCAGCTGCGCATGATCGGGCATTGGGCGTCGAAGGCCTCCACGGTCTGGGCTGTGGTCAGGCCCTCATAGTTCGTCCCGGCCACTTCCCGCAGATAGGCCCGCACCGTCTTGCCCCGCCAGAGCACGTCGTCGAGGAGTTGGCTGGCGCTGCGGTCGGAGAGATCAGGATAGGTGTGGGCCGTGGTGTCGAAGGCCGAGCCCACCGAGATCAGCCGCACCGACATGCGCGGCTCATTCCCGGCTTCCGGCCGCCAGTCGGCCATGGTCCGGGCGGGCGCCCCCAGATAGACGTGGACAACCTTGGCGCCCCCTGTCTGCGGCTCGGCCGAGCCCGCGTCGAAGGTTTCGGTGTGGCCTGTCTGGATGTCAAAGGACACCTGCTCGAGGAAAAGAGTCTGCGCCTTCTCACCAAAGGTCACGGACGCGACGCCGGCCGGTACACCCGCCAGGACGGAAATGGAGCTGGCGGCGGCGAACATCTCCTTCACTCGCGCCGCCTCAAGGGACTTGGTTTTCCAACTGATCACCTCGACTGAGGGACTGGCGCCCCCGGTCACCACCCTCAGGAGGGGCGAGCGAACCGGAGAATTGTTGGACTCCGCGCGGCAATGGTTGGCGCTGGAATACCGCGTGATCTGCAGCGGCAGGACTTCGATCCTAGGCTGCGTATTTAGTACGCCTGGATAAGTGATCCGTACCCCCGCCCCCCAGGTGGTCTTGCGATCGCTGATGTCGCCCCACAGCTGGTGCAGGCGCTGGCGCCAACCGCGCTTGTCCTGGCCGCAGGAGGCCGCCGCCTGGACATTGGCCGGCTCGACGACCAGCTGCACATAGCCCGCCTCGCGCGGCTTGTAGTCGGCCGCCTCGATCCGCTCGCTGCTCGGCGACAGCTTGATGCGCTCGCCCAGGAAGGGATACCAGCCAGAGGCCTCCTGAGCGCTGGCCGCGCCTCCAAGGCTGGCGGCCGCCAGCACGCCAAGCCAGGCCCGCGACGTCAAAGGTCCACCACGCATATCCACCTCCCCAGATCGACGGAGGGGATTAAGACCCGTGTTATATGAACAGTAAAGCCCTAAGCTGCGCCGCAGGTCTACTGCACGCTGAAGTAAGCTTTAGAAGAGGTCGAGGTCGCCCTCTTCTTCCTCGTCATGTCCAGCTTCTGGATGCCCGGTGGCGGCCGTGTGAATCCGGCGCGCCACGTCTCCGAGTGTGAGGCCCTGCAGGGCGGCGGAAAGATCGAGGGCGCCATCGGCCTGATGCTGCGCGCCCAGATGATGGGCCAGGGCGCCCAGGGCCGCCAGGTGCTGGCTGAGCAGGTCCACCGCGTGCAGTTCCTGCATCACCTTCATGCGCTCTTCCGGCGCGACAAGATGGAGCAGGCCGCCCAGGGCGCCGTCCAGCCGCTGACAGGCCTCGCCGGCATGACCGAGCTCTCCGGCCAGAACGGTCAGGGCTTGGGCGGGGCTGATCCAGCTAAGCTGTTCATTGGCGGCGGCCACTGCGGTCATGAATCTCTCCCCTAGGAAGACCCAGGTTCGCTCAGTCCCGCTTAAGGCGCGGTGAACGCGAGGCGGCCAAGCCTGCGACCTTCTGTCCGCCTATGACGCGATGGGCAGGGCGATCTTCCCGGCGACGATGGCCTTCAGGGTCTCGAGATAGAAGCCCGGCTCCAGGGCCGTGATGCGCTGGCCGAGGGTTTCGGCGGTGTCGCCGGGCGCGAGGGGCACGCGCAGGCGCGCGATGGCCGGGCCATGGTCATAGTCACCGTCCACCACATGGATGACCGCCCCGCTTTCGGCCACGCCGGCGGCGATCACCGCCTCATGGACCCGGGCGCCGTACATCCCCTCCCCGCCGAACTGCGGCAGGGGGCCAGGATGGATGTTGAGGATGCGACCGGGAAAGGCCGCCAGCACCCTCGGTCCCAGGCGCCGCAGATAGCCCGACAGGATGACGAGATCGACGCCGGCGTCGGTCAGCGCCTCGGCCAGCCGGGCGTCGGCGGCGTCCGGCTCATCGCGGGTGGGGATGCAGAGGCTCTTCAGGCCGGCGGCGCGGGCCGCCTCCAGGGCCGGCGCCTGGCGGTTGTTGCTGACGGCGAGCACCCCCTGAGCGGCCAGGTCACCTTCGGCGATGGCCGCCAGGATGGCGCGCATGCTGCTGCCGTTGCGAGATGCGAGGAAGCCGAGCCTAAGGCGCTGATCAGTCAAGAGATTGTGGCGTCAAGCTGATGTTGAAAGCGAAGCCCGTCAAAGGCCGGTTCGACCCCCTTGGGCAGCCGCGAGGCCAGGTCTTCGAAGTCCAGATCGATATGCAGATTGGTCAGGATGGCCCGACGGGGCGCCAGGCGCTCGATCCAGGAAAGCGCCAGATCCACATGGGCGTGGGTCGGGTGCGGTCGCCAGCGCAGGGCGTCGACGATCCAGACGTCCAGGTCCCGCAACGCCTCGAATGAGGCCTCAGGAAGATCGACGAGGTCGCTGGAATAGGCCACGTCGCCGAACCGGTAGCCGACCGACCGGATAGCGCCGTGGTCCTGATCGAAGGTGGCCACCGGGATCGCCCCCGATGGGCCCTCGATGGAAAAGTCCTGGCCCAGGGGCGGCAGCCTCACCGGCTCGCAGATGGCGGGATAGCCCCCCTCAGGCTCGAAGATATAGCCGAACCGCCGCGCCATCGTCGCCCAGGTGGCCGCGTCCATGTGGCAGGGAATGCGCGCCCGCTGGCGGATGAAGAAGGCCCGCACATCGTCGATGCCGTGCACCTGGTCGGCATGGTCGTGGGTCAGCAGCACCGCATCCAGGCGGGTCACGCCAGCGCTCGCCGTCTGCAGCCGCAGGTCGGGTGAGGTGTCCACCAGCACGGTGGTCATCGGCGCCTCGGCCTCGGCCCCCACCCGCCGCACCAGCATCGAACAGCGGGAGCGGGCGTTGCGGGGATCTTTGGGATCGCAGGCGCCCCAGTCGCCGTCGGCTCGCGGCACGCCGCCGGACGAGCCGCTGCCCAGGATGGTGAACTCCAGGGTCCCGTTCACGGGCGGGGAATCCTGTCGAACAGGGCGAAGAAGGCGTCCTCGGTGCGCGCCTCGGCCTCGGCCAGGCTCCAGCCGCGGATCTCCGCCAGCTTGGCCAGCACGTGGGGCAGATAGGCCGGCTCGTTGCGCCGTCCCCGCTGAGGAACCGGCGCGAGATAGGGGCAGTCGGTCTCGACGATGATCCGCTCGGCCGGCATGTCGGCGATCACGTCGCGGACATCCTGGGCGGCCTTGAAGGTGGCGATGCCCGACACCGAGAACCAGGCGCCGAGCGCCGCGGCCCGGCGGGCCAGGTCCGCGCCGCTGGTGTAGCAGTGCATCAGCATGCGGAAGGGGCCGGCGGCGTATTCCTCCTCCAGGATCGCGGCCATGACCTCGTCGGCCTCGCGGGTGTGGACCACCAGGGGCAGGCCGGTCTCCCGGGCCGCCGCCACATGGGCGCGAAACACCCGCGCCTGGATGTCCCGCGGGCTGAGGTCGTAGTGGAAGTCGAGGCCCGTCTCGCCGACGCCGACCACCTTGGGATCGGCGGCCAGGTCGATCAGGGTCTGGGCCGAAAGGTCGGGGTTTTCCTTGGCCTCGTGGGGGTGGGTGCCGACGGTGCACCAGATGTCGGGCGCCCCGGCCACGGCGCGCACGGCGGCGAAACCCGAGACCTTGTCGCTGATATTGACCATCAGGGCGACGCCCGCGGCCCGGGCGCGGGCGATCACCTCCGCCCGGTCCTCATCGAACTGGGGGGCGTGCAGATTGACGTGGCTGTCGATGAGCATGGATCAGCGGCGATCGGTCAGGCGCGGGCGGCGATCCGCAGCTCGCGAAGCACCGAGAACAGGGCGTCGGCGCGATCGAGGTTCAGGCCCTCGACCTCGCGCGGGAGGACGGTCAGCCTCTCCCATGCCTGCGCCCAGGGATCAAGGCCGCCCTGGCCCGATCTCGCCCGCTCCCGCACCAGGGTGTGGATACGCTCGCCCAGGCGGTCGAGGAACAGGGTGAAGTTGGCCGCCCCCTCCCCGCCCCGGAACCGGTCGGTGAGCGCCAGCGCCGCGGCCTCGTCCAGGTCCGGCAGGCGCCCGAGGATCTCGCGGGCCGCATCATCCAGCGCGATGGCGGGGCCGGCGGCCAGAGTCAGCGCCCGGCCCGGCGCCTCGCCGGACATCCGCGCAAGCCGCAGGGCCTCCTCCGGATTGGCGCTGGTGTGGTCGCGCACGAAGGCCGCCGTCGCCTCCAGGCCGAGGGGCCGGAACAGCAGCCGTCGGCAGCGGGAGCGGATGGTGGGCAGAAGCCGGCCCGGCGAATGGGAGACGATGAAGATCACGCCGCTCGGCGGCGGCTCCTCCAGGGTCTTGAGCACCGCGTTGGCGGCGTTGACGTTCAGGTCGTCGGCCGGGTCGATGATCGCTACCCGGTGCGGGGCCGAGGCTGGCGACTTGGAGAAGAAGTCCGAGAGCTTGCGCGCCTCGTCCACGGGGATCGATTTGCGCAGCTTGCCGTCCTCGCCCATCCGCTCGATCACCAGCAGGTCGGGATGGGAGCGGGCGGAAACCTGCCGGGCGATCGGATGGTCTGGATCGACGCCCAGCACGCCGTGGCCCTTGGCCGGCGGCGCGCCCAGCAGGCGCCGCGCCGCGCGATAGGCGAAGGTCGCCTTTCCCACCCCTTCTGGCCCGGTCAGCAGCCAGGCGTGGTGCAGCCGCCCCCGGACCCGCGCGTCTTCGAAGGCGGCTTCCGAGGCCTCGTGGCCGGTCAGGTCGAAGACGTCCCGGGGATGGGGCGGGGCGGCGTCAGCCACGGACCGCGCCCCCCAGACGTTCCTCCAAAGCCAGCCAGATCGAAAGGCTGACGGCGTCCAGGCTCTGGGTCGCGTCGATGACGCAGCAGCGCTCCGGCTCTGCCGCGGCGATGTCCAGGAACCCCTGGCGCAGCCGGCTGTGGAAGGCCTCGCCCTTGGACTCAAACCGCGTCTCGGCGCCCGCCCGGCTGGCGGCCCGGGCCAGGCCCGTCTGCGGCGGCAGGTCGAGGATCAGGGTCAGGTCGGGGCGCACGCCGTCCAGCACATGGGTCTCCAGGGCGGCGATGAAGGCCGGGTCGGTCCCGCCGGCGGCCCCCTGATAGGCGCGGGTGGAATCGGCGAAGCGGTCGCACAGCACCCAGGCGCCGCGGGCCAGGGCCGGGGCGATCACCCGCTCCACATGGTCGCGGCGGGCGGCGTACATCAGCAGGGTCTCAGTCATGGCCGACCAGCGATCAGCCTCGCCCCGCACCAGCAGGTCGCGGATGGCCTCGGCGCCCGGCGAGCCGCCGGGTTCGCGGGTGGCCACCACCTCGTGGCCGGCGCCGGACAGGCGCTCGGTCAGGCGGCGCAGCTGGGTGGACTTGCCGCCCCCCTCCCCGCCTTCGAATGTGATGAAACGGCCCTGGCTCACAGGCCCCAAATTGGCCGTTTCGCAGCGTAAGTCCAGGGGGCGAGGTTCAGTAGGGGTGGATGACGCGGGCGTCGGTGAAGCCGGCGCGGGCCACCTGGTCGCGCACGGCCCAGGCCCGGCCCTCGTCGGCGCCGACCTCCAGGATCACGCGATAGAAGCCCCCGCCTGTGGGCTCCACCACGGCCTGGCCGGCATGGGCCAGCAGGCCGGCCACGTGGTCGGCCTTGGCCCGGTCGCCGAAGGCCGCGGCCTGCACCCGGTAATTGGCGAGCGGCGGCGCAGGCTCCGGCGCGGAATAGACCGGCTCGGAATAGACCGGTTGGGGCGCAATCGGCGGCAGGACCGCAGCGGGGGGCGGCGTGTTCCGGGCCAGCTGCGTATAGGGGAT
>Ga0207884_1001227_pt1 | contig 10490 bp, 12 predicted proteins | sample MalvirmetaMSP144_FD_184236 | JGI IMG/M metagenome (GOLD analysis project Ga0207884, IMG submission 184236) | Marine viral communities from the Deep Pacific Ocean - MSP-144 (SPAdes) | ecosystem: Environmental > Aquatic > Marine > Oceanic | place: Pacific Ocean | collected 2011-07-08 | reverse complement strand
GCGGCGGCCAGCGAGATCGTCACGCTCGTCGTGGACACCGACCCGCAGGCGACCGCCAGCCGATGGAGCGAGTGGCGCGGCGGGACCGACCCGGAGATCATCGACTGCGGGGCGCCTTCGCTGCTGGCCGGCAAGCTGAGCAAGGCGGCTGAGTTGGGCGCGGAGTTGGCGGTGATCGACACCCCGCCACATGCCGACGCCATGGCGCGGCAAGCCGCACGTCTCGCCGACCTGATCCTGATCCCCTGCCGGCCCAAGGCGTTCGACCTGGCCGCGATCGAGGCGACCGCCGAGTTGGTGAAGGCCAGCGATAAGCCTGCCTTCGTAGTGTTGATGGCTGGGCCGCCCAAAGCTCCGCTGATCTACAAAGAGGCCGCTGAGGTGATCGAAGGCTCCTTCGGCCTCCAGCTTGCCCCCGTCATGTTGCCGGAGCGCGCCGCCTTCCACCACAGCACGGCACAGGGCCGAACGGCCGAAGACTTCGATCGTGGCGGCAAGGCGGCCGGCGAGATCAGGGCGCTTTGGAGCTGGACACGCGGACAGCTGAGCATGTCCGCACGTGAACCTGTTCACACGCTGGCGCCTGCCGGATGAGCCGGTTCGCCGCAATCAAGTCGGAGAAGACCAAGCCGGCGCCGGCCGCGGCGCCGGCTTCCGGCCATTCAGACGCGCCGGCGGCGCCGACAAAGGCGCCGGCCAGGATCGGGAAGAAGGCGGTGAGCGGCTACTTCAGTCCGGAAATGAGCCGCGGATTGCATCTGCTGGCGCTTGAGCAGGGAACGAGCCTGCAGGCTCTCATGGGCGAGGCTTTTGACGACCTTATGCGCAAATACGGCAAACACCCCTTCGGCGAACGGTGAGCGATCAGCCGAAGGCGCGGGATTCCTGGGGACGGGCCGGCAAGACGCGGCCCTGACCGGGATCGGAGGTCGAGCTTTTGGCCCCGCGATCAGCCCAGCTCTGCAGATCGTCGATGGCATAGACCACCCGCCCGCCGATCTTCCGGTAGGTCGGTCCAGTCCCATAGGTTCGGTGCTTCTCGAGCGTCCGGCCCGACAGGCCGAGAAAGCGCCCGGCTTCTGAGGTCCGGAGCAGTCGGGGCGGCATGGGAGCGCCTTCAAACATCGCAAATCCTCCAGCCGTCCGATCAGGGTCCGCAACTGCGCGAAGCGAGAACGGCATGCGACTCACCTATCCAGGCGTAGGCGCGGCGGGAAAGGCGTAAGTCTACCCGCCGCCAATGGCGGGGGGGTGCTAGCTGCGGGCGAACGCCAGGAGCGGCGCGATGTCGTGGGCGTCGGCGGCCTGTAGCGCGCGGACATAGTCCTTTCGGGTCTGGGCGGCCTCCACCAGGTTCGCCCTGCCCCAGCTGAACCGCTGCCCGCCGAGTTGCTTGATCAGCAGGTCGGCGGCCAAGCGTGCGTGGCGCCCGTTGCCGTTCGGGAATGGGTGAATGGAGACGAGGCGGTGGTGGAAGCGCACCGCGATCTCGTCAGGCGGGAAGGTCTGATGGTCGATCCAGTAGCGGACGTCGCCCACCAGGGTGTGGAGGTCCACGGCGATGCGATGCGACGGCACGCCGATGTTGAGCTCGCTGGTCCGCTGGTCGCCGGCCCATCGCCATACTTGCCGCAGCATGCGGCGATGCAGGGCCATCAGGAAATCGACATCGACCACGTCGCCGCGCTTGCGGGAAAACGCCCACCGGTCTGCCTCGGCGATGTTTTCCTGCTCCGCCTCGTTCAGTTCGGCCCGCGTCGTGATGTAGGTGGGGATCAGACCCTGCCGCCCCTCCGGCGTCAGAGGAGTGTTGGCTTCGTCATCCGCCTCGAACAGCGGGTCGGTCACGCGGGCTCATCCCAGAGGCGGTGCAGGTTTCCGCGCAGCAGTTGGTCGATCAGCACCTCGCGCTGTCGCCGCTGGTCGCCAGCCGTGAGGGCTTGGTTCTCCAGGCGCATGGAGTGGCCAACGCCCTCAAGTTGCTCGTCGGCCTTGGCCTCCGCCCGCTCCCGAAGCATGTCGACGAGCGGGCGGTTCGGCACCATGACGTAGACCAACTGGCAATCCAGCGCCTCGGCGGCGCGGCGCAAGCTCGCGAGGGTGACGGTCTCATCCACCTCGCCCTTTTCCAGGGCCACGACGCGCGGCTGACTGACGCCCAGGCGCTTGGCGAACTGCTTTGTCGTCAGGCCAAGCGCATCGCGAATGGCGCGTAGCCAGCCGCGGGGTGGCCTGGCGACCGACCAGTTCCGTACCAGCGTAAGCCGCATATCAAGCGCGCGGGCCGCTCTATCCGTGGCAGGCATGATAACCTCCGCATTATCTAATGCGAGAAAAGTTATAATCTATAGATGATCAAAATCCAAACGGTCCATAATCCATAGGTTATTTTTATCGACGCCTTTAATCACCCTTAGATTATCGCGAGCGGTCTTTACCGTCGCCAAGATTGCGATGGCGCATCGCTTCGTTCGCCGCTCGAAGTCCCCGCGCCAGAGCCAGGCGCAAGGTGTCAGGCCGAGGCATGCCTCGGACGAACGCCTCCACTTTCGCCCCCAGGGCTCGATCCGCCGGATCGCCTGATCGGCCGAGCAGTTGGGCCTGCGTGAGGTAGAGTTCGCGGACGGCCTGTTGTCGGACGACAATCCTATGCTCCCAGGCCGTCCGCTCGGTTTGCCCCTGAAAGGCCGCCCCCGCCGCCTCGCGATAGGCCGTCCGGCGGACCCGCCCCATCGGCCCCTGCCCGGCTTCCTCCCGATCCCGGATCTTCCGCAGGGGCGTCCGCTCCGCCTTGCGGGTCACGCCCCGCGCTCGCCTCGGCGTCGCCTCAGCCTCTACGCCCCGATCACGCAGCGCCTGGGCGAAGGTCTGGCGCCAAAGCTCCAGGTCGGCCTTCTTAGGGTTCAGCCGCTCACCCGTGTGGCCACGCGAACAGACGGACAGGTGAACATGTGGACGTGGCGTGTCGGTATGCAGTGTGAACCCGTAGTCATGACGGCCTGCGAACATGTCGTGTGCAAAGGCGCGGGCGGCGTCCCGCACGGCGATCTCGTTCGTGCCGGCCGGCATGGACAGGATGATCGAGTGGCTGACCGGCGAGTTTTTGCGCCGGGATTTGTCGGCGAGCGCCGCCCCGCCCCATTCGTCCGCTAGGTCCATTACGTCGCTGCGGCTGACGATCAGGGCGCCATCGGCGCCCTCAAGCTCCAGCTGACCGTTGCGGGAGATGTATTCGAGGTGCGCACGAAGATGCGCGCCGTCCCGCGTGCGACCGGTCACCTTGACCATAACTTCGGGAGCGCGGGCTACGACGCGCTCCAGCCGCGCTCGAGCGCCGCCGCCGGTGGCTTGCGCTGGCCGCAGAACGGCGCGCGGCCGCACGATCCGCTGCCTCACAGGCGGACGCCAGACGTCCTCGAAACCCTGGACCATCTGGAAGTCGGTCACGGCTCGACCGCCCAGTAGGCGAGATTGCCCTCGAACGCCTCGCGCAGTGTGAACATGTGCGCACGTAGTTCTGTGCGCAGGGCGTCGAGGTAGGCGATCTCCAGGTCGAGGACCTTGCCCTCCATGACGGCGGTGTTCAGGGCCCGAGCGATCTGGTTCACGTTCACGCCGATCCGCCGCACCTCGCCCTGGATGGCGAGCAGGGCAACGGTCTCGCCAGGCCGGAAGGTCGGCTTACCGTGAAGGCGGTGGCGGACGAGTGCGGCCACCCAGCCATTCGGGGTGAGCGCCATGCCGGAAGCTTCCCGCGCCAGACCTTCGCCGTCGTCAGCGGTGAGGCGAACGGTCAGCTTAAGGGGGCGCGCGGGGAGCCCTCCGCCTGGCGCCGGAGGCCCGGCCGCGGCCTGGTGCATCAGGCGGCGCAAGGTCGGCGCACGACCGCCCTGCCCGCCGGCGGCGGCATCGAACCGGGCCAGCAAATCGTCGGGCACCCGAAGACTGAGATTGGCCACTGGGCCGCTCCACGTAGTGATCCGCCGCCGCGAAGGCTATCCTGCCCTAGACAGCGACGAACTCAGACTGGCCCCTCCCCTCGGCGCGCGCGATGCGTAAGCCTACGCCCCCGCGCGCTCGCCCGCCGCCCCTTCGGGCCGCCCCAGCCGGGCCGTTGGCAAAGCTTCGAGAAGCAGTCTTTGTCAGACAGAAGGGGGGACCGACCGCCTGACGAAGCACCATTGGTCAGGTGACCCTCAGTCAGTCCCAGGCGACATCGAGTGCGAGATACTCACGCAGCGCCATGCGAACGCGCATGCCATCCTCCTGTGTCACGCGGTAGCGGAAGCGGTTCCGCTGGACCACGATCCAACCGTTGTTGAAGGAGTCCTCGTGATCGCCCAGCAGCCGGTGGAACGCCCGGCTGCCGACTTCGGGCCAAAGCGCGAAACCGCCCGGCTCGCCCTCGAACTCGCGGCGGGCATCTTGCGACAACAGCATCAGCGGGGCGATGCCGACATGCTCCGGCTCGCATAGGCGGGGCTCATTCAGCTCGAAGTCTACAAGCCCACGCGCGAGCTTCAGGGCGACGCGCCGCACTCGAGCGCCGTCCGGATTCCAAATGAGCTCTCCATCCTGCTCAGTGCGCGCCGCCTGCAAATCGCGCTGAAGGCGGCGGTTGGCGGCGATGCTCCGGCCGACGGAAGCGCGCGCCATCCGCTCGGGCTCGGCATGGCCAGCGACGACACACTCAAGCAGGCAGGCGACATACTCCTCATCGTCGGAGAAGCCGGCATTGCAGGGCTGGCAGGACGACGCGACCGGCAGGTTCTCGGGGAGAGGTTCGTCGAGGAAGACCTTGGACGGGTTGTGGTCCCGTGTCTGGTCAGGACCGCCGCAATGGGCGCAGAAGCTCTTGTTCCGGCTGTCGCCCTCATCCGGCCACTGCCGCAACTTCGTCGCTTTCGGGCCGCCGTAGCCGGTGCTCATGAGGAGTATCCACAGATGAACGGGATGAACGACGATAAGAAGTCGCCCACGACTTTGCCAGATCACACCGCCCTTTCTAGAGCGACCTGCTAAGCTCCGGTCATGACCTATGCTGCGCGGGAAGTTCTAGACGACTGTCGCTTGGCCCTGGCGATGCTTGAGGAAGAGACTGACCTGGCAAGATGGCGGGTCCACTGGGCGGCCGCTGCGGCGCTCCTTCGCGCGGTCGGGCATGTGCTCGACAAAGTCGACGGCCATGACCCGCTGACTAAACGACTCGCAAATGCGGCGTTCAAGCGCTGGAAAGGCCCTGCGCCGGAGCACGAGATCTTCCGTGAGTTCATCGAGCCAGAGCGCAACAGCGTCCTGAAGGAATACCGCTTCCGCCACCACCCCCTGGACGACGTGGACATGGCGGCGATCTTCACGCTCCAGAACACCGAGACAGGCGAGACGATGCAGTCGGGCGACGTCTTCAAGATCGGCGACAACATTTACCGGCCCTTTCAGGAAGGCTGGCGCGAAGGCGATGACGCCCGCGACGTACTTTCGGACGCCCTAGACTGGTGGGAAGCGGAGTTAAGCGCCCTAGAGTTCACCCGTCGCGGGATCCGTGAGGCCAGCGGCCAGGAGCCTGCATAGCCCGGCATTTTCCGCGAGTTCTGGCGAGACCGCGCACGGTGTGGACGGCCTCAAGGGGCGGGTTGTGAGGAATGAGGTTGGCGGCGGGCCGGAGTGCCCGCCGCTTTGACGCGTCAGGCTGCCCGAGCTTGCGCCTGCCGCTTGTGGAGGAAGTCGGCCGCCCGCTGGGCGTGGGCCGCGGCGGTGAAGATGAACCGCCGGTCGTCCTTAAGCACCTCCAGCCAGCTGGCGATGTAGCTGGCGTGATCGGGTCGGGGTTCTAGTTCAAGGCCGAGATCGGCGCAGAGGAACGCGGCCCCAAGCTCGGCCACCAGCTCTTCACGCGCATAACCCTCGTCGCCCCAGCGCTTGCGGCCGAAGTCACGGTCGAGCCGGGACGGATGCCGGGTCCAGTGGGTGCATTCGTGGGCGAGCGTGGCGTAGTAGACCTCGGGGTCCTCGAAGCACTCGAACGGCGGCATCTGCACATGGTCGGGCTGCAGGGCGTAGTAGGCCTGACTGCCGCCGTGACGAATGTCGGCGCCGGTGGCCGCGAAGAAGGCGTCGGCGTGGTCGATCCGCTGAGCGATATCGAGCCTAGGCTCAGGCACGGCGTGGAAGTGGGCGGGCAGGCCCTCGACCTGACCGACGTTGAAGACTGTATAGGCCTTCAGGAACGGGATCTGGCGTTCGAAGTCCTGGCCGTCGTCGCCGGACTCGGTGCGAGTAATCCGGTTGGCGTAGACCACCGTGGAGCCGTGCTCGCCTTTGCGGACGTGGCCCCCGAGCGCCATCGCTTGGCGGAAGGTAATCCAGATCGGCGCCGTGTAGCCCCGGGCGACCGCCTCTGCCCATAGCAGGATGACGTTTATGCCGCTGTAGGGCTCGCCGGTAGAACGAAGCGGGCGGCTGATCTTTCCGGCCAGATGCTCGGCGGACCAGGGCTTGGTCCAGGGGCGGACGCCATTTTCGAGATCGGCGATGATGGCGTTGGTGACCCGGTTGTAGAGGTCCGGGCGTGAGCTCTCGTAAGGGCGCGACATGGCGGCCTCCTGTGGTTTGAGTTGTTGGGGAAGCGGCGCCCCGCCGGGGTGCGGCGGGGCGCTCTGCTAGGAGGTCAGTCGGCCTGGCGGCTGCGCGACCAGATCAGGCTGTAGCCCTCGTCGGCGTCGACCAGGCTGGCGTAGATCGGAGCCGGGAAGCTCGGGTCGTCCAGCTTGACCGAGAGGTAGGCCCGGTCCTCCTTGGAGGTCTTCTTCCAGGCCGCGCCGAACTCGGTGGCGCCGGAGAAGATGCGGAAGTCCGGGGCGTTGTCGTTGGCCTTCTCGGCTTTGCGCAGGACCGCCGACTTGACGTTGAGGGTCAGGGTCTTGATCGCGCCGTTGTAGTTTCCGGCGTCGTCCTTGGTGAAGGTGCCGATGGTCGCCATGGTGAAGTCTCCTTGTTCCTCGGACCGCGCCCATCGCGGCCTCGATGGCGATTTCGAGGACGAGGGGCGTTGAGCGCCGCAGCCGCAGGCCCGCAGCGCAGCGGAGGACGCCGGCGACGACTTGTTTGCCGCGCGAGGAATGGCGCCGCAGGCGCCAGGGGAAAGAAGTCGAAGAGCCGGCGTTGCGGCGATCAGCGGGGCCGGCACGGCCCGAACCCCTCGGCCCTATCAGGCCAGAGAGGCGGCATGGGTCGGTTGCGAAGGTGAGGAGTTCGGCCCGGCGACCGGGACCACGCCTACGGAGCGTCGCCGAAAACGCTGCACGCAAAACGATGGGCCGCACACCTCTTCGGCGCACGGCCCCAAGTCAGAGAGATGAAGGCCGCAGGCTGCGGCCCGTCATTAGGCGGCTTCTTCGGTCAGGCTCGGCGCCTCGGATTGAACCTCGGGCTCCACGGGGACCGGCGCCCGAAGCAGGCTCGGCAGCCAGCCTTTTCCGGCCAACAACGCCTCGGCCTCCGACGCCATATCGGGCTTCTTCATGCCGCCGATGCGCTCAGCCGCCTCGTCCGACACCGCCTCCCGCACAGCCTCGCCGATCCGGGCCTTGGTGACCCGGCCCAGGTAGCTCGCCACGGTGGCCGACCAATAGCCCGTCATGTCGAGACCCACTGCCTCGGCCAGCCGGTCGGCATGCGCCCAGGACCCCGGCTTACGGTCGAACGGCGCGCGCACCGCATTGACCGTCAGGCTCGTGCAATGAGCCAGCAGGTCCAGAAGGTCCGTCGCCGCCAGCCCCTGCACGAAAGCCCAGAGATCAGCCGCCTCCTTGGGCAGCCGCACCGCCCAGCGCTCATGGCGCTCGGCGATGCTGCGTCCGGCGCGGGTGTCGTCGATGCCCGGCGCATGCCCGTCGAGGTAGGCGGTAGCGCCCTTGATCTCCAAGCAAGAGGCGCGGTCGTAGGGCGGATAGAAGGCGAACAGCGCCATGCTGTGGACCACCGCCGACAGGGCGACCGTGGGACTGGCGCCCAAGGCGTCCCGAAGCGCCAGCGTCCGATGGGCCGTGAGGTCCAGGACCAGACGCTCCGACAAAGGGGCGCCCGCATCCTCGTCGGCCTCATCGACTTCGACTGAAGCGCCCTCTTTGCGACTCTCCGCCCCCGCCGCTTCTTCGTCTTCGGGCTGCGCTTCGGGCTCGGGCGCCGGAACATCCTCGGGCCGGATCAGCCCCCGCTCGACGCGGGCCACACCATCCTGTCCGAGGATGACGAACACCCCTCCCCGCGCGATCTCGTCCGGGTCGAAAGCCGTTCCATCGCCGAAGGCTTCAAGCGCCGCATCGATCTCGGCGAACCGGGCTTCGATCTCGGGCGGAAGTTCCTCGACCGCATCCCACTCGGTGACCAAGGCGTCATATTCCTCGCTGAGCGCCGACATGCGGGCCGTCTCCTCCTCCGGGCGCTCGACCGGATGCGGATAGACGCGGGCGAGGCCGAGCGCGCGCGGGAAGTCGATGTGGGCCTCGGCCCACTTCCACCCCTCCTTGTCCCGAACGTCCTGGGCGATCCCGGCCAGCCTCTCGGCCACCAGTCGGTCCAACAGGCCTGCGTCTTCGAACCAGCCGCCGCCATCCTCGGTGAACAAGTCACGCAGGATGGTCCCGCCCGCCTCGCCATAGGCTTCGGCGCCGACGAAGACCGCCCGTCGATCCGTCGCCGTGACCTTGGTTTCGGTCATGGTGCGGCGGATCAGGTAAGGCGGGCGATCTGGGCCCAGCAGGTCAAAGACCTGCTCCTGGCGGGCGTGATCCTCGCTGACGGCATAGGCCATCATCTGGTCGAGGGTCAGATCGCCCGCGCGATAGCGCTCCATCAACACGGGACTGACCGCGCCCAACCGCAGCCGTTGGCGCACGACCTGGGCGCCGACGCCGAACCGCGCGCCGACCTCTTCGGCGGAAAGGCCGCGCTCTTCCGACAGCCGCCGGAAGGCCTCGAACTCGTCCGCCGGATGCATGCGGAAGCGGGTGACGTTCTCGTCCAGGCTGATCTCATGAGGATCGTTGGCCAGGTCCACCACGCAGCGCACCGGCTCGGCCTTCTTGATCCGCTTGCGCTGGGCGAGGAGCCGCAACGCCAAGCGGCGGCCTTCGCCGATGGTCACCAGATAGAAGCCGGTCGCGGTCCCGGCCTCGTCGGCTTCCGGCTCCACCACCGGGGCCTGCAACACACCCTTCGCCGCGATACTGGCGGCCAGGGTCTCGATGTCGACCTCGGCGTGGGGGGTCCGCCGCGCGTTGCGCGGCGACTTCTTCAGCTTGTTGAGCGGCACGTCGATGACGTCGCCGTCCTGATGAACGATGTGGGCTTGTTGGGTCATAGCTAAGCTCCTTGGGGCTTGGGTGCAGGCGCAAGGCGCGCCTGCAGCCCTGCCCGTCGGCGAGACCGGGGGTGCAAACGGAGGGGCGGCTTCGCGGGGAACCGGCTGCAGGGCTGTCGCTGCCCTGCCCTATGCCGGTCCGTCCCAGCCCGAAGCTGGGCGGAAGCCGCTCCGAAGTGCGCCAGGGGCGGAGCCCCAAGCCACGACCGCGCGCCAGCGCGGCGCCAAGGAGAAGGCTGCAAGGAGCCTGCGCATCCCCGACAAACGGGAGGGGTGCTGCATGGCGGGAAGCGCCGTCGAGCAGCCGGCGGCGCCGCAGGCGCCCGTAGGGGCGGACCCGTAGGAGCCGCGGCACGCGGCGGGACCGAGCACGCCCGCCGGCTGCTCTCCAGTTGGGGGCGTTGCGGGGACCTCCCCGCTCGAAGGGGTCGGGCGAGACGAAGCCGGCTCGACCCAGGGGAAGGCTTTCCCCTACCAGACCTTAGCTGTCAGACGGAACCAGTCGGCGGACGGTAACACCGGGCCTGCGAGAGGGCCTTGCCGGACAGACCGACATACCAAGCGTTCATGCGCTTATCCCAGCTGCGGCACTGGACGAAGGTCAGCCAGTCGAATTCGTAGATCGCCTGTAGGGACCAATCCTGGTTCAGCTGCACGATCAGCAGATACTCGAACAGCTGCCGCTGCGGATCCTCCGCATCCGGATAAACCGTGCCCGTCTTGCGCGCGTCAAGAACGCCCTTGATCGAATACCGGTCGCCGCGGCGAGACAGTGCGTCCACATTGGCGGTGCCGACAGCGGCTTCAATGAGGTTCGAGCACCCTGCCGTCGCGCCAAAATATTCAATGGCAAGCTTCTCAGCCACCTGTCCCACGCTGAGCGAAAGCCCGCGGCGTTTGAGTTCACCGTGCAATCTGGCGCGAAGCCGCAGCAGCTCTGCATCGCCAAGCGCCACCAGATCGATCCCGGTTGGGATAGCGCGGTCCGTGCTCACGGCTTACCCACCAGCCGTTCCCAACAGCCCTCGATTACAGCCGCTTCCTCGGTGCCACGAAGGAATCGCTCGCACACGTCGAGCGCCTCTGTGACCGGTAGCCTCGCCCGCCCTCTTAATGCGCATTCCCAGAC
>Ga0207884_1001220_pt1 | contig 10545 bp, 7 predicted proteins | sample MalvirmetaMSP144_FD_184236 | JGI IMG/M metagenome (GOLD analysis project Ga0207884, IMG submission 184236) | Marine viral communities from the Deep Pacific Ocean - MSP-144 (SPAdes) | ecosystem: Environmental > Aquatic > Marine > Oceanic | place: Pacific Ocean | collected 2011-07-08 | reverse complement strand
GCCTCGTGATGTGGCTGGCGCGACGATATGGATGGAGCCGTCTGCCGCTCGAGGATCGCTATCAGGAAGCGTCCCAGGGCCTTCTTAGGGCCATCGACCGGTTCGATCCCCGGCGGGGCAACAAGTTTTCGTCCTACGCGGTCTGGTGGATCCGTCAGTCCGTCACGCGGGCGATTGCTGACCTCGATCGGACCATTCGCCTTCCAGTTCATCTGCAGGAGACCCTGCGTCGGGTTGACCTGCAAACTGCAGCTCTGACCTACGAGCTTGGCCGTGAGCCGACGGCTGCCGAGCTGGCAGTCCGGTTGGCCGTGCCGGAGGAGCGTTTAGCTAAGCTAGTACGGGGACGGGCCGATGCGATCGCGCTAGACGATCTGCCTCCGGCGGAAGGAGACGAAGAGACGATCAACACCTTTGCCGACAGCGAGGCTGATCCGGAGCGTGCCGTGGTCCGGTCCCAGTTGGAGGCCGTATTGGGCGAGGTCCTATTGGAGCTGTCGCCGCGCGAGGAGCGGATCGTGCGTCAAAGGTTCGGGCTAAAGCTTCCCTCCGACATGACGCTCGAAGAGATCGGTATCGAGGTCGAGGTAACCCGCGAGCGCATTCGCCAGATCGAGGCCAAGGCCCTCCGTCGGATGGTCCACCCCGCGAAGTCACGCAGGTTGCGTCCCTTCCTGGAGGGCAGCGTTTGAGTCAGCAACGCAGACGTTACGCGCCCCCGCAGGCAGGGGCGATGATAGAGGCTCTCAGAGGGCTTGGTTATTCTACCGCCACGGCGCTGGCTGACATCATCGACAACAGCATCGCGGCCGGCGCCGACGACGTGCAGCTGTTGTTTGCATGGGATGGCGCAGCGAGCCACGTCCGCATCCTCGACAATGGCTCTGGGATGGACGGCGACGGGCTTGAAAAGGCCATGCGACTTGGCGCGCGAAGCCCGCTTGAAGAGCGCGATCCTGCTGACCTCGGGCGTTTTGGCCTGGGTCTGAAGACGGCGTCCTTTTCGCAGGCCCGCCGCCTTACTCTCGTTTCCCGTCGCAATGGCGTCACGAGTGCTCTGCGCTGGGATCTGGACCAGCTCGGGGACGATGCAGAGGGCGGCGGCTGGTTCATGCTTGAGGGCTGTGAACCAGGGTCCGAGGGCTTGCTTGCGCCACTGAATGAGCTCGAACACGGCACCCTGGTACTCTGGGAAAATCCGGATCGGATCGTCACCGCGGGCTTTACCGACCAGAGCCTGCGCGATCTGCTCGATGTTGTCGAAGCGCACCTGGGCATGGTCTTCCACCGCTACCTGGAGGGGCCGCGACCGCGCCTGCGGATTTCAATCAATGGTGCGGGTGTGCGGCCTTGGGATCCCTTCCTGACTGGCCACAGCGCGACTTGGTCATCTCCGGTGGCACGCCTGGGCGCCAAACGACAGGTGGTGGTCCAGGCCCACGTCCTGCCGCATCAGGACCGCCTTGATCCACGTGCGTACCTTGCCGCAGCCGGGCCAGATGGATGGACCTCCCAGCAAGGGTTCTATGTTTATCGCAACGAGCGTCTGCTCGTTGCCGGCGGATGGCTTGGGCTCGGATCGCCACGTCCCTGGACCCGTGACGAGAGCTGCCGGCTCGCCAGAATTCGGGTCGACCTTCCGAACAATCTGGACGGGGAGTGGAAAATCGACGTGCGCAAGTCGACCGCGCGCCCGCCAGCAAACCTGCGACGTCAGCTTACTCAGCTGGCCGACGAGACCCGCGACCGCGCCCGGCGGGTCTTCGCTCACCGCGGTCGCGCGCAGCGCGGCCCCAATGCTCCGCCGATCACGGAAGCCTGGAGGGTCGAACGTCTCAAGAGCGGCGTGCACTACCGCATTGACCAGGACCATCCGGCCATTGCGGCCGTCCTCGAAAGTGCCGGGCCGCTGAGTTCCGACGTCCGGGCCATGCTTAAGGTCATTGAGCAGACAGTTCCCGTTCAGCGCATCTGGCTCGATACGGCTGAGGCCCGAGAGACTCCCCGGACAGGCTTTGCGGGTGAGCCACCCGCAGCTATCGGCGAAACACTGAGGACCATCTACAGGGGTCTCGTGCGGCGGCGGGGCTACTCCCATGCGCGCGCCGTTGAAAAGCTCCTGAACACCGAACCATTCAACGACTACCCGGAGCTGGTGAATGCTCTGATCGAGGACGCAGACACATGAGCGAAAACCGCCAGCGGGTCGTGAAGATGGTTCAGGAGCTTCTTCTGGACGATCAGGCTGAGGGCCAGATCACTGCCGCCCTGATCCATGAAAAAATCGATGAGGTGCTAACCCTCCGGCCTCGCTGGGGAGAGGGGCTCGATCGCCAGATAGTCATCGACGAGCTCATCAGGCGGTTCAGCGTGTGGGTGGGCGAAGACGCGACTCTTTCAAACGAAGTAGGACACGAGCCGTGGCTGAACGCGGCGCGAAAGCGCGACTGGCGCTATTGGCAGCGTTATCAGGAGTGGTCCGAATCCCGCCTTCCCGCAGCGGCTATCGAGGCATTGGATCGCGCGACCGATTCAGTCCTCGGTCAACTGGAAGATCCTCAGCGCGAAGGGCCATGGGATCGGCGTGGGCTTGTCGTGGGCCATGTGCAGTCCGGCAAGACGGGCAACTACACAGGTCTGATCTGCAAGGCTGCGGACGCTGGCTACAAGATCATCATCGTCCTGGCAGGCATCCACAATAACCTGCGCTCACAGACCCAGATGCGCCTCGACGAGGGGTTTCTCGGCTATGAGACGCGCCCGATCTCCGACGAATTACGGATTATCGGCGTGGGCGAGATCGACAGGGACGCCTCGATCCGTCCGAACAGCGGCACTGATCGCACCGAGAACGGCGATTTCAATGCACGCGCTTCGAGGCTGGCCATCTCTCCAGAGCAACGGCCATGGCTCTTCGTCGTCAAAAAGAACAAGACGATACTTGAGCGGCTCAACAAGTGGATCCGTACCCGTGTCGCCGACGCCAAGGATCCGGAAACCGGGCGGCCGCTCGTAACTCACTTGCCGCTGATGGTCATCGATGATGAAGCGGATAACGCCTCGGTCGACACCGGAGAAGTGGTGTTTGACGAGGCCGGCAATCCCGATCCCGAACACCAGCCGACGGCAATCAACAAGCTGATCCGGCGCATCCTCCACAACTTCCAGCGCTCGGCCTATGTCGGTTACACGGCTACGCCATTCGCCAATATTTTCATCCACGAGCGCGGAAGAACTCGGGAGGAAGGGCCGGATCTCTTTCCCGAGAGCTTCATAGTCAGCCTTGCCGCCCCATCCAATTATGTAGGGCCGGCGCGGGTCTTCGGCTTGAGGCGCGGTGAGGGGTTGGACGGTCTGCCGTTGGTAAAGGCTGTCGGCGACTTCGCGACCAGCGATGGCAGGTCGGGTTGGATGCCCGTCGGTCACCGGAACGGCCATACTCCTCTCTATGAAAACGATGATGTTCTTCCGCCGTCTCTGCGCGAAGCGGTGGATGCATTCGTGCTGGCCTGCGCCGCCCGCAATCTGAGGGGCCAGGCCGGCCAACACAGCTCGATGCTGGTTCACGTCACGCGCTTCAACAGCGTCCAGCAGGCCGTGCGCGCTCAGATTGACGGCTACGTTCTGGATTTGCGCCAGCGACTGAAGCGCCGGATTGGTCATGAGGAGGCTCTGGCCCGGTTGCAGGCGCTGTGGACCAGTGATTTTGAGCCAACCACCGCCGCGGTGGCGCTGACCGATCCAGAAACCGCCGCGCTTGAACCCCTTGATTGGGACGATGTGGCGGCGGAGCTCGGCGAAGTCCTGGCGGACATCGAAGTGCGCATGATCAACGGTACGGCCAAGGACGCACTGGACTATGCGGACCGTGGCGGAGCGCCTTTGAAGGTGATCGCTGTCGGGGGCGACAAACTTGCTCGGGGGCTCACGCTCGAAGGACTGACCACCAGTTATTTCCTGCGCGCTTCCAAGATGTACGACACGCTCATGCAGATGGGTCGCTGGTTCGGATACAGGCCCGGCTACATCGACCTCTGCCGGCTCTACACGACCAGTGAGCTGATCGACTGGTTCCGGCACATCGCTGACGCGGCCGAGGAACTTCGGGAGGAATTCGATGTCATGGCCGCGACCGGCGCGACACCGCGGGACTACGGCCTGAAGGTTCAGTCGCATCCCGTGCTGCTGGTCACATCCCGGCTGAAAATGCGCACCGCCCGCGAGCTTCTCCTCTCCTTCAGCGGCCACGTCCTTGAGACGGTCGTGCTGCACACCGACAGGACCAAGCTGGCCAGCAATTTGAGGCAGGCCCGCGCGCTGCTTGAAGAACTTGGTCCTGCGCCGGGCGGCGGCAAGATAGAGCGCGAGCGGCCAGGAGGCCTGCAGACCTGGCAAGGCGCTCTGTGGGATGCCGCACCTGCTTCGGCGGTGATCGATTTCTTCCGTGGCTATGCCACCCACCCCGACGCGATGAAGGTCAACAGCGCCCTGATCGCTGAGTTCATCGAGAGCATGAACGTAGTCGGCGAACTGACCCAGTGGACCGTCGCTGTGATTGGAGGCGGTGAGGGCGGCTCTGTAACGCTCACCCCCGATGTCACGGTCAGCGCTCTCGTGCGCAAGAGGAACGAGGGGAGTTCTGGCTATACCATCGGCCGTCTGCTTTCCCCGCGCGACGAGGCGATCGATCTGTCGAAGTCCGCCTGGGAGGCGGCCTTGGCCATGAGCCGGAAGGCCTGGCGAGCAGACCCAGGCCGCATGGAAAAATCCGAGGAGCCCACGGCTCCCAATGGACCCTCGATTCGCGAGATCCGCGGTCGGGGCGCGGAGGGCGTTCCCGCGCATCCCGAGCGCGGCCTGCTGCTGATCTATGCCATTACCCCCGAGAAAGGTGGCGATGGGATAGACGGTGAGCCGGTAATCGCCGTTGGCGTTAGCTTCCCTGGAAGCCGCGCGGGTCGGAAAGTTTCGTACAAGGTCAACAACGTCGCCTGGGAGCTCGACTATGGCGCATCAGAGTGATGTGGCTGAGATCGGGGCGGCGTGGGCGGCGCTCCGAGATCAGACAACGCAAGGGACTGGCTGGCGCACGATCCCGATCGCCGATCACGACACTTGGCAGCTCATCGCTGGGGTCCGGCATCCGGGCGGTGAGGAGGCCATCCTTGTAGGATTTGCAGCGACGTCGCCCGTCGCCGATGGCGATCTACCCCGAGGCGGCGGGTTCTTGGTAGAGCGCGTCCGCAAGCTGGAAAGTGCCCGCACGCCGGCGGTCATCGCCCTGACCCGTGAGCCGGCCGCCAGTCTGGAGCTCTTCACTGCCATGGTGGAGAACGTCTCCGACCTCCTACGGCGGCACGGTGACAGCGCACCAGCTCGCCTTCTGCAGCTTTTCATCAGCCGTATCCGCGCGTGGCAAAACTTTATGGCGCGGCCGAAGTCGGCCCGAATGAGCGATGAAGGTGAACTGGGTCTTTTCGGTGAGCTTGTTGTCCTGGAAGAGCTTTTCGACGCCGGTGTGCCCGAGGCCGATGCTGTCGCGTGCTGGCAGGGACCATTCGACGGCCTGCACGACTTCTCGTTCGAGGGCGGCGCGATTGAGGTCAAGAGCACCCTGTCGGCGTCCGGGTTTCCGGTCAGCATCAGCTCTCTGGAGCAGCTCGATGAGGCGATCGTGCCGCTACTCTTTCTGGCAGGCGTGCGCGCCGTGCTGCGCATAGACGGTGAGACCCTGCCAGAGCGCGTGATGCGACTCCGACAGCGCTTGGCCCCGGGCCTCCAGTCAGGGTTCGATATGCGCCTGCTTCATGCCGGATACGATCCGGCCCTGGCGAACGAGCATATGCGCCGGCTTGGGTGTGCCGAGCTTAGGCTGGTGGAAATAGGGGGCGACGTCCCGCGGCTCTCCCGGTCGGCCTTGCCGCCTGCTATCCGCGCGGCCGTATACGTCCTTGATCTGGACCTGATCGACGCAGCCCGGCCGGACTTGGCCTCAGCCCTTTCCCAGCTTGGACACGCGCCCCTATGACCCTCGAAGAATTCCTCGTGCAGACCCAGGGATCAGTCCGGGCGGAGGTTGAGGCACGTTCGGGCGAATATGGGACGCCGTACCCCTATCCGGAGATGGTCTTTACCGAGATCGTCATGCAGCACATGGCTGACATCGGCATGTCGCATGAGCCGCAGATCTGTCATCACATCTCCAAGTCAGGCAACGCCACTCTGCGGCTGAGCGGCTACGCGGTGTCTGAGGAAGCTGATCAGCTCGATCTGTTCGTCAGCCTGTACGACGGCGTCGATGAGATCCTGCCGGTCTCCGACGCTGAGACCAAAGCTGCTGCCGAACAGTGCCTCAGGTTCCTGACTCGCTGTGTGGAAGGTAAGCTGTCGACCGCGCTCGATCCTTCCAACGAGGCCTACGCGCTCGCCGAGACTGTGCAGGGCTGCTACCCCGATCTCAACCAGATTCGGGTCTACGTTCTCACCGACCGGGTCGGAAAATCCAAAGCCTTCAAATCGCGCGAAGTCGCCGGAAAGACCATCAAACTCGAAGTCATGGACATCGAGCGCCTTCATCGCCACTGGTCGGAGGGCAAGCCGCGTGACGAGCTCGTCGTCAATTTCGAGGAAGTCTGCGGTCACGCACTGCCGTGCGTGTATGTGGCCGAGGAGAACTCGGAATACGAATACGCACTGACGGCCATTCCCGGCCGCGCCCTTGAGTTCGTTTACGAGAAGTACGGAGCCCGGCTGCTGGAAGCCAACGTCCGCTCGTTTCTCAGTGTTACGGGAAAGGTCAATCGCGGCATCCGCGACACCCTCAAGGCCACCCCCGACCGGTTCATGGCGTACAACAACGGCATTGTGCTCGTCGCCGACGAGGCGCGGATGGGCAAGACTGCGGATGGGGGGCCTGGCCTGCTCTGGCTGAAGGGAATGCAGATCGTCAACGGCGGCCAGACGACCGCTTCGATCTACTTCACCCGCAAAAAGGACGCCGGTGTGGACCTTGGACGCGTGCGCGTGCCGGCGAAAATCATCGTGCTGCGCTCGAGTGATACGGCTGCGGAGGAGCGACTGATCGCCGATATCTCCAGGTTCGCGAACAGCCAGAACGCTGTGAAGGTGTCCGATCTGTCGGCAAACAAGCCCTTCCACGTCGAGCTCGAAAAGTTGGCGACGACTACTTATACGCCCGATGGCGTGGGGCGCTGGTTCTATGAGCGGGCGGCCGGAAGCTACAACGTCCTTCTCGCTCGAGAGGGCACGACCCCTGCAAGGTTGCGGAAGCTTAAGGAAACCATTCCCACCACTCGCAAGATCACGAAAACTGACTTGGCCAAGTACCTGAATGCGTGGGAGGGCCAGCCACATATCGCCAGCCTTGGCGCCCAGAAGAATTTCGAACGATTTATGGAGGCGTTGAGCGAGGCAGGCGACCAGTCGCCGCCCGACTTAACCGCCTTCAAACACATGGTCGCCAAGGCGATTGTGTTCCGTACTGCGCACCGTCTCACCAAGCCATTCCGCCAGGTTCAGGCACAGCTGGCCGCCTATGTCGTCGCACTGCTTGCGACACGCCTGAACGGACGTGTCTCGCTTGATCTTGTCTGGCAGCAGCAGGGTCTTTCGCCCGCATTTGAAGCCATGATCTCCGATTGGCTCACGCGCACATACGAGATCATCCGCCAGACCGGTGGCGAGCGCCTTCCGTCGGAGTGGGTCAAAAAGCCTGAGTGCTGGGCACTCGTGCAGAAGGGCGAGTTCCCGGAACCGACGGTGGCCGTCAAAGAGGTTCAGGCAGCGGCTGCCGCCTGATGTGCTTGCCGCTTTGGTTCGCCGAGCGCACTGCGCCTGACCGTGGGGGCGAATTTTTGAGCTGTAGAAATGCACACTTCTGTTGACTGGTGTGCTTCTGTCGGGCGAGGCTTGAGAAGGAACAAAAGGTGATTCGATGAGCGGGCCCGTGCGCGTCCAGGTGCTGATGCGGCCCGAGGAGGCCGGCCGTTTCGAGCGCTATTGCGACGTTCGGGGCCATAAGAAGTCGACGCTTATCGCACGGCTGATCCGCGAGCATCTTGAACGGGAAGGCTATGGTAAAGCGCCCGCCGCCGAGCCTGCGGCACGCGCGCAATGAAGGGCCGTTCTCAAGCGCTACAGCGAAAAATCGACCGCATCCGAGGGGGCGCTAAACCTCGGGTGCTCGATCTTTTCTCTGGCTGCGGCGGCCTCTCGCTGGGCTTCAAGGCGGCGGGTTATGAGATTGCCGCGGCGGTGGAGTTCGATCCTGACGCGGCCCGGTCCCACGGCGCCAATTTCCATCCGGGAGATAAGCGCCATGCCGTGGCGCGGGATATCACACGCACTTCGCCGGCGGCGCTTGCCGAGGCGCTCGGTCTTGGCGATGTCAGCCAGGCTTTCGACGTGCTGGTAGGCGGCCCCCCCTGCCAAGCGTTCGCGCGGGTCGGGCGCTCTAAGCTGCGTGAGGTCGCCGAGCATCCCGAGGCCTTCAGACATGACGCTCGGGCGCGCCTCTATATTGAGTACCTCCGTTACGTCGATGCCTGCGCGCCGGTCGCCGTTGTGATGGAGAACGTCCCCGACATGCTCAATCACGGGGGCCACAATCTCGCTGAGGAGATCGCGGAGGTTCTTGAGGCTAAGGACTACGTCTGCCGCTACACGCTGTTGAATGCCGCCTATTTCGGCGTGCCGCAGATGCGTGAGCGGATGATCCTCATGGCCATCCATAAGGACATCGCGGCGGAGGTGCGCCTGCCCGATCCGACGCACTGGGCGGAATTGCCATCTGGATACACAGGGACACGCGCGGTCGCGCTCAAGCTGGTGGGAATGCGGGAAACCGCCAGCGACGCGCACCACTATGTCGAGCCCGGGAAGGCCAATCCCGAACATCCGCCAGCTATCACGGCCGAAGAAGCGACTTCAGATCTCCCGGCCATCTTCGCACAGGAAGAGCTTGCAGCGGGCACGCTGCGCCGCGGCAAGCGGGCGTTTGACGTCGCCATGCCCTATCACACTGCTGAACAGCCGAATGGCTACGTCAAAGTCATGCGATCCTGGTCTGGATACGAGGGCAAGTCTGCCGTCCACGACCACGTCATTCGCTATCTGCCGCGCGACTACCAGCTGTTCGCGGGGCTGAAGGCCGGGGATCAGTACCCGGAAGCTTGGCGCTACGCGGTTTCTCTCTTCGAGACGCGACTTGAGGAGCGCCGGCAGGCGGGAGAGATCCTGGAGGAAGGATCAGCCGAATGGACGGCGCTGAGGGCCAGTATCGTGCCCCCCTATGACGCGAGCAAGTTCCCGAACAAGTGGCGCAAGATGGAGCGGGATCGGCCCGCACGAACCCTCCTGGCCCATCTCGGGAAAGATGGCTACAGCCACATCCACTACGATAGCAAACAGGCTCGCCCCATTTCAGTGCGCGAGGCCGCTCGCCTGCAGTCGTTTCCAGATGGCTTTGTCTTCAGCGGCACAATGAACCCGGCGTTCAGGCAGATTGGTAACGCGGTCCCACCGTTGCTTGCGAAGCAGATCGGTCTCAGCCTCAAAAGTCAGCTGACCACCGCCACAACCGAGGTTGGCGTTAGCAAGATCGCTGGAGCGAGATCGCGGTGAGCGCTTCAGAGATCATCATTGTCAGGTCGCTGACCGACTCCGACATGGGGCTGTTCTCGGCGCACCGAAAGGCAACGACGAGCAAACAGCGTGCGATCGCACTGACCGCCGTCGCGGCTGACGAGCTTCTCCACCCCTCTGTTGTTACGGCGAAGGGAGCGGACTTCGACTGCATCTGCCTCTTCGGTAGGGTGACCAATCGGGAATCTCGGATCATCAATAAAGGCGGCAAGAACTGGCGGCTCGGCGGCCGTCAGATTGCCGGCGAGGAGTTCGCGGGTCTCGACAGCAAGGATTTCGCGCTGATCCGGTCTGTTCGCCACAATGACGGCACGAGCCCGATCCTCCTGACCTTTGTCGGTCGCCGCTCGCACCGGCTCGTTCAGGCCGGCCTGGCGGTCACCTTTGAAAATCAGCTCCGCCAGAGCGTCGCGATCTTTCAGGATGACTCGGCCGAGTTTGAAACTCTGGCGGAGCTGTTTCCATCTGTTCCGGCCAAGGTCGCGGTGCAGAGGTCGCTTCAGCAGGCCGCCTTCCTCTGACGATGGAAGATCTGCCGCGTTCGCCCCGGACCGATGTGCATTCGCCGGAGCGTCGCAGCTTCAATATGAGCCGCATCCGCGGTCGCGATACCAAGCCGGAGATGTTGATCCGGCAAGGCCTTCATGTCCGTGGATATCGTTTCCGTCTGCATGACGCGCGACTGCCTGGTAGCCCCGACATCGTTCTTCCCAAGTGGAAGTCAGTCATTCTCGTCCATGGATGCTTCTGGCACGGCCACGATTGTCCCATGTTCCGTCTGCCCGGCACGCGACCGGATTTCTGGCGAAAAAAGATCGAGGCCAACCGGACGCGCGACGGACTTACCGCCAGCGCGCTCACCGCCGCCGGCTGGCGGCGACT
>Ga0207884_1001215_pt1 | contig 10557 bp, 9 predicted proteins | sample MalvirmetaMSP144_FD_184236 | JGI IMG/M metagenome (GOLD analysis project Ga0207884, IMG submission 184236) | Marine viral communities from the Deep Pacific Ocean - MSP-144 (SPAdes) | ecosystem: Environmental > Aquatic > Marine > Oceanic | place: Pacific Ocean | collected 2011-07-08 | reverse complement strand
CTTACTTTATTTCGAATTAGTAACTTACGCCACGCTTTCCAGCTTGTCCCTGACTGGCAAAAGGTTTTTGAAAACCCGAACCACTGTTTTTTTGATGAAAATCATTTTTCTCGCTTATTCCTACTGAGGAAAAATTTCCCCACATGGTTACGCAAAAGTATTTTCTTTTTTAATACCCGGCATCGACGGGCCCTATTTCGCGAAGCCTTTAGCACTACACACGCACGGGTTTCATGGATAGATGGCAGCAAAAATTTTCCTTCCTGCTGGACTTGGAATAATGGCTTTCTGACAAATAATTTAACCGGGAATAAGGACTTTCCCTATCTGCATTTTTTTATGTGGAAGATGGAAGACTGGAAAAATCAGCCCAAAGAAAAATTACTGGCAGACCCGGCTCTCTACAAAGAAGCTTGCTGGACGATCAGTGCCGAAGGATTCCAACCTGCAAATCGAGGCTAAATACCCAAGTATGTTCTTACCACAGCACGGGTAATTTTCAGGTCCCAGGAGGATAGCGGTATGTTGGATAGTATTTTTTTTGCACTTTCCCTGTCAGTTTTACTGGCTCGAATAAAATAACTTTTTGTGTGTTTGGCATACACTTGTTGATATAAAGGGTGCGACTTGTAGTCTTCAATTGTTTTCAGCAATGCGCTGTACATCTTCCAGGCTTTTTTATACGTGTTATCGCCATGAATCCTGTATTTAATCAGGTTTTCCCCTAATCCGACCATTCGATAACCGCGAGAAGTGACTTTGAACCACATATACATATCTTCCAGCTGTATATCGGCATTCCAGCCTCCCAATTCATCCAACACCGATTTCCTGATCATGGCCGACGATGCGAATATGCCGGGGCCGGTTTCTGCAAACAGGTTTTCAAAACTGATTTCTCGGTAACCAGGTGGCGGTTTGCGATTTGCGATGATGCGGCCCTTGCCATCAATCATTTCCGCATTGCCACCGGAAACAGCAATCCCGGGCTCTCGTTCCATGAACTCTACTTGTCTACGGGTTTTACCCGGCAGCATTACATCGTCAGAGCCGAGCTGGCAGATATATTTTCCGCCGGCCATTGCAAGCGCCTCGTTCAGGGTTTCTGCCAGGCCACGATTCTCCCGGTACCTGAAAGTGAATGAGTATTGGGCTGCAAGCTGCTGGATAATCTCAACCGAGTCGTCCGTTGAACCATCGTCAATGACGATTAGTTCTATGTTTGGATAATCCTGGTCTATGACGGACTGGATACTTTCTATAACAAAGTCACAATGCTGATAGGATGCGATAATGACGGTTACCAGTGGGGACTGCATAAGAACCATGCCGTAAAATACCTTTTAGACCTTGTGTCCAGTTGCACAAGCATTAACTGCAAATTGCAGATAGCTGATATCACCCAACAAACCAAACGTTAAAGGACCAAGTAACCTTATTTTAAGTTTTCTCGTACCATTAACTCCCTGGATACTGTTAACGTTAAACCCTGCCTCTGCGAAAGTATCAATGATGGATTGCTGGGTAAAAAACCGCAAATGGGTCCTGTCCAGAATACCTGAATCCTCATAACACCATTGTTTTTTGAAAATCAGGTTGTAAAGGTTTTTGTAATACCTGACATTGGGTATGGAGGCAACTATGTGACCCTTGGCTGTCAGTTTGGTTTTTATTATTTTCAACAAACCTAATGGATCTACTAGATGTTCTAGGCTGTCATTGAATACAACCGTATCGAAATAATTATTTGGCAGCTGCTCCACCAACTCTTCTGCGTTACCCAGTAAAACACGGTTTAGTGTTTTTTTTGCTTCTTTTGCAGATTGCTCTTCAATCTCTATACCCCAATACTCAGAGACATTCTTATGCTTTTTTACTAATTGAGCAAAATTGCCGCTGCCACAACCTACCTCCAGGCAACATCCAACATTCCAGGCCATATGGTCCAGCATCTCGGGGCGAGCTTGCCGGTAATATTGACGATCACTCATATAAGTACATTAAGGGTTGGGGCACCATTTGCTGACATACCTGAAAGGCCTAACGAATTTTTTCATAATTGAGAGAATGGTATTTTCAATGGTAATAATGCTCTGCTCTTTGAGCTTGTAGGCTTTACCCTTATCCAGCAGCAATGCTGGTATACCTGATCAAGCCACCCCTCAGTATGAGCCTGGTATCAACATCGCCAATGCCAACCAAACCTTTCGGAGAATCCGGATTAGACAAAAATTGCTGCACCATCTTTAGATAACTTCTTTCTCTAATTTTTAGTCTCTAGCAAATATAAACACCCTTTTGTCCAAATACCAGCGCAACAGACTGAATTCAGCACACCTTTTCAACCAGCCTATTCGATCTTCATTCCGACACTGCATGCGGTCGCCACACCCACCCCACCTGTTTCCAGCACGCACGTCTCAAAATCGATACTGAAGACGCAATTGAGGAGTTGCATTTGGGTGCATGGCAACACGACTTTTGACCTGCATTTGGTCTTACGGCGCACAAAACATTTTGGGTAAGTCCATTTCTCGGATACGAGCGGACTTAACAATATAACGCGACACAACTGTTCCAGCCTTTTGCATTCATGAGCTTTAGCAGTTACGCCAGCATACAGGTGAAAACCGACCATATTGCCAAGCGCATCCGAAAGCTGATCTACTAGGTTGTCAGCGGGGAGAATTTGCAGGGTGAGGGCTTTGCGGTCGTGCTTTTACTCCAGGTCGACTTAGCCTTATAAAGCTCAAATACCTGATTCCCTCGACTGACCTTGATTATTTCCACCGACCTAACCAATTTTCCATCCAACCATATCAAATAAAATTAATCTCTCGGAATAATGACAATATCCCGAGCATTCTTAATTTTGTTTAACACAGAAGAATCCGTCACAGGAGTGAATCGAGACCTTTCCCAGAGAAGTATGTCGTGGTCGTAGGGAATTTTTTCACAAATATTTTCCAGCGGATAATGACGCCGATTAAATTCCAATGTAATAACTGGCTTATCTCTGAGAAGCCGACTTTTTGCGCCTTCTAAAACACCCGGCTCATAACCTTCAACGTCAATTTTTACCAAACAAACCCTTTTCTCGACATCGCTCAATAACGAGTCGATGGTCACAGATTGAACTTTTATCCCTGTTTTTTCGCTTGAAATATGCGAAATACCAATATTTACCTCCTCACTACAATCTTGAAAAAAAACGAATCCATTGCTATTGGAAGCTGCCAGCTGATGTAATTCAACACGGTCGGCTGTATTTTTCTTTATATTTTTTTCAAGCCTGGAAAATATTTTCGGCGAAGGCTCAAATGAATGAACAAAAACACGCTTGTTTGCAGCCAATGCGATTAACGTATGAATGCCTACATTTGCACCCACATCTAAAAATAAACAGTCATCTAATAGATATTTTTTGTAAAATTCGTATATACAGTCCGGGGCTACATTAAAATAAACCACTGCTGTATTGAGATCAGATGAGAAGCATTCAACTTCTGTTTTTTCATTTTCAATAATATTATTGAAACCAAGGTTTATCCTTGTATTTTTTGCATAAATTTTGATTGCTTTTTTCACCCTCCGTCCAAGGTGTTTTTTTATTATTTTATTTCTAGATCTCAATATATTAGAGACCAAATGGTAAGATAAACTTTTCTTACTACTGTACGCAGCTTTTAGCAAATGTTGCAGCACTGACATTCTCCCTCGTTATTTAGCTTCATGCGCCCGCTTTTAGAGTTATGGTGATTTCTGGTGTATGGAAGCAGGCTGAAGGGGTGGCGTATCCTGTTGGTTGATCTCCGCCAAGATCACAACCAACAGAGGAATGATACGCCATGTCCAAGTCTAACCTGCATGCTCTTTCACAACCAGAGGTAGCCAGCAACGACCCGTTGCACGAGTTGATCCGGCAGGGTGCCCGGGACCTGATCGCACAGGCCGTCGAGATAGAGCTGGAGAGCCTGTTGAAGCAGTACGCGGACGTCAAGAGGCCGGATGGCCGCCGTGCTGTGGTGCGTAATGGACACCTTCCCAAACGCACTGTCCAGACAGGTGTCGGCGACGTGGAAGTCCAGGTTCCCAAGGTCCGGGATCGTAGTCGCTCCGGTATTCGCTTCAACAGCCACCTGCTGCCACCGTACCTTAAGCGCGCCCGGAGCCTGGAGGAACTGATTCCCTGGCTCTACCTGCGAGGTGTTTCCTCCGGTGATTTCCAGGAGGCCCTGAGTGCGCTGGTTGGTGAACAAGCCAATGGCCTGTCGGCCAACACAGTGTCTCGGCTCAAGGCGAAGTGGCTTGATGAGCACAAGGACTGGCAGCGACGAGACCTGAGCCAGAAGCGTTACGTCTACTGGTGGGCGGACGGCGTGTACAGCAACGTCCGCCTGGATGACCGGCTCTGCCTGCTGGTGATCATCGGCGTGACCGAGCACGGCCACAAGGAGCTGGTTGCGGTCGAGGACGGCCACCGGGAGTCCGAAGCCAGCTGGCGAGAGCTGCTCACGGACATACGGGAAAGAGGCCTGGAGCCTTCGCCCAAGCTAGCTGTTGGCGACGGCGCACTGGGCTTCTGGAAGGCCCTGAGCAAGGTGTTTCCGGACACCCGGCACCAGCGGTGCTGGGTCCACAAGACGGCTAACGTGCTGGACAAACTGCCCAAGTCCGTGCAGCCAAAGGTGAAATCGGCACTGCACGAGATCTATCTGGCCGAGACACGAGACAGCGCTCACAAGGCGTTCGATAGCACCTTGAGGCGGTTCCGGGACAAGTACCCAAAGGCCATGGAAAACCTGGAGAAGGATCGTGACGAGCTGCTGGCCTTCTACGATTTTCCGGCGATTCACTGGATTCACTTACGGACGACCAATCCGATTGAATCCGCCTTCGCCACAGTGCGACTGAGAACCAAGCGAAGCCGCTCTTGCGGCAACCGCGACACCACGTTATCGATGGTGTTCAAACTGCTCCAGTCCGCCCAAAAGCGCTGGAAGCGGATCAAGGGGTTCGACCAACTGAAGCTGGTCGTGGACAACGTACAGTTTCAGGATGGAATACAGGTGGAAGATCAATCTGACAGGAACGCTGCCTGATGGTCATACACCAGATTTGACAATAACTCCCGCTTTTATCACCAACACATCTTCCATAATCAGATACTGCAAGTCGGAACCAAAAAACATATTCAGGGCATCGGTCGGCGAGCAAACCATGGGCTCGCCCCGACGATTCAGCGATGTATTCAATACCACCCCATTGCCGGTCAGCTTTTCCATCTCTTCCATTAACTCATAGTAACGGGGGTTGTATTCGCGCTTGAGCGCCTGTGCGCGAGCAGTGCCATCCTCATGGACGACTTCCGGCACTCGGGTTTTCCACTCATCGTTCACCTCGAAGGTAAACGTCATGAACGGTGCCGGGTGATCTATCTTGAACATCTGTGGCGCAACGCGATCCAGCATGCTCGGACAGAAGGGTCGCCAGCGTTCGCGAAACTTGATCTGCTCATTGATCCGGTTCGCTACTCCCGGAGCACTTGGGCAGCCCAGAATGGAGCGGCCACCCAGTGCACGCGGACCGAACTCCATCCGGCCCTGAAACCAGGCCACAGGATGTCCCTCCGTCAGCAGGGCGGCAATTTTTTGCGGAACCTGGTCAATCAACTGGTAGTCGGGTTTGTTCGGATGCACCTCGCAGGCGCGAATACAATCTTCATTGCTATAGCTCGGCCCCAGGTAAACGTGCTGCATGGGCTCCGGCTGGATGCCGCGCTTCACCAGTGCATAGGAAGCCGCACCCACCGCCGTGCCCGCATCTCCGGAAGCTGGCTGCACATAGAGCTCCTTGACTTCTTCCCGGGCGATAATTTTCTGGTTCAGCTTCACGTTGAGCGCGCCACCGCCGGAAAATGCCAGTTTGCCCGTCTCCCGGAGAATATCGCCGAGGTAATAGTCCATCAGCTTGAGCACCACGCTTTCAAACAGGGCCTGTATGGTGGCGGCATAATCGATGTAGGGCTCATCGGCAATATCACCCTCGCGTTTCGGCCCGAGCCAGTCAATCAGCTGCGGGCTGAAATAGAAACCAACACCATCCTGCTTGTAGCGGCGCAGACCCACGGTATTGACCAGTTTGGTATTGACCCGAAAATCCTTGCCATCGAAATCGATCAGCCGGGAAAAGTCATACTTGCTGGCATCGCCGTAGGGCGCCATGCCCATCACCTTGTATTCACCGTCGAGCATTTCGAAACCGAGGTACTCGGTCATGGCACCGTACAGGCCACCGAGGGAATCAGGGTCATAGAATTCCTTGATTTTATGGATTTTTCCGTTCTCGCCATAGCCAAAAAAGGTGGTGGCATATTCACCTTTGCCGTCGACCCCCATGATGGCTGTTTTGTCCTTGAAGCCACTCAGGTGGTAGGCGCTCGAGGCATGAGCCAGGTGGTGCTCCACCGGCTCAAACTCCACATCGGCCGGGTTGATCCCCAGTTCACGCAGCAAGCTGAAAACCCGCTTGCGATAACGCCGAAAACGGCGATTGCCGTTGAGCAGGGCATCCAGTGCCCGGTCGGGCGCGTACCAATAACGCTTGGCAAAATGCCAGCGGGCCGGGGTAAAAAGCGAGATCGGTGCGAAGGGAACGGCAACCACATCCACCGCTTCCGGCTTGATACCGGCGAACTCCAGACAGAATTTCGCTGCCTGGTAGGGCATTTTTCCCTTGGCATGCTTGTCGCGGATAAAGCGCTCTTCTTCCGCCGCCGCCACCAGCTTTTCATCCACATACAGGGCTGCGGATGAATCGTGATTCAGCGCACCGGAAATACCGAGAACAATTGTCGACACTGTTAAACCTTTTTATTGATGAGTTTAATACCGCACTGACCGGCATAGGGCCGCAACAGCTGTTCAAAATGCTGCCAGGTTTTGCCTTGCCAGTTATCCATAAAGCGCTGTAAATCCTTACCGTACGCAGCCTTGAAGAACCATTTGCAGCGGTGGCGGCGCAGCGCATCCAGATCTATCAACTGGAGCTGCTCCCCGCACACAATCAGGTTGGTGGCCTTCATATCACCGTGGCTGACTCGACCCAGCCACATGATAGCAAACAGACGACTGACCTCCCGGTCCAGCCAATCCGGAATACCGGCGGGGCCATGCCGCAACAACCAGGCCTGCAAACTTTCGCCACTGGACCACTCGGTAACCAGGTACGCCCCCTGACAAAAGAGGCCAGCCCTGTTTTCCCGCATGGCCAGCGGCCTGGGTGTGGCAATACCCAGCAGTTCCAGCCGATGGGCATTTTGCCAGGAAATCCAGGCACGACTGCGCCTCAGAGCGCGCCCCAACCCGTGCCATACGTCTTTGATATTGTAACGTTTGAGCACCCAGCTACCGCTATCACCGGCCAGCTTCATCACGGTCGCGGTATTGCCGCGCTTGAGAAAGGTCGCCTGCCCCACAGCCACCTCCGGCTGGGTGATGACCTGTAGCAGTCTATCAGTGACCCGCTGTCTGGCCATCACGACAAAAGCACTCCTGACCTTCAGCCGCTGAAACTGGGTACAGTCGCGGATCGTCTTCGCCAAATAGTGGCGAATCCGTTTTTCCCGCATCCGGGCAATCAGCGGCTGCAGTTGTTCTGGTTTCGGTGCACCGGCTCCGTAGGCCTGAATCACCTGCGGCATCAGCTGATCATATTCCGGCACCATCTGCGCAAAGAACATGGCGAGATTGTGCAGCGGTTTTTTTAGCGGCTGAATGCCACCGCCGTCGATCATAAAGAGCACGCCATCTCTGCAAAGAAAATTATCGAGATGAATATCCGCCTGCATGACACCGGCACGGTGCAGACGCCCGATCATGGCAACGGCGTCGCTCAGCAATGTCAGCATCGCCTCCAGCGGCCGTGAAGCATACACCTGACGTAGACTGATGGCATTTTCAAGAAATGCGGTGGCAAGGAAATCACCACGCTTGCCCGTGCTGTCCTTCAGGGACCAGACTTCTCCAGGGCAGGGAACACCGGCATCCTCCATGGCCTTCAGGCCACTTCGTTCGCGCGCAAAGTCCTTGCGACGAAAAAAAAGCTTCACCAACACATGGGCACCACCCCAATGGGTTCTGAACACCAGTCGACGGCCGGGGAGATGGCGATAAATCTCTTCACAGACCATGCTGTCGAGCCCGGTGGCCTGCAGGGAAAACGGTGCCGCCAACGAAAGATCACTCCGCTGCAGCGCATCCAGAGTCAGTGGGTCATTCATCCCGAGCCGCCCCCTTAGCGTACATTCTTCGCATCACGGCCTGCTCCAGCGAAGCCAGGGACCAGGGATAAGGGCTCGCCTCGTTGTACGCCGTATAGAGCAATCGGCGTTCATCCCGGGTCAGAGACGGGCTGTGGCGCAGCAGCGTGTCCAGGTCCCGCAGGCCGGCCCAGCGACTGAAGATCCGCTTGCATTTTTCCAGATCAATCAGGCGCAATTCGGTGGGATCATTATCCGAGAAATAAATATGCTTGGCGTAAAGACAGCCATGTTTCACCCCGGCGGAGTGCAGTCGGCCGATCAGCTGCCCCAATGCGCAAAGCCCGTTGGCGCGATCACGATCCGGCATTGGCCGGGCGAGCCATACATCGAAAGGCGAGAACTGTTCTAGCGCGGCAGTGGCCAGAATCGCCCGGTCCTCTCTGAGACTTTCCCGCCCGACGCAGACAACCTCAAGTGTCTGAACCCCCTGCTTTTTTAACCAGCTTATTTTCTGCCACTCCCGCAATGCAACCGGAATGCCCCGTATCGGGCTACCGGGAGTACGGCAGTTATAGTTGGCCTGACGCTTGAGATAGAAAGTTTGCCGTTGACCGTTCACGGGAACCGACAACTGACCCACTTCGCTTCGGCCACCACGGGTTCGATTGGGTTCGTCCACCCGCTCAATGGCAGCATTCCACCAGGCGGCAAAATGGTCCAGGTGCAGCGATTCAAAAAATGCGGCAAACGCTGGTTCAAGCTGAAAAAACTGTGCTTTCATCTATTCCCGCCCCGCAAAAAACGCCAGCACCTTGCGGATAAATGTCTTGTCAGCCGCAGTGAGTCGATCCCTGCCGACATAGTGAAGGTAAAAGCGCAATCGCACAGTTCGGCTGAGACAGTATTTGGCCACTTTATCGAGACAGGCGATATCCTTAATCTTCTTGTAGGCCAAAAGCGGGCCCCTCCACGTCTGCCCCATCGGACAATCGATCAGATACACCTCTGGCGTCACCTCCCCGGCCACCAGAATATTGCGCCACTTCAAATCGTTGTGGGCAAAACTGTTGGCATGGAGCCGTTTGGCCACCTCAGCCACCTGAATCACAACCTGATCCAGCCAGGTGCGATCTCGCAACAACTCGGGCCGCTGCCTGACCAGAGAATGCAGGTCGATGGCACCGGGCACTTCCTCGGTTATCAATACGCCCCTGGCGCCGGATTCACCATAGGCCGCGATGGGCGGCACCCTGAGGCCCAGCTCGCGAAACAACAGCAGGTTTTCCCATTCGGCCCTGACGCGGCTTCGCCCCAGCCAGCGCCTGACGGCTTTGCCCCGCCGCGAATAGCGTTTCACATAATAGGATTTTCCGTCGATTTCCGTCAGGATCAACTCACTGATGGGGCAACGGGTAACCCGCCGGCCGGTAACGGCGAAGACACTGTCCAGAGAGGAGAATCGCTCGGCAGCGGTCTCACTGAGGATCGCCCTGTCGACAAACCAGCATGACATCAGGTGTGATACCCCTTTCTGATGCCCTTACGGTGCAACTTATCCGCGTCCTCGCGCACGGCCTGCCAGAGTCGACGGTTTTCGTCGCGGGCCGTTCGCAGGGGCTGCTGTTTGTACTCCACCAGAAAACAAGCCACATCCCGTTCGTCGAAACCCACCCGGCGCGCAGAATAGAAGAGTGCCGCCAGATCCTTGTGTCGCCAGCGGCGGGGGGTGCGGTGACGGATCTGCACCCGGTGCAGGTCAATCAGATAAAGTGGCCGCTTTGATACGGCAACTGTATCCATTGCCGGAGAGGTATCGAGCAGAAAGTGGCACAGGTAGTAATCCCGGTGATTGATACCGTTGTCATGCAGGGTTCTGGAAATACGTGCCAGACGCCTCACCAAAGCGCGGCGTTCACTCACCCCCATGGCAGAAAGCACCTGGGGATTGCAATATTCATCCAGGGGCAGTGTGGGCTCCAGTGCGCGGGTAATCAGGAAGGATTTCTCATAGGCCGGATTCCAGCCGCGTCGACCGAACGCCACTGCCGTCATGGTCTCCACTCCCAATTCTGCCAGACGGGAGATGGCACGATATTCATTTTCGGCGCCCAACACCGGGGCGCGCAGATAGAGCAGGTTTTTGAGCAACTCCCCGATACCGATACCGGCATGGGTTTTCACGAAGTACGCAGCACCTTCACACTCAAAACGGGTTGTGCGGCGGTCGCCCATATCCCGAAACAGTTCACCGGTCAGGGAAAACGCCGCCTCAAACGGATCGCTGTCCCGCCATC
>Ga0207884_1001214_pt1 | contig 10563 bp, 8 predicted proteins | sample MalvirmetaMSP144_FD_184236 | JGI IMG/M metagenome (GOLD analysis project Ga0207884, IMG submission 184236) | Marine viral communities from the Deep Pacific Ocean - MSP-144 (SPAdes) | ecosystem: Environmental > Aquatic > Marine > Oceanic | place: Pacific Ocean | collected 2011-07-08 | reverse complement strand
CACCCGCTTCGTTTCGGTAGAGCGCCATTTCTTCGTTAAGACCGTCAAGTAATGCTTGGCGGTGGTTGAAGTAGTGATCCAGATACAGTTCGGTGAACAGCAGTGAAAGGTACTGGAAGTACTTCATTTGCAACTCATGACCTTCAAGCTTGTTTCGCTGATCGGTAATGGCTTGCCAGTGCGCGACGATATTCAGGTCGTAGCGGCGCAAGTTTGTTTCGGCAACAAGATCGGGGTTAAACAGCCCGCGAATGAGTTCATGAAAAAACTTGGTTTGACCGTCCTCCTCGATACCTTCGAAGCGGTCGTCTCCGAGTCGCTGTTTTAAGCCGGTCAAACTTTCAACATTGAAAAAACGTAGTGCCCACCGATTCAGAATAAGCTCGTGATGGAAGCTGCGCTTTTTTCCGGTGCTTTTTCTTGCCGCTTTAGTTCTTGTCGCCACGGCCGGCCTCCTGCTCATTCATCCCCATTTCCAGGCGGATGGCTTCAGCTTCACGCGCCAGTTCAGTGCGTAGTTCTTCTTCGCTGGGTAGTACCAACTTATAACGGCTGGCAAACAATTGTTCGCTACCGTGCAGCACTGAGTAGCGCGCGATCGATTGATCTTTGTCTTCGCACAGCAAAATCCCCACTGTGGGGTTATCTTCTTCACCACGTTTTAGATCATCATACATACGGACATACATATCCATCTGACCGATGTCCTGGTGGGTTAGCTCGTTGGTTTTCAGGTCGATCAGTACAAAGCACTTAAGTAAGTAGTTGTAGAAAACCAGATCAATATAGAAGTCTTTGCTCTCGGTGCTGATCCGCTGCTGACGCGCCACGAACGCGAAGCCTTTTCCCAGTTCGAGCAAGAAGGCCTGCAATTTGTCCATTAGGCTTTGTTCCAGGCTTGACTCTAATAGTTTGCCGGCACCTGGCAGGCCCAGGAACTCCAGCATGATAGGGTCGCGCACAAAAGCGCGCGGGGTTGATTCGAGTGCGGCAAGATTTTGCCTGGCTTCGTTTGCCACGGCAGCTTTGTCCTGGCTAAGCAATAACCGTTCGTAAAACAGCGTGCCTATCTGTCGCTCTAGCGCGCGTGAACTCCAGTTTTGCGCGGCTGCTTCATTCATGTACCAAATGCGAGCCTCTTCGCTTTGTACCCGGCTAAGCAGGCGATAGTGTGTCCAGCTTAATTCGTGACGCAGTGCGTCACAATTTGGGAACGCCTGATAAAACAAGCGCATATTGCGTAAATTTGATGCATCAAAGCCTCTGCCAAACTCTGCGGTCAATTGTTCCGCCAGCATGGGCAACAGTCGTCTGCCGTATGCAGCCCGTGTAGCTCCGTTTTGTTCGAACTCTACGATGTGGCGGCCAACCTGCCAGCATGTTTGCACCTGAATGACATCCACCGCGCGCAGCGCTCGGCTACGCGCTTCGCTGATTAACTGGCGCAACTCACTAAGCAAAGGCGTTAATTCTGTTGGTGATGATTGTGAGGCTGTTAAAGACTTGTCAGTTGCCATCACACATCCTCCACAGCAAACATGCGCTCCAGAAACTCCGGTTCGATCTGACGCAGCTTAAGTGTGCGGGTGGCGCCGCCTTCCTTCGCCGTTTGGGTGAATACAGTGGGTATGTTGTGGTCGCCGTTGATATAGACCACGTCATACTCGTTGTTGGCGGGGTCAATAGCCAGCTTGTCGCAGAGTTTGTTGATGCCTTCATAATCCAGTATTTCGCAATCACGCCACAGCACTAGGCAGCTTTCGCCACTAGGCAGGGTACCGGTAACGGAAACGAAACCGCAGTTTGGCTGGGCGTCGATGCGTTTTACGCGCAGCCCGATCAGATAGTTGAAGGTTTCAACCAGATCGATCTTGCGCGGTTCGAACGCACCTGCGGAATCCATCGCGACGTTTAGGGTGTAATCGAACGGTTTTTTAAAATCTTCTACCGACAATAGTGAGCCCCGGCTTTCTACGTCTAGCATGTAACGTAGTAAGTAATCGTCTTTGGCCTGCTGCGTCAAGCCGTTCAACAGTTCGCCCTGGGCCGTGGTACGCCGTAACTGCAAGTTGTTCAGCGTGTCTTCGTAACTTTCGAGCTTAAGGACTTTGAAACAGTGGGAAATGCCGGTTTCGGGGGCCGTGGGCTTGCCAGCATTCCAAAGCCCTGAGAAACAGACTCTTTGAATACGAGCTTTCATTACACTATCGAAATATTCGCCTTGCTCCACCAGGATATATTTTCTATTACCTCCGTCTTTATTCAGATTTATTACGGCATGCGCTGTTGTTCCGGATCCACCAAAATAATCAAGGACTGTCGATTCTTTATTTTCACGCATGCCAAGCACCATTAGGGTGTCCTCAACAGCATGAACAGATTTTGGAAAGCTAAACGCTTGCTCTCCCGGAAACATATCTTTCAGAAGGTTGGTTCCGTAATCTGAAGCGGAGTATTTTGAGTCTGACCAAATAGTTCTTGGTAGAGTACCTTTTTCGTTAATTCTCGCTTTTACATATATGTACGGTCGCCCGCTTTGGTCGGGCCTAATTGAAAATTCCGTACTATTCTCAGAGACGGATTGATGTTCCCATTTCCAGGTTTTCTCCTCTCCGTCTTCGTTAATCGGAAGCAGTACAAGTTCGTCAGGCCGTGGGTCTTCTAATGTCACCCAAACTCTTTCATCTTTGTTCCACTCCATTTGTGGGATTCTAATATCGGTGCCATTAGTGAAGATAGGGTAAAACAGGGTTCTTCGCTTGCTTCTGTTGGCGTTTGCCCCACCATGCTTACGAAAATTAACCCACTCAAAGGGCCCGGTGGCATCTCTTTCTTTATATCTTTTAGCTTGTTCTTCCGAGTGTGGGAGATGGCCAAGAGTTGTACTTGGGGAGACACGAACAAATAAACCATATTCATGAGAAATCGCAAAACCCTTTTTCGTGGAACGACCGGCTGGGTTGTTTCTAATTGTTGTTGTACCGAGTATGCTGTCCGATCCAAAAATTTCCTCAGAAATAAAGCTCAACTCTCGATATTGAAAATCATCAATCGTGGCGCAAAGCATTCCATTATGTTTAATGAGAGATTTTGAGTTTTTAAGGCGATCATAAACTAAAGAGACCCAGGATGAGCTTCTAAAACCGTTTTTGTAAGCGATGGGCGATGCATCTGTGTTGTATGGTGGATCAATATAAACGCAATCAATATCACCTGTGTGCTTTGGTTTTAGCAGGTTGATTGCCTGAAAGTTTTCACCGTGTATTAAAGCGCCATTTGCTGTTGCGTCCAACGCGTTAATTTGGCTCAGTAAGTTGGCCTTGAACGATGGCGAAAACAAACTTGTATCCACCATGAGGTGCATTGCCTCCTTCATCGTTTTTGTCGTTTTTGGCGCACTCCCGCTCCAAAGCCCCAATTTTTCCCACTCTTCCCATTGCCGCTCATTTGCAACAATTTCAGGGTACAGCTCTTCGGGTATCCGATCCAACGTGATGCAGTAGTGGCTGGACACCACAAATTTCTTTTTCAGCCACAGCTTTTTCTGAAAATCCTCTAATTGCGCCAGGAAGGTAATCAGCTCCAGTGCGATGGAGCGCAGGCACTGGATCATGCGTAGGCTCTTTTCGATGTCGGCAAATACGCTCGCGTTTTGCACATCGTCCAGGTGCATAACTTCGTTCTTAATATAGAAGTCCAGTTCGCGCCGCAGGAAGCCGCCTAAGTCTTTGTGGATGAAATAGTCTGCTGTGTTTTTGGTCGTGTAGTCGGTAATGTGCTTTTCCAGCAGGGTACGCTGCGGGTTCTTTTCGGTGGGTGCGCGATTGCTTAGGCCTAACCAGTGCGTTTTTATGGTTTCTTCGGCCAGTACGGTTTCCACCGCTTTGCTAATAAGTGTTTCCTGCTTGGTGCCTTTAGGCTGGGCGGCGTACTCGAAGCGAATAATCAGTTCTTTTGAGCCGTCGGGGCTGTTCATTTCCTCTACTGGTCGCAGTTCCTCTTCGTACTCATCGCCGTTCTCGTCTACACGGGTAACGGCTTTTTCGGTAACCAGGGCGAAGCGGCGCTCTTTGTCGTTGTCTTTGCGGTTGTCTTTGGCTGTGTCGGCGGCAACCAGGCGGAAATGTACTGTGCGACCTTGCTTGCCCTTTTCTTCAGGCAATTTGAAGCTGTAGTTGCTAAAGTTTTCGCCACTTTTTGTGTAGTACTGGTCTTTGTTGGCCCAATGCAGCATCACTTCTTCACCTGCATAGGGAATGGCGTAGGTGTCACCTTTATAGCGGCGCTGGCTGATGAAATCGCCGTCGTGATAATAGCGGCTAAAAAAGGTTAACAAATGCGAAAAGACGGCGTTTTCATGTTCGTTGGCGCCTGATGTGTACTGCCGCAGCTTTTGTCGTAATTCCTGCACCTTGGGCACCGTCTCGGGGTTAATGCCGTCGGCCTCGTATTGTGCCTCTTTTTCTTGTAGCTCTCGCGCGACCTGTTCGCGTTGTGCATCGTTACCACTGCTAAGCGCTGCTTCTACTTTTGCCGGCAGTCGGTTTTCCAAATAGTCGTTAATCTCACCAGCGCGGGCATTCAAGATGCGATAGATGCCGAAATCAAGTTCTGGGCGGTCGATTTGAAAAATCTCGCGTAATTTGGTAACGAGTTCCTGAAATTTGGGGTTCTGTTTATTCGTCATGCTTGCCGTGATCTAGGGGTGCGGAAGTTTGGCTAGTACACTTGCTGGACAGCAGTGGGATATTTGGCTGAGTATAGTTGTAGTTTTGATATGCTTTTTTGGATGTAAGGATAGCATCAAAAAAGCGTGATAATCGCGGATACTTTTGTGGGAAAGATGAAATTTATCCGGGCATATACGATATTTTTTGGGACAGGTTGCGTTTGAGTTTGAACCTCACGGTAGTGGAGTAATGAATGATTTTTAGTTCGAAATTCCCTTTGGACTCTGATCGTTGGATACAGTTACAGTATGACTCCTATGATGAAGCAGTTGGCAAAATAGTAAATTTTGCACAAACGGAATATTTGCGAGCTGAGTTGGTATTGGGCTTGAAAACCGATCTTGGCAAGCAGCTTCCTGTCTATCGATTTGATCACCGCACAGTGCAAAACGTGCACGATTTAATGGCGGCTCAATTTCGTTATTTATATATCAACACACCTACGTTGTTTGAAGGTGCTCACGATCAAGATGCAGATATTTTGGCGAAGTGGTTTAACTTTATTTCAAAAGAACTTTGCGACATAGCTGTTGATCATCCAAGCTTATATCGTTTGTTATGTACAGCCGTCGTATATAAAAACCCGGATGAAAGGGGTATCGAAGCTGAGTTGGAATTGCATGAGATGATGGGACAAAGATATTCCCACTTTGCGTGAATATTGCGGCTGCCACATGCACAGGTGCCCCTTTTTATTATGGAAAAGTCCCACCCTAAAACCAGCGCAGCAGAAACACGCCGATAATTGGAAAAGCAATAAATACGCCAACCCCCACCATATTTGCCGCTACGAAAGGCATGCTGCCTTTGAAAATCGTGCGAATCGGAACATCCGGGTTCATCGTTTTTACCGTGAAAACATTCATGCCGACCGGGGGTGTTAACAGGCCGATTTCAATCATCATTACCACAAAAATACCAAACCAAATCGGGTGGATGCCGACAGACGTTGCAATGGCATGAAAAATAGGCGCAGTCAGAATCAGCAGACTTAGGCTTTCCATTAGCGCACCCAATACCAGGTAGATCACCATCATCATCAGCAGCAATCCAAGCGTGCCCATATTCTGTTGTTGAAGCATGTCGATCAATGCTGCGGTAAGGCCGGATAACGTGATGAAGTTTGCGAACACGAATGCACCGAACACAATGGTGAAGATCATTGCGGTGGTGCGGGCCGTGTCTTTCAGGCATTCGAACAGGGTCGGCCATGTCATTTTGCGTCTGAGCACACCGATCAATAAGGCGCAGCTTGCCCCGATACCGGCCGATTCGGTTGCCGTGAAAATTCCGGCGTACAAACCACCAATAATCGCCACGAACAACACAAGAACCATCCACACACTTTTCAACGACGTGAACCGTTCTTGCCAGCTTTTGCGCTCTCCGGTGGGGCCCCATTCAGGACGCAGCGTAACGACGCCTACAACCGCAATAACAAACAGCAGAGCCAGCATCAGGCCTGGCACAATGGCGGCAATAAACAGCTGCCGAATGTCGGTGTTGGTTAACAGCCCGTAAACCACTAGCGGCACAGAGGGTGGTATTAAAACGCCAAGCACGCCCGCCGAGGCGACGGAGCCGCACGACAGCGCATCGTGGTAACCCAGGCGGCGCATGGGAGGAATAGCAACCTTGCTCATGGTGGCGGCCGTGGCAATAGAGCTGCCCGAAATTGCAGCGAATATCGCGCACGCTGCAACCGTTGCATGTGCCAACCCGCCACGAAGATGACCTAGCCAGGCATTGGCCGCTTTGTACAAATCTTCCGACAGGTCCGACTTGTGCACGAATAAGCCCATTAAAATAAACATGGGCAGAACGGCCATGCCGTCGTTCGCAGATGCATCGACAACCTGTTGTGCCAGCATGGAATAAGCCGACTCGAAGCTGCCGCGCAGCAGCGCAAAGCCAACCGTGCCAACGATTAACATTGCGAAAGCAAGGGGTACCCCCGCGAAGGCCAACAAAAACAGGATGCCGAAGCCTATTAGGGATGCAATCATTGGGGGACCTCCGTTGTCGTTGCGATGGCCCGCATGGCTTCAATGGTGCGCACGCCGGCAACAACAACGGACACCGCCGAAAAAATCGACATTGCATAGGCCAGAGGCGCCATGTTTAAGTCGAGTACGATTGTTGCGGTGTTGTTTCCTGCGTATTCACCGGCCTGTACCCACAATCGCCAGGCGATAACGGCCAGCGCAACGCCGCTAAGCAGTTCAGCCGGCACTTGTAAACAGGCTTTCCTGCGGTTGCTGACACCACTGGTAAAAAGATCAACGGTTATGTGGCCACCGGCCTGGGTCACCAGCGGCAGGGCGGTAAAAATGGCCATTGCCATCGCGAACTGGATAATTTCCGAAGCGCCCGGAATCGGGTGAGCGAAAACATAACGGGCAAATACGTCGGAAAACGTCAGTACAACAATCAATGCCAACGGCAATGCACTGACGTAACCCAAGACGCGAGCAAAATAGCTGAAACCAAATGCTCTTGTAGTCATGGTCGTATCCGGTAGGTTTACTGCGCGTTCGCGTTCGCTTTAGCTTCTTGCTCGTAGAACTTAAGCGCAGCCTCACCGTCGACGTCCAGCTCAGCGGCTGCCGTTATCCAGTCATCGCGCAACTTCTTGCCGTACGTACGAAAAGCAGTCATCAAACTTTCGTCTGCTTTCATGAACGGTATGCCTTGGTCTGCAACATCTTTGCGTAACTGGGCTTCCAGTTGGTCAATGGCTTCCAGACGAGCGGCAAAAGCCTCGCCGGACAAATCCATGACGATCTTGCGATCGGCCTCGGAAATGGCTTGCCAGCGCTTTTTGTTGACGAACAGCGCAAAGCTGGGCGCCGACATTTGCCCCGGTATGTCGGTAACCGCTTTGGCGTACTGGGCAGTATGGAACGCGGTGGCGCTATAAAGCGGGTAGCCCGCAAACGCGTCGACCGTGCCACCCGAGATAATTTCGTAACTGCGGGCGGCCGGCGCAACCACGACTCCCGCGCCTGTTTTGGTTAGCATGTCGGCGACATTACCGGCAACAGAATAAATTTTGATGCCGTCAAGGTCGGCCGTGGACTTGACGGGGTCACTCATGCCGTAAATAGGCCCGCCCGGAAAAGTGAAAAGCGACAGCAACTGAACGTCTTTATATTCGTTGGCCTTGGCAAAGTATTTTTCGTAGGTGCGCCATAGGGCAATGGAGCTGCCCTTTGCGTTGACGTTAATGAATGGCAGATGCGCGATTTGGGAAAGCTTTATCCTGCCTTGCAGAAAGCCGTGGTACATGTAGGCGCCGTCAAAAACCCCTTTTTCAACCGCATCCATCTGCGCCTGAGGTGAGGCCATACTGGCTGGGGCGAATTCAATTTTGACACGCCCATCGGTTGCCTTGATGACGTCCTCCGCCCAAGGTTTCAACACCAGGGTGTTGAATGGGTCTTGCGGCGCCATGAACATATTAAACAGCAGCTTGGTTTCCGCTTGAGCGGCCGTTCCGACAGCCGCGAGTGCCAGTACGCCCGCACCCAGCAATTTTTTGATATTCATGATTTGTCCTTTGGTGTTTGTATATTTTGAAACTGCTTTGGCAGTTATGCGGCAGGTTTTTGCTCTGCTCTTGTTGTGGCAGCCGACGATACCGGCGGCGCGAAAATAACGTCGTAGTCACGCGCGATTCGAGTCGCCTCCGCCGGGTTGGTGACGTTGTGCAGCCGTTGATACAGCTCTAGCAATTTTCCGGCCGGGGCGGCCCAGAACAGAGCTGTGACGGCTTCACCTGAGTTATTAAAGAAGGCATGGGGCAAGCCTCGCGGCATGCGCACCAGGTCGCCACTGGAGGCTGTTCTTTTTTTGCCGTCCAAAAGCAGGTCGATACGGCCGTCAATAACAAAAATGTATTCGTCCTGAAACGGGTGTGTATGCGGTGGAACAAACGTTTCAATGGGAAACGTTGCGTGCCACGCTATGCTCTCTTCACTTACTTGTTTAGGGACATAAACTTGTCCCATTACATTCCAGGCCACACCATCCAGACCAATATTGGCCGGGGTGATATCGGGGAGTTCAAGGGTGGTGGATGAAGTCTCAGTCATGATGAATGGCTCCTGGTTATGCCGTCAGGCGGTCTAAAGTGGATTTCACCAAGGGGTTGGTGGAAGCAAATCTGGGCTTGAAGCCTTGTCGAGCCGTTGCCAACTCTTGCTCGTCCCAGTAACCAATCAAGATGCCCCCTTCTGAAATACGGGGCTGCACCTCGACCGACTCGATTGCATCGTCGGTAACGGTGACGCGTTGACGCGGTGCCCTGGCCCACTGGAACAGCGCTTCGTGAAGCCGCGCACGCGCTTCAATGTGTTCGTGCTCTTGAGACTCACCCAAATCGTGAAATTCGTTGGGATCGTTTTGCAGATCAAAAAGCATCGGACGATAGTTTTCAAACAAGACATACTTCCAGCGCCCATCAAAGATCATGCGCATCCAGGCTTGGCGTGCCTTGGTGTTCAGTTCAATACGAGAATCCTGGAACGCGTAGTCGTACTCGCAAATGACCGTCTGGCGCCAGTCTTTTGGTTGCTCGCCGAAAAGCAGGGGGCGCAACGAACGACCATCCATGATGTGGGGCACAGCGGGGCCGCCGTAAGCATCGAGAAAAGTGGGGGCCAAATCCACCGCTTCGACCAGTGCTTTATTGCGCGTGTTACGGGTGCAATCGGCCCTGGGGTCGGGGTCGTACACAATCAGCGGCACGCGGATCACCGGTTCGTGGAAAAGGTCTTTTTCACCCATCCAATGGTCGCCCATGTAATCGCCATGGTCTGAGGTGAAGACGATCATGGTGTTGTCCATCAGGCCGCGCTCTTCCATGAATGAGAACAGCAGGCCCAACTGGTCGTCGATTTGTTTAATGAGGCCCATGTAACCGCAGAGCACCGTTTCGCGTACCTCGTCGCGTGAGAATGTCTGTGAAACGCGATGATGCATCATGGCTTCATAAACAGGGTGAGGGTTGTGTTTTTCTTCTTCCGATCGCACCACCGGCAAGGCATCCGACGGCTTGAACATGCCGGCATAAGGCTCGGGTGCAATATAAGGCCAATGCGGCTTGATGTAAGACAAGTGCATGCACCATGGCCGATCACCGGCTTCGTCGATAAAGTCCATGGCGCGGCGGGTAATGTAGGGCGTTTCCGAGTGTTCGTCGGGTATGCGGGCCGCCTTGTTGGAATATTTCAGAAACCAGCCCGATCGGATATTCCCTTCATCATCGACGGTTGCGTTTGCCCACTCTTCCCAGGGGTTATCACCCTCAAAACCTTGATCCCTTAGATATTGGTTATAGGCAGGTTCGGGGTCATGACCTGAATAGGGGTGGATCCCGTCGTCTCGCTCGTAGGGGTCGAAACCACATTCGCCAATGCGGCGTCCGATTTTCGAGTTCGGGTCAATGCCCAATCTGGCCATGCCGGAAAGGTCGGCCCTCATGTGGGTTTTACCCACAATGGCCGACTGCACGCCAAGTGGACGCAGGTGATCACCTATTGTCATTTCACCGACTTTGAGCGGAACAAAATTCCAGCTGGCACCGTGTGAGTGAACATACCGGCCGGTGTAATAGCTCATGCGGGATGGGCCGCAGACCGGCGATTGCACATAGGCACGCTCAAACAAAACACCTTTTGCGGCCAGTGCATCGAGATTGGGGGTTTTCAAAGTGGGGTGGCCAAAGCACGACAGATAATCGGCGCGCAGTTGGTCACACATAATGAAGAGGATGTTCTTCACTTTGCGCTTACTCATGTCTCCTCCGGATGCTTGTGTCATGGGGATTAAT
>Ga0207884_1001209_pt1 | contig 10589 bp, 10 predicted proteins | sample MalvirmetaMSP144_FD_184236 | JGI IMG/M metagenome (GOLD analysis project Ga0207884, IMG submission 184236) | Marine viral communities from the Deep Pacific Ocean - MSP-144 (SPAdes) | ecosystem: Environmental > Aquatic > Marine > Oceanic | place: Pacific Ocean | collected 2011-07-08 | reverse complement strand
AGATTCAAAGTTCCCTTATTGCCCTTTTTCATGAAATCTGTTAACTCAGAATTAGCACATGTATTATAATCAATAAACAATTTTGCGAGCTCCTTTTTGTCATATTCCAATTCCGAAATAGTAGTTAATGTAATGCTCTCACATTTAAGCTCGTCTTGAAGTTGCTTTTTATATTGCTTATTTTTTAAAGCCCTTTTATCTGCTGTTAAGTATGACTTGTATACGAGTTGACTAATCTCTGACTTTTGCATTCCAAAAAAGTACCTTGTTAAATTTCCATCTCTGTATTCATATAGACTGGCTTTTCCTTCAATAACTACTTTTAAAAACAGTTCTTCATTATTGAACGATGGTTCGTAGTCAGAACTCATATCACTAAGGCTTTCGCTTGACCTATCTATTCCGCCTACAAACTTTACGTATTTTGATTCACTCAAAACCCCGAACTCTTTAACGGATTCAAGGCCTGCAGTTTGTATTTGTCCTTCCTCTGAAAGTTTATATTGAAATTGAGTTGGATTGTTTCGCCAAGCCACGTTTTTTATCAAACAGCTTACTGTTTCACCAGAATTGTTGATAAAATACCCTTTCTCAAAACGAATTTGAGCGAAACAATTAACACTTAAAACTGAAACGAAAAATAGAGTTAACAACCTGAATCTCATAACACTACAGAATTATACTTTTGAAGGACATTTTATAAAAGCCCGAAAATATAAATAAACTTAATAAATCCATCTTAAAATTAAATAATTTTAAGATGGATTGCTCGCTCAAGTTTTGTCTGTGGTTAAATAGAATATTTATTCCTTATGCTAAATCAGGTACTTTCTTCTCCAACACCTTGAGCAAATAACCCACCTTTAATTCTCCCTCGCTGGTAGCGATAAAATTCTCGCCAAAAAGTATTTTGTTACCTACTTGACGATAAGTACTGAGGGTTTTTAGCGGTTCTTTTCCTTTTTCAGAAGTATCAGGATTTACGGTAGTCATCACACAACGGGCACAGGGTTTTACGCCATACATTTCAATTCCATTGCAAAACACTCTTCTTATCTCATCTTCCTCGTGCGGCTTTCCGCCTTTGAAAACTATGCTTGGCCGGAACCTTCTCATGTCCATTGGTTCATCAAGCTTCCCATTCAGTTGCGCTAAAGATTCTTCGCTGATCATTAAATAGGGATAGCCATCAGCAAAACTTACCTTGTCGGTTTCGTTAATGGCATAACGCTGGTCGGCTTGACGGATGGAATCATCGTGCATGTACATGAGTCTGCACTTCATTCCTAACACAGCACTGAACCATTCGTCTGCTTCGGGACTCACAGGTTTTGCAGGGCAGGTATCGTCCCAAATAGTTACCACTTCAGGAGTGGTATTGGGCTCGTTCAAACTGATTTTTAGCGGGCTTACTGCTTCTGTTTTGTGCCTAACTATGATTTCTGTTGCAGTCAATTCTGGCTGAAGCAAAGCCATTTTAGCGAATTTACGCTGGGTAATGAATTGATTATTTTCATCTACCAGCATGAACCTTCGGTCGTTTTGGAAGCCACGGCTTTCTACTTTGGCTTTGGCTACTTCAATGCCCGCCAATGACTTAATCGGATAAATGTAAAGTGCGGTAATAATCAGGTTCGACATGGCTTTTTCCTTTGTGGCCCCAAGTTAAAAGTTTACCTCCAATATTGATATCGGCTTACGGAATCAAGTTCAAGTTTGTAGCCATTCCATGACTGTTGGGATCTCAAAAGGTTGGGGTATTCCTTCTCAAATAAATAAACGTTCGTTTTTTCTGCGTCAAGCTTTACTTCCACTTGCCAGGTTTCGCTTTTATCTACCACAGAAAACTGAGCGTTAAAAATGGTTGGCGTCCGTACTTTTGTATTGATTTGGCTCTCGACCACCTTGTTCTCGAAGGTTAATCCATCTTCAAACTTTAAAGCCCTGAGCGCATAACTCAACTGGTCTTCCCATAAAAAATCGGTGCCGTTAATTCCCATTTCACCATCACCCTTCCCGTCAAAATAACTGTTGTAATCATATGCGTAGTGATCGCCTTCTACTAAAAATTGTTTGAAGGTATTTCCGCACCATTCCTGACCCGTATGTGTCATTTTATACAGTTGGTCGGGTTGATCTCTTTTAAAGAAAAGACTACTGAGATAATGGTAAGGATAATTATCGGTTTCAATTCTAGCGAACTTATTCACCTTTATCACGCTAAAAAGATCGTCTCTTTTATAGTCGTCTGTCTTCACATTCCACTCCTTGTTGAACTCTTCTTTTACGGTAATAAAAACCTGATCGAAAGTTCTTGGCTTCCCGTAAATCATCGTCTCGGCTTTGTAATGTGCCACTTCGGCCAAGCCATCTTCCCACAATTTATTCATGGCCCAATTCTGATCGAAATATTCGTTAGGTGCATATTGGTCTTGAACTGAATCTTGTGGAGTACTGCAAGCAGAACTGATAAAAACGAGCAGCAGTAAATTGACAATTGATTTCATGATTACGCCTTTTTATGTTCTTTCAAAATATCTTGCGCCCAATCGCCCAAGTCTTCTTCGGTATCAACATCATTTAAAACAGGGAGTTGAAAATACGAAAGCCCTTTATTCTTAAAATCTTGAATGGTAGAAGGAAAAACCTCTTCTGTGCTCCACTTCTTGTTTTGAAATACTTCAGTAATCAAGCGGTTCATTCCAATTAGATAATAGCCACCATCCACGGCTTCGCCAATCACAGCATCATGATTTTCCAGAGAAGAAAAAGCTTGGTTCAAGATGTCAGTAGTTAAGTCATAGCAGTCGCTGCCAATGACACAAATTCTTTCATAGCCCTGTTGAAAAGCCGATTGAACGGCAGCTAACATTTTTTCACCTAAGTCACCATTGGACTGTAAGTCTTTAGAAAAACCTTCCGCTGACCACAAGTCATTTTCGCCCAAAGCCTGATCGTAAAACACTGTTTTATCAACCGCCAAGGGTTGGGTTATGGATTTAGTACGCTCCAGCAAACGTTTATAAATTGCTAAAGCAGCTTCTTCTCCTACCGTAGCAGCCAAGCGGGTTTTCGCCTTTCCCAATTCTGGATTTTTAACAAAAATGATGAGCAATGCTTTCCCCATAAACCTTATTTAACTGCTTCTCCTTTTTTCAACCAAAGACCAAAGATGCCCTTATATACATGTACTTTTTCAGTGGCTTGTCCTTTATCGTCCACTACTTCTAAACCTTGGTTTTTCCAGTTTACAATGCCCAAATCAATATTATGCACATTGGGAAAACCTTGGCTCTGAAGCTCTTTCGCTAAATTAGCACTTCGAACCCCTACGGTACAATACACCAAAATATCGGTATCGGGTTCAACGTTTTTCAACACTTCGGGTGTAAAACGTTTGGCGCCCGACAAATGACTGACTTCATATTCCGACTGTTCTCGAACATCCAAGACCAACACTTTTGGGGATTGAATTAAGTTCTTCGCTTCAATCGGGCTAATATTTGACACTTCTTTAGGGTAGAACAAACGTGCCGTTTGCGGCCTAAAGTAGAGTATTGTCGTCAGCAGAAACAGAAGCCCTAATGGCCAAAGCCACATCCGTTTTCCAAGTTTTTTAAATGCCATTGAGTTTCCTTAAGGATATTTGATCGGTTTGTTCGACAATCATGTTTGGCCAAGTTAAATAATTATTACTTTCGGTACTGAAGATGTTGAAATCAAAAAGACTTAGCGTAAAAGCCTATACGGACGGAATATTGAATTCCGATCGTCTGATTTTGAGCCGTGCCATTACTTTGGTGGAAAGTAATTTACCATCGGATATTGAGCTGGCGCAAGCATTGTTAGAAAACATTATTCCACATGCAGGCAAGGCGATTCGCATTGGTATTACGGGAGTTCCAGGTGTTGGAAAGAGTACTTTCATCGAATCATTTGGTGAGTTTCTAACGCAGCAGGATAAAAATTTAGCAGTGCTCACTATCGATCCAAGTAGTCAACTAAGCAAAGGCAGTATTTTGGGCGATAAGACGAGGATGGAAACTTTGGCCAGAAACCCTAAAGCCTTTATCCGTCCATCGGCATCGGGCACTGCGCTTGGTGGTGTAAGTGGAAAAACCAGAGAGGCCATGTTGCTTTGCGAAGCCGCTGGTTTCGATGTTATTTTCATTGAAACTGTAGGCGTTGGTCAGTCGGAAACTTTGGTGCATGGCATGGTGGATTTCTTTCTTTTACTGATGCTTGCAGGAGCAGGCGATGAACTTCAAGGCATCAAAAAAGGCATTATGGAAATGGCCGATGCGGTAGTCATTAATAAAGCCGATGGCGACAATATTAAGGCCGCAAAAAGGGCTAAAGTTGAATACCAAAACGCACTTCACTTGTTCCCTGCTTCAGAATCAGGTTGGATTCCCGAAGTAAAAACTTGTTCTGCGTTGCAAAACACTGGCTTGTCTGAAATTTGGGAAATGATGGAGAAATATGTTCGTCACACCCAAACCAACGGTTATTTTGAAGTCAACCGGAAAGCTCAGAATTTGAACTGGATGAAGGAAAACATTAGTGCCTTATTGGAGCAAGAGTTCTATACCAACGATGACGTGAAAAACAGCCTTCCAGAAATCACCGAGGCCGTTAAAGCTGGTTCTTTGCCAGCACTGAACGCGGCCAGACAGCTAATTCAAAAATTTAAGAGCAAATAAAAAGTCCCTTTCGAAACTTCGAAAGGGACTTTGTCTCATTCAGTTCTGAATTCTAGGAATCCGTATGGTTTTAATAGAGCAAGGCTCAAAAATCTTACTCTCCTTTTCTTACACTTGAAGCACCAGAAGTATCTGAATCTACAGAAGCATTTCCACGATAGCGAACACTAGAGGCTCCAGAAACATTGGCTTCTAATCGTTCAGAAACATTAACTCTTGCATTGCTCGCTCCAGAAATACGCAAGTCGGCAATTTTATTCTGAAGGTCATAAGCACTGTAAGTAGAGGCACCTGTAATTCTAACAGTTTGTCTGTCGGCTCTACCTTTTAAGTTAATTACACATGAGCCCGAAACTTCAAGGTTCAAGTCATCAATATCTAAATCCAAACTTAAAGATGAAGCACCTGAAATATCAATGCTCATTTTATTGCTCTCCAAAGTCTGCATGGTTTTGATAGAAACCGCACCACTGGCAGAAATTGATTCTAACGACTTTACAGTAAGATAAGCCCTTGGAGTTTCTCTCATTCTATAACTCCTTCGCCCAGATTGATCTCTCATTTTAATAGTCAATCGGCCTCCTCTTACTTCTGTGATTACATCATCCATATAGTCCTCATCGATCTCTATTTCCAAAGATTCTTGATTTCCAACTCGGATTTCAACCGCAAAGGCATTGCTTACGCTCAGCTCTCTAACGCCAGATATTTCCCTCTTCTGCTTGGCTTGCCCAAAAGCGGTCGCAGCAAACATTACCATAAAAGCGGCAAGTAAAGTGGGTCTCGAAATTCTTAATAATGTTTTCATTTTCTTAAAACTTAAATCTGGCCTAAAGATGGCGGCCAATGTAAAAGGTTGCATGGCCCATCATGAATACTGGTTCAAGATAAATATGTTCGTTCATTTAGCAAGGGAGAGGTTAGACATGCGGCATTAATTCCTTAAATTCAGCAGAAGCGAAAAACCCAAATGACAAGAAGTTGTATTACCGTCATAAAAACGACATGTTCGGGCAACTAAAAATCTCAACTTGGGTATTATCATCCAGCTATGCATAACATTGTAATTATAGGAAACGGCATTTCGGGCATTACTACGGCTCGGCATATCCGTAAACTCAGCGACCATAAAATCACTGTGATTTCTGCCGAAACCGACCATTTCTTTTCCAGAACTGCGCTGATGTACATTTACATGGGCCATATGAAATACGAACACACCAAACCTTATGAAGATTGGTTTTGGAAGAAAAACAGGATCGATCTGAAGCGTGCCTTTGTAGAGAAAGTAGATACTGAGGGTAAAACCCTCCATTTTTCGAATGGAGAAACTATGGCTTATGATAAGTTGGTCATTGCCACAGGCTCTAAACCGAATAAATTTGGTTGGCCGGGCCAAAACTTAGAAGGTGTACAAGGGCTTTACAGCTATCAGGATTTAGAAACCATGGAAGCCAATACCAAGAACATTTCTAGGGCTGTCATTGTCGGGGGAGGCTTGATTGGTATTGAAATGGCCGAAATGCTTCGCTCCAGAAATATTCCAGTTACTTTTTTAGTGAGGGAAGAAAGCTTTTGGGATAATGTTCTGCCAAACGGAGAATCTCAAATGATCAACCGCCACATCAAAGAACATCATATAGACCTACGGCTGGCGACCGAATTAAAAGAAATTGTTTCAGATGAAAACGGCCGTGTGAAAGCAGTAATTACTGGAACAGGCGAAACTATAAAGTGTGAATTTGTTGGGCTTACCGCGGGTGTTTCTCCTAATATCGGGCTTTTAAAAGGTTCAGGAATTGAAACAAAAAGAGGCGTTTTGGTTGACCCATTCCTTAAAACCAATATTGATAATGTATATGCCCTTGGCGATTGTGCTGAATTTTTAGAGCCGAATGGAGAAAGAAAAAGCATAGAGCAAGTTTGGTATACTGGCCGAATGATGGGCGAAGCGCTCGCCAGAACATTATGCGATAAACCCACCAAATATGAACCAGGGCATTGGTTCAACTCTGCCAAATTCTTAGACATAGAATATCAGACCTACGGTTGGGTTTGGGCGAAAGCCAAAGAAAATGAAGGCGACTTTTACTGGGAGCATAAGAATGGAAAAATCTGTCTTCGCTTACGATGGGATAAATCCACAGGTAAGCTATTGGGCGTAAACAATTTAGGCTTTAGACTTCGGCACCACGCTTTTGATAAATGGTTTAAAGAGGGAAGAACAGTCGATTATGTTCTTGAACACTTAAAGGACGCCAACTTTGACCCTGAACTTTATAAAACCTATGAGGCCGAAATTATCGCTCAATTCAATCGTGAAAACGGCAAAAACATTCAGCTTAAAAAGAAAAGCTGGAAACGAATTTTAGACTTTGTATCATAATTCAATCAGACAATAATGTCGACTACAGAACCGAATTTATCCATTTCGAATCCGCATCCAGAAGATACAGATGTAATCCAGAAAATAGCCTTAGTGGTCGCCTGCTTTGGAGTACTTATACTGCTGGCGGCTTGGGCCAATGTAGCCTTAGATGCTGCCGTCTTTATGCCCATCGCCATCATTTCCATGATTGGCGGAACCACAGTTTATGGTGCCCGAAGTTATTTGAAACAACCCGAAGGAATTAAGAATAATGGCGTTTGGCGCTTCTCATTGACCAGCAGAGGTGCTTTCGCTTGGGCAGTTGGCATTTTGCTTACAGGCTTTTATATCCTGTTGTATTGGTTTCCTGGTTATGTGGGTTTCGTTCAGAGTGGTGAAAACCAAGGCTTGGTCGCGCTATTCGATCCCTTAAGTATGGCCATTAAAGGCCGCCCAGCCAGCCAATGGTTTATGTATGGAACACTTTATACCATTGCCATTTTGGCTTTAGGCATGAAGTTCATTTTCAAATACAGACATAACCGTTATCAACTTATCCGAACCATTTCAGTGATGATTGCCCAGTTGGTTTTTGCCTATACTATTCCTGAAATCTTAGCAGCACTTAATTATAATGATGTTACCTCCACCGCTGGAGAATATGTTGGCTATTATGACACTGACATTAAAAACGTTTGGCCACTCGATTACGACTTCTTTTATAGCTACCATTTAGACGCGATGCAAGAAAAGGCCTATCAGCCTTTCGGAATGATTTATTTAGTCGTTGGGATTGGCTTGTTCTTAATCGGCACCCCTATTTTGACCTACTTGATTGGTAAGCGTTGGTACTGCTCTTGGGTGTGTGGTTGTGGCGGTTTGGCCGAAACGGCAGGAGACCCTTTCCGTCATCTTTCATCGAAAAAACTAAGCGCTTGGAAACTTGAGCGCTGGCTTATTCATAGTGTAATGGTTTTTGTTTTCGTTATGACGGCCGTTACACTCTATGGATATTTTACTGGTGCGAGTTCGGTTTTTGGGCTCGATATCTATTCTAAATTCCAAAAACCTTATGGTTTCTTTATCGGAGCGATTTTCTCAGGAATTATCGGAGTTGGCTTTTACCCAATGCTTGGCAACCGTGTTTGGTGTCGTTTTGGTTGCCCAATGGCAGGTTATATGGGAATTATTCAACGCTTTAAGTCTAAATTCAGAATTACCACGAATGGCGGTCAGTGTATTTCTTGCGGAAACTGCTCTACTTATTGTGAGCAAGGAATTGATGTAAGGGCTTATGCCCAGAAGGGTCAAAATATTGTTCGTGCGAGTTGTGTGGGTTGTGGGGTTTGTTCTGCTGTTTGCCCAAGAGGAGTACTGAAATTAGAAAATGGCCCAGAAGAAAAACGTTACGATTTACCTCCAATTATTATTGGCAATGAAAGCGTGAAAATTTCAGATTAACTGAATAGCATCATCACTTAACAAGAAATAAATTGTCAAATGCGTTGACAATTTATTTCTTGTTATCTCAGGTGTTAGATATAATCTCTTCAATCTGACCTAGGTGATGTTTCAAGTGCTTGATATAATCATTGATGAAATATTCAAGCGTTGTAGGTTGGTCTACGGGAACAGGTTTCCAAGCAATTTTATCAAGGTTATGATTTACTCTTTCCTTTGTTAACACCTTGTCAGGAATTTGACTGACGATGTAATCGATATGCAGGTTGTATTGTCTCCATAGAATGATCAAATCATGCCATTGCGCACCAGCATAATTTTGGTTTTCTACCCAAGCCACTTGATCGTAGCCTTCAAAAATCAAGTCAGCCGTAGATTGAGCTTTCACAATTCGTGCATGGTTATTAGCGGCCGAGTCTATCATATGCCCCACAATTTCTTGAATCGACCATTTGCCAGCACCGAGCCTTAAATTGGCTTCATTTTCGGGCATCATCATAAAGCGCTCAAAGGCGGAAAGAATCGTTTCTCTTAAATTATGTTCCATAGCTGCTAGTTAAATAAAAAGCCCGATTCAATGAATCGGGCTTTGGGTTAATATTTATAAAAGTAAAGCTTAAAGCCCGAAAGCTGCCTTTACTTGATCTTGATAATCTAATTTTTCCCAAGTAAATAATTCCACTTCTTTCTCGTGCGATTGACCATCAGCACCGATAAAGCTTTTCTTCACTATTTCGTTCTTTCTACCCATGTGGCCATAAGCCGCAGTTTCCAAATACATTGGGTTTCTTAATTTCAATCTAGTTTCAATTGCATAAGGACGCATATCGAAAACTTCAGAAACCTTTTTTGCAATCTCACCATCAGTCATATCTACATGAGCTGTTCCGTAAGTAGAGATGAATATACCCATTGGCTCAACTACTCCAATGGCATAAGAAACCTGCACTAACACCTCGTCAGCTACACCTGCAGCCACTAAGTTTTTAGCGATATGTCTTGTAGCGTAAGCTGCAGAACGGTCTACTTTTGAAGGATCTTTACCAGAGAAAGCACCTCCACCGTGAGCACCTTTTCCACCGTAAGTATCTACAATAATTTTTCTTCCTGTTAAACCAGTATCACCGTGTGGCCCACCAATCACAAACTTACCTGTTGGGTTAATGTGGTATTTAATCTGGTCATTGAATAACGCCTGAAGATTGGCTGGCAATTTCGCCATCACTCTTGGAATCAAGATATTGATGATGTCCTTACGGATAGTCGCCAACATTTCTTCGTCTCCAGCAAAATCATCATGCTGAGTTGAAACCACAATACTGTCAATTCTCAACGGCACATTGTCGTCAGAATATTCAATTGTAACCTGAGATTTTGCATCTGGTCTTAGGTAAGGAATTTCCTTACATTCTCTTCTGAGGTCTGCTAATTCTTGAAGAATTTTATGAGAAAGATCTAATGCTAAAGGCATGTAGTTTTCCGTTTCCTTAGTAGCATAACCGAACATCATACCTTGGTCACCAGCGCCTTGCTCTTCTTTGCTTGCTCTGTCAACACCTTGGTTAATATCTTGCGACTGCTCGTGAATGGCAGAAAGCACACCACAAGACTTACTATCGAATTGATATTCGGCTTTGGTGTAACCAATTCTCTCGATTACGTCTCTAGCAATTCTCTGAACGTCAAGGTAAGTTTTAGACTTTACCTCACCTGCCAAAATCACTTGGCCAGTAGTCACTAAAGTTTCACAAGCTACTTTTGAGTCAGGATCGAAAGCCAGGAAATTATCGATAAGTGCATCGGAAATTTGATCGGAAACTTTATCAGGGTGTCCTTCAGAAACTGATTCAGAGGTAAATAGATATGACATATTATAATGTTAGTTTTTTCAAATATTGGAGCGCAAAAATAGGCTTTTGATTTTATTATGAAAACAAATGTCTGTAATACTAACTGCTGTAAAGCAGAAAGATAGCAGGAGTCTTCTTCATATCAATGTCTGAAGCTTTCCATTTACCTACTGATTTGGAAACAATATGCTCTGTCTCTCCTGAAAT
>Ga0207884_1001205_pt1 | contig 10618 bp, 12 predicted proteins | sample MalvirmetaMSP144_FD_184236 | JGI IMG/M metagenome (GOLD analysis project Ga0207884, IMG submission 184236) | Marine viral communities from the Deep Pacific Ocean - MSP-144 (SPAdes) | ecosystem: Environmental > Aquatic > Marine > Oceanic | place: Pacific Ocean | collected 2011-07-08 | reverse complement strand
GTCCTGAAGCCCGGCGGCCATGTCGTCGCGTTCTCCGCGACCCGGACCTATCACCGGCTGGCCTGCGCTGTCGAAGATGCGGGCTTTGAGATCCGCGACATGGTGGCCTGGCTGTACGGGTCCGGCTTCCCGAAATCGCACGACGTGGCCAAAGGCATTGATCGTGTCGGCGGTATCTCGCCAAAGGACCAATCGGCGCTGCTGCGCGAACGTAGAGAGGCTGCTGGGTTCAGTCGGGCCACAGTCGCAAAGGCGGTCGGCTGCAGTGAGGCCAGCGTGGCGAACTGGGAGGACGGCCGCGCGCGGGGCGCTGGTCTGCACCTGGAATGGATCACACCGAGCGCGGAGTATCGCGCGAAGCTGGCCGACTTGCTGGGCTACAGCGAGGATCAGCGAGAACTGATCGGCCTCGCTGCCGACCGTCGCTCGGACGGCACGGTGATCGGGCTTGGCCACAGCGGCGAGGTGCGGCGGGGCGGCGTGTCCCCCTTGGCCGCCGAGTGGCAAGGCTGGGGCACCGCCCTAAAGCCGGCCCTTGAGCCCATCGTCTTCGCTCGCAAGCCCCTGGATGGGACCGTTGCGGCCAATGTGTTGGCGCACGGCGTCGGCGCGCTGAATATCGACGACTGCAGGATTGATGGCCGAGCATCCCAGTACGGCAACCCCGTCGTGACCGAGGGATGGAATCTCCACAAACGCCCTCACGACTGGGAGCCTTCTGACAGGGGGCGATGGCCCGCCAACGTCATCCATGATGGCTCTGCGGAAGTGGCGGAGGCCTTTCCCATCGCGCCCGGCCAGCAAGGCGTTGTGACCGGACTCGAGCCATCCTCGCCTTTCGCCAACGTGTACGGCGACATGCCGTCCCGTGCGGGCCGGGCTGATCCGCGAGGCGACTCCGGATCCGCCGCTCGGTTCTTCTACAGCGCCAAGGCCGATGCAGAGGATCGCCTAGGCTCCAAGCACCCGACCGTGAAGCCTATCGACCTGATGGCCTGGCTCTGCAGGCTCGTGACGCCGCCTGGCGGGGTGATCCTTGACCCGTTCGCCGGGACCGGGACCACAGGCCTCGCCGCCATGCGCGAGGGCTTCGACTGCATCCTGATCGAGCGCGAGGCGCAGTATGTGGCCGACATCAATCGGCGGCTGGCCTGGGCGCGGGGCGAGGGCCGACTGACGGCGCAGGAGACGGGTAGGGCGAAGGCTGAGTCCATCGACGACCTGCCCCTGTTCGGCGGTCAGTCCCAAGGCCTCCACCACATCGGCCCCATCATCGCGAGGGTCGCCGCCGACGTTTTGCAGAAGGCCCAGGAGCAAGACCAGGACAAGGGAGAGGCGGCATGACCTCGCTGACCCTCGTCCCGCCCGTTGATCAGGCCCAGGCGGCCAAGCAACTGCCGTGCAACATCGAAGCCGAGCAGGCCTTGCTGGGCGCCCTGCTGTACGACAACGGCGCTTATGACCGCTGCGACACCCTACGCCCCGAGCACTTCTACGAGCCGTTCCACGCTCGCATGTTCGCCGCCATCGAGTCCGCGGTGCGCAAGGGGCAATTGGCTGAGCCAATCCTGATCGCCGACAAGTTCGCCAACGATCCGGCCTTCGAAGAGCTTGGCGGGCTGCGCTACCTCGCCGACCTGGTGGACCGCGCGCCAAGCAGCGCCCACGCTCGAGACTTCGCCCGCGTCGTGAGTGAGACGGCCAAGCGGCGAGAGTTGATCCGCATCAGCGGCGAGATCGCCCAGCGCGCCGAGACGCCGGAGGACGATGACACCGCTGCGAGCCTGATCGAAGATGCCGAGGCCGAACTCTACCGGCTGGCCGAGAGCGGGCAGGCGGCCGGCGGCGTTGTCTCCTTTGCCGATGCCATCACAGGCGCGGTCCAGATGGCCGCTGCGGCCTATGAGCGGGATGGCGGGCTGTCGGGCACATCTACGGGCCTGATCGACCTGGACCGCAAGCTGGGCGGCCTGCATCCCTCAGACCTGGTGATCCTCGCGGCTCGCCCGTCTGCCGGCAAGACCGCCCTGGCCTGCAATATCGCCTTCCATGCCGCGCGCAATTACGCCTACGAGCAGATGCCGGATGGCACGCGCCGCACCACGGCCGGCGGCCAAGTCCTGTTCTTCTCGCTGGAGATGAGCGCCGAGCAGCTGGCCAACCGCATCCTGGCCGAGGTGTCGGGCATATCAGGCGACCGCATCCGCAAGGGCGAGATCGAGGCTCACGAGTTCGGTCGATACCGCGACGCGGCGATCGAGATCCAGGAAGCCCCGCTCTACATCGACGACACAGGTGGGCTGCAGATGGCGAAGCTGGCGGCCCGCGCCAGGCGCCAGAAGCGGATGCGCGGCCTGGACCTGATCGTCGTCGACTATCTCCAACTCGTCACCATGGGCGGCAAGAGCGAAAACCGGGTCCAGGAAGTCAGCGCCATCACCATGGGCTTGAAGGCCTTGGCCAAGGAACTCGACGTGCCGGTCCTGGCCCTGTCCCAGCTATCGCGCCAAGTCGAGCAGCGCGAGGACAAGCGACCCCAGCTTTCCGACCTCCGCGAGTCCGGCTCCATCGAGCAGGACGCCGATATGGTGCTCTTCCTCTACCGGGAAGAATACTATCTGGAGCGGTCCAGGCCCGAGCCCAACACGGCCGGATATGAGGCCTGGATCACGAAGATGGACGCCTGCCGAGGGCGGGCCGACGTGATCATCGGCAAGCAGCGGCACGGCCCCATCGGGACCGTCACCCTCGCCTTCAACGGCGAGATCACCAAGTTCTCAAACCTCGCGCAGGACGATCGATACCCCGCCGCGCGTAGCCCCTATGGAGACGCCTGATGAGCGTTCATGCCCTATCGGCTGCGTTCGGCGCCAAAGGGCTTACCCCGTCCGAGAAGCTGGTCCTGCTGTCGTTGGCCAACTATGCCGACGAAGACCTGAGCTGCTGGCCGTCTCAACGCCGCATAGCGTCAGACACAAGCCTGTCGGATCGGACCGTCCGCTCTGTGCTGTGCGCGCTTGAAGAGAAGGGGCTGATCACCCGCCAGGAACGCCTTCGCCAGGACGGCTCCCGGGCCTCGGATGCGATCACCCTGACCTTCGCCGCCCCTGCACAGATTTCCGGGGGTGCGGAAACCATTTCCGGGGGGGTGCGGAAACAGTCTCCGGGGGGTGCGGAAGCAGCTTCCGGGCTCACTACGTTTGAACCGTCACCTGAACCGTCAAAGGAACCAAGGCGCGCTGCGCGCACCGAAAAGAAACCTTCGGACAGCGAGATCGAAGCGATCTGGGCTGCGGCGCCCCGCATCGGTCGGGAGCGCTCTTCTCGCGGCGAGCTGGAGACGGCGCTCAGGGCCGCCAAAAGGCGCGGTCACGACCCCGCAAAGATCCTGGCTGGCGTCAAAGCGGCCTACGCCTCGACCACATACGCCGGCGAGCACGCCAAGGGCGTCCACCGGCTGGTGGAAAGCGATCGCTGGGCCAGCTTCCTGGACGATCCCACCAAGCCCGCGCCGGCCGAGCAGCCGCCCTGGAACGGTCCCCCTGAGGTGCTGGCCGACCTGCGCAGCTACATGGGTCCGGACCGCGCCGACGGCTACCTCCGCTTCGCCAAGTGGGACGCAGAGCGCCACGCCATCGTCGGCGACATCAACACCATCACCGGCCTGAAACGAAACGCCGAAGGCCCACTCAAGCGGGCCGGCGTCAAACTCATCGAGGAACAAGCCGCATGAGCCCCAAGCCAGACCAAAAGCTGCTGAGCGCATCGAACAACCTCGCGGCGACCGAGAAGGAGCTTGCCGCGGCGGTGCTGATGTTCGAGGCCGCCGCCTTCCGTGGCGAGACCTACGGCCTGACGGAAACGACTGAGCGCGCCCACGCGGCGCTTCAGGCTCGTCTTGACGCCTTCGCTGGGCTGTACGGGCTGGCCAAGAAAACCGCAGGGGAGGGCTGAGCATGAGCCGCCGCAAGCACAAGTCGAAGCCCGCCCAGGTCTCGGCCCCCATCGGTGACGTGATCGAGCTTCCCCCCGAGGAGCGAGGCGTGGGCGCCGACGTGGTGGCGAAGTTCGATTACGAGCGCGGCCGGCTGCTGAACCCCATGGCCAGCGACAAGGCCCGGGAACAGGCCGCTCGCAACCTCGCCAACCTGGAGTCCAACCGAACGCGCTGGGGCGACAAGGCCTGGCAGGAACGGGCGTCGGCTGAAACCGAGGCGCTGGCCACGGCTCGCGGCGAGGAAGTGGTCAAGGACGGCGGCCGGACGCGCGTCGTCAACCGTGATCCGCTGCTTAGCCTGGCGCGGGCAAAGTGTCTGACCGGCCGACAGCTCGACGCTGCCGAGGCGGTGCGGGCACTATACGACCTGAGGGCGGCTGACTCTTCGCCGGGCTCGTTTGAGGGGATGCCGGCGGGCGCCCATGACCATGAGCGCTTCGTCTCGCAGAGGTTTCTTCGGGCAAAAGCGGCGGTCCCGGTTGGACAGCTGGAAACGGCGATCTTGAACGGCCACTACCGCGGTCAGGACGGCGCCCTCTACACGCTCAGCAACTGGTCTGCTTGGAAGCGCGAAGGCTTTGAGCCGCACGTCTCGCTGCGCGTCATGCGATGGGTATGCGGGCAAAATCAAACCCTCACCAGCATGGGCCGAGGCCGCGCCTATGACCGCAATAGAGCTGCACTTTGTTGGGCTCTGGATGTGGCTAATGAGGTGCTGGATACTCGCGGGAGTGGTATGCTGCGGACATGATTTATGGCGTTGAAACCAAGGTCGTTTACGTGATCGGCGCGACCGAGAGCCCCGTCAAGATCGGCTTGGCCGGGAGTGTTTCCGAGCGCTTGGCTGAGCTTCAATGCGGCAATCCAGACCCCCTAACGTGCCACTACTTCGCTCGCGTCCCGGCCGATCGGGCCTTGTTTGTTGAGCAGGCTGCGCATAGCGCGTTCGGTGAACGCCGCCGCCTCGGGGAGTGGTTCAACGTCCATTGGAAGGAGGCCGCGGCTCTGATCCAGGACTTGGCCGCGCTGGAAGCGGAGAATGCGCGCAATCCGAGCGTCTTGAGCATCCTGCGGGCCGAATACGGAATGAAGGCCGAGGGCGCGTCAGCGGTTTGGGATTACCTCGACAAGCTGGATAAGGGGCACGACTACGTCCCGCACGCGAACGGCTACATCCTGAAGAAGCGCGGGACGGCGGCTTACGCGGCCTTCTCCCTCGTTATCGCCCAACAGAAGCCCCTGTCTGGACTGAGCCGCGCCGAGACCGAGCGGGCTTTCAAGGTCTTGGCTGACGCCATAAACACCCTCTGCAATTTTCGACTGCACTACCGGGCCCAAGAGCTTGATCGGGCCATGCAGCGGGAAATGGCTGCGCTCAGGCGCGCCTAGAGCTTGACGGGAAACCCGAAACGAGGCACACCCGTCATGTCGGCGCTTTGCGCTCGTGGAGCCTCATCGCTTCTTCAGCCTCGCCCCATAAGCAGGCCTTTCCGCCCCAACAGGCAGATCCACCTTCACCCGCTCCGGCGCATCCAGGCCCAGACGCAGCAGCGCGATAAGCGCCGCGTTCCGGGTCAGGCCCCGCTTCGATCCCCACGCCTCCACAGCCTCCAGCACATCAGCCGGAGGCCTGAACGATAGGGGCGGGGACTTTGGTTGGGCCATGGGGATGTAATACATCCTTGGAAGCCGGATCGCACCCCTTCGCGCCCAGCCCAAAGCCTCACCCTCAGCAAGGCGAGCCCGCCGCCCATAGCAGCGGCCAAGGCTCAGCCCTCAACCCTGCGCATTGAGGCTGCGGCGCGATACACCATCAGGAGGGAACATGCCCGCCCTCGACAATCCACGACATGAGCGGTTCGCCCAGGAGTTGGCGAAGGGTCGAACGGCAGACGCCGCCTACATCGCGGCCGGCTTCAAGGCTAACCGCGGGAACGCCGTCCGCTTGAAAGCAAATGAAAACGTCCAGGCTCGGGTCGCTGAGATCGTCGGGCGCGCCGCTGTAAGAGCCGAAATCACCGCTGACATGGTGCTGCGGGAGCTGGCCAAGATCGGCTTCAGCGACATCCGACGCGCCGTGAAGTGGGGCAGTCGCCTAGTCGAGAGGCCGTTCGACGCCGCCCCTGAAGGCGAGAGCCTTGAAGAGCAGCCACATGGCGGCTCGCTGAAGCGCACTCGCAACAGCGACGACGGGACCGACGCCTTCTACGTGACGGCCATCGAGCTTCTCGACAGCGGCGATCTCGATGAGGACACCGCCGCCGCAATCTCCGAAGTCGCCCAGACCAAAGAAGGCGTTCGGATCAAGTTCCACGACAAGAAGGGCGCCTTGGTAGACATCGGACGCCACCTCGGCATGTTCACCGATAAGATCGACCACACCTCGACTGACGGCACCATGTCGCCGAAGCCAACCGTGATCGAATTTGTGGCCCCGGATGCGGGCGAGGAGTGACAATGGTGCTGCCGGAACTGGATGCAGCCGTGATCTTCAGCGACGACCTCGTTGAGGTTTCGATGGTGGTGTCGGGCGTCGAGTTCGTAAAGCAGGTCGGGATCGTGGATCTCACCCGCGAGGCCGTCCTCGCACTTTCATGGGCCGAGCGGCTCGAACTGAGGAAAGCGCTTGCTGAGGCCCTTGACGTCGTCGATGCGTCAAAGGACGCGCCCTGACCTCAACGCATGCGGGCGAAAATCGAAGAACTCCCGCTGATCACGCGCAACTTCGCCAAGCCGGCGAGGACGCGGGTTTTCAAGGGTGGGCGCGGATCGGGGAAGACCAGGGGCCTCGCGCTCCGGTCGGGCCTTCGCATCTACCAGCTGGCCGAGCTTGGCGTCGAGGGCGTGTTCCTCGCCAGCCGTGAGCATCTGAACAGCCTCGACGAATCCTCGATGGAGGAGATCAAGGCGGCGATCCGATCCATCGACTGGCTGCACGCCTATTTCGACATCGGCGAGAAGTACATCAGGACCCGCAATCGGCGGATCAGCTACGCCTTCGCCGGACTTCGCCACAACCTCGACAGCATCAAGTCCAAGGCCCGCATCATCGGCAACTGGACCGATGAGGCCGAGGGCGTCTCTGAGGTGGCGTGGCGCAAGCTGGTCAACACCCTTCGCGAGGAGGGGGACGGCTGGTTCGCTGAGAACTGGATCAGCTACAACCCGGAAAGCCCTGAGAGCGCGACCCACAAGCGGTTCGTAGCCGACCCGGCGCCGGACTGCATCGTCAGCACGGTCAACTGGCAGGATAACCCCTGGTTTCCGAGCCTGCTGAACGCCTCACGGCTGGAAGATCAGCGGCTTAGGCCTGAAACCTACGATCATGTGTGGGGCGGGGAGTTCCTGACCCGCACCGAGGCGCAGATCTTCGCCGGCAAGTTCACCGTCGAGGAGTTCGAACCGACCGACGAATGGGATGGGCCCTATCAGGGTCTCGACTTCGGCTTCGCTCAGGACCCGACCGCCGCGGTTCAGGTCTACATCTACGACGGGCGCCTCTGGATCAGGCGCGAGGCTGGTCGGACCAAGCTCGAGCTGGACGAGACGGCCGAGCATCTGACCAGCCGCATCCCAGGCTTCGCCGATCACGCAGCCCGCGCCGATAGCGCCAGGCCCGAGAGCATCAGTTACCTGAAGCGCCACGGCCTCCCCAGGGTCGAGGGTGTCGAGAAGTGGAGGGGCAGCGTCGAGGACGGCGTCGAGTTCATCAAGTCGTTCGATGGCGTTGTAATACATCCCGACTGCCCCCAGACGGCCCGCGAGTTCCGCCTCTACAGCTACAAGGTGGACCGGCTCACCGACGAGATCAGGCCGGTCATCGTCGACGCCAACAACCACTTCATCGACGCGCTGCGATATGCGCTTGGACCGATGATCAAGGCGCCTGGCAACGTCGCCATGTTCCTCAGGAGGCGCTAGGCATGAAACCCACCCTCCGCCTCGTCGCGAACGCCGCGGTTCGCCGGCTGGACCAGATGTTCCCGGGCTACTTCCTGGGATCGACCAAGCACAACCACTATGCGGACTTCGGCTTTCCCGAGACCGTCCACTTCGCGAACTGCTTTCACGCCTACACCCGCAGCGGCATCGCCCGGGCCGGGGTGGAGAAGACCGTCGGCAAGACCTGGGAAGACACGCCCTGGCTGCTCGAGAAGGAGCGGGACGGGAGCCAGGGGGCCAAGACCAAGGAAACGGCCCTGGAGCGCGAGATCCGCACGCGCTTCGAAGACCTGCGCATCTGGCAGCACATGGCCGAGGTGGACCGGCGCGGCCTGGTCGGCGCCTATGGCGGCCTGATCCTGCGTTTCGCCGATAACAAGCCGTTCGAAGCGCCCGTTGACCGGGTTCCGGGGGGGCTCGATGGGCTGGTCGAGGTCATCCCCGCCTGGGAAGGCCAACTCACGGTCAGTAGCTGGCAAGACGACCAGACCGCGGAGGACTACGGACGGCCGAAGCTCTTCCAATTCAACGAGGCCAGCGTCGGCGATACCAAGGGCCAGGCCCGGTCGTTCAACATCCATCCCGACCGGGTCATCGTCTGGTCCCGCGACGGCACGGTGCATGGCCGGTCCTTCCTGGAGCCCGGCTACAACGACCTCCTGACCATCGAGAAGATCATCGGCGCCGGCGGCGAAGGCTTCTGGAAGAACGCCAAGTCGGCCCCGGTCCTGGAGGTGGACAAGGAGGCCAGCCTTCAGGCTATGGCCAAGGCCATGGGCGTCGCTGAGGCTGAGGTCCGCGAGGCCATGGAGGACCAGGTCGCCCAATGGCAGGCCGGGTTCGATCAACTCCTGATGATCCAGGGCATGCAGGCCAAGACCCTCGGCATCGTCCTGCCGTCGCCCGAGCACTTCTTCAACATCGCCCTTCAGAGCTTCGCCGCCTCGATCCTGTGCCCCCTGAAAATCCTGGTCGGGTCACAGACTGGCGAGCGCGCCTCAACCGAGGACGCCGACGAATGGGCCAAGGTCATCATGAGCCGCCGCCATGGCGAGGTGATCCCCAACATCCGAATGTTCGTCCAGCGCCTGGAGCGCGTCGGCATCCTGCCAGAGCGCGACTACTTCGTAGACTGGGCGAGCCTGCTTGATCCAAGCCCGAACGAGAAGCTCGAGCGGATCGAGCGAATGGCCGATGTGAACGTCAAAATGAAGGATGCCGGCGAGCTGATCTTCACGCCCGAAGAGTTGCGCGCCGAGTCGGGACGGGAGCCGCTGTCCGAAGCGGAGAAGTATCGGGAAGACCCCGGCAAGGAAGACGAAGAAGCGGCTCTCGGGGCGCCAAACGATAGTGTAGAATAAGCGAGGCCGCCGGGTGCGCTAACACCACGACGGCCTCTGACCAAAGCGAACGGCGAGGTTCGAAATGGCTACCAGTGCGGTATGCAAAATTGACGGCTGCGGCAAGCCCCGCCTAGCGCGCGGGTGGTGCGATATGCACTACCGGAGATACCGAAGGCGCGGACACCCTGAGGTGCGAGCGCGCTGCGCCAACGGAGAGGTCGCCGCATTCGTCCACGACGTGGTTCTGCGGTTCGAGGGCGATGAATGTCTTGAGTGGCCGTTCGCCACGCTGGAAGACGGCTATGGCGTGTGGGGGCTCGATGGGCGCATGTCGCGTGCTCACCGCCACATCTGCGCGCTCGCTCATGGCGCCCCGCCATCGGACCGCCACCAGGCCGCCCATTCGTGCGGCAAGGGCCATTTGGGGTGTGTGAACCCCAGGCATCTGCGATGGGCGACGCCGGCCGAGAACCAACATGACCGCTTGGCGCACGGCACAGCTGGCCGCGGGTCAAGGTGCGGCACCTCCAAGCTTTCCGAGGCCGACGTTCGATCAATCCGCCAGATGGCGGGAAAGGTCAGCCAAACGGAAATCGCGGTACAGTTCGGCGTAAAGCAATCGACAGTCTCCGGCATCGTGCGGAGGCGATCGTGGGGCTGGCTGTCTGATTAGGGTGCGCTGCGGCGGTGCGGAAACTCGTTGCCTGGACCTGCCAGCTTTCCGTATCGCGCCTGACCCCCGGGGAGCGACCCCGAACGTTCGGCCTGATCAAGGCCTACCGCCGCAGCGACCATCAGTTTAGCGCGCCCACTCGCTGAGACGCAATGAGCGCGCCGCCCTGGGCGAGCCGCCCATCAAGCCCGACCCCACGACCGAGCCTTAAGGAGGCCTCGCATGGCTGAACTACCCACCGCGACCGGCGCCGGCGGCATCGGCATTCAGGCCACGCCGGTCCTCTCGCTCGGCGAGTCCTACGCCGAAAGCGGCGTCGCTACCGTCACAGACACCCTGTCGTCTGTTGCGGCGGGCGCCGAGACCTTCCCGCCCATCGCCGGCCGCTGGTTCAACCTCACCCTGCGCGGGACGTTCGCCGCCACAGCGGTCGTGAAGCGCCAGTTTCCCGGCAGCGAGGACTGGGACGTGGTCTCGCGAGACAGCGCCGGCACTCAGGCCACCTACACCGCCCCGATCAGCCTGTCCCTTTTCGAGCCCAAGGCCGGCACGATCTACCGCGTCGACTGCACCGCCCGCACCTCTGGCTCCATCGAAGTCGAATGGAACCAATAGATGCTCATCCGTGGCGTTGTATCTAGCCCGGTTAGGGGGGTTGTGGGG
>Ga0207884_1001200_pt1 | contig 10643 bp, 9 predicted proteins | sample MalvirmetaMSP144_FD_184236 | JGI IMG/M metagenome (GOLD analysis project Ga0207884, IMG submission 184236) | Marine viral communities from the Deep Pacific Ocean - MSP-144 (SPAdes) | ecosystem: Environmental > Aquatic > Marine > Oceanic | place: Pacific Ocean | collected 2011-07-08 | reverse complement strand
ATCCCGTCGGTTTCGGCCACGTGGATGAAGAGGTTGCCCATCCCTCCGCGGCTGTCGACGCTCTGCGCATAGACGGTCAGGCCCGGCGCCGGCTCGGTGAATTCGCCCTCGCGCACCAGGGTGGCGGCCAGGTCCGTGCGCACGTCGAACAGCGTCTCTCGCAGTTCGCGGAACGCGGCCGGCTGGACAAAGAGATTCAGCATCAGGGCGCCCAGGGCGATCACCGCAGCCAGCCGCATGGGCGGGGCGATCACCCGCCAGCGGCTCATGCCGCCTGCATAACAGACGACCAGTTCCTGCTCGCTCTGCAGCCTGTTGAGCGCCACCAGGGCGGCCACGAACAGGGCGATGGGCATGACCATGTTGATCAGTTGCGGCATGGCCAGCAGCGTGATCTTCAGGAAGACGCCTGCGCTCTGGCGCTGGTTGATGATCACATCAAGCGCCGACAGGCTCTGGCTGAGCAGGGCCACAGAGCTCAAGGCAAGCGCCGCCAGCAGGGTGGGACCCAGCAGTTGGCGCAGCAGATATCGATCGATCAGGCGCATGAAAAAAAGGCGTCGCCGGCGTGATTTGGCGCGCCCTTGGCGCGAAGCTGTTCTAAACCATGCGTTGCTGCGCCACACAACCGCCGCAGGAGACGCCAGTCTGGGCGCCCTGGCGGCGGAGCGCCTTCAGCTTTGCTTTTGTAGAGAATTCGCATGGACATCCAATTCGTCACGCCCGGTTCCGAGATCGCCGAAAAGACGGCGCTCGCCCTCATCGTCTTTGAAGGTTCTGTCCTTTCCGGGGCGGTCGGCGAGGCTGACCAGCAGGCCGGAGGTGTGGTGGGCCGCGCCCTGGCGCAAGGGCGCTTCACCGGCGCCAAGGGGCAGGTTCTGGATTTGACGGCCCCGGCCGGCCACGCGGCGGCGCGGATCGTGCTGGTGGGCGCCGGCAAGCGCGAGGCCTTCGACGAGGTTGGCGCCGAGCATGCGGCCGCCAACGCCTACCACGCGGTCAAGCTCTCGGGACTCACCGTCCTGCGCGTCGCCTTCGCCGATCCGACCGCCGGCAAGCCGGAGCGGGCCGCGCTCGGCCTGCGCCTGGCCGCCTACCGCTTCGACCGCTATCGCACCAAGGAGCCGGCCGAGAAGAAGCCCTCGATCGTCAAGGCCGAGATCATCAGCGCCGACGCCTCGGCCGCCCAGGGCGCCTATGTCGAGCAGGCGGCCCTGGCCGACGCCATTTCCTTCGCCCGCGACCTGGTGTCCGAACCGCCGAACGTCCTCTATCCGGCCGAATTCGCCCGCCGGGTGAAGGGGCTCGAGAGCCTGGGTCTTGAGGTGGAGATCCTCGGCGAGGCCGAGATGGAAAAGCTCGGCATGGGCTCGCTGCTCGGCGTCGGCCGCGGCAGCCGCAAGGACAGCCAGCTGGCCATCATGCGCTGGAACGGCGGGGCCGATCCTGCGGCCCAGCCCATCGCCTTCGTCGGCAAGGGCGTCTGTTTCGACACCGGCGGCATCTCGCTGAAGCCGGCCGACGGCATGGAAGACATGAAGTGGGACATGGGCGGCGCCGCCGCGGTGGCCGGCCTCATGCACGTGCTGGCCGGCCGCAAGGCCAAGGTCAACGCCGTGGGCGTTCTCGGCCTGGTGGAGAACATGCCGGACGGCGACGCCCAGCGCCCCGGCGACGTGGTCACCAGCATGTCTGGCCAGACCATCGAGATCATCAACACCGACGCCGAGGGCCGCCTCGTGCTCGCCGACGCCCTCTGGTACTGCCAGGACCGCTTCAAGCCGAAGTTCATGGTCGACCTGGCCACCCTGACCGGGGCGATCATCATCAGCCTGGGCAACGACTATGCCGGCGTCTTCTCCAACAATGACGAGCTGGCCGACAACCTCGTGGCCGCCTCCAAGACCGAGGCCGAGCCCCTGTGGCGGATGCCGCTGCCGGCGGCCTACGACAAGCAGATCGACAGCATGATCGCCGATGTGAAGAACACCGGCGGCCGTCCCGGCGGCTCGATCACCGCGGCGCTCTTCCTGCAGCGGTTCGTCAATGGCCTGCCCTGGGCGCACATGGACATCGCCTCCACCGCCTGGAAAAAGCCCTCCAGCATCCCGACCAGCCCCGAAGGCGCCACCGGCTATGGCGTTCGCCTGCTCAACCGCATGGTCGCCGACAAGTACGAGGGCTGACCGGATCGCGCGGCGCGATTTGAGGAGACCGCGGTGAGGCTCGTCCTGCTCCATAGCCCCCTGCTGGGTCCTTTGACCTGGCAGGGCGTGGCGGCGGCGCTGGCCGACCGAGGCCTGGCCGCCGAGGCGCCTGCCTGGACGCCTCTGGCCGAGGTGGACGGCGATTTCTACGCGAGCCTGGCCAAGGCCATGGCCCGGACCATTGAGGGGCGCGGCGACGATCCGGTGATCCTCGTGGCCCACAGCGGCGCCGGGGCGCTCGTGCCGGCGACGGCCCAGGCGCTGAGCATTCCAGTCGTCGGGACCATTCTTGTGGACGCCATCCTGCCGCATCCCGGCCTCAGCTGGCTGGACACCGCGCCGCCGGCGCTTCGGCAGGATCTGACCCTGGGTTCGCAGGGCGGGGAGCTTCCGTCCTGGGACGCCTGGTGGCCCCCCGGGGCGCTGGAGCGGCTCGTTCCGGAGCCTGCCCTGCGGGCCGCGCTGCTGGCTGAGCTCGGGCCCCTGCCGCTGGCCTATTTCGAAGAGCGTGCGCCGCCAGGGGGGTTGGCGGGGCCCGGCGGATATCTGCAGCTCAGCGGCGCCTATGAGGATCAGGCCGAAGCGGCGCGACGCATGGGCTGGCGGGCCCGGCGGCTACAGCTCAATCATCTCTCGCCGCTCACGGCGCCGCTGGAGGTGGCGGGCATGGTCCAGGCCCTGGGGCGCGAGATCCCGCAGGACGCCCATGGCTGAGGCCCCCTGCGAGGTCTGGTTCTATCATCTGGAGCGTTCGGGCCTCGATCAGGTGCTGCCCGATCTCCTGGAGAAAACCCTGGCCCGCAACTGGAAGGCCCTGGTCCGCTCGCGTCTGGCTGAACGCCTGGAGCATCTGGACGGCTGGCTCTGGGCCTATCGGGACGACAGCTTCCTGCCGCATGGGGGGGCCGATGAGCCACACGCCGCCGCCCAGCCGGTGCTGTTGACTACAGGAATGGACAACCTCAACAGCGCCGATGTGGTTTTCCTGCTCGACGGCGCCGATGCGGGCGTGCTTGACGGGTTTGTCCGGTGCATCGTGTTGTTCGATGGTCGTGATGAGGCCGCCCTCGCCACAGCACGGGCGCAATGGGGCGCTATCAAGAAGCAGGGGCTGCCGGTGAGCTACTGGCGGCAGTTGGCCCGAGGTTGGGAGAAACAGGCATGACACGTAATCTCATCCTGGCGATGGCCGCGGGGCTCCTCCTGGCCTCCTGCGCCAGCGAGCCCGCGCCCGCGCCGCCGCCGGAGCAGCCCGCCACTCCACGCCCGGCCCCGCCGAGCGAACCTGCCGACCAATGTGGCGCGGCGCAGGCCCAGCGCCTGGTCGGCCGCCATCGCAGCGAAATTCCGGTGCCGGTGAATCCTGGACTGCAGCGTGTGGCCTGCACGACCTGCCCGGTGACCATGGACTTCCATCCGCGGCGCCTGAACTTCTTCTATGACGCCGAGACCGGGCTGATCAAAGAAGTGCGCTGCGGCTAGAGCCTGATGCGATCAGACGGAATCGTCCGATCGTTGAATCAGGCTCTAAACTCCAAGTCTTGAGCGCGTTTCATCCGATAGCCGGTCCCACTTATCGAAACGCGGTCTAAGGCTTATCGCCGGTTCATCCAGCGTCGGATGATCGCGATGCCTGCCGGCGCCAGCAGCACCAGGAGCAGCAGGAGATAGATCAGCCGCGCCCAGTCCGGCATGGCTAGGGCTCGCTGCTGGGGCTGAGAACCGCGTCCAGGGCGCCCAGCAGACGCTCCAGCTCGATGGGCTTGGGCGTCAAGGCGTCCATGCCGGCGTCAAGATATTCCTTTTCATGATGCGACATGGCGTTGGCCGTCAGGGCGATGATTGGCGTCCGCGCTCGCCCTTCGGCCTCTTCCCGCGCGCGGATGGCGCGGGCGGCGGTCGGCCCGTCCATCCTCGGCATCTGCACATCCATCAGAATGACGTCCCAGGCGCTGTCGGCCCAGGCTTCGACCGCCCGCTCGCCGTCGTCGACGATGTGCAGGTCGATCATCATCGGCGACAGCAGGGTCTTCAGAACCAGCTGGTTCATGGGATTGTCTTCGGCGGCCAGCACCCGGATCAGCCGGCCCTCAGGGGCCGTGAGGCCGAGCGGACCCGCCTGCGACGGGACGGGCTCTGGCGCGTCTGCGGGGGGCAGGGGGAGACGGACCGTGAAACTGGATCCCTGGTCCACCACGCTCTGGACGGTGATCGTCCCGCCCATGAGGCCACAGAGCTCCCGGCAGATCGCCAGTCCCAGGCCCGAGCCTCCGAACTTGCGGGTGGTCGAGGCGTCGGCCTGAACAAACTTGTCGAACAGGGTTTCCAGCCGGTCAGAGGCAATCCCAGGCCCGGTGTCGGTGACGTTGAGGACGAGGTGGGCGCCCTTGCGCGCGACATTGACCTGGACCGATCCCCGCGCCGTGAACTTCACGGCGTTCGAGACGACGTTATAGAGCACCTGCCGCACCCGGGTCGGGTCGCCGCGCCAATAGCCACGGGCGGATTCCTCAATCTCCAGGCAGAAATAGAGATCCTTTTCGGCCGCCAGGGTTGTGAAGGTCGCCTGTGTGCCTTCGGCGATCCGCACGATGTCCACCAGCCCGTCTTCCAGCTCTAGGCGCCCGGCCTCGATCCTCGACAGGTCCAGAAGATCGTTCAACAGCACCAGCAGCGTCTCCCCCGCCTGCCGGATCACCGCCAGGCGCTCGCGCTGCGCCTCTGGCAGTTCGTCCCGCGCCATGGCCTGGGCCATGCCCAGCACGCCGTTCAAAGGCGTGCGGATCTCGTGGCTCATGGTGGCGAGGAAGGCGCTCTTGGCCACATTGGCCGCATCGGCCTGGTCGCGGGCGCGCTTCAGATTGGCGTTCAGCGTCCGCAACCGGCGCTCGGAGCGCTTGAGGTCGGCCACCGACTGGGTGAAGAGCACCGCCCGCACCGGACCTTCGCCCCTGAACCGAGACGCGCTGAGGCGGAACCATTCGCCGCCCTTGGCTTCATAGGCCCTGATGAAGGTCTCACGCTCGCCGGCCAGCACGCCGCGCACGCCGCGCTCCAGGGCGCGCCCGTGGCCGCCGGGCAGGCCTTTGAAGATATCGAACATGCTTCGGTCCATCGGGTAGTCATCCCGGTCCCGAATGGCGGCGCCCGTCTCGCGGAATGTACGGTTGGCTTCCACCAGGTGTCCGTCGGCGTCGATGACGGCCACCATGGCGGCGATGCCGTCGATGACCCCGCGGGCGAAGCCTTCGGACGATCGCAGATCGGCCAGGGCGTTGCGGGTGGTGGTGATGTCCTGGCTGGCCCCGCGGATGGCGACGCAGACCCCGTCGACGATCTCGGCCGCCCCCATGACCCGCAACCAGATGCGGGCGCCCGCCGCCGTCATGGCCTCGGCTTCGAAGTCCATGCGCGTACCGTTCTGGGCCGTCTCGACCAGAGCGGCCAGCACAGTGTCGCGATGTTCGGGCAGATAGACATCCATGGCCGCGCGGAATGAATCGGCCTCGACGACATGCCCCATCATGGCGCGGAGCTCTTCGGTGTAGCGAATCTCGCCCCTCAGAAAATCGATCTCCCAGCCGCCCAGCCCGGCCAGGCGCGCGGCGTCGCGCAGGGCGCTGGAGGCGGCTTCTGAACGGCGCTGCTCTTCCCGACTGGCCGTGACGTCCACCAGGGTGAGCACAAAGCCCTCGGCCGAGCCATCGTCGGCCGAGACCACGCGAAGATCGGCGTCGGCCCAGAAGGTCTCGCCGGATTTCCGTCGGCCCGCCACCTCTGCACGCCGCCCCGCCTCGCCCGGCCCAAGGCCGAACCCGGCTTCGGCGCCCTGACCGTCGAACAGCAACTGCCCGACGCGCTGGCCCAGGGCGTCGGCGGCGGTGTAGCCGGTGATCTCGGTGAAGCCGTCATTGACCCAGGACACCAGGCCGTCCGGCTCGATGAGCGCCACCCCATGGGCGGCGGCGGCGAGCGCGCGCGACAGCCGGTCCGCAACGGCGGCCGCCGTGGGGGCGGGGCGGGCTGAGCTGTCTAAACTGTCCATGCGCATTGTGAGCCTGAACCTAGGCGTCGGGGAGTGAACAAAGCTGAAAAGGCCTCGGGTGAATCGCTCACCCAACAACCTGTGGTCACCCTAGTCCACGCCGGCCTTCAAGGCCTCATATGCCTCCACCGCCGCCATCCATTCGGCTTCGGCCGCCTCCAACTTGGCCTGGGCGGCGTCACGCTCCCGGCCCAGGGCCGCGGCCTTGTCCGGATTCTGAGCGAAGACGTCGGGATCGCTCAGGCGCCGGTCGATCTGAGCGACGGCCTCTGTGGCCCTCGCCAGGGCCGCCTCGGCCGCCTCGGCGCGGCGACGCGCATTGCCGGTCGGCGGCTTGCGGGCCGTCGGCGGGGGCGGAGGGGCAGGGGCGGGGGCCTCCTCCCGGACCTGGGTCGGCGCGCGGACGCGCGCCTTGGCCCGCTCGATCACATACCGGGAATAGTCTTCCAGATCGCCCTCGAAGGGGACGATCGTCCCGTCGGCGGCTAGCCAGAGACGGTCGGCGACCATCTCCATGAGGGAGCGGTCGTGGGTGATCAGGATCACGGCGCCGGCGAAGTCGTTCAGCGCCTCCAGCAGGGCCCGGCGGGAGTCGATGTCCAGGTGGTTGGTGGGCTCATCGAGGATCAGCAGGTGCGGCGCCTCGGCCGCCACCATGTTGAGCAGCAGCCGCGCCCGCTCGCCGCCGGACAGGTCGGCGACCGTGGTCTCCACCTTGTCGCGGTTGAAGCCGTACTGGGCGAGCCTTGAGCGCCGCGAGGCCTCCGAGGCCTCGGGCATGGCGCGGCGGATGATGTCCAGCGGGGTGTCCGTGGAATCCATCGCCTCGATCTGGTGCTGGTGGAACCAGCCCACCCGCATGCGACGGTCGCGGTGCAGGTGGCCGTGTTCGATGGCCAGGGCCTCGGCCACCATCTTGGCGAAGGTGGACTTGCCCGCGCCGTTGACGCCGAGCAGGCCGATGCGGTCGTCGACATCCAGCCGCAGATTGAGGTCGCGCAGGATCGGCGGCCCCCCATAACCGACGCTGGCCCCCTCCAGCCTCACGAGAGGCGGGGCCAGGGGCCGCTCGGGCGAGGGAAGGGTGAAGGGGGCGACGCTCTCGCTGTCGATGGAGTCGATCACCGGCAGCTTGGCCAGGGCCTTCAGGCGCGACTGGGCCTGGGTCGCCTTGCTGGCCTTGGCCCGGAAGCGATCGACGAAGGACTGCATGTGCGCCCGCTTGGCCTCGATCTTCGAGCGCATGGCCTCCTGCAGCCGCGCCTTTTCGGCCCGCTGGGTCTCGAAGGCGTCATAGCCGCCGGCATAGAGGGTGAGCTTGCCATCGGCGAGATGCAGGGTGTGGTCGATGGAATTGTTCAGCAGCTCGCGGTCGTGGCTGATGATCAGGGCGTTGTAGGGATAGACCTTCAGGCGCGCTTCGAGCCAGAGCGCCCCTTCCAGGTCGAGATAGTTGGTGGGCTCGTCCAGCAGCAGCATGTCGGGTTCGGAGAACAGGGCCGCGGCCAGGGCCACGCGCATTCGCCAGCCGCCGGAGAATTCGGCCATCGGCCGTTCCAGGTCCTCGGTGGAAAAGCCAAGGCCCGCGAGGATCTCGGCGGCCCGGGAGGGCGCGCGGTCGGCGTCGATCTCGATCAGGCGGGCATAGATCTCGCCCATCTGCTCCGGTTCGGCGGTCTCTAGGTCGGCCAGCAGGCCATGACGGACCTCGTCGGCGGCCAGCACGGTGTCGATCAGCGAGACCGGCGTCGCCGGATGCTCCTGGTCCACCGAGCCGAGGCGCGCGCCCTTGGGCAGGCTGATCTCGCCCGAACCCAGGACCAGTTCGCCCTTGATCAGCTTGAACAGGGTGGACTTGCCCACGCCGTTGCGGCCCACCAGGCCGACCTTGGCGTTACGCGGCAGGCTGACCGTCGCGCCGTCGAAGAAGCGGCGGCCCCAGGCGTCGAAGACGAGTTCGTGAATTTGCAGCATGGGCGTCAGGGCACAACAGTAAGAGGCAGGCAGAATTGCGCGCGGCCGCACGCACGCAGGCGGGCTGGCCGTCACAGGGGGAGGGGCCAGGAGTTACGAGATCCGCGCCGCCGCCGTCCCGACCGTGGCCGCGCTCATAGCAGACCTGACCTCGCCCGTCAGGGGGTATCGCCCCGCTGCGGCTTGGCGTGGGCGGGAGGGGAAGCTATACACGCGCGCCTCTGGGCGAAGCCCCGCCCCTAGACCCCATTCCTGAAGAAAAATCCCATGACCGAACGCACCTTCTCGATCCTTAAGCCGGACGCGACCGAGCGGAACCTGACCGGCAAGATCAATGCGGTGATCGAAGACGCCGGCCTGCGCATCGTCGCCCAGCGCCGCATCCGCATGACCGAGGCCCAGGCCAAGACCTTCTACGAAGTCCATAAGGAGCGCCCGTTCTATGGCGAGCTGGTCGGCCAGATGACCTCGGCCCCCGTGGTCGTCCAGGTTCTGGAAGGCGAAAACGCCGTGGCCAAGTATCGTGAGATCATGGGCGCGACGAACCCGGAACAGGCCGCTGAAGGCACCATCCGCAAGCTGTTCGCCAAGAATGTCGGCGAGAACTCGGTCCACGGCTCCGACAGCCAGGACAACGCCAAGCTGGAAATCGCCCAGTTCTTCACCGAAGACCAGATCGTCGGCTGATCGGCTCCACGCCGGAAAATGGAAAGGGCCGCAGCGTTGACCGCTGCGGCCCTTTTTCGTGGGCGAAGGCGAGCGGGGTTCAGGCCGCCGCCAGCTCGCCGCAGATGAAGGCGTCCTCGCCGGCGGCCAGCAGGGCTTCGAGCACGCTCGGGGCGTCCTCGGCGCCGACGATCAGCACCATGCCGACGCCGCAGTTGAAGGTGCGGCGCATCTCCGACTCGGCCACGCCGCCGACCTCCTGCAGCCAGGCGAAGACCGGCGGCAGGGTCCAGGCCTCCCAGTCGAACCGGGGGACAAGGCCCTCGGCGATGGCCCGGGGCGGGTTCTCGGTCAGGCCGCCGCCGGTGATGTGGGCCAGGCCCTTGATCTGGCCGGCCTTGATCAGCGGCGTCAGGCTGCGGGCATAAATGCGCGTCGGGATCATCAGCGCGTGGGCCAGGGTCTGGCCCTCGGCGAACGGCGCGGCCGCGTCCCAGGCCAGGCCCGAGCGCTCGACGATCTTGCGGATCAGCGAATAGCCGTTGGAGTGCGGACCTGACGAGGCCAGACCGATCAGCAGGTCGCCGGGCGCCTGGTCATCCATGCGCGGCAGCACGCGGTTGCGATCCACCGCGCCGACCGAGAAGCCCGCCAGGTCATAGTCGGCGCCGGCATACATGCCCGGCATCTCGGCGGTCTCACCGCCCACCAGCGCCGCGCCGGCCAGCTTGCAGCCCTCGGCGATGCCGGCCACCACTTGGGTGGCGACGGCCACGTCCAGCTTGCTGGTGGCCAGATAGTCCAGGAACATCAAGGGCTCGGCGCCCTGGGCCAGCAGGTCGTTGACACACATGGCCACGAGGTCGATCCCGACCGTGTCGTGCAGCCCCGTCTCGATGGCGATCTTCAGCTTAGTGCCGACGCCGTCCGTGGTGGTGACCAGCAGAGGATCGTCATATCCGGCCGCCTTGAGGTCGAACAGGGCGCCAAATCCCCCTAGGGAAGCCTCGGCGCCGGGGCGGCGCGTGGCCCTGGCCAGGGGCTTGATGGCGTCCACAAGGGCGGCGCCGGCGTCGATGTCGACACCCGCCTGGGCGTAGGTCAGGCCGTTTGGCCGATCGGTCATTTCGTATGCCCTGGCCCCTTCGGGGGCGGAAAGAAATTGATGCGCCCATGCATCGGGCGCTTGCAGACTCGGTCGCGCGCGAGGCTATAGCTACCGGATGACGCCGATTACAACCACCGCCGAACTCGCGGCGTTCTGCGACAGACTGAAGGGCCAGCCCTTCGTCGCCGTGGACACCGAGTTCATGCGCGAGACCACCTACTGGCCCAAGCTCTGCCTGATCCAGGCCGCGACCCCCACGGACGAGGCGGTCATCGACCCCATGGCCGAGGGCATGGACCTGGAGCCGTTCCTGGAGATCATGCGTGACGAGACCATCCTCAAGGTCTTCCACGCCGCCCGCCAGGACGTAGAGATCTTCAACAACCTGAAGGCCATGCCCCGGCCTCTGTTCGACACCCAGGTAGCCGGCATGGCCGCCGGGTTCGGCGAGCAGATCGCCTATGACGCCCTGGTCCGCCAGATGCTGAAGATCGAGCTCGACAAGTCGAGCCGCTTCACCGACTGGGCCAGGCGTCCGCTGGCGGACTCGCAGCTGACCTATGCCCTGGCCGACGTGACCCACCTGGCGAAGCTCTATCCCATGCTGCGCGCGCGGCTGGAGAAGGAGGGCCGCCTCGTCTGG
>Ga0207884_1001198_pt1 | contig 10649 bp, 8 predicted proteins | sample MalvirmetaMSP144_FD_184236 | JGI IMG/M metagenome (GOLD analysis project Ga0207884, IMG submission 184236) | Marine viral communities from the Deep Pacific Ocean - MSP-144 (SPAdes) | ecosystem: Environmental > Aquatic > Marine > Oceanic | place: Pacific Ocean | collected 2011-07-08 | reverse complement strand
CAGGCGATCCCCGAGCACGGCCTGGGCCGCGATCTCGCCCGCCCGCTTGCTGGCGGCGTAGTCCGAAAGTCCGGGTTCGCGCGCCGCCAGGCTGGAGATCAGCAGCACCGCGCCCTCGGCGCGCTCGGCCACCCGGCGGGCGCCCTGCTCATTGATGGCGAAGAACGCCGCCCGGCTGCGCGCCTTGATCAGGCCCGCCGCATGAATGACGACGTCGGCGCCCGCGCAGGCCCGGTCGAGCGCGCGATCATCCGCAAGATCGCCGGGCGCGACGTCGACCTCCAGCTCGCGCCACAGGGGGTGGACCACATCTCGGCGGCCCAGCACCCGTATGCGCCAGCCGTCCGCCGCGAGCGCGCGCACGAGGTGTCGGCCGAGGAACCCCGTCGCGCCGGTGACCGTGACGAGACCCCGTGCCACCCTAGGCGGGCTCGGCTTCGGCAAGGCTGGCGAGATAGTCAGCCTTGGCCCGCGAGCGGCTGAGCTTGCCCGACGAGGTCTGCGGCAGGGCGTGGCCGCCCACGAGGTTCACCTGGGCCTCGACGCCGTGGCGCTGGCGGAGCAGGTCGGTGACCTCCACGGTCAGCTTCTGGCGTATCTCGGTATCGCTGCTGCGGGCCTGGACCAGGACGATCACCGCCTCTTCGCCGTCGGCGGGGACGGAGAAGGCGGCGACATCGCCGCTGCGCAGGCCGGCGATCTCCGCCTCGGCGGTCCATTCCAGGTCCTGCGGCCAGATATTGCGGCCATTGAGGATGATCAGGTCCTTGTTGCGGCCGGTCAGGACGATCTCGCCCTCGGACAGATAGCCGATGTCGCCGGTGTCGAGCCAACCGTCGGCCCCCAGGGCGCGGGCCGTGGCGTCAGGGTCCTGGAAATAGCCGCTCATCAGGCTGGGACCGCGAGCGAAGACCCGCCCGGCGCGACGCTCCGGCAGGATCTCGCCCCGCTCGCCGCGGACCTGAAGCTCGTGACCCGGCAGGGGCGGCCCGCAGCGGGCGAACTCCCGGGCGCGGGAGGAGGGCGCGTCCGAGACGGCCATGCCGTCCCGTTCCAGGCGGTCCACATCCAGGCGCTCGGTCGCCAGCCCTTCGCCTAGAGGCGCCATCGTCAGCGCCAGCGTCGCCTCCGCCATGCCGTAGCTGGCCACATAGGCCCGGGGGTCGAAGCCCGCCGCGGCGAAGCGCGCGGCGAAGTCCCGCAGGGGTTTGGTGCGGATCATGTCGCCGCCGAGGCCGGCGATCCGCCAGCGCGACAGGTCATAGGCTTCGAGGCTGGCGGTCTCGGCCCGCCGCGCGCAGAGCTCGTAGCCGAAGGTGGGGCTGTAGGAGATGGTCGAGCCGTTCCTGCCCATCAGGTCGAGCCAGAGCAGGGGGCGGCGGACAAAGGCGCCGGTGGGCATCAGGTCCGCCGACATCTGGGCGGTCAGGGGGCTCAGCAGGAAGCCGACCAGCCCCATGTCGTGATAGAGCGGCAGCCAGGAAAACGCCCGGTCCTCCGGTCGCACCTGAAGCCCGTCGCGGGTGATCGCCAGGGCGTTGGCCATCAGCGCCCGGTGGGTGACCAGCACGCCGGTGGGGAAGCGCGTGCTGCCGGACGAGAACTGAAGATAGCAGGGGCTATCAGGCCCAACCTCGGGCAGGGCTTGACCTGCAGGCGCCGGCAGATCGGCGAGGCCGCCGGCGAACCTCAACGGCCGAACAGCGGCGATGTCGCTCACCCAGGCGGCCATGGCCTGCGGTCCGAGCAGCGCGTCCGCCGCCGCGGCGTCCAGCATCCGGGCCATCTGTTCGATATAGTTGGCCCGGCCGCCGAGCGGCGCGGGCAGGGGCAAGGGCGCCGGGATCAGGCCGGCATACTGGCAGGCGAAAAAGGCGCGGGCGAAGTCGCCGTCGGTCTCGGCGATCAAGCCAATCCGGTCGCCTGGGGCCAGGCCCGTGGCCAGAAGCCGACCCGCCAGGTCCCGGGCCGCGGCGCGAAGATCGGCATAGGAGAGGGCTTCGGCCAACTCGCCGCGCAGGCCGTGAAAGTTCAGCCCCGTCTCGCCCTGGGCGGCGTAGTCCAAGGCCTCGATCAGGGTGGGAAAATCGGCGCGGCGAAGGGCGCGGCCAGGCGCGGTCGGGGTGATCATCACCCTGGCTTTCGCCCGGTTCCCGCAGGCCGGCAAGACATTCTTATGGAATTTTTATGTCTGCCCCGTGACTGCCCGTGATCTGCCGCAGGCGCACCAACATGCCTGCGGCCATGGCCAGGGTTGCGCCGACCAGCGCCGCGCCAGCGCCGGGCAGACCATAGGTTCCGATCGCCACGGGCAGGACGGCCAGAAAGGCCACGGCTGCGGTCAGGCGCACCCACACCACCACGCCGGGCCGGCCCAGGGACACCAGCATCGGTTCCAGCGGCAGGGCCCAGACCCCGATCACGGCGGCGGCCAGTTGCCAGATCATGGTCGACTGGGCCGCGGCGAAGTCGGCGCCCAGCACCAGGGCCAGCAGGGCTTCCCCGGCGAAGACGGCGACGAGCAGCAGCAGGGTCGCCGCGGCGCCCCCGACCAATCCGACCCGAAGGGCCAATCGCCCCATGGCGCCGGCGCGCCCCGAGGCGTGCAGCTTGGCGAGTTCCGGATAGAGGGCCGGGATCAGCAGGCGGGCGGGCTTGGCCAGGGCGTCGGCGATCTGCCGGGCCACGCGCCAAAGGCCGGCGTCGGCGGCGCCGGCCATCGCCCCGACGGCCAGGGTGGCCACATGGGTGAAGGCCACGTCCACGCTGCTGGAGGCGTTGGTCGCCCAGGCGAATCGCCAGGCCTTGGGCAGGCCGGCGGTGAGGGGACCTGTCCAGGCAAAGCCGGTCCAGAGGCCGCGGCGGCGCATCTCAAGGGCGGCCGCCCCCGCCACATAGGCGAAGGCCGCCAGGGAGCCGAGCGCCCAGACCGCCAGGAAGAAGACCAGCGGCGCTTCGATCATCATACCCACGGCGCCGCCGACGAGGCGCACGGCCGAGCTGATGGCGCCTTGCGCCGCGAGCAGGGCGAAACGATCGAACAGCCGAAGCAGCCCCACCTGGGCGGTGGGCGCCAGGACGGCCACGCTGAGCGCGTACACCGCCGCCTCGCCTCGGGCGGCGTCCGGTAGACCGAGGCTTGGGCCGGCCAGCCAGGCGCCCGCCGCGCCGACGCAGACCCCGAAGGCGACGCTGATCAGGTCGAGGGCGAGCCCGAACCGCACCACCTGCTGGAAGTCCGCGCGCCGGCCCTCGGCCAGAGGCGCAGCGCCGAAGTGCAGGATGGTCTGCCAGGCCTGGAACTTGGCCACGTCGCTGACGAACTGGGCGAAGGTGTTGATCAGCACCAGCACGCCGAAGGCGCCAATCCCCAGGGACCGGGCCGCCAGGGCCATATAGCCGAGGCTGAGCACCGCATTCACCGCCCGGCCGCCCAGCAGCACCCCGGTGTTGGCGAGCACCCGGCGCAGGACGCCGTCCCGGGGCGGCTCGGCGCTCATCGGGCCGCGAGCCCGGGAGTCAGCAGTCGGGCGATCGCCTCGGCGGCCCGCTCGGACGAGGGGCGGGGCTGGATGTCGAAGCTGGCGGCGAAGCCCGCCTGCTGGACCGCCTGATAGGCGCCGTGGCTTTCGAATGCGGCCGCAACCTGGTCGATCAGGCCTTCGGGGCTGTCGAGGACCGGGCCGTAGGTCCAGTGCAGATAGCTTTCGTCGCCCCGCCAATCGACGCCGTGGGCGTTCAGGAACACCGCTGGCCGGGGCTGGCGCAGGAACTCGTAGATCTGGCTGGAGACGTCGCCCAGATAGAGGTCGGCGCAGCGGGTATAGGTCATGTCGATGGCCGCCGGGCCGCCCAGATCGATGTGGATGCGCGGGTGATCGGCAAAGGCGGCGACCGCCTCGCGGGTGGCCGCCGGAGCCTCGTCGAGCAGGCGGATGTGAGGGGCGAAGATCAGGTTGTAGCGCTCATTCGCCGCGAACTGCTCCAGCACCCGGCGGCCGAAGCGCGGCCAGGAGCTGAGGCGCGGGTCGAAGTGGGGATTATAGAGCACCACCGGCCGCTCGTCAGCGAAGGGCTTGATCGGCTGCGGGGCCAGGGCCTCGACCATGTCGAACTTGGGATAGCCGACCATGGCGCAGGCCTCGGGCCGCACCAGGCCGCTTTCCACCATCCGGTCGCGCTGCTTGGGCCCTGCCGCCATGACCAGGTCGAACAGGCGAAGGCGCGGCTCGAACGGTCCCCCGCGGTCGCCTGCCCCGTGCTGGGTGTAGACGAGCTTGGGGCCGGTCACGCCGAGAAGGCGGATCAGGGCGGTGGTCCGCTCCGGCGTCACCACCGCCCCATAGCCGGCGAGGCGGCCGAGATTGGCGAGCAGCATGGCGGCCTTGGGCGGGGCCGAGGGGCCGTTCAGCCGGACGGCGCGCAGCCAGGCTGGGCCGAGGAGCACGGTCTTGACCGGCGCGCCGCCAAGCCGGACCAGGGCGTCCTCGATATAGTCGAGCTGCGCCTGGGAGGTGGCCGCCAGATGCACCTCGAACTGCGGCCAGCCCCGGGCCAGGGCCAAGGCGATGGGCAGGCTGTGCAGGATCTGGTGGATCTGCGCGATATAGAGGAAGCAGACCTTGGTGGGCGGTTCGCGGTAGGCCATCGCCTAGGCCAGTGGCCGAGTCCGGCCAGCGTGGCAATGGCGCGCCCTCACCGCGGCGCCTCCAGCCGCCCGCGGACCCCGCCCTTGAGGATGATGCGGTCGCCGTCCTCATCGGTGGTGAAGGAGTCCGCCTGGACCTGGCGCGCGCCGGCCTGGACCGTCAGGCCCTTCTGGCCGCTGATGGCGCCGGTGCGGGTGTCGACCACCGCTTCGCGGGCCGACAGCCGAGCCTGAGCCCCGGTGTCGATCTTCACCTCGCCGACCAGGCGCAGGGTGTGGGCCGCCTCGTCATAGACCCCGGTCAGCGCGGTCATCCGCTGGGTGCGCTCGCCGTCCTGCAGGGTGAGGACCGGCGCGGCGATATCGATCTGGTTCGGATCAGCCTCGCTGCGCACCCCGCTCTCGCCGGTGATGGCGAAGCGGCGGCCGTCCGGCGCGCGGCCGGAAAACCGCGGGCTCAGCATCTTGGCCGCGTCAGCCTGGGCGGCATCGGGCGCGGCGCCGGAAAACCCACTGACCACCACCTGCAGCAGGCAGATCGCCAGCAGCGCGACGGCCGCGATGGGCAGGGCGCGGCGCAGGCGTCGGACCTGCACCAGGCGGTGGGCCCGGCGGTCTGCGGGGGTCATCAGGTTTGCGGCGCCCATCGCCATGGCCGTGTTCGCTCCTTGCCCGCCATTGCGGGCTCGCCCGGACCTAACATGACTGAGGCGGTTTGACTTCCGGCCAGTGGGGGTTTTGCCTCTTGCCCATGACTCAGTCCCTGCCGATCAAGCTTCGCACCAATGTCCGCCTGCTGGGCCGCGTCCTCGGCGACGCCATCCGCACCCAGGACGGGGAGGCGGTGTTCCGGCAGATCGAGGACATCCGCCAGGCCTCCGTCGCCTTCCACCGGGAAGGGACGGCCGAGGCCGGCCGGCTGATGGACGAGCGGCTGGCCAGGCTCAGCCCGGCCGAGACGGTGCGCTTCGCCCATTCCTTCGCCTGCTTCCTGCTGATCACCAATATCGCCGAGGACCAGATCCAGCGCCGAAAGGGCCGGGCCGGGGACGCGCGCCCCGACACCCTGGCCGGCGCCCTGCGCACCCTGCAGGACGACGGCGTTGGCGTGGACGAGGTGATGGACCTGCTGGCCGGCGCCCTGGTGGCCCCGGTGATCACCGCCCATCCCAGCGAGGTGCGCCGCAAGAGCGTGCTCGACCGCCAGGCGGCCATCGCCAACATCCTCGACGCCATGGACGATGCGGAGGACGAGACCGGCGACGCCGCCGCCACCCGCCCGATTCTCGACCGCGACCTGCTGCGGCAGGTGTCGATCCTCTGGCGCACCCGCCTGCTGCGGCGCGTCAAGCTGGGGGTCGAGGACGAGATCGAGACCTCGGTCTCCTATTTCGAGCGCAGCTTCCTCACCGAACTGCCGAGGCTCTACGAACACTGGCTCGACGTCCTGGGTCATCCGGAGCGGCTGCCCTCCTTCCTGCGGGTCGGCTCCTGGGTCGGCGGCGACCGGGACGGCAATCCCAATGTCACCCAGGCGGTGATGCGCCGGGCCATGGCGCGGCAGTCGCGCGCAGCCCTGCGGCTCTATCTCGACCAGATCCATGCGCTCGGCGCCGAGCTGTCGATCAGCGGCGAGCCCGAGGCGATCCCGCCGGCCCTGCTGGCCCTGGCCGAGGCCTCGCCGGACGGCTCGCCCCAGCGGGCCGACGAGCCCTATCGCCGGGCGCTGACCGGCATCTATGCCAGGTTGGCGGCCACCTATCCGCTCCTGACCGGCGAAGCGCCGCCCAGGCCCGCCGCCGGTCAGGCCGCCCCCTATGACGGCCCCGACGCCCTGAAGGCCGACCTCCAGGCGGTGCAGGACGCCCTGATCGCCAGCTATGGGGAGGCCTTTGCGCAAGGCGGTCTGCCGGACCTGATCCGCGGGGTGGAGATCTTCGGCTTCCACCTGGCCCGCCTCGACCTGCGCCAGAACTCCGCGGTGCATGCCCGCGTCGTCGCCGAGCTGCTGAAGGGGGCCGGGGTGTGCCCCGACTATGAGGCGCTGGAAGAAGACGCCCGCTGCGACCTGCTGCTGGCCGAGCTCGCCCACGGCCGGCTGCTGCACACGCCCTTCGCCGACTACAGCGAGGAGGCGAGGCGCGAGTACGACATCCTGACCGCGGCCGCCGACCTGAAGCGCCGCTATGGCCGCGACGCCATCCGCGCCCATATCGTCTCCAACACCCAGTCGGTCTCCGACCTGCTGGAGGTCTATGTGCTGCTCAAGGAGGTGGGGCTCTATACGCCGGCCGCAGCGGGCGAGGGTCCGGCCCACACCCAGGTCTTCGCCGAGCCCCTGTTCGAGACCATCGCCGACCTGCGCGCGGCGCCCGACATTATGCGCCGCTATCTGGGCCTGCCCCTGATCGCCCAGCTGGTGGCGCCCGTCGGCGTGCAGGAGGTGATGATCGGCTATTCGGACTCCAACAAGGACGGCAGCTATCTCACCTCCACCTGGGAGCTGAACCAGGCCTCCATCGCGCTCGCCGAGGTCTCCCGCGCGGCCGGCGTGCGGCTGCAGCTGTTCCACGGCCGCGGCGGGGCGGTGGGCCGGGGCGGGGGCTCCAGCTTCGAGGCCCTGCTGGCCCAGCCGCCGGGCACCATCGGCGGCCGCATCCGGGTGACCGAGCAGGGCGAGGTGGTGGCCAACAAGTACGCCGACCCCGAGATCGCCCGCCAGAGCCTGGAGACCCTGGCCGCCGGCACCATCCTGGCCTCCCTGCGCAAGCCCGCGCCTTCCGAACAGGCCGCCCCCCACGGCCAGGCCATGGACGCCATGGCTAGGCAGGCCATGGCCGCCTATCGCGCCCTGGTTTACGAGCGGCCGGGCTTCGTCGACTACTTCTTCGCCGCCACCCCGATCAGCGAGATCGCCGACCTGAACATCGGCAGCCGCCCAACCTCCCGCCAGGCCAAGCGCACCATCGAGGGCCTGCGGGCCATTCCGTGGGTCTTCTCCTGGGCCCAGTCGCGGGCCATGCTGCCCGGCTGGTACGGCTTCGGCTCGGCGGTCGCCCGGTCCGGCGTCTCCATCGCCCAGCTGCGCGAGCTGCAGGACAGCTGGCCCTTCTTCTCCTCGATGACGGCCAATATGGAGATGGTGCTGGTCAAGGGCGACATGGCCATCGCCGCCCGCTACGCCGGCCTCGTGGAGGACCGCGCCCTGGCCGACAGCGTCTTTGGCGACATCCGCGCCGAATGGGACCGCACCACCGAGGCGGTCCTGGCCATCACCGGCCAGTCGGCCCTGCTGGACCACAGCCCCGACCTCGCCGCCACCATCCGCTCACGCCTGCCCTATATCGACCCCCTGAACCACCTGCAGATCGAACTCCTCAGCCGCCTGCGCCGCGGCGAAGACACCGAAGCCGTCCACGACGGGATTCACCTGACGATCAACGGGATCGCGGCGGGGTTGCGGAATACGGGGTAGGGGTAGGGGGAGGGGGTGCGCCAGGAGCGGCCCTATGCATCAAGCCCGAAAGTGGACGTTCACACTCCTGCCGGCAATGTCGACCGACCGGTCCGCGCGGCGGACCAAGTGATCAATGCGGACTAACAGCTAATGGCTTGGTGGACCCGGCTTTTCCGCAAAGGGGGAGAACCCTCGCTTGAAGGGCAGGAATTCCAAGTGGCCTTCAGACTGTACAGCGAGGACGGCAAGCGCGAAGTCGAGGTGTGCGAGTTCCGAAATGGGAAGGCGTACCTGGTTGAGCGAGAGCTTGGCGGGAGCGGCACCTTCGTGGACCGACACGAAGGTTCTATGGTTGGGCCGTTCAAGTCCTCCAACGCAGCCGAGAAGTTCATCGTAAAGACTGCGTGGTTCGAAGGCCGCGACCGAAGATAGATGCGGAGAAGGCACTGGAGTACGCTCGGGGGGCGACGGCGCCGTGGCTCGAGTGATGCCCTAGGCTCTAAGCGGACGTCACGAAGGTCCGCTACAAGCCCTTAGCTGACAATCCGCGCCCCCAAACCCCCGCTCGCCAAACGGCCCCACCTGCGGCAGCATCGCGGCGTTGGGGGAGGGGAGCATGAGCATCGATAATCTTGCGGCTCTGGGGGTGCTCGCCGCCGGGCTGTGCCTGGCCTTCGTCAAGTTTCGGGGGCGGTCAGGGGACGAGCAGGCGTTCAGCTGCCAGTTGGGCGATGTGGTTTTGACGGGGCGCTACCGGGTGGTTGGCGACACGGTCCATGTGCGCTGCGAGCGCGGCGCGCTCAGCGGGCCTCTGGGGCGGGCGCGGCCGATCCACGTGGCCGAGCGGTTGCTGGCGCAGATCCATGGGGCGGCGGGCGGCTAGGCCCTCTGCGTCGCGCACCTTTCCCGTGAACGCCCCCTGCGGGCCCTGCGTTGAAGGGGCGCAGCCGTCAGAGGGAGCGCGAGGATGTCCGACTACAAACTCTACTACTGGCCCGCGCCGTTCCGCGGCCAGTTCGTGCGCGCCGTGCTGGCCTTCGCCGGGCAAGACTGGAGCGAGGCCGGCGCCGAGGAGATTTCCGAGCTGATGGGCCGGCCTGTGGCCGACATGCCCGTCCCCTTCATGGGGCCGCCGGTGCTGGTGGATGGGGCGGCCGGTGTGGCCATCGCCCAGATGCCGGCCATCATCCTCTATCTGGGGGAGACCCTGGACCTGCTGCCCGAGACGCCCGCGGCCCGCGCCCTGACCATGAAGGTGGTCCACGACGCCAATGATGTCATCGACGAGCTGACCCTGGATGGCGGCCGCCAGATGTGGACGAAGGACCGCTGGGCCGAGTTCGAGCCGCGCCTTCGCAAATGGATGTCGTTCTGGGAGGAGACCGGCCGCCGCCATGGCCTGACGCAGACCTCGGGCTTCCTGCTGGGCGGGGCGGCGCCGGGCGTGGCCGACGTGGTCACCGCCACCCTGTGGACCACCATGGCCGACCGCTTTCCCGCCCTCGACGACATTCTGCAAGACGCCGCCCCGATGACCGCGGCCCTGTCGCGCCGGGTGGCCGCCCTGCCGCCGCTCGCCGCCCTGGCCGCTCGGGCCAAGGCCGACTACGGCCAGACGTGGTCCGGCGGCGAGATCGAGGCCTCGCTGCGCAAGGTGCTGGGCGACTGAACCCCGGAGCGCGACCGCGCGACCGGCGAACAGGCCGCCCCCGCGGAGCCCTCGAACGAGCGTGAGACGGGCGTGAGCGAAATCGTGGCGGACGGGGTGGGATTCGAACCCACGGTGAGCTTTCACCCACGGCGGTTTTCAAGACCGCTGCCTTAAACCACTCGGCCACCCGTCCGGAGGGGCGGCCTATAGCAGGCGTTCGCGCGGGCTTCCAACGTCTGATGCGGGGCTAGATAGGGGGCGTCCGGCTTAACCTCGTCTCAAGGCGCAGCCTTCACACTCCGGTAAGCACGTTGGCCAAGGCGCCCGTGCCAAGGAGGCGAAGATGGGTCTGGTCCGGAATATGGACGCCCGCGCCGTGCGGGGCCTGGTGGCGGTCAGCCTGGGCGCGTTGGCGCTGACGGCGTGCGCGGCGCCCAAGCCGAGGCTCGCCAGCCGCTTTCCCGAGGCCGGCGCCTCGCAGGGGTCCCGCGCGCCCACCGGCGCCGGCGGGACCTACAAGGTCGGCAAGCCCTATCAGGTGGGCGGCGTCTGGTACGTGCCCCGGGAAGATCCCGGCTACAACAAGGTGGGGACGGCCTCCTGGTACGGGTCGCAGTTCCACGCCAAGGCCACGGCCAATGGCGAGACCTTCGACATGAACGCCATGACCGCGGCCCACACCACATTGCCGCTGCCGAGCCTGGTGGAGGTGACCAATCTGGAGAACGGCCGCAAGGTGGTCGTGCGGGTCAATGACCGCGGCCCCTTTGTCGGCGACCGGATCATCGACCTGTCCCGCGCCGCGGCCCGCGAGCTGGGATACGAGTCCAAGGGCCTGGCCAAGGTGCGGGTCCGCTATGTCGGCCGCGCCCCCCTGGGCGGCGGCGGCGATC
>Ga0207884_1001196_pt1 | contig 10703 bp, 12 predicted proteins | sample MalvirmetaMSP144_FD_184236 | JGI IMG/M metagenome (GOLD analysis project Ga0207884, IMG submission 184236) | Marine viral communities from the Deep Pacific Ocean - MSP-144 (SPAdes) | ecosystem: Environmental > Aquatic > Marine > Oceanic | place: Pacific Ocean | collected 2011-07-08 | reverse complement strand
ATGGGAATCACCCGGCAGCGAGGCGAATAGGACCCCGAAAGCGGGATATTTATGCTCAGAAATTACCACTTTGAGCTTTGTACGACTGAAGTCATGGGTTGTTCAGAGCATCCCTAGGTCTATCGTAGTCGGAATGGTCTGGATAGCAAAAATCAGTGCCTTTCGACTTTGGGCGGACAACTCGACCTCATCGATCATGTTAGATTGAATTCGGCGGTCAAGCCGATGGGTGGTTTTAACGTCATCAACTAGCTCCCGAGTGGATGGGGTGTCAGTACCTCCGTAAGAGGACATGCTCACAAATGCCGCGAGTAGTATACAGCTGCATTTTCCATTAAGCATGTCATCCTCCACTAGATAGTGAGTGACTCTCCCAACGTATGCCATCTTCATTTTCCGAACACTAACTCATTGCCCGGTTTTTTGACACAATGCCTCGAGCGGTGGCCCGCGTGAGCGGGTGGCGGCGCGAAGCGTCTTTGCAACCTCAACTTGTTATGGGGATCTTTGAACGTGGACATTCAATTTAACGCCTCGGTACTCGCTGAAAATGGTCTCCACCTCGCTCCCCTCCGGACACCCCACTGCCAGAACTTCCGCAGACGGGCTACTGATCCACTTGTACTCTAACTTTCCACTACAGTAACCCGCAAAAACTATCTCCCCTGGAAATAAGGTCGGAAACATAATTCCCGACTCCACTACCAAATGGTCCCCGAGGGGTGCATGCCCTGCCTTCGATTTTGACCTGTAGTACTTGGCGGTCATCGAGCCATCTGTGGAGACACGAGAGGAGACATGCTCCCAACTCATCCCTCGGTTCAAAGCCAACCCAAGCAGTAGCAGTGCCAAAAGAGCTGATGTCAGAATAAGAGAAACTAAAACTATCCGCACCATCCTCAGCTATGCCTCATAATGCTCGTAACAACCGAGCTGGGCGACATATGCACTCACAGGGCCGCGTTGCTCTTGCGCTCGTTAGTGCTACACTCTCTCAAGCTTTTCATATGGTTCCCTCGGGAGCCTGATTCGTATCGGGTCATTTACATGGGCCGTTCCACCTTTTACAACCACCGCCATTACTCCAGCTTTAAGCAGCAAATTGCCATCAGCATCGCGAGCTAGCACGGCCTGGGTCAGACCTTCTTGATAAGCATCCAATTGCGCACATGGGTTTCTTAAACCCGTGATTCTAAGAACTACTTCATCACCTAGTTCAATGTGAGTATTCTTGGGTAGAGAAAGCAGGTCAACCCCCTGCGTGAGAATGTTTTCACCAATGGTGCCCGCTTCAACTATGAATCCTTTAGCCCTTAGCTCAGAAAGAAGTTCGGCCTGCACCAAATGAACTTGCCTTAGATTTGGCTGTAATGGGTCAATTTTGACTCGCGACCGATGCTTAACCGTTGCGCCACAATGCGGATCGCCGTCAATTCCAAGTCCTTCAATGAAATCCAGCGAGCCACAGATCTGTTTAGAAAATCGATGCTCTTGATGTTTGCTAAGAGAAATGACTTTCACCGATACCTACCTGGAGTCCAATAGCGAATCATCCCGACCGGGCCGTACACCGCCATTCATCATTTTCCCAATAACCAAAATTCACCCCTCCTCTGATCGTCAAACAGCACCCCTATGCAAAATGACGGCTCAGGGTCGTAAACATCTTCGCAGGACCCTATATCAATAACCCGTCCCGATCCGATAGAGAACTTAGCCACTCACGGCCAGGAGCGGACGTTTAGTAAAGCCGTCCCTACTGGCCGAGCGGAGCGAGGGTCAGCCCCGGAGCTACGATGCCACCGTTACTTGTGAGCAATTTTGACATGCCCAGTTGCATGCCAGGATAGTTCAGTACCTGATGTGAATGCCCCGCCAATTACAAACTTGAAACCATCCCTTCGTTGCTCTATAACCCTGAACCCCTCTGGATTGTCAAAACCGCCAGTAATCTCAAGCTTAGGTGGCGAGACGAACTCAACGCCAAAGTAGACATCTTGCTCGCCAATGGAGGTTATTGCGTATTTACCTGAAATTTTCTCCTGGTCTAACTTGATTCTTTCAACCTTACCTTCTGGATAGAAAGCAACTAGCAAAGAAACAACAGTCAATAACAATCCAATGGCAGTGTATTTGCTTGGCAAGGACCATCTTTTCCATTGCTTAATACTTGGTATCAAGATCAATTTCCCCTGTAGTGCTAACGCTCTTGATCCGACACCAAACTATGTTGCATGACTTTTGCGTATTTTGCAGAAGGCATCACGACATGCTTTGGTCGCCCAGGATTGGCTTGTGGGCGAAGTTAGTAGAATCCACCTGAATCACGCTCAAGTCTGGGTGCAACATAGTTGGGGCCGGTGTAGTATGACTTACATTCGTGGCAGTTCCAGCAGTCGTTCGTGCCATCCTGCAACCGAATAAGTTTTTGTACAGAGTCGTAACACTTTTGGCAGAATGGCCCATCTATCGTCCCATCATCGTCGATCCAGTAGCTAGGCTTATTCCAAAACACTTTATTCCTTAGTTTCAGCGTCTCCTCCAAACGTGCCACTTTAGTCTTAAGTTCTAGATTCTCTTCTTGCGCGCGCAAAGCGGCCTCACGAAGTTCTAGAATCTTTTCCTGAACCTCTAGAGTTGTGCCTTTTTTGACTAGGTCCATGATTTCCGTGTGCCCAGGAATCATCTTTCTCCTCCAAATTGTTCGCGTGCTTATTCATCAACTGGCTACTTCAAATACAGTCGGCAGCTCTCCAGCCTTCGTGCGTAAGCTCGAAATACTCGCCCTTGATTCCTCTATCTACCACTAATCCTTGGTTGAGCAACTCATTTAGTGCGGCTTCCCACTCGGTGAACTCTCTGCGACTCGTTTCTCCAAATGCTTTCTCGCCTGCCTTAATTTGCTGGCCATCGATGTAATCCATTTTAATGATCGTGCCGTGCTCATCTGAAGCTGCCGCCTTCAACAAGGTAGTTGCATTTGATGTAAGTCGATACGAGGCGCTCGACAGGCTAGTCATTTCCGTCGACTGGACCGTCAGAGGTGATTCATCTTGCTTTAGTAGATTCCGAAGGTATTCGTTATTGTTTAGACACAATTGGAGCTGCTTTGCCAATTTCTGGCGAAAGTCATGAGCATCGTCGTAGCTTTCAACCAAGCCGCGTTTCTGCCAAGCCTCTCGAATTGCCTTAACCTGTCTGTACTGCTCAATCTCTACACTCTCAAGGGAAACTGGTCTCGAAGAGAAATAGATCATGGCTGGCTTACCTGAAGCCACATGCTCATCAATTTCCTCAACCGTTCCGCTTTCAGCTCTTCCCGTAGGCGTTCCCAGTCGAGTCCAAAATATGCCAATCAGGATATCGCAGTCCTTCAGTACACGTTCGTTTATCAACTGCTGGGGACGCGCCCCTAGTTCTGGAGATGAATGAGAGTCCCACCCCACGGCCGCAAGCATCACCTTTGATCTTTGAGAGTTTATGTCATTCCAATCATGAATGACTTCTCGCGCGATGTTACGCTCCTCGGCCACATCGCCAGGAGATGCGATCATCACAGGAATGACATTCGCGCTATATGCCAATTATGGCCTCCTTACTCGATAACATTGTAAACAGAGGCGCTTGGAGCGTCCGGTGCACGGCCGTCTGGCCGGGAACGTATTTGAGCGATTTGCTAAGAGTCACTTGCGATGTTCGCATTGGCAGATCTCGAGCTGGAGCAGCGCAATGTCAGATAAGAACCTGAAGGCGTATGCAGTTACTTGAGTGTTATATTCATCTGTTAAAGAAGACAGTATTTCCTGCTTTTGAGCACCCGAAAGCGACTCAGGCACCTTGAAATTCAGCGAGGGCAGTCTGGGCACCTTCGAGAGGTAAGTTGATAGCCGCTTCTTGATGCAATCTTTCAGGTCGTGATCAGTTACCTCTGAATGCTCGTCTATCATCCGATCTAGATTACGCCTGAGAGCTTCATCTGTCCCCGGAAATGCGATGATCTCTGCCAAGTTGCACCTCCCAATTGTGTACTTTTAACAGTTACGAAGCCGGTGAAAAGGGTTTCAAACACCAGAGTTCACCACCCCTATGGCCCTCGAATAGCTCCCAGAAGGCCCTATGCCAAAACGGCGGCTTTGGGTCGCGAGCTGCCGTTCGCGCTGCCGTCATCGACCGACTATACCAGACACGAATCGACCCGCTAACACGAGATGTGATGTCAGTCACACGCGTGGGAGCTAGAATCTCAGATGGCTACTGAAACTCAACTATTTGCTCAGTATTTTGAGCGCCATTCAAATCCCTGGCCGCACTGGAAAACACAAGACATTGGACCTACACTTATAAAATCGCATTTTACACAGGTCGGGGTGGACGCAATGAAAGAAGCGCCGTTCCAGGTGATGTATGCTGCTGTCAAAGCGGTGTGGCAGTTTGTCGGGAATTTGGCTGCATCGGCTCAGTTGCAGCCAGACAAACGTAATTTATTTGACTCTGATTTGATCGGTGAGCTTAATCATCGCACCGGTCGTCTTGACGCCGGCCACGACCCGTACGGATGGTATGACGAGGATTATGGCGATTAGCGGCCGATTCTCCGGCTGACAGCTGATTTACCGATAGCGGCGCCCTGCTGCCCTGCGTCCTGACCCGGACGCGCCAGCGGCCCTGACGCCGCGCTTATTGCCCGCCCAACGTGAATTCCGACCCAAGCCATCATGCCGCTCCAGAGGAGGGGTAGTCCCAGATACAGGCTGGTGGTGATCATATTGAGCAGCATGCGCTTGGCATCGTGTTCGCCGGGATTGGCGAAGATGAGCAAAAACGTATTGGCGTCAGGGTACATGGCGCCAATCAGGTTCTGATCCACCCACATCGCCAGATACCACAGTACGGTCCAGAACTTGACGGTGAAGATTGCCATGGCACCGGTTACCATCATGGCGATTGAATAGCGCGACAGCACCACGATCATGGGCAACAGAGCATAGATGCTGAGCAGCAGCAAAGCCTGCACCATGGGCAGGACCTGCAGGACTGCGGTCATGGTGACCGCAAACAAGCCCGAGGCGGTGATCACACCGCCTGCGGCAAGTCCACCCTTCACCAGATTCTCCGCCGTGGCCAGCCAGCCGGTGTTGGCCGTATTGCCGGCCACCAGGTCGTTGCTGGACCAGATCGGGGGGGCGTTAGTCAGTACCGTGCGGGCAACAGCATCTTGCTGTTGCTCACTGGCCAAGCCAGGCGCAATGGTGACCACCAGACCGGAAAGGCCGCCTGCAGTCACGTCCGCCTCGTTAATCAACTGCTGGCGCAAACCCTCGGTGCCCTCCTCCCACCATTCCTTGCAGATGGGCTTGCCCCATTCCGGTGGATTGGCCGGGTCATACTCCGTATCGCGCAGCGCATTGTAGGGCCAGCCCGGGATCTGCTTTGGGGGGCGCAGGTCGTCGTAGTAGCCTGGAGTCTGCCGATAGACATGGGACCCCAGCCAGTCCGGATCGTCAGCGCCGTAGGTGTCCAGCAGCGTCGTGATCGCAGGCGTTGCCGGTTGCGCGGACTGGTAGCGGGATCGTGCCGGGATATAGCAGTGACTAAAAAAATCGCTGACGGCCTGGCGCAACCGGGGGTCCGTGATGGTGGCCAGGCGTGCCTGCTGCTCGTAGGTACGCAGGTCGCTGGCGGCGGGGAGGCCTGCGATCACGGCATGGTTCACGCCCGAGGACATGGAGAGCACGGCGTACCACCACACCGGCAGGTTGACCGTGGCCGGGGAGCCGGTAAAGCCGGTAATGCCGTAGGTGCTCTGGGAGTCGGTTGTGGTCGCGGTGGGTGGTGTGGAATCCGCTACGGTCGGCTGTGGTACATAGCTGAGCGTGCTGGCGTTGAGCGGTGTCAGGCCTGCGGGCTGGCCCGCCAGAACCACCACCAGCAGGGCTATGAACAGATCGATCTCCATACGGCGCAGGGAGAGTCCAGTCACCGAGCCGAACTCGCCACCCTGGGCGGGCTCGCGCCAGTTGTCGATCAGGATCCCCAAAAAAGGCAGGTAGACAATGCCGGTGCTGACCAGTACATCCCACAGCACCCCATAGAAGGCCCAGCCGAAGAGCGTGGTAAACAGTTCTAGATAGCTGTCGACACTCACGGACTGGCACCAGCGAATGCGGCAAGGTGATGTAGCAGGTTCTGGCAGATCAGCAGCTCGATGGCTAGCAGCCAGGCGACGACCCGCAAGCGGAGGCGATTGGACTCGGCTTTGAATAATGGGCTATGCCGCTTTTTGCATAGCCAATCGCTGAGCCAGGGCCACAGGAGGGCCAGCAGCGCGATCAGGCCAAGGCGCACTGCCCCCAGCAGCGGTTTGGCCTCGCTGACGCGCTGCGCAACGACCGCCAGGGAGCTCAGGACCACCGCCTGCCAGAGCAGCATGCCGATGCCCAGGGCGCCGAGGAACGCCACTAGAGAACAGCCCACCAGCCAGGAGCGGCGTCGGTGTTGCGGGTTACTGGACACGGCCATGACTCAAGGGTCTTGGATCACGGGGGGCTACCTGCGGAACATCCAGGGCGGACTGGCGGCGGGCCGCGGCGCGCTGCAGGAGCACGGTGACGGTATCGGATACCACCTCCCGGCGCACACGGGTTTCAAAGAGCAGGCTCTCAATCTCCTTGTCGAGTTCGGCGATGGCGGTATCCGCGTGCTCACGCGCGACCTCGGTGGCATAGACCTCGGGGACCTGACGGCCGGAATGCAGCAGGCGGCGGGCGTAGAGCGCCTTTTCCACCGTGCGGGCGGTGCTGATCTCGGCCACCAGACGGCTGGTGATCAGGGCCTGTTCGGTGGCGGGCATCTCGCGGATGGCCTCGATGACCTGGCGGGTGACGGCGACCCCGGGGGCGGTGACGTCGTTGAGGTTGGTTCTTGTGAGGGGGATATCCCCCGCCACCAGCGCCTGCAGGTCGACTGTCACCTCGGCCGATTCCCGGTACAGCGTGGGCAGCAGGCCGGTACCGGGAATACTGTCCTTACGGCAGGTATCGCAGGTGGTCACGATGTTCTCCCCCACCACCGCGACCACCCAGTCACGGGCCTGGGCGGGCGAGGCCCAGATTTCCGACAGGCGGGTGGCATCGCCGGCGGGCACCGGGGCGGTCTCGGTGATGGGCCGGTTCAGGTTGATGTTGTACCCAGCCTGCACCAGATCCCCGGTAAAGCGCAGTACCGGCTGACCAGACCCACCAGCCTGGCCCCCAATCCAGGGAACGCCATTGTCCCCATTGGCGGATTCCACGGCCTCCTTGGCGCTGACCGCATCATTGGAGCCAATGCCCATCTGCACTTTCCAGTCGTTGCCCTTGGAAAGCGTGATCAGGTCCGCATAGGGATTCTTGCCCTTCGCGATCTCCGCCTCCATCTGCTCGCAGGATTTGGTGGCCAGTTTCATGGTCTCTTCGGCTTTCAACAGGGCATTCTGGAACAGGTCGTAGAGGCCGGGGTTGGCCCGTTGCAGGATCAGGGCGGGCAGTGCGGCGATGGCGGAGGATGCTGCGGCGGTCATCGCGTTCATCATGTCATCCACACCGGATTTGATGTTGTTCAGGGTGTGGGTGACGGCCAGCAGGGGATCGAATTTGGCACAGCTGTAGCCTAGGCCCAGCTGGGCCGAGCCGCCCAGGGTGACCGAGGTCACCAGCGGGTTGGGCGGCGGTGACACGGGCTGGGCACCGCCGATCTCGTAGTACCAGAAGCTGTCTTCGGTAGGGCCCTCCGCGGCATTTAGGGCGGGCGACGCCAGCAGCGGCAGCAGCGGCAGCAGGAGCAGTCCGGCGATGGCCCACTGTGTTGTCCTGGGATAGGGCCGTTGCATCAGGGGTACCCCGTCCAGTTGATATCGGTAATGAAGACCTGTCCCTCGCGCTGGCAGCACTGGTAGGGGCGCCACAGGGTCCATGCGTAATCACCATCGGGATCAACACGGCCACCGCCCCAGCCGACGGCACTGAAGAGATCATTGGTGCCGAACACCGCGCAGCTGTTTTCGGCGCGCGGCGCCAGCATCTGCCAGGTGCCGGTGCGGGCATTGCCTTCCACCAGCGGACCCGGGGGCCAGACCTGCATGTCTATGGTGTAGGGGCCCTGCAGGGGCAGATACACGTGCGGCTGGCCGGTGCGGGTGACGATATCGCCCGCGCGCTGGGCATTGAGCGCCGCGCCCTTGGGTTCTTCAGACTGGGTGGTCCAGCCGGTGCGCGGATAAAGGCCGCCCCAGGTCTGCAGGGGCCAGTGGCCCACCTCGCGCAGGCCCGGGATCAGACTGGCGGGATAGAGCATTTCCGGGACCTCCAGCCGCCAGGCCAGGGCATTCACCCCCGACTGAAGGTACGGCACAAAGGGCGTGGCCTGGGAGGGACAGACCAGTCCACCCGCCCCGCCCGCATCCGGCAGCAGGGTCAGGGGATGGCCGATCGCATCGGTCTCCCTAAACAACAGGTTGCGGTGATCCAGACGGTTGTGGGTGCCCTCCGTGCGGTTACCCGCGCTGTCGACGGGGACGGGTAGCAGGTGCCCGAGAAGCCCCTGGGCGGCGGCGCGCTGGGCGGCACCGAGGGTGGCGCGGATCTCAAGCCAAGGATTGCCCCCCAATTGATTGTAGGCACTGACGACCAGATCCGGATTGTAGTGTCCCACCTTGAGTGAGGAGTTGACGGTGCAACCTAAAAGATCGCATTCCAGCCAGAAGCAGAGGCCCACCGGGCGCCACTGCATGCACGCGAATGCCGCATTACTGGTCTGCGCGACGATCCCGGCGGTGGACAGTGCCGCCGCCTGGCTGCCCTGCGGCCAGTGCAGGGTCAGCAGGAGTGTGGAGAGCAAGATCCCAGCCCTCACAGCTCGGCCTCCCCGCGCCAGCGCTGATATTGACGGACGGCCTCTGTCGGGTCGGTCAGCCCGTACAGGACCGCCTCGCCATTGATCACCATCACCGGGTAGCGCGCCAGTCCGTAGCGCTGGGCAGCCAACAACCCCGTGGCGGTCGCACGCAGGTCCGCCTGCTGGCGTTCAGTCAGCGCAGCGAGTCGTGTTGCCGCCATCGCCTTCGCCGCCGCTTTCTCGTGGGGCAGCTGGTAGGACAGGGTGGCGTTCAGGCGCGCGAGACCGTCCAGGTCATAGACGGTCAGCTGGATGTCCTGCCCCGTAGCGTTGACATGCGTGGGAGGCGGATGCGGGGCGGTGGTGAACAGCTCCACCTGATAGCGCGGTTCCGCAACACTGAACGGAGACGTCAGCAGGGTTGTCAGCCATGCCACCAGTCCGACGATGGGCCTGTGCCGGACGTGGCTGCGCGGTTGGGTTGGCGCAGTGTAACTCAGCCTAGCCACGACGGCGGCCCTCCAACCGCTCAGCCACGATGTGGGCGGCCTCCAGTTCGGAGCAGCCCTGCTCGCGCATGATCTGGGCCCGTTCGGCTTTCTCGTGTTTTTCAGTCATGGCGAGTGCCAGGGACAGGGGTGGGGGGACGTTCCTAAAAAGTCCCTCCAGCTGGTCGGACAGGACCACGCCCTCGACATATTTGCCCGGTTCCTTGCGGGCCGATAGCAGCAGGCTGCGCTGTTCGGCGGTCAGATCCCGGAAGCGGGCGATCTGCTCCACCTCCTCCTTGGGCATGACCAGACACAGCCACCACTCCATCATGTTGAGCATGCGCCGGGAGGCGTCCGGGAAATCCTCCAGGTTCTGGGTGGCGATCCAGAACCAGGCCCCGAGCTTGCGCCACATCTTGGTGATTTTTACGACGTAGCGGGCCAGCAGCGGGTTGGTCGTGATGATGTGGCCCTCATCCGTCACCACCAGGGTCGGGCGGCCGTCGCTCTGGTGGCGCTCCACCAGCTGGTTGATGTGGCTCATCATCGCCGTGTAGGCCACGGTCAACTGATCCTCATAGCCTTCCCGGGCCAGCAGGCCCATCTCCACCAGCGTGACATCCACGTCGGGCCAGGGTGAGCCCGGCCGGTCAAAGAAGTCGCCCGCGAGCCCCGAGCAAAACAGCGCCATGCCGTCGGCCATTTCCGTGGCACGGTGGCGCCGGTGATCCGGCAAGGTGGGTTCCTGACCCTGGGCGTTCAGCGCCGCGACCACATCGCGGGTGAGGACCTGGTCCCCCTTGCGCTCGGCCACGGTTTTCGCGGCCAGCAGGATCGCGTTGCGGATCAGCAGGCGATCGGCGCGGGTCATGCGGGCATCCTCGCGCTCGTCACCGCCGGTGATCATGATGCGCGCGGCAATTTCCATTTCCCCTAAAACATCGCGGCCGGGGGCCTCCCCGCCCTCCTCCTCATCCTCGGTGTCGGGGAACTGATCGGGATCCGTCGCCAGCCGGACCCGGCGATCCCGGTCCAGCAGCTTCAGGGCATCGGCGAAGGGCGGCAGACTGACATCGGAGCCGGGGTTCAGGGTGACCTGGTTGACGCTGATGCCGTGGTTTTTAAAGTGCTGCCCCAGCAGGTTAAAGGAGCCGCCCGCCTCGATGATGAACATGCGGGGCCGGTGCACCGCCATCATCTGCTGCAGCAGGTACACCAGCAGCGCCGACTTGCCCGCCCCGGTGGGACCCAGAATAAGCATGTGGGCATTCTTCTTGCGGTCATCCGGGTGCAGGGGATCAAACACCAGGGGCTCCGCGCCCCGATTGAAAAACACCAGGC
>Ga0207884_1001194_pt1 | contig 10704 bp, 6 predicted proteins | sample MalvirmetaMSP144_FD_184236 | JGI IMG/M metagenome (GOLD analysis project Ga0207884, IMG submission 184236) | Marine viral communities from the Deep Pacific Ocean - MSP-144 (SPAdes) | ecosystem: Environmental > Aquatic > Marine > Oceanic | place: Pacific Ocean | collected 2011-07-08 | reverse complement strand
CATCAATCTCGTCGTACTTCTTCGCCGTCGCGCCGCCAGACTTCGCCAGCGTCATCGTGATCGCCGCCGTCAACGTCGTCTTGCCATGGTCAACGTGACCAATCGTGCCGATGTTGCAATGCGGCTTATTACGTTCAAACTTCTCTTTGGCCATTTCAAGCTCCAGCCCTGTCCGGGCTCGTCCTCTAAACTAGGGTTGGAAGGTCTTAGGCGTACTTCTTGATGACTTCGTCAGCCACATGCTGCGGGACCGGCTCGTAGTGGTCATACGTCATGGTGAACTGAGCGCGGCCCTGTGACATGCCCCGCAGGGTGTTCACATAGCCGAACATGTTGGCCAGCGGGACAAACGCGTTGATGACCGTGGCGTTGCCGCGCATGTCCTGGCCCTGGATCTGACCCCGACGACCGTTCAGGTCGCCGATGACCGAACCCAGATACTCTTCCGGGGTCACGACCTCGACGGCCATGATCGGCTCGAGCAGCTTGGGCCCGCCCTTTTCCCGCAGTTCCTTGAAGGCCGCGCGGGAGGCGATTTCGAAGGCCAGCACCGAGGAGTCGACGTCGTGATAGGCGCCGTCGATCAGGGTCGCCTTGAAGTCGATCAGCGGGAAGCCGGCCAGCAGGCCGTTGTCCTTGGCCGACTCGATGCCCTTCTGGACGCCGGGGATGTATTCCTTCGGCACCGAACCGCCGGTCAGCGCGCTTTCGAACACGAAGCCCGAGCCGGCCTCGCCGGGTTCAAACACCAGCTTGACGCGGGCGAACTGGCCCGTACCGCCGGTCTGCTTCTTGTGGGTGTAGTCGATCTCGCAGCGCTTGCCGAGGCTCTCGCGATAGGCCACCTGCGGCGCGCCGATATTGGCCTCGACCTTATAGGTGCGCTTCAGGATGTCGATCTTGATGTCCAGGTGCAGCTCGCCCATGCCCTTCAGGATGGTCTGGCCCGACTCGTGGTCGGTGGAGACCGTGAAGGACGGATCTTCCGAAGCCAGCTTGGCCAGGGCGACGCCCAGCTTTTCCTGGTCGGCCTTGGACTTGGGCTCCACGGCGATCTCGATGACCGGCGCGGGGAATTCCATGCGCTCAAGAATGACCGGCGACTTGGCCGGATCGCACAGGGTGTCCCCGGTGCGGGTGTCCTTCAGGCCGGCCAGGGCGACGATGTCGCCGGCATAGGCTTCCTTGATGTCCTCGCGGTTGTTTGAGTGCATCAGCAGCATCCGGCCGACGCGCTCGCGGCGATCGCGGGTGGAGTTCAGCAGGCCCATGCCGGTCTCGAGCTTGCCCGAATAGATGCGGCAGAAGGTCAGCGAGCCCACGAAGGGGTCGTCCATGATCTTGAACGCCAGCACCGACAGGGGCTCGTCGTCCGAGGCGCGACGAACCACCGGCTCTTCGGTCTTGAAGTCGAGGCCCTGGGTCGGCGGGATGTCGAGGGGCGACGGCAGATAGTCGACCACCGCGTCGAGCAGGGGCTGGACGCCCTTGTTCTTGAAGGCCGAGCCGCAGAGGATCGGATAGAAGGCGCCATTCAGGACGGCCTTGCGCAGGCACTTCTTGATGGTCTCTTCCGACGGCTCTTCGCCCGACAGATAGGCCTCCATGGCCTCGTCATCGAGCTCGACCGCGTTCTCGATCATGTAGGCGCGGGCCTCGTCGGCCTTGTCCTTCATGTCGGCGGGGATGTCCTCGTCGGTGAAGGCGGCGCCCAGGCCGTCATTCTCCCAGACCACGGCCTTCATGCGGACCAGGTCCACGATGCCGCGCAGCGAGGATTCCGAACCGATCGGAAGCTGGATCGGAACGGCCTTGGCGCCCAGGCGATCGCGGATCGATTCCACCGACTTTTCGAAGTCGGCGCCGATCTTGTCCATCTTGTTGATGAACACGATGCGCGGGACATTGTACTTGTCGGCCTGGCGCCAGACGGTTTCGGTCTGGGGCTCAACGCCGGCGTTGCCGTCCAGCACGGTCACCGCGCCGTCGAGCACGCGCAGCGAACGCTCGACCTCGATGGTGAAGTCCACGTGGCCGGGGGTGTCGATGATGTTGAGGCGCTTGCCCTTCCAGAAGGAGGTGGTCGCAGCCGAGGTGATGGTGATCCCCCGCTCCTGCTCCTGCTCCATCCAGTCCATGGTGGCCGCGCCATCATGGACTTCGCCGATCTTGTGGCTCTTCCCGGTGTAGAAGAGGATCCGCTCCGTCGTCGTCGTCTTGCCCGCATCGATGTGGGCCATGATTCCGAAATTGCGGTAGTCTTCAATGTTGTGCGTACGGGCCATAGCGAAAGGCTTTGCTGAAAGAGGTCCGGAGGTAGCTGCCGGTCGATGTGCTGAACGAACGGCGCGGGCGGTTTAGCTCAAACCGCCCGCGCCGGAAAGCGATGGATGACCGGTCTTACCAGCGGTAGTGCGAGAAGGCGCGGTTCGCCTCGGCCATCTTGTGGGTGTCTTCGCGCTTCTTCACGGCCGAACCGCGATTGGACGAAGCATCCAGAAGCTCGCCAGCGAGCTTCTCGGTCATGGTGTTTTCGCCACGCTTGCGCGCAGCGGTCACCAGCCAGCGGATGGCCAGGGCGCGGCGGCGCTCGGGACGGACTTCGACGGGGACCTGATAGGTCGCACCGCCGACCCGGCGGGAGCGGACCTCGATGCCCGGGGCGACGTTTTCCAGAGCCGCATGGAAGGTTTCCAGGGGGCCCTGGTCCTTGCGCTTGGCTTCCAGGATGTCGAAGGCGCCGTAGATGATGTTCTCGGCGACGGCCTTCTTACCTTCGTACATCACGTAGTTCATGAACTTGGTGACGACGAGATCCCCGAACTTCGGATCCGGGAGGACTTGACGTTTTTCTGCGCGACGGCGGCGGGACATGTCTTCTTATCCTTACTTAGGACGCTTGGCGCCGTAGAGCGAACGACGCTGCCTGCGGTCCTTCACCCCTTGGGTGTCGAGCACGCCGCGCAGAATGTGATAGCGCACGCCGGGAAGGTCCTTCACCCGGCCGCCGCGGATCAGCACCACGGAGTGTTCCTGGAGGTTGTGACCCTCGCCGGGGATGTAGCACACCGCTTCGATGCCGGTGGTCAGACGCACCTTGGCCACCTTACGCAGAGCCGAGTTCGGCTTCTTCGGGGTGGTGGTGTAGACGCGCGTGCAAACGCCACGACGCTGGGGGCAGCCCTTCAGGGCCGGCACCTTGTTGCGCGAAGGCTTGTCCTTACGCGGCTTGCGGATCAGCTGGTTGACCGTAGGCATATATTCTCTGCGCCATTCCTAGGCTTGTGGGGGCGTGTGCCGTTGGGCCGATGCGCCCCGTTTAAGGGTCGTATTCTTGTTCGGTCTTCGAAACCTGGATCCTAGAACACGAAAACTCGCCGGCGCGCGTCGCTAGAAGCGCTCCGGCGGGCGGGCCGTCTCTTGCAAGACTTTCGAGTCCATCGGGCCTGGGATGAGAATCCCCGGCTTCAAAGGAGCGCGGTTCATACTCGCCCCGGCCGGGCGCGTCAACGTTTGCGCAACATGCGCCCCTGGCGCGGGAGCATGGCCACAGTTTCGCCCCCCAAAGCCCACAGCTTGGCCTTGGCGAGCCGGAAGGGACCATGGAGCGCAGCTTACGGACTCTCGCGGCGGCCGGCCTGGCGGTGCTCCTCCACCTGATCGGTCTGGCGGCTCTGGTCTGGATGGCGCCCGACCTCCCCCGTCTGGCCGAGGCGCCGATCTTCGAGATCATCCTCGCCCCGCCCCTGGGAACGCGTCGGCCGACCCCGTCGCCGTCACCGCTCCCGCCCCGCGGCGAAGGCGCACGCCCGGCGTCTGGATCACCGCCGTCCGTCTCAGGCCCCCCAGCAGGCCCCCCGCCGCCGCCCATCCCGGACATAGAGGCCCAGGCCCAGGCGTCGCGCCTGCGGGCGGCCCTTCGCCAGACCTTCGGCTGCAGCCAGCCCGACATCGCGCGCCTGAGCGAAACCGAGCGGGCCGCCTGCCTGGCCCGGTTCGCCAGCGGCGCGGAGACCGCCCCCTATCGTCCGCCCCTGATGGCGGCCGACAAACAGGAGGCCCTGGAGCGGGCCGGCGCGCGCAAGGCGGCTGACCGCGCCTATCGCGAGCGCACGACGCCACCGCTGGGGACCGACACCACCGGGGGCGGCCCGGTGATGAACCCCCTGCCCGACCTTTAGCGTCAGAGGCGGCCTTAGAAGTCGATGAAGGTCTTGAAGGCCGGGACTACGGCGGCCCATGTGCCAATCACGCTCTCAAGCTGCTCGGTGGTGGCGCCGAGCTCGAGATCAACATCCATCTCCAGGATCGGGTCCATCTCGTCGTCGAGATAGGCCCGGCCAAAGCGCATGTCTCGGTTCCACTCATTGACGCGCGCCAGCGTCATGGGCTCGGGCAGGTCGAAAGCTGAGCCGAACTGGATGCTGGTGCAGCGGGTGCCCTCGCAGCCATAGAAGTAGATATTGTAGTTCACGCCGTCAGTGGCGCTGCGGACCATGGGGTCACCGACCCCATCCTCGTCCTCCTGCGCGCGATAGCCCTTGGCCTGCAGCACCTCGATGACCTCTTGGGCCGTCACGCCGCCCTCCGGCAAGGGGCGAGCCAGCGCCTGGGCTGCGCCAAGGCTGAGCGCGACGCCGGCGATGATCATCAGTCCACGCATGTCACGACACCTTCCTTGCCCCGGCTTAGCGCCGGCCATGCCTGTGTTTCACAGCCAAACTCGAAGGGGAAGCCGCTCTGCAGGGGAAAACAAAACGGCCCGGAGTCGCCTCCGGGCCGTCTGTTCGCCCTGGTCCTAAAGACCCTGACCTAGTTGTCGATCGTCTCGGCCTCGGCCTCGGCGGCGATCACTTCGGGCAGCGGCTCCATGGTGGTCTCGCGGCTGGCCGCCAGGGCTTCGTCGCGCTTGGCGGCGATGCGCTGGAGGTTGCGCAGATAGGAGCCCGTGCCCGCCGGGATCAGGCGACCCACGATCACGTTCTCCTTCAGGCCTTCCAGGGTGTCGCGCTTGCCCTGGACCGAAGCCTCGGTGAGCACGCGGGTGGTTTCCTGGAAGGAGGCCGCCGAGATGAAGCTGCGGGTCTGCAGCGACGCCTTGGTGATGCCCAGCAGAACCGGCTGGGTGATCGCCGGACGACCGCCACGGGCCTCGGCCTTGGCGCTCTCTTCGTCCACCTCGATCTTGTCGAGATGGTCGCCCTTGAGCAGGCCGGTGTCGCCGGTCTCGAGGATCTCGACCTTCTGCAGCATCTGACGGACGATCGTCTCGATGTGCTTGTCGTTGATCGGCACGCCCTGCAGTCGATAGACCTCCTGGATCTCGTCCACGAGGAATTCGGCCAGCGCCTCGATCCCCTGGATCCGCAGGATGTCGTGCGGATCGGGGTTGCCGTCGATGATGTACTCGCCCTTGCGGATCGTATCCCCGTCGTGGACGGCGATATGCTTGCCCTTGGGGATGAGGAATTCGACGGGCTCGCCGCCATCCTCCGGTGTGATCTTGATCCGGCGCTTGTTCTTGTAGTCGCGCCCGAACTCGACCCGGCCGTCCATCTCGGCGATCACCGCGCAGTCCTTCGGCCGGCGGGCCTCGAACAGTTCGGCCACCCGGGGCAGACCGCCGGTGATGTCCCGGGTCTTGGCGCCCTCGGTGGGGATACGCGCCAGAACCTCGCCGGGCTTCACCTCGTCGCCGTCGCCGACCGAGAGAATGGCCCCGACCGGCAGCAGGTAACGGGCCTCACCGCCGTTGGCGATGCGCTTGAAGGCGCCGTCGGCGTCGATCACGCCCACGGCCGGACGCAGATCGCTGCCCTTGGTGGAGGCGCGCCAGTCGGTGACCACGCGGTTAGAGATGCCGGTGGCTTCGTCGGCTTCCTCGCGGACCGAGACGTTCTCCATCAGGTCTTCGAACCGGACCCGACCGCCCACTTCCGTGAGGATGGGGGTGGTGTAGGGGTCCCATTCGGCCAAGCGCTGGCCGCGCTTGACCTTGTCGCCGTCCTTGACCTTCAGGCGCGCGCCATAGGGCGGCTTGTAGGACTCGCGGTCCTTGCCATCGACCTGGACGGTGATCTGCAGGTTCCGGTTCATGACCACGAACTCGCCGTCGCCGGCCTGGACCACATTGCCGCCGCCCACCTTCACCACGCCTTCGTTGGCGCTTTCGAAGAAGGACTGTTCGGCCACCTGGGCGGTGCCGCCGATGTGGAAGGTCCGCATGGTCAGCTGGGTGCCGGGCTCGCCGATGGACTGGGCGGCGATGACGCCGACAGCCTCGCCGATGTTCACCGGGGTCCCGCGGGCCAGGTCGCGGCCGTAGCAGGTGCCGCAGACGCCGTTCTTGGTCTCGCAGGTCAGGACCGAGCGGACCTTGACCGACTGGACACCGGCGTTCTCGACCACCTCGATCATCTTCTCGTCGAGATAGGTGTCGGCCGGCACGATGACCTGGCCGGTGCCCGGATCCTTGATGTCCTCGGCCGACGAGCGGCCCAGGATCCGCAGGCCGAGCGAGACCAGCACGTCGCCGCCCTCGACCACGGCGCCCAGGGTGATGCCCCGGGTGGTGCCGCAATCTTCCTCGGTGATGATGCAGTCCTGCGCGACGTCCACCAGACGACGGGTCAGATAGCCCGAGTTGGCGGTCTTCAGCGCGGTGTCGGCCAGGCCCTTACGGGCGCCGTGGGTGGAGTTGAAGTACTCCTGAACGGTCAGGCCTTCCTTGAAGTTCGAGATGATCGGCGTCTCGATGATCTCGCCGGACGGCTTGGCCATCAGGCCGCGCATCCCGCCGAGCTGCTTCATCTGGGCCTGCGAACCCCGGGCGCCGGAGTTGGACATCATGAACACCGAGTTGATCTCGGATTCACGACCGTCCGCGCCCTTAACGCCTTCGGAAATCTCGCGCATCATCTCGTCGGCGACGCGGTCGGTGGCCTTGGCCCACGCATCGACGACCTTGTTGTACTTCTCGCCCTTGGTGATCAGACCGTCGGCGTATTGCTGTTCGTATTCCTCGACCAGCTTGCGGGTCTCTTCGACGATCGGCTTCTTCCGTTGCGGGATGACGATGTCGTCCTTGCCGAAGGAGATGCCGGCCTTGGCGGCCTCGCGGAAGCCCAGGCCCATGATCTGGTCGGCGAAGATGACCGTCGCCTTCTGACCGCAGTGGCGGTAGACGGTGTCGATCAGATTGCCGATTTCCTTCTTGGTCAGGTTCTTCTCAAGCAGCTTGTGGCTGACCGCAGCGTTGAGCGGGAACAGGGCCGCAATCTTCATCCGCCCCGGCGAGGTGTCGATGATCCGGCGGACCACTTCGCCCTCCGAGTTCATCTCGGTGTAGCGGCAGCGGATCTTGGAATGCAGGGTCACGACGCCTTCGTTCAGCGCCGCCTCGATCTCGCCCAGGTCGGCGAAGGTCTTGCCCTCGCCCGGCTCGCCGTCCTTGACCAGCGACAGGTAGTAGAGGCCGAGCACGATATCCTGCGACGGCACGATGATCGGGCGACCATTGGCGGGCGACAGGATGTTGTTGGTCGACATCATCAGCACGCGCGCTTCCAGCTGGGCTTCCAGCGAGAGCGGCACGTGGACGGCCATCTGGTCGCCGTCGAAGTCAGCGTTGAAGGCCGTGCAGACCAGCGGGTGAAGCTGGATCGCCTTGCCCTCGATCAGCTTGGGCTCGAAGGCCTGGATGCCGAGGCGGTGAAGGGTCGGCGCGCGGTTCAGCAGGACCGGATGCTCGCGGATCACCTCGTCGAGGATGTCCCACACCGCCGGCTGCTCGCGTTCCACCATGCGCTTGGACTGCTTGACGGTGCCTGACAGGCCCTTGGCGTCCAGACGCGCATAGATGAACGGCTTGAACAGCTCGAGCGCCATCTTCTTGGGAAGACCGCACTCATGCAGCTTCAGCTCGGGGCCGACGACGATGACCGAACGGCCGGAATAGTCGACGCGCTTGCCGAGCAGGTTCTGACGGAACCGGCCCTGCTTGCCCTTCAGCATGTCGGCCAGCGACTTCAGGGGCCGCTTGTTGGCGCCGGTGATGACCCGGCCGCGACGGCCGTTGTCGAACAGGGCGTCGACGGATTCCTGCAGCATCCGCTTTTCGTTGCGGATGATGATGTCGGGCGCCCGCAGCTCGATCAGGCGCTTCAGGCGGTTGTTCCGGTTGATCACCCGGCGATAGAGGTCGTTCAGGTCGGACGTGGCGAAACGGCCGCCGTCCAGGGGCACCAGCGGACGCAGTTCCGGCGGGATCACCGGCACCACCGACAGCACCATCCATTCGGGCTTGTTGCCGCTCTCGATGAAGCTTTCGATGAGCTTCAGACGCTTGGACGTCTTCTTGAGCTTCATTTCCGAGGTGGTGGTGAGCAGGTCCTCGCGGAGGCGCTCGGCCTCCTTGGGCAGGTCGATGGCGCGCAGCAGGCCCTGGACCGCCTCGGCGCCGATTTCAGCGGTGAAGCTGTCGTCGCCGAACTCTTCCTGGAAGCGCATATAGTCGTCTTCCGACAGCAGCTGGTGCTGCTTCAGCGGGGTCAGGCCCGGCTCGGTGACGATGTAGTATTCGAAGTAGAGCACCCGCTCCACGTCCTTCAGCGCCATGTCGAGCATCATCGAGATGCGGCTCGGCAGGGACTTCAGGAACCAGATGTGGGCGACCGGGCTGGCCAGTTCGATATGGCCCATGCGCTCGCGCCGGACGCGGGCCAGGGTGACCTCGACGCCGCACTTCTCGCAGATGATGCCCTTGTACTTCATGCGCTTGTACTTGCCGCACAGGCATTCGTAGTCCTTGGTCGGGCCAAAGATACGGGCGCAGAACAGGCCGTCGCGCTCGGGCTTGAACGTCCGGTAGTTGATGGTCTCGGGCTTCTTGATCTCGCCGAAGGACCACGAGCGGATCTTCTCGGGCGAGGCCAGAGCGATGCGGATCTGGTCGAAGGTCGGAGCGGCCTGGACCGGATTGAAGATATTCAGGACTTCCTGGTTCATCAGATTTCCAGTTCGTCAGTAATTCTGGAAGGCGAGAGGGAGAGGCTGACGGCCCCTCCCCCCGCAAAGACGGCGGCGCGGGATGAAGGCAGCGATCAGCTGTTCTCCAGCTCCACATTGAGGCCCAGCGAGCGCATTTCCTTGACGAGAACGTTGAAGCTCTCGGGGATGCCCGCCTCGAAGGTGTCATCGCCGCGCACGATGGACTCGTAGACCTTGGTCCGGCCGGCCACGTCGTCGGACTTCACCGTCAGCATTTCCTGCAGGGTGTAGGCCGCGCCGTAGGCTTCCAGAGCCCAGACCTCCATTTCCCCGAACCGCTGGCCGCCGAACTGGGCCTTGCCGCCCAGGGGCTGCTGGGTGACCAGGCTGTAGGGGCCGATGGAACGGGCGTGGATCTTGTCGTCCACAAGGTGGTGCAGCTTCAGCATGTAGATGTAGCCGACCGTGACCGGGCGCTTGAACTGGTCGCCGGTCTGGCCGTCGTACAGGGTCACCTGGCCCGAGCGGTTGAGACCGGCCTTCTCCAGCAGGTTCTCGATGTCGTCGATATGAGCGCCGTCGAAGACCGGGGTGGCGAAGGGCACGCCCTTGGAGAGGTTGCGGGCGAGCTCGATGAGTTCCTCATCGGTCTCGGGCAGCTCTTCCTCAGGGCCATAGATGTCCCGCAGCCAGTCCATCAGGGCCTGGCGCTGACCGCCGTTCTGCCAGGCTTCCAGCAGGTCGGCGATCTGGCGGCCTAGGCCGGCGGCGGCCCAACCCAGGTGGGTTTCGAAGATCTGGCCGACGTTCATCCGCGAGGGCACGCCCAGCGGATTGAGCACGATGTCGACATTCATGCCGTCCTCAAGGTGCGGCATGTCCTCGATCGGCAGGATCTTGGAGATGACGCCCTTGTTGCCGTGACGGCCGGCCATCTTGTCGCCGGGCTGAAGCTTGCGCTTCACGGCCACGAAGACCTTGACCATCTTCATCACGCCCGGGGGCAGTTCGTCGCCGCGCTGCAGCTTCTCGACCTTGTCCTCGAAGCGGCGATCGAGCGCCTTGCGGGCGTCCTCGAACTGCTTCTTCATGGCCTCAAGCTCGGCCATGGCCTTTTCATCGTCGAGGGCGATCTGCCACCACAGGCCGCGCGACAGTTCGCCCAGCTTGTCCTCGGTGACCTCGCCACGACCCAGGCCCTTCGGACCCGAGACGGCCTTCTTGCCCAGCAGCAGGGGCTTCAGGCGGCCGTAGACGTTGCGTTCCAGGATGGCCAGCTCGTCGTCGCGGTCCTTGCCCAGACGCTCGATCTCGGCCCGCTCGATGGCGACCGCGCGCTCGTCCTTATCGACGCCGTGACGATTGAACACCCGCACATCGACCACCGTGCCGGCGACGCCGGGCGGCAGGCGCAGCGAGGTGTCGCGCACGTCCGAAGCCTTTTCGCCAAAGATAGCGCGCAGCAGCTTCTCTTCCGGGGTCATCGGGCTTTCGCCCTTGGGTGTGACCTTGCCGCACAGGATGTCACCCGGCTGGACCTCGGCGCCGATGGCGACGATGCCCGCCTCGTCGAGGTTACGCAGGGCTTCCTCGCCGACGTTCGGGATATCGCGGGTGATTTCTTCCGGCCCGAGCTTGGTGTCGCGGGCCATGACCTCGAACTCCTCGAGGTGGATCGAGGTGAAGACGTCGTCGCGCACGATGCGCTCCGAGATC
>Ga0207884_1001193_pt1 | contig 10713 bp, 9 predicted proteins | sample MalvirmetaMSP144_FD_184236 | JGI IMG/M metagenome (GOLD analysis project Ga0207884, IMG submission 184236) | Marine viral communities from the Deep Pacific Ocean - MSP-144 (SPAdes) | ecosystem: Environmental > Aquatic > Marine > Oceanic | place: Pacific Ocean | collected 2011-07-08 | reverse complement strand
CTCCAGCGTCTTCCGAGGCTCTACCGAAACCACCTTCTATGTACTGGCCGTGTACTTTGGTTCGGTGAATATTAAAAACTCTAGGTATGCCGTTACCGCTGGTCTTATAGCCGACCTTGTGGGCGTAATTGCTGCAATATTTATCGCTTATCTGTTTTTCTATTGAATCAGCGACAACCTATTGTCTTAATTTAGAGTTCAAAGCATTCATTAAACAAACAAAACAACATAACCATGAAAAAAACAATCACTACGCTTTTTGCTATTGCGGCCTTATTGGTCACTTTTAACGCGCAAGCACAGAAATTCCCAGGCCCAGATGCAAGCCCAATGGATGCTGCTTACTTCCCTGACCAACAACCACTGGATGAAGTAATGGGCAGACCCGTGAAAGAACTTAAAGTCAAAATTTACTATAGCCGCCCTCAGTTAAAAGGCAGAGTAATGCTAGGAGAAAAACCAGCTCCTTTTGGCGAATTGTGGAGATTAGGCGCTAATGAAGCCAATGAAATCACTTTTTACCAAGATGTAACCGTAGGCACTACAAGAGTAAAAGCAGGCACCTATACCCTATTTGCAATTCCGAATACCGACAAATGGACATTTGTACTGCACAGTAAATTAAACACTTGGGGCAATTACACTTTAAAGGACAGCAAAGAGATTGCTAGAGTAGATGGCCCAGTGAGCAAGTCTGACGAACCAATCGAATACCTTTCAATGGTGTTTAAAGAAGTTGAAGGTGGTACTCACCTGATGGTAGGTTGGGAAAACACCATTGCTGAAATGCCTATTAAGTGGTAAAACGAACTTAACCAAAAATTGAAAGGCACCTATTGGGTGCCTTTTTTTGTGGGGTTTTAAGGGTTAGTATATGAACAGTAGGCGATTTCGAAGGAACAAACTTTCAGTTAAGTATCAAGGTTCATACGAGCCCAAAGCCTTGAATTTACTACTATCTCGGCTATTATTTTATATATTGTTATGTGCTGGTTTTTATACTAAAAAGGTAATTCTTTATCTTCTGAAATATCAATTGGCATCCAAGGATATCTATCAGTGTCAGTTATAAAATTTTTTGAAGCATAGTTTAATGTACCCCAAAATTCTACTGGAGTTTTTTCATTTAATTCAGTTCTAAGTTGGTCTGAGTTCAAGTGATGATAATCACTTTCTTGTTTCTCAAAATAACAACTGACTACCTCAATCAATTTACCCCTTGCAAGATTATCTTCTTTAATTAAAGCTGTTTCCTGAGTAATTTTTAGCAAAATTTTCTCAATTTCATTTTTAATTTGAGCAAAGTTCTTCGACAAGCAATTTCTACTAAATGACAAATTAATACTTTTTTCTATTTTGACATTCTGAGGTTCCTTAGTATAAGAGTGTGGAATCCTTTCAGTTGCACAAATAACATATTTTGATAATTCTGGATAGTTTAATAATAAGCTATCTGTTTTTAAATTTGCAGTTCTTAAAGAATAGCCCATCCAATCATTTTTTGTAACCAATATTGGAGGTTCAAATGATAATATTATTTTAATCCATTGTTCACCTTTACTTTGTTTAAAACTCAATTTGACTTCTTCAACACCAAGTGTAATTAGTTCTTTATACCAATCTTCTTCTGTATTTGTAGGAACAATATCAGAGCAAAGAATAAAGTCAGTTAACCCTTCTTCAATAATAGAGAGTGTGTGTACGGAGTTCTGTTTTACTAACTCAATATCACCTTTTTTAATGGGACGAAAATGTGCTAGTGAGTTTCTAACATTACCAATTTCATCGAGTTTATTTTTTATAATTTCTCTTGACCCTGGGAAATATTCCTTAAAGAGTTTCCAATAAGAGTCTGATGTAATAATTCGTATTAATTCACCACTTGTTAAATGAAGAAGAGGACTCGTTATTACATATCCTAAATATGCATAATTCTTATCTTGGGTTAGTCTTCTTTTTGCAATAGCACCAATTGATGAAGTTTCATCGTCATCAGATGTTACGGACAAATCTTTCCATTTTTCTTTAAATTCATTCTTTAAGATTATATAAACGAACATTCGTAATGAATTTTCAACTCTAAACAATATGTTTAATGCGTCAAAATATTCTATTTTCAACCAATGCCCTGGTAGTTCGTAAATGTTATTTTCCGTATTTTTTGATTGTTTCCAGTCCATAGTTTTTTTAGCTTACCCATAACCTTATATAAAGCACACTTTAATGCTCGTTATATTTCCAATAGTTAGTTAAAAGTTCACGTTAGCTACGGAAATAGCTGTGTTATACGCACCTTTTAACAAGTGCTATTTTAGTGAAATTAACTGATAAAACAGTAATATGCATTGGGCACTTAGTATTTAACAGCCAAGAGAGTCTGCGTTCAGCGTCATTGCGAACCTGCTTATGTATATCGAAGTGAAAGAGTAAACATGAAGCAATCTCACCGCTAAATTGCAGTGCTAGAGATTGCTTCGTCATAAGCCTTTGTTAACACAAGGCTTATTTCTGCGCCAACGCTGAAGCTAAGGCGTAAGCGTTCACAATGACGAAGCTTTTAACCTTTGCGCTACTTTGCGTTCTTTGCGGTTAAGCTTTCACTGAGATGGCTTTATATAAACACTCCCCTAACCCCTCTTAGTAGAGGGAAATAGTACTGTGCTAATTTTAAGCTCCATTAATTCTAAGCAACCACCAAGGCATTCCCTCCTTTCTCTTGCGCCCGAAGCTTCAGCGAAGGAGCAGAGGAGGGTCAGGGAGGTGACAAAGCACAATGACTCTTATATCAAAGTTCACATCAATCCTGACAGAACCCTTCCGCTTATCCCTTTAAAAGTTACTGCAAAATAAAGCCGTTGTATTTAAGGTGTAATGAGGTTATTATTGACACAAACAACCTTACATGCATGAAAAAGATTTTCACACTCCTGCTTACCTTCGCTGTTATACAGCTTTCGGCACAGCAGCACAAAGCTGACTTTAAGGCAGCTCAGAAATTTAGCTCAGACAATCTGGGTAAAATGCTGAAAAGCACTCGCGTTGCTCCTCAGTGGTTTAAAGACAGCGACAAATTTTGGTACACTTACACTACTACTTCTGGAAAGAAATTCTACGTAGTAGATCCAGTAAAGAAAACCAAAAACCAAATGTTTGATAACAAGGAGTTTGCAGCGGAATTGAGCGAACTTACCCGCAAGCCTTGGAACCACAACGACCTTGATTTAAAAGGCTTGAAATTGGAAGATGACAATACCACACTTAAGTTTATGGTAGACAGCATCGATTACCATTTCAACTTAAATACAAAACGCATTACTAAAGGCGATTCTACTGAGAAAAGGCCTAAAAGAAACAACTGGGCTTCGTTCTCTCCAGACAGTACATACATCACTTTCGCTAAGAATCATAACTTATACATGATGATGGCAGATGATGCTGATTCTACCGAAATTCAGCTGACTGAAGATGGCGAAAGATGGTTTAGTTATGCTGGCGATGCTGGCGACACTACAAAAGATAAGCGTACAAGGGCTAGAGTAAGATGGTTTAAAGACGAAGCAAAATTCTTCGTTAACCGTTCAGATGCAAGAAAAGTAGAAGAGCTTTTCGTAATCAATGAGTTGAACAATCCGAGACCAAAATTGGAGGTTTATAAATATGCCATGCCAGGCGATCAGAATGTTCCGCAAGAGCAATTAGAAATTTTCGATCCTAAAACGAAAGAGCGTATTATCGTTGATATTGACAAATACACTGACCAAACCATCAGTGCTTACTTACCGGGCGAAACTTCTGACAAGCTTTTCTTGACCAGAATGAACCGTACTAGCGACACTCTCGATGTGAGCGTTGTAAATACTGCCAATGGTGAGCTGAAAGTGTTATTCCAAGATGTAGATCATCCTTATTTTAACTGGGATTATCAGCAATTGATTATTCTTGAAGAAGGAAAAGAACTGATCTGGTGGTCGGAAAGAACTGGCTTTGGACAACTTTATTTATATGATGGCCAAACTGGCGCCTTCAAAAACAAAATCACGAACAGTGGACATTTTGTAACTGGACGAGTACAGAGCGTTGATACACTGGGAAGAAAGGTGTATTTCGAAGCTTTTGGTAAAGAAGATGGCATCGACCCTTACTACTCGTTAATCTACAAAACCAATTTTGATGGCACAGGCTTTAAAGCCCTTTCTACTGAAAATGGTAACCACAGAATCAGCATGTCAGAATCTAACAAATTCTACATTGATAATAACTCTGCGGTAGATGTTACACCAACTTCAACACTGAAAGACAACAACGGAAACGTTATTATGCAGTTAGAAACTGCCGATTTGAGTTTGCTAGAGCAAGCAGGTTGGAAAAAGCCTGAGCGTTTCACCATGAAAGCTGATGACGGCATTACCGATCTTTACGGTGTAATGTTCAAACCTTTCGATTTCGATTCTACGCGTCAGTACCCAATCATTTCTTACGTATACCCTGGCCCACAAGTAGAATCGTTCACAAATGATTTTACCATTACTGGTGGTTACCAAACTGCCATGGCGCAATTGGGCTTTATTGTAGTAAGTATGGGCCACAGAGGTGGTTCGCCAATGCGTTCTAAATACTATCACACTTACGGATGGCAGAATTTAAGAGATTATGCTTTGGCAGATGATAAGCGTGCTTTAGAGCAATTGGCTGAAAGACACGAGTGGATCGACCTTGATAACGTAGGTATTTTCGGTCACTCAGGTGGTGGATTTATGTCTACTGCGGCTTTGCTTACCTATCCTAATTTCTATACTGCTGCAGCCTCTTCTGCCGGTAACCACGATAACAACATTTATAACAAATGGTGGGGCGAAACGCACAATGGTGTAATCAAAAAAGAGAAAACCAAAAAGGACAAAGAGGGTAATGAAACTACTACTGTAACTTGGGATGGAAAAGTAAAAACCAACCAGTCTTTGGCCAATAACTTAAAGGGACATCTTTTGCTTACGCACGGTACGATTGACAACAACGTGCATCCAGCCAACAGTATGCGTGTGGCGGATGAGCTGATGAAAGCAGGCAAACGTTTTGATTATATGCCAATTCCAGGCTCTAGACATGGTTATGGCAGCAAGAGAGATTACTACGAGAAGCTGATGTGGTATTTCTTTGCAGAGCATTTGCTAGGCGACTACAGAAACAACGTAGACATGGATTTGCCTGACGGGAATTAATCAAGAATAAAAAATTGCTTAAAAAAAACACAGCCCAAACGCTGTGTTTTTTTATTTAATTAATAAATTATACGCTGTTCGTTCAACGAAAAATTAAATCGACTTTTTCAAGCTCTAATATCATCACATGAGAATCCTTATTATCAGTCTATCGATTTTAGTAAGCCTTAACGCAATAGCGCAGGATAAACTTGACAAAATACTAATGACCAATGGAGAAACGAAGACTGGTAATGTAGTTGGGATTTCTGATGCGAGTATCGAATTTGTTCATGAAGGGGAAAGCCTTAAGTATTCTCTAAAGAAAGAAAACATAAGTAAAATTGAGTTTTCCAGTGGTCGAATCGAAGTTTTTAACAAAACCGATCAAACTGATGGTGAAGCCTCTCTGGCAGATCATCATAATAAAGTAGCCATACTCCCCTTTGTTTATATTCGAGATGGAGAGCAGAAAAAGAACGATGCCTTTGAACGTAAAGTGCAGCAAGAATTTCTGACTTTAATGAGTGGACATGTTGGAATTTTAAATATTCAATCTACCAATGAAACCAATGCTATTCTGGCCAAAGGAGGAATAAACGATGAAAATTTCATTCAATTTACGATGCCAGAACTGGCAAATGTATTGGGTGTAGAATACGTAGTTCAAAGTACTCTCGAGATCAACCAAAAAGGCTCTACTAGTTATAATTCAGGCGTGACTAATGCGAAGCAAAATAATGCAAAAGATAAACTAAGCATCTTTTCTAGTAGTTCATCTTCAACCCAACTTCAGTTTGAAACCAATGTAAACATGAGTTTATATAACGACAATGGCGATTTGGTTTGGACTCAGAAAAAGCAATCTTTCTGGCCAAATGAAGATGCCTATCTACAAACATTAAAGTTTCTCCTGAAACGAATGCCTATTTATACAAAGTAATTCAATACAGTTAAGACCTTACCGCATGCCAACTCTTCATCCATTGCATCGAGGATGAACTACGAATCGGTTTATTACCAATAACAACTCCAGCACTACTCTTCTATACGACCAATATGTGCAAATTTTAAGCTTCCATTACCATTACGGCCTTAATTCTGACCGACCAATACCTTAAAATAAAGTTACTATAAAAAGCACTTTCATGACTAATATAAAATTAAGACCCGCAACTATAAATGACCTTGACTTACTCTTGTATTGGGACAAGAAACAACATGTAATTGACTGCGATCCAGATGACGATTGGAATTGGGAGATAGAACTAAACAGAGATCCCGAATGGCGAGATCAGTTGATAGCCATGCTAAATGAAGAACCAATTGGCTTTATACAAATCATTGACCCACACAATGAAGAAACCCACTATTGGGGAGATGTAGGAGAAGACAAAAGAGCCATTGATATCTGGATTGGTGAAGAAGAACATTTAAACAAGGGATACGGAACTACAATGATGCAACTTGCTATTGAAAGGTGTTTCCAATCTCCAGATGTAGAAAGCATTTTGATTGACCCTTTAAAGAGTAATATTAAAGCTCATAGGTTTTATGAGAAACTCGGTTTTGAGTTTGTAGAAGAAAGAGAATTTTATGAAACTGCTTGTTATGTTTATGAACTTAAAAGAATACCAGATATAAAGTAATGACAGAGTTTTGGGAAGCAAACTTTATTGAAAAGCAGGAAATGTGGGGATTTGAGCCTTCTCATTCTGCCATGCTAGCCAAAGACCTTTTCGTGGAAAAAGGCGTGAAGAATGTTCTTATTCCAGGTATTGGTTATGGACGAAATGCTCAAGTTTTCAGAAATGGAGGAATGGCTGTAACAGGAATAGAGATATCCAAAACAGCTATTGAAATGGCTAGAAAGCATTACGGAACCGACATGGTTATCCAGCATGGTTCTGTTACAGATATGCCATTTGACGACAAGCAATATGATGGTATCTTTTGCTATGCTTTAATTCATTTATTGGATAGCGCAGAAAGAGAAAAGCTTATTCGCGATTGTTACCATCAACTTTCGGACAATGGGCATATGGTTTTCACTGCTATATCGAAAGAAGCCCATACTTACGGCACAGGCAAATTCATTAGCACAGACCGCTATGAAATATTTGAAGGAGTGAAAATGTACTTTTATGACATAGAATCAATCAAAACCGAATTTGCCCAAACGGGATTATTTGAAATCACTGAAATCAAAGAAAGTCAACCGTTCTTTTTAATTAAGTGTAGAAAACCGATGGAGCGTTAAATCCCTGAATGGAGATAAGTAGCAGCGTACAAAGCCAACTAAACCGCTCGAAAAATTGATTCATAAAATTGCAGAGCAAGTGGTCAAATCTAAAGCCAAAACCGTTTTAGTCCTCCACACTTATTTTTTACCTTGAAGGCCAAGGCTTACATTTAATAACTTTTTGCGTCTATACTGAAAAGCTGACCTTACGTGCCCAAACAAGGCACTCCAATGCTTTATGAATAAGAAAGAAATCATCGATAACATAAGTGCATCCTATTCTCTATTAACAGAGGAATGCAAAGTGGATTTATATAACAGTTCGAAAATTCTATACTTTGATAAGAACACCTTATTGGTTACAGAAAACCAATATGCTAACAAATCCTATTACATTATATCTGGCTGTTCTAGGGCATATTACCTTAAAGATGGTAAAGACATTTCTGATTGGTTTGCCTTTGAGGGTGATTTCATTACTTCAATTCAGAGTTTTTTTGCGGGCATTCCCAGTCCACACTATATCGAGGTATTAGAAGACTCAGTGCTTCTAGAGATTACTCGAGAAAGTGCCGAAGCGTTATCACAAAAACACCATGACTTTGAAAGGCTAACAAAAATCATAGCAGTAAAAACCATGTTGCAGCAACAAGAAAGAATCGTTTCTATGCAATTTCAAACTGCTGAGCAGAAGTACCAAAATATTTTAGCCCTTAGACCAAACATTACCCAAAGGGTGCCCCTAACCCACATTGCCTCCTATATTGGTATTACACTTGAAACTTTAAGCAGAATAAGAAAATCGCAGAGTCGAATTTGATCTAAGTCAAATGCCCAACCAGTCTTTTCAATGACCTTTGAGCCATGGCGAAACGAGTACATTTTATTTCAGGTCTAACAATCACAATTTTCATTGTTTTCCACCTCATCAATCATGTTTACAGCCTTTTTGGTGTAGAGAGACATATTGAGCTCATGAATCAGTTCCGTTTAGTTTACAGAAACACACTTGCCGAAACAATTCTTTTGTTATCTGTACTTGTACAGATTGTTTCAGGCATAAAGCTATTCAACAGAAGCAGAAAAGTAGCCCATGGCTTTTGGAAGAAATTGCAGCTTTGGAGTGGTTTATACTTAGCTATTTTCTTTGTTTTTCATCTTGGAGCTGTATTTCTAGGAAGACTAGTTTTGAACTTAGATACCAATATTTTCTTTGGTGTAGCAGGTTTAAACACCTTCCCTTTCAACCTGTTTTTCATCCCTTATTATGGGTTAGCCATCGTTTCATTTTTTGGTCATATTGCAGCAATACATATTCAAAAATTCAAGCGCCCTATTTTTGGGATAACTCCAAATAAGCAATCAAGTCTAATTTTGGTCTTTGGTATATTACTAACCATCACCATATTATTTGGGCTAACAGGTCAATTTCAAGGAATTGAAATACCAAGTGAATATGACGTTATGTTAGGGAAGTAAAATAAATTTTCACCGCAAGTTTCGATTTAGAATCAATACTCACAGTAAAACAAACAACACAATGAAGTATGTTTTTTTAATTACCGCTATACTTTTTACCTATAGTCAAAAGTTAAACGCAAAAAACAACCCGTATTCCTTAGATAGAAGTGATAGTGCTTTGCAAGCCGATTTTGTTCAAGAAAAAATAACAGACAACCTCTATGTATTGAAATCACCTAACTACAATACAAACGCTGGTGTATTTATTGGAACTGAGGCCGTTTTATTAATAGACCCCATGACAGGGTCAAACAATCATCAAAATTTACTCAACGCAGTAAAGCGGCTTTCAAAAAAGCCCATAAAATATGTAATCAACACTCATAGTCATCCAGATCACAGTGGAGCCAATTCATTTTTCGCTAAACAAGGTGCTAAAATAATTTCGCACGAGAACTTTAAATACACCAACGCTCAGTATGATCAGACTTTCAAAGACACTTTTAGCTTAAACATGGGGAATGAAACTGTAGAGCTTCACCACATTGCGGCTCACACTTTTGATGATGCATTAGTGTACTTCAAAAACAGCAACGCGGTGTTTATGGGCGACACTTATATGACCAATTCGTTTCCTCACTTTTATTATGGAGGTGGCGGAAAAGGCCATTTAGAAATTATTGACAAAACTCTGTCACTTGGGAATGCGCATTTAACCATAATTCCCGCTCACGGCAAACTGTCGTCTAACAAAACGGAACTCAATACCTACAAAGCGAACTCAATAAAGTGGATCAATCGAATAGAGCAACTTTATAACGGAGGCAAAACCACTGAAGAAATTGCCAATGATCAACAGATTAAACAGTTGAGCACAGTTTTCAATAACGGCAATAATGTGGGCAGTCAGTCCATAATTCGTACAATCGATAAAACCATTGCGGCAGATCTAATTCCAAGCATTCAACTGCCAGAAAGTAAACTCAAGCAGTTTGAAGGGACTTACAGATATAGTAATGGCCAAGTGGATGAAATCATTTATGTGTATGGAAAATTACTTTTTAGAAGTAAGGGGCTGTATATTTTCGAAATCATTCCATTGTCAGAAACAAAGTTTCAGGTAAGGGGGCAGTTTCCTGTCAAACTCCTCACATTCAATACCGCTACGTCAAGTTTTGAATACTTCAACGGAAAAGAAAGCTTAAGAGCAACAAAGCAATAAGCTGCTTCAACCACTTCATCACAGAAACATGAAAGAAACACCTAAGCAAACCTATAACCCTAAAGTGTTATTGGAAATCGTCCTTGTATTGGCACTGATGATTGGGGTAAAATCCATTTTCGATTATTTAGGAGTAAATGGAGCTGGATCTATTGGCATTTGGAGTGGAATAGTTGCTGCGACAATGTTCATGAAAAAAGAAGGTATTAAATGGAAGGATTTAGGCTTCTTTCTACCAAAAGGTAGGCGTGATTGGCTAATCAACCTTGGGTTAGCCTTCTTAACTGTAATAATTGTTTTCCTTGTTATGGGGTTGATTTTAGACCCTATCCTCTCCTATTATGGGCTAGAAAAACCAACGGATGTAGCCAGTAGGTTTCAGTTTTTTCTTGGTAAGCCATTGTACTTTATTTTATACCTAGTAACTGTAGTTTGGATTGGTGCCGCATTGGGTGAAGAACTCCTAATGAGAGGCTTTCTACTGAATCGCTTATCGGATTTTTTTGGAAAAAGTAAGTTCGGATGGGTAGTTTCACTATTGGTTCATGCTGCTTTTTTTGGAATGCTGCATAGTTATCAAGGGCTTGCTG
>Ga0207884_1001192_pt1 | contig 10722 bp, 8 predicted proteins | sample MalvirmetaMSP144_FD_184236 | JGI IMG/M metagenome (GOLD analysis project Ga0207884, IMG submission 184236) | Marine viral communities from the Deep Pacific Ocean - MSP-144 (SPAdes) | ecosystem: Environmental > Aquatic > Marine > Oceanic | place: Pacific Ocean | collected 2011-07-08 | reverse complement strand
TTATGAATAAGACTACGCAGCAGGCTGAGGTCGGCCTGAGCTACAGCCGTTGCCGCGGGGGAATCAGCTTGAGCTCGGTGATCAACCGCCAGTTCCGCCTCAAGAAGACGGTCGAGCCCCAGTAAAGACGGCGTCGAACGCAGCGCTTCCCGTGCAAAAGCCCATGCCGGGCCATAACCTTCCTGGCTGCGCAGTTCACGAAAGACCAGATTAAACAAATCAAGCGAAGGATACAGGGCGTAGTGCGATTTCAAGATAGCCAGGCCTTGATCCGTATGGCCGGACTGGCGATAGTTTTCAAGGAGATCCGCCGCCACCAGGCCGGCGTAATCAGGCGCATCGGACAATATTGACTCCAAGTAAACCCGCTCTGGACCCGACTCACCTTTGGCGCGACACAACGCTGCCCGTAATATGGCAATACGAGCCTGATATGCCGCCCCTTTTCGCTGCACTTTAAGGATTCTGGCCGCATTCTCCGCGGCATCAAGGGCAGTGTGTGCAACGTCGAGTTGGGGCGGCTTTTGCGACAACGCACTCAGCGCCTGTTCACACTGATAATGAACCAACTGCGGAACAGGCTCATCAACCAACGCGGTTAAACGCTTTACCGCCTCTATTGCCCGAGGCCAATCATGCTCAGACTCATAAATTCTAATCAGGGCTCGCACGGCTGAAACGGCAAAACGTGTATGCTCCACCTGTAAGAAAGCCTCTTCGGCGCGATCAAGCATGCCCGCTTTCAAATAATCGTGCGCTATTTCATGCAATGCGTGCTCGCGCTCTGCTTGCGGTAAATCGGCACGCGACAACAAACTTTGGTGCACCCGAATCGCCCGTTCCATTTCACCCCGGCGCCGGAACAAACTCCCCAATGCAAAATGCAACTCCGTCGTCTCAGGATCGAGCTTGGCCACCTCGACAAATGCATCAATTGCACGGTCGGGCTCTTCATTGAGTATAAAGTTCAGACCCTTGAAGTAAGAGTCGGGCAAACTGCGGGTTTCAGACAACATTTGCCGAATATCCACGCGCGCAGCAATCCAGCCCAAACCAAACAGAACGGGAACGGCAATGAGCCACCACGGTTCAAAATCCATGTATCAAGCCTTGTATATTGGAATCAGGCAGTAAAAAGGTACTACAGCGGTGTCAACGGTACGGCCGGCTCAGGATCCGAATGCCCCTGAACTTCCCGCGTTGCAAGGCTGTCCTGCAAGCGTTGAACCTCACGTTGGGCTTTTTTCAATTCCCGCCTGCGGCGCAGCGTGGCCGGCACGACAGCAAGCAGCGCAAACGCAATACCAATAACAAACGCCACCAGCATGACGACAATAAGTGGCACACCCGACACAACATGGTCACCATAGAAGCCGACCTCAACCGGATTCGTGTTTTTCAAGGCAAACAATAAAACAACGACAAAGATAATCAGTCGCAATGCCCATACGATATAGCGCATGACAATGGCTCCGCAAATATTTCAGTGACGACAATTGTAAAGGGTATTTATCGATGGCAGCCGCTTGGACACAGCTGAAATGAAAAAACCGGAACCATTGCGGGTTCCGGCTTCTTCGGTACAGCAAATGTGCTTTGGCGTGCGTTAGCTAGCCATGCGCAATTTTCGTGTCGTACGACGTTGGAAAAAGTTCAGCTTTCTCTGCCTTGTTGCCGGCCTGTTCCTGCTCAAATGCCGCGTCAACCCGTTCACGCAGCTCTTTGCCGGCCTTGAAATGAGGAACCTGTTTACCCGGTACCATGACTTTTTCTCCTGATTTGGGATTACGCCCTACACGAGGCGCCCGCTTCGATAAAGAGAAACTGCCGAAACCACGGATTTCAATGCGCTGGCCATCGGCCAACGCCTGCGTCATGGCTTCAAGCACCGTTTTCACAGCCAGGTCGGTATCACGCAACGCAAGTTGCGGATACCGGGTGGCCAATAAGGCGATCAGTTCTGACTTAGTCACACCAATTAACCGTCGTCGCGTTGCTGATCGAGCTTGGCTTTCAGCAATGCACCCAGGTTCGTTGTACCGGACGATGCACTTGCCTCAGTCATACGCTGCAGTGTTTCAGCAGTTTCAGCGTTATCACGCGCCTTGATGGACAACTGAATGGAACGCGCCTTGCGATCGACGTTGATGATCATGGCTTCAACGCTTTCGCCTTCTTTCAATACCGTTGTGGCGTCTTCAACACGACCACTGGAAATTTCAGAAGCACGCAGATAGCCATCAACGTCGAGCGACAGATTGACGACAGCCCCTTTCGCTTCAACTGATTTGATTACGCCGGGAACAACTGCACCCTTGTCGTAAGTAGCAACGAAGTTGTTGAAGGGGTCGCCCTCAAGTTGCTTGATACCCAGGGAAATACGCTCTTTATCGGTGTCGATACCCAAGACAACGGCTTCGATCTCATCGCCCTTCTTGAAGTTGCGAACTGCTTCTTCACCCGTATCGGACCAGGACAGGTCGGACAAATGCACCAGACCGTCGATACCACCAGGCAAGCCCACGAATACGCCAAAATCAGTGATGGATTTGATAGCACCGCTAACCTTGTCACCGCGCTTGAAGTTCATGGCGAACTCTTCCCACGGGTTCTGGCGGCACTGCTTCATGCCCAACGAAATACGACGACGATCTTCATCGATTTCCAGAACCATGACTTCAACTTCTTCACCCAGGGTGACGACTTTGCGTGGGTCAACGTTCTTGTTGGTCCAATCCATTTCGGAAACGTGAACCAGGCCTTCAATACCGTCTTCCACCTCGACAAATGAACCGTAGTCGGTGAGGTTCGTGACTTTACCGAACAAACGCGTACCTTGTGGGTAACGACGTGCCAGACCGATCCAGGGATCTTCGCCCAATTGCTTCACACCCAGTGAAACACGGCTCTTCTCTTGATCGAACTTGAGTACTTTGGCTTCCACTTCCTGGCCAACGGACAGAACTTCAGAAGGATGACGCACACGGCGCCACGCCATGTCGGTAATGTGCAACAGACCGTCGATACCGCCCAGGTCGATAAACGCACCGTAGTCGGTGATGTTCTTGACGATACCTTTGACAACCGCACCTTCGTGCAATGTTTCGAGCAGCTTTTCGCGCTCTTCGCCCATGCTGGCCTCAAGCACCGCACGGCGCGACAGCACAACGTTGTTGCGCTTGCGATCGAGCTTGATAACTTTGAAATCAAGCGTTTTGCCCTCATAGGGCGTGGTGTCTTTAACAGGACGCATGTCGACCAGTGAGCCGGGCAGGAATGCGCGGATACCGTTCGTCATGACAGTAAGACCACCCTTCACTTTGCCGGTGATGGTGCCGTTAACCAGTTCGCCGGATTCCAACGCCTGTTCGAGCGACAGCCAGGCCGACAGGCGCTTGGCGCGATCACGCGACAGAATGGTGTCGCCGTAGCCATTTTCGAGCGAATCAATCGCAACCGAAACAAAATCACCTTCCTTGACTTCCAGCTCGCCCTGATCATTCAGGAACTCTTCCAGCGGAATCAAAGCTTCCGATTTAAGGCCGGCGTTAACAACGACGAAATTGTGATCAACACGAAGGACTTCTGCCGAAATAACTTCGCCAGACTTCATGTCTTGGGTTTTCAGACTTTCAGCAAAAAGATCGGCAAAGCTTTCGCCGCCAATAGCGGCTTCAGGGGTTAAAGTTGAGGACATTAAATTCAATCCATAGGCCAAGATGGCCGGTAAAAACACACCAAGGCAACCATTGCCCCAGTGGAGTTAAACATTGCCTGAAAAACTGAATACGTTGGAATAACGCGGCTTCCAGCTAAATTCAGGCCCCAATTTTCGACCAGTGGTCGAGTACTGCATTCACGGTTTCTTCAATGGTTAAATTTGAAGAATCAATGATGATGGCATCAGGTGCAGGTACCAGCGGTGCATTGCTGCGGGTACGGTCACGCTCATCGCGCGCCTGCAGATCCTCCATCAAACTAGAAAGGTTAGCAGAAAAACCCTTTTCCTTCAACTGCTTACAGCGTCTTTCAGCGCGCGCCGCAACATCGGCCACCAAAAATATTTTTAAAGGTGCATTTGGAAAGACAACCGTACCCATATCCCGGCCATCGGCCACCAGCCCAGGCAGCCGCCTGAATGCACGCTGGCGCTCCAATAGTGCCTGTCGAACCATACCGAAAGCGGCTATGCGGGAAGCGAACACACCAACGGGTTCCTCACGAATCGCTGCGGTTACATCGTGGCCACCCAGCCAGATCGCGCCATTATGAAATTGCACATCCAGGCCGGCGGCAATTCGTGCCGCTTCGGCTTCATCGCTGTCGGCCACTCCATTTTGCATGCAAGCCAGAGCAGTCAGACGATACAACGCACCACTATCAAGCACCGCCCAACCCAAATGCTGTGCCACACGCTGTGCCACTGTGCCCTTGCCGGATGCGGTCGGCCCATCAATCGCAATGACCGGAACATCTTGCGTATTAATCGTCATTTCACCAGTTTGCTATAGATGTTGAAATAATCAGGAAAAGTTTTGCTAACGCATCCAGGATCAAGAATAATTACCGGTACCGGACCAAACGCTGCCAGTGAAAAGCACATGGCCATCCGATGGTCGTCGTAGGTTTCAATCTCGGCCGCCCGCCAACTGTCGGGCGTTGCCGGAGGGGTAACGCTTAGCCAGTCCGGCCCAGACTCAACTTGCGCGCCCAGTTTGGCCAATTCAGTATGCATCGCGTGGATTCGATCGGTCTCTTTTACGCGCCAGCTTCCAATATTGCGCAACCGGCAAGGGCCGTCAGCGTACAGGGCCAAAGCAGCTGCCGTCATCGCCGCGTCGGGAATAAGGTTGAAATCTTTATCGAAGGCACGTAACCGCGCCCCCTTGGCCACACACGGCCCTGAAACAGAAACCGAATGCGCGCCCCAATTCACCTGCGCCCCCATTTCCTCCAGCGTTTGTGCAAAGGCAATATCTCCCTGAATACTGTCGGCACCCACGCCATGTACGGTAACCGGCCCGCCCCCAATTGCACCCAACGCCATAAAGTACGAAGCTGAAGAGGCGTCGCCCTCGACCATGATATCGCCCGGCGAAACATAGTGTGCGTCAGCCGGCACCGTAAAGCGGGACCAACCTTCACGTTTAACCTGCACGCCGAAATACGCCATTAAATTAAGCGTGATCAAAATATAGGGTTTCGAAATCAGGTCACCCTCGACCTCAATAACAAGGGGTTGCCCCATTCGGGCTGTAGCCAGCGGCGCCGCCATGAGCAAAGCAGTAAGAAACTGGCTGGAAACCGACCCCTTAACGCGCGTGAAGGGATTCACGGTTGTCTGCGCGGGTGAAATTTTCAAAGGCGGATACCCCGTCTGGCCCTCATATTGAATCCCGGCCCCCAGTTGCTGCAAAGCGTCGACCAGATCGCCAATCGGTCGTTCATGCATGCGCGGCACACCCGACAACCGGAAATCCCCCCCCATCAGGGCCAGTGCCGCAGTAAGCGGCCGAAACGCCGTGCCGGCATTTCCAAGAAACAAATCTGCTTGCCGGTTTTTAAAAACCGCCTGGCCTGTTACCCACACTTCGGTATCAGATACCCGCTGAAGCGTCAGGCCCAGCGTTTCCAACGCCGCCAGCATGACCCGGGTATCGTCCGAATCCAATAACCCCCGAATCCGCGTTTGCCCCTGGGCCAGTGCGGCCAGTAATAACACACGATTGGAAATGCTTTTGGATCCCGGCAGCGTCATTTGCCCGAACGCTTCAGTGGAAGGTGGCAACGCCAGACGACCCAACGCCTCTCTGACACCGGAAGAACTCATGACAAACCGCTCCTGCTACCCCAAAAGCGCCGCGCCAAGGCGGCGCGTTCAAGCATGTCGTAAAGCTTTTGCGCATCTTCGTCGCGCAAGGCCGACTCGGCCTCATCCAGCGTGACACGAAAATCCTTGAGCTCACGCAACACCGCTTCACGATTGGCCATAAAAATATCGCGCCACATTTCGGCGGACCCCGCCGCCACACGAGTGAAATCCCGGAAACCGGTTCCGGCCAAACCAAGACGCAAATCGGCGTCGGCGCAAGCTGCGACCTGCTCCATAAAAACAGAAGCCAGAAAGTGGGGCAAGTGGCTTACCGACGCCAACGCGCGATCGTGACTTTCCGGATCCATTAGTACAACCCGTGCCCCCACGGCTTCCCATAACTGCGTTAGCTGCTGACGCATCACCGCTGAGTTTTCAGGCAAGGGGGTGAGAACAACATGCCTGCCTTCATATAGGCCTGCTTCGGCAGACTCGGGGCCGGTTTTTTCAGCGCCCGCAATGGGGTGGCCCGGTACGAACTGCCCAACGCGCTCTCCCAAGGCTTCGTATGCCGCTTTCACAACATCGGCCTTGGTACTGCCTGCGTCGGTTAACAGCGTGCTTTCTCTCAAATGAGGGACCAGCCCACGAAACAAAGCCGGCATGGATCCCACCGGCGAAGCCAGCAAAATAACGTCGGCCTGCCCGGCCGCCTCTTCAAGCGATACCGCCTCGTCGATAAGGCCCAGGCGCCTGGCCTGCGCAAGCGGCCCTGGCCGCCGCCCCACACCCAGCACGCGCTTAACCCGCCCTGCTTTGCGTAACGCCGCCGCAAACGAACCACCAATCAAGCCCACGCCCACAATGGCCAAAACATCAATCGACGGGAAAGGCGGAGAATTTTCCATGCAATTCGCCCCGTTATTGCACGGGGTAAGAACCCAGCACCTTGAAAAAAGCGGCGCGTTTCTTCAAATCAACGAGCGTTGCTTTAACGGCAGGGTCGCTTTGATGCCCCAAAATATCGACATAGAAATAATATTCCCACTGACCGGTGCGCGCCGGTCGCGACTCCAGCCGCGACATCGACACGCCGTTGCGGGCAATCGGCTCCAACATGTCATAAACTGCACCGGCGCGGTTCGGTACTGCCAAAATAAGGCTTGTTTTGTCGTGACCGGACGGAGCGACGTCGTCGGCACCCACCACCAGAAAGCGGGTGCGATTATGCGGATCATCTTGAATACCCGGCGCCACAACTTTCAAATTCCAGGCCTCTGCCGCAGCCGCCCCTGCAATCGCAGCCACCTTGGCGTTCTCAGCCGCCACGCGCGCTGCTTCGGCATTACTGGACGCCGCATCGCGACTCAGTTGCGGATAGTGTCGACCCAACCATGCCTGACATTGCGCCAATGCCTGCGGATGCGCCATTACCGTGGTAATGCCGTCCATCGTCCCCGATTGCGTCATCAGGCAATGCTGAATACTGAGTGAGCGCTCACCCATGACCTTCAGAGAAGAGTTTAATAACAAATCCAGTGTTCGGCTGACAGCGCCCTCTGTGGAATTCTCCACAGGTACCATGCCAATATCCGCCTGACCCGATTCAACCGCGCGAAACACTTCATCGAAATTGGCGCACGGCATTTTTTGAACGGAATGACCAAACTGTTCTAAGGCGGCCTGCTCTGAAAACGAGCCTTGCGGGCCCAGATAAGCCACAATCAACGTGCGCTCCAGACCACGGCAGACAGAAATAATTTCACGCCATACCGACTCTATGCCCTCTTGCGTAAACGGGCCCTGGTTCAGTGATTGCAAATGGCGAATCAAGGTGGCCTCACGCTCTGGTTTCAGTACCGGGCCGGCGGCATCAAAAGCCTCTTTTACTTCACCAACTTGCTGTGCCGTGCGGGCACGCTGATTCAACAAAGACAAAATTTCCTTATCAATCGCGTCAATTACTTCACGCAACGGCGTCAAACTGGCCTGTAAATTTTTATCCATGGCAAACTTTTCTTATCCGTGGCGACGTTCAAACTCTTGCATGAAACTCACCAGCGCCTGCACGCCCTCAAGCGGCATGGCATTGTAGATGGATGCGCGCATCCCGCCTACGCTTTTGTGCCCTTTCAACTGGAACAAACCCGCCTGCTCGGATTCGGCCAAGAACGTTGTGTTCAATGCTTCGTTCGCCAGAAAGAACGGCACATTCATGCGAGAACGCACGCTGGGATGAACCCGGTTTTCATAAAAGCCGGAGGCGTCGATATAGTTGTACAGCGCATTGGCTTTTTGTATATTGACCTGTTCGATGGCGGCGACCCCGCCATGTTGCTTGAGCCACTTGAATACCAGGCCCATGACGTAAATTGCGTAAGTGGGTGGCGTATTGAACATGGAGCCCGAAGCCGCAACATTTGCGTAGTCGAAAGCCGAGGGGCAGTGCGGTAAAGCATGACCAATCAAGTCTTTGCGAATCATCACCAGCGTGACGCCGGCCGGGCCTGCGTTCTTTTGAGCACCGGCATACACCAAGCCAACATTGGAAAAATCAATGGGTCGCGACAATATGTGCGATGACGCATCCACCACCAACGGCACGCCTTTCGCACCCAAGGCATTCAGATCGGGCCAATTAACGAACTCCACACCACCAATGGTTTCATTGCTGCACAGGTGCACATAGGCGGCATCGTCGCGCAACTGCCATTGCGCCGGTTCGGGAAACCAAGTGAAAGCCGCCTGGGAAAGACCATTGATCACCGAAGCGCATCCGCTGCTGCCCGCCACGGCAACATCGCCGTAGCGCCGGGCCTCTTTGCACGATTTTTCCGACCAGATTCCCGATAACACGTAATCGGCCTTGCCCAAACCCTGACGACCTATCAGGTTCAACGGAATAATGGCATTTTCAGCGGTGGCACCACCCTGCATAAACAAAATTTCAAAATCATCGGGAACAGACAACAGCTCACGCAGATCGTCGTGGGCCTCATTGATGATTTGAAGAAAATGTTTGCCGCGGTGACTCATCTCCATAACCGACAAGCCACTGCCATGCCAATCGGTCATTTCCTGCGCAGCCTGCTCCAGCACCGGCAATGGCAGCGCTGAAGGGCCGGCGGAAAAATTCCAGGGGCGCATTAGCGATCCTCCGAATCCGAGTCGTTGGAATCATCGGCGGGTGAGTCGTTTCCGCCTTGATCGCCGGCATCCGTCGCATCGCTGCTATCCGCAGCGCTTGTGCCTTCGACGTCATCATTATCAACGTCGTCCAGAAGCTCGACATCGTCGACATCACTTTCCACAATACGACGCACGCCCGACAAATAGCTGTTTTCATCAACATTGATTAACGTGACACCCTGCGTGGCGCGACCCATTTCACGAATTTCAGATACACGTGTGCGAATCAACACGCCCGAATTTGTAATGAGCATGATTTCGTCACTGGCATGCACCAACACGGCGCTGACCATTTTGCCGTTACGCGCGCTGGCCTGAATAGCGATCATGCCCTTCGTGCCACGACCATGGCGGGTATATTCGGTAATAGGCGTACGTTTGCCATAGCCGTTTTCAGTAGCGGTAAGCACGCTAAGCGATTCGTCGTTCGACACCAGCATGGAAATAACGGTTTGCCCGTCTTCCAGCATCATGCCGCGTACACCACGTGCGGTACGGCCCATGGGACGGACGTCGTTCTCATCGAAACGCACGGCTTTGCCCGCATCGGAGAACAGCATAATGTCGTGCTTGCCATCGGTAAGCTCGGCACCGATAAGGTAATCGCCCTCGTCGAGCCCAACCGCAATAATGCCGGCTTTGCGCGGGTTGGAGAAATCAGACAACGGTGTTTTCTTAACCGTACCGCGCGACGTGGCCATGAAGACAAAGTGATCTTCGCTGAACTCTTTTACAGACAGCACCACAGTAATTTTCTCGCCTTCCATAAGCGGGAACATGTTCACAATCGGTCGACCACGCGAGTTACGCGACCCTTGTGGCACTTCCCACACCTTCAGCCAATACACGCGGCCGTGATCGGAGAAGCACAAGAGGTAATCATGCGTGTTGGCGATGAAGAGTTGATCGACAAAGTCGTTCTCTTTCATGGTGGTGGCCTGCTTGCCGCGACCGCCCCGCTTCTGCGCCCGGTATTCAGACAACGGCTGGCTCTTGATATAACCCGACTGCGATAACGTCACCACCATATCCATGGGGGTGATCAGGTCTTCAGTATCCAGTTCGGTTGCGTTGTGCTCAATTTCCGAAAGACGGATGTCTTTTGTGCCGGTGGAGAACTCATTCTTAATGGCAGCGAGTTCGTCGGCAATAATGCTGGTAATACGCTCAGGACGCGCCAGGATATCGAGCAAATCAGTGATCGTATCCATGATGTCTTTGTACTCATTAACGATCTTGTCTTGCTCGAGGCCGGTAAGGCGCTGCAGGCGCATATTCAGAATTTCCTGCGCCTGTGTATCGCTTAAACGATACATGCCGTCGTCTTGCAAGCCGAAGCCTTCGGGCAACGATTCAGGCCGGTACGCTACCCGACCGCCTGGTGTCTCACCCGCATCGGCGCGCTGAAGCATTTCGCGCACCAGCGAGGAATCCCACGAACGTGACATGAGCTCCTGGCGCGCCACCGGCGGTGTCGGCGCCGCCTTGATAATGGCGATGAAGTCGTCGATATTAGCTAGCGCCACCGCCAAACCTTCCAGCACATGGCCGCGCTCGCGCGCCTTGCGCAGTTGGTAAACCGTGCGACGCGTCACCACTTCCCGACGATGCGACAGGAAGTACTCAACAATTTGCTTCAGGTTCAACAAGCGCGGCTGGCCGTCGACCAGCGCCACAAAGTTCATACCGAAGGTGTCCTGCAACTGCGTGTGCTTGTACAG
>Ga0207884_1001185_pt1 | contig 10790 bp, 11 predicted proteins | sample MalvirmetaMSP144_FD_184236 | JGI IMG/M metagenome (GOLD analysis project Ga0207884, IMG submission 184236) | Marine viral communities from the Deep Pacific Ocean - MSP-144 (SPAdes) | ecosystem: Environmental > Aquatic > Marine > Oceanic | place: Pacific Ocean | collected 2011-07-08 | reverse complement strand
GGGCCCGCCGGTCCTGGCCGGGGCCGAGCGGCGGCGGGCCAATCTGACCGCGGTCCAGGCCGAGGCCTGGCCGCAGGCCGAGCTGGTGGTCGCCTCCTACGTCCTGGCCGAGATCCCCCAGCCGGCGCAAGGCGGCCTGGTGGACCGGCTTTGGGCGGCCTGCGAGGGACTGCTCGTCCTGGTGGAGCCCGGCACGCCGGCCGGCTATCATCGCATCCTGGCCGCCCGCACCCAGCTGATCGAGGCCGGGGCGCGTCTGACCGGGCCCTGCCCCCACGCCCGGACCTGCCCGCTCGTCGCGCCCGACTGGTGCCACTTCGTCCAGCGCCTGCCGCGCTCGCGCGATCACCGCCTGGCCAAGGGCGCGGAGGTCCCGTTCGAGGACGAGAAGTTCATCTGGCTCGCCGCGGCCCGGCCGAGCGTCACGATCGCGCCCTTCGCCGCCCGGGTGCTCAGTCCCCCGCGGCAGGCCAAGCCCGGGATCGACCTGAAGCTCTGCGTCGAGACCGGCGCCCTGGAACACCGCTTCGTGCCGCGCCGCGACAAGCCGGCCTTCGCCAAGGCCAGGCGCCTGGACTGGGGCGACGCGCTGTAAGGCGACCTGTCCTTCGCGGCGCCGCATTTGCTGGCGTCAGGCGCCTGCGCCCTGCGTCGTCGCCGAAAATAGGCCTATCCGAGCGAACCCGGTTCATTTTGGGACTCGCGTCCAGGTAGCTTTGGTCCTATGGGGTGACAGCGACGGGGGCGGGCGCGTCAGGGAGCTGAGCGTGCTGAAGTTACGTCGCGTATTCGACACCGAACATCATCATTTTCTGGCGGGTTTCCAGGTCTTCCTGGTGGCGCTGCTGGCGGGCGGCCTGGCCATGGCCGCGCCCTATATCAGCCAGGATCGCCCCGAGCTGCGGGTGGCCAAGCTGACCTCGGGCCAGATGGACACCGTCGCCTTCGCCCGCCTGACGGGCGCCATGGACCCGGCCATGCTGAGCGTGGCCGACCGGTTCGCCCCGGCCCCCATCGCCCCGGCCTTCGCCCACATCAACCGCGCCACCGGCGTCATGGAGGGCCTGGACGGCGCCCCTGAGCCCGCCATCCTGCGCCTGCAGGACATGGACGAGGCCGAGGCGCGGCTGTGGAACGCGTCCAACCCGACCTCCACCCTGCCCAACCCGGCCGCCCGGCCCTTCCGCATATCCGGCGGCGCCTCGCACCAGGCCCGCGCCCTCGATTGCCTGGCGGCGGCCATCTATTACGAAGCCCGCTACGAGTCCGTGGACGGCCAGCGGGCCGTGGCCCAGGTGGTGCTGAACCGCGTGCGCCATCCGGCCTATCCGGCCTCGGTCTGCGGCGTGGTGTTCCAGGGCTCGGAGCGCACCACCGGCTGCCAGTTCACCTTCACCTGCGACGGGGCCCTGGCCCGGGCGCCCGACCCCGAGGGGTGGATGCGGGCGCGCCAGATCGCCGAGGCGGCCCTGTCGGGCCATGTGATGAAGGGCGTCGGCAACGCCACCCATTACCACGCCAGCTATGTGGCCCCCTATTGGAGCCCGAGCCTGATGAAGGTGGCCACGGTGGGCGCGCACATCTTCTATCGCTGGATGGGCGGCTGGGGCCTGCCCGGCGCCTTCGGCGGCGCCTATAGCGGCGATGAATCCGTCGGCTTCCGGGTCGCGGCCCTCAACCGCCTCTCTGGGCCCGGCGAGGTCCAGATGGTGGCCATGACCGAGGTCGTCGATCCCCTGGGCGCGACCCAGGTCGGCGGCGATGACGCCGGCCAGGGCGAAGGCGACCGGGACGTCCAGGTCGTCGAGGTGGCGACCATCGACCACGAGCTGGTGGCCGAACCCCAGGCCGTGGTGTCTCAGGCCGAAGGCCTGGTGCCCGCCGAGGACCTGGACTGGACCGGACGGGTCAAGCCCCGCGGCCCCTCCCGGCTGGCCATGCCCACCACCAGCTTCTAAGGCGCGCGCCGAGGAAGGCGCTCACGGCTCCAGGCCTCAGCCGGTGAGCCGCGGATTCTGCTCGGCGGTGAAGGCCGCCACATCTTCCAGCAGGCCGTCGGCCGCCATGCGCACCAGGTCGCCGCCCTTTTCCGGGGTGGCCTGGGCGGGGTCTGAGCCCATGCGGCCGTCGGGATAGCGGGCGCGGAAGTCCAGGGCCTCGCGGATCGGGCCCGATGGCGCGATCTTCGGCGAATAGTCCGCCGTCTTGATGGAGTCCGGATAGGCCCATTGGGTCACGGCGATCTCGGACGGGGTCGCATGGCCCCCGTGACCCACAGGGAACTGGCTCGTGGCCAGGCTCATCACGCCCTTCAGCTCCCACCAGTTCTTCAGCTTGCAGGAAAAACCGCGGGGCTTTCCGGCGAAGCTCGCCTCGGCGTAGAGCTCGGAGAAGGCCGCCTCGATGGTGGCCACATTTCCCCCGTGGCCGTTCAGGAAATAGATCTTCTCAAAGCCGTGGGCCGAGAGGGACCGGCACCAGTCGCCGATGGCGGCGATGAAGGTGGAGGGCCGCAGGGAAATCGTGCCCGGAAAGCCCAGATGATGCTGGGCCATGCCGATGTTGAAGGTCGGCGCCACCAGGATGTCGCCGCTCTTCTGCGCCTCATGGGCGATGATCTCGGGGCACAGCCAGTCGGTGCCCAGGAGACCCGTGGGGCCATGCTGCTCGTTGGAGCCGATGGGGACGACCACGGTCCGGGAGCGGTTCAGAAAACCCTCGACCTCGGCCCAGGTGGACATGTGCAGCAGCATGGCAGGGTCTCCGCGGTCGGCGCCAAAGAAGGTGTCAGGGGGGCGTCAGGGATTCGACATAGGCCTTCCCCGCGCCCGAGGTAAGGGCCGCCGCCGCCTCAGATGCCGGCATACCACTCGTAGCCGCGGTCTTCCCAGAATCCGCCCTGGCCGCCGGCGATCTGGGCGAAGCTCTCCACCGCCTCGATCCGCATCACATATTTGGCGTGCTTGTAGCCCAGCTGGCGCTCCACCCGCAGGCGCAGGGGCGCGCCGTGGGCCACCGGCAGGACCTGACCGTTCATCTCGTAGGCCAGGATGGTCTGTTCGTGGAAGGCGTCGACCAGGTCGATGCTCTCGTAATAGAGCCCCCGGTCGCCGGCCGCATTGGGGTCGAGCCGGTCGGCGCAATGAAAGACGATATAGCGGGCCTCTCGCTTCAGCCCCGCCTCGTCCAGCAGGGCCGAGAGCCTGGGCCCGGTCCACTGGCCGATGCAGCTCCACCCCTCGACGCAGTCGTGGCGGGTGATCTGGGTCCGGGCCGGCCGGGCGCGCAGGTCATCCAGGCTGAGCGCCAAGGGCCGCTCCACCAGGCCGTCGATCTGCAGCCGCCAGTCGGAAAAGCCGTTTTCGACCATCGCCTGATAGGCCGGCTCGCCGGGGCGGCGGGTGCCGTTGGCGCGGAAGTCTCGCGAAATGTCCTTGGCCTCGAACTCCCGGGCCAGGGCGCTCCGGCTCAGGATCAGGCGCTGGGCCGCCTGGGTCAGCCCCTCGGCCCTGGCGAGGCCAGCCTTGACCGCCGGGTTGCGGTTGAGCTGGTCGCAGCCGGCCAGGGTGAGGCCCAGCAGGCTGGCGCCCAGGCCCGAGAGCAGCCTGCGGCGGTGCGGATTGGGAGCGGTCATGACGGGTCTCCGTCCTGGGGCGTGGGGGCGGGACCAGGCCCTGGTCCAGCACCGCCGGTGATCATCGCCCGTATCTGGCCGATGGGGCCGGACGCCAGCACCATGGCCAGGTGGACGATCACGAAGGCGACGATCAGGGTGGCCGTGATGAAGTGGATGGTCCGGGCCGACTGACGGCCGCCGAAGATCTCGAAGGTCCAGGGCCAGGCGGCGTTGACGCCGGGCGACATCCCCAGGCCCGATAGCACCATCAGCGGCAGGAGCACGAAGATCACCGCCAGATAGGCCAGCTTCTGCAGGCTGTTATAGCGGTGCGCCTCGGCGCCCTTGGGAAAGCGCAGGCGGGCGTGCTCGACGATCTCGGCCCACAGGTGGCGCGGCGAAAGCTCGGTCCGCGCAGGCGCCAGATCCCGCCGGAAATGCCCTGAGGCCAGGCCCCAGGCCAGATAGATCACCCCATTGGCCGCCAGCACCCAGGCGAAGAAGAAGTGCCACCGCCGGCCATCGGCCAAGGAGCGATAGCTGGGCAGGGTGGCCCAGGCCGGGAAGCCCCGGCGCTGGCCATCCGACAGACCAAACAGGCCGGTGGTCTCCAGCTTGATCGGGCCGACCTTTGTGAAGCCGGCCAGCCGGTCGCCCAGCGGCTCGGCGGTCATCGCCGCCCAGGGCTCGGCGAAGGTCGAGGTATGGCCCCAATAGAGGGCCGGGTGGGCGTTGAAGATCTGCAGTCCGCTGCCCAGCAGGACGAAGAGGGCCACCACATTGATCCAGTGGGTCAGCCGCACGGGCAGGCTGTGACGGCGGCGGCGGCGATCGGGGGCCGCAGCGTCAGGTGTCGTCTCGTCCATGAACTTCGGTCCTGATCCGCCCCCCGGCAGACTAGCGCTCGACGACAGGCTGGAACAGGCCCGCCGCCCTGCGCGCTCTGCCTTCATACGCAAACCAAGGAGGCTCAGATGTCTGGACCCGATACGAAACATCGCACCCCGGTGGAAAACCCGCCGCCGGAAGCGCCCGTCCGCAGCCAGGAGGAGCAGATCGAACGCACCGGTCGCGGCCCTGAGGTGACCGGCGAAACCGAAGAGGCGCCCGAAACCCCCGGCGAAAGCGACGGCAAGGCCTGAAGACCGGCCAAGGGGGCGCGCCGAGCGTTGCCGCCAGCGCGCGGGCGCCCCTAAGGTCTGCGCCGCCCTTACGGGCGGAGCGACGGGGGAGGCGGCATGGCCTGGAACGGCGGAACCGAAATCTGGGTGGGCGGGGTCAACACCTGGGAATGCGACGAGATGGGCCATCTCAACGTGCGCCATTGGGTGGCCAAGTCCATGGAGGCCCTGGCCGGCCTGGCCGCAGCTCTGGGCATGCCCGACGCCTTTTCACCCCTGGCCCAGTCCACCCTGGTGGTGCGCGAACAGCACATCCGCTTCCTGCGCGAAGCCAAGCCCGGCGCGGCCCTGACCGCCCGCGGCGGCGTGGCGGCCATGGGCGAGGATGAGGCCCGGCTGCTGATCGTCATGCTGCATCCCGACGGAACGCCGGCCGCCACCTTCCAGACCGTGGTGCGCCACGTCACCGCCGACGGCGCGAGGGCGTTTCCCTGGCCGCGCAGGATCATGGAGGCCGCCCAGGCCCTGCAGGTGGACATCCCCGACTTCGCCGCCCCCCGCTCGATCACCCTGGGGCCCATCGGCGAAAGCCAGGGCAGCCTAGACAAGGCCGACGCCATGGGCCTCAAGCGCATCGGGCTGGGCGTCATCGGCGCGCCGGACTGCGACGGCTTTGGCCGCATGCGCACCGAAATCCTGATGGGCAAGATTTCCGATGGCATCCTGCACCTGCTGGGTTCCGACCGGGGCCTGGCCGAGCCGGCGGTCGAGGGCGGGCCTGCGCCGCGCATCGGCGGGGCCGCGCTGGAATACCGCCTGGTGCATTTCGCCTGGCCGAAGATCGGCGACCGCTTCGAGCTGCGCTCGGCCACCGCCCATGTGGAGGAGCGCTTCCGACTGCTGCGCCACTGGATGATCGACCCGCTCAGCGGCCGGCCCTGGGCGAGCGCAGAGAATGTCGCCGTCGGCTTCGATCTCGACGCCCGCAAGGTGGTGCGCCTGGCGCCGGCCACGGTTGCGGCCCTGCAGTCTACGGCCCGCCCGGAGATGGCTCTTTAGGCGGCGATCTCGGCAACCGCCTGAGCCAGGGCTTGGCGAACCAGGTCCGGGCGTTCCATGGGCAGGAAGTGGCTGGTCCCGGCCACGGTCTCAATCCGGTAGCGGCCGGTGGCGCTCAGCGTCTCGATGTGGTCGTCGATCCGGCAGGTGGATCCATGCTCGGCCCTGAAGATCCGCACCGGGCAGGGACAGGCCAGCGCCGCGGCCCAGGCCTGGCCGTCATAGACCGAGAAGTTCGAGGCCTCCCAGGCCGGCGCGCAGGCCAGCTCCACGCGGCCATCCTCCAGATCGTGGAAACCAGCGGCCACATAGTCGGCCAGCTGCTCGTCCGACCAGGTCTTGAAGGCGCCCCGGCCCTGATAGGCGGCGAAGGCGGCCTCGCGGCTGTCGAACACCGGCCGCCGGCGCAGGGCGCCCTGGACCATGGGCGACTGGGCGATGTCGGGGGGCGCCAGCTCGGTGCGGATGGGGCTGAGCACCGGATCGAACAGCACCAGCCGGGCGATGGCCCCAGGCGCCTGGGCGGCCGCCATCAGGCTGGTGGTCGCCCCCATGGAATGCCCCGCCACCACCACCGGGCCGGTCGTCACATGGGGCAGCAGGGCCAGCAGGTCGTCGCGATAGTCCGCCCAGCCCGGCCGGTTCTCCACCACGGTGGGCAGGCGGGTCGCCCCATGGCCGCGCAGGTCGATGGCCAGGATCCGGAGCCGATCGGCCAGCGGGCCAAGGATGGTCCGATAGGTCCGGGCGTTGAAGCCGTTGGCGTGGCAGAAGACGATGTCAAAGGGCTGGTCGGCCGGTCCGTACTCCAGGGCCGCCATCTCCCCGCCCCGGCTGGGCAGGGGAAACCGGCGAACCCGCGGCGTCACATCGACCATGCCATCCATCGGCGAGTCCTCAATCCAAAGCGATTCATGGCGCCGTGAAGCTGGGTCAGGACGCGAAGCCTCCATATATCCCGACTCAACCCTGACCCAAGGAGAGGTTCGCCATGGCCATCGCCACCATCGGCTATGAGGGCAAGACCCAGGCCCAGATGATCGACGAGTTGAAGGCCGCCGGGGTCGAGCTGGTGGTCGATGTCCGCGCCGTCGCCGCGTCGCGCCGGCCGGGCTTCTCCAAGACCATACTGGGCTCAAGCCTGGAGGCCGAAGGCATCGGCTATGAGCACCTGCGCTCCCTGGGCACCCCCAAGGCCGGCCGAGACGCCGCGCGCTCGGGCCGCATCGCCGAGATGCGCGCCATCTTCGAGGCCCACCTGGCCGAACCCCAGGCCGTGACCCAGCTGGCCCGCGCCCAGGAGCTGGCCGGGCGGAAGAAGGTCGCCCTGCTCTGTTTCGAGGCCCGGGCCTGCGACTGTCACCGGGCGATCGTGGCTGAGCGGCTCTGCGAGGCCCTGGATCAGCCGGTGGAAGACCTCTGAGGGCTTGGCCTTCCCTGCGTCAGGGGGCGATGATGGGGCAAAGATCCAAACCGAAGCCGAGGGATACGCCATGACCGCCGCCCATTCGAACGACGCCGCCGCCATCCCGGCGCTGGGCCCCTGGACCTGTTTCGATGTGGAGATCGAGGCGGGCGTGGCGCACATCAAGCTTAAGCGGCCCGAGGCCTATAACAGCATGATCCGGGATTTCTGGAACGAGCTGCCGGTGATCGTCCGCGACATCAACGACAATGTCCGGGCCCGCTGCATCGTCATCTCGTCCACCGGCAAGCACTTCTCCGCCGGCATGGATCTGGCCGTGTTCGGCGGCGGCGGGACTTCGAACGCCGATGGCGGCGCCGCGCCCGATCGCTTCATCGCCGCCGAGGGCCAGCGCCACCATATTCGCTGGCTGCAGGACTGCTTCAGCTGTCTCGACGAGGCCCGCATGCCCGTCCTGGTGGCCATCCAGGGGGGCTGCATCGGCGGGGCCATGGACATGACCAGCGCCTGCGACATCCGCTACGCCACCGAGGACGCCTTCTTCTGCGTGCAGGAGATCAATATAGGCATGACCGCCGACGTCGGCACCTTCCCGCGGCTGTGCAAGCTGATCCCCGAGGGCTGGGTGCGCGAGCTGGCCTATACCGGGCGGCGGCTATCGGCCCAGCGGGCCAAGGAGATCGGCCTGGTCAATGAGGTCTTCCCGAGCCACGAGGCCCTGCTGGACCACGTGATGGCCACCGCCCGCGAGATCGCCGAGAAATCGCCCCTGGCGGTGACCGGGTCCAAGGTGATGATCAACTATGCCCGGGACCACACCATCGCCGATGGGCTGGACTATATCGCCGTCTGGCAGACCGGCATGTTCGCCGGCTCGCATATGGGCGAGGCCTTCAAGGCCAAGGCCGAAAAGCGCCCGGCCGACTTCCCCGACCTGCGTCCCCTGCGCCATGAGATGTAGGACGATCTAGAGGATCAGTTCGGCGCCGCGCAGGTCGGCGCCGGACAGCTTCGCCCCCTGCAGGTCCGCCTCGAGGAATCGCGCGCGCCGGGCCTGGGCGCCGGTGAGGTCGGCATAGCGCAGGACCGCCCGGTTCAGATCGGTGCGCAGCAGACGGCCCGCGCCGATCTCCAACGGTCCCAGGCGGGCGTCGCGCAGGTCGGCGCGGATCAGATTGGCGCCGGTCAGCCGGGCCCCGCGCAGATCGGCGCCCCGGAGCCTGGCCTTGCGCAGATCACAACCCGACAGGTCGGCGCCCTGCAGCTGGACGCCCTCCATGTCCATGTCGAAGAAGATCGAGCCGGCGGCCGACAGCCCGCTCAGCCGGCGGCGGCGCAGGGTTCGCAGGCCGCGGAAATCCACCTCCGCCGCCGCCGCCGCCTCGCCGCGGGCGCCGTCGCTGTCGCAAAAGGCCTCATGCTCGGCCACCAGCTCATGGAGCGGCACGTCGTCCACATAGAAGATCGGCGCCGGCGCCCGCAGCACGCCGCTGAGATCCACCCGGTCCAGCCCGGCCAAGGCCAGGTTGACGCCGGCCACCACCGCCCCGCGTAGGGACGCGCCGGTGAGGTCGGCGCCGTCGATCTGGGCGCCGGTCAGGTCGGCCCCGTCCAGGCGAGCGCCGGCCATGCGCGCCCCCACCAGGATCGCCCCATCGAGGCTGGCGTCGGTGCAGTCGACGGCGGTCAGCACGTTGCGCAGATTGGCCCCGGCCACCACGGCGTATTCCAGGTTTCCCGGCCGTTCGCCGGGCGTGATCATGCGGAAGCCGTCCTGGCGGTCCTGCATGGCGATCCGCCCCTCGCGCAGGTCGCATTCGGCCAGGTCGGCGCCGGAGAGATTGGCGCCGCGCAGGCTGGAACCCCGGAGGTCGGCCCGGGCCAGCTTGGCGCCGCGCAGGTCGGCGTCGCGCAGGTCCGCCCCGAACAGGTTGGCGCGGCTGAGCTCGGCGCCAGCCAGGATCGCGCCGCTGAGGCAGGCGCCGGCCAGGTCGGCCTCGGTCAGCAGGGCGCCTTCTAGGTTCCAGTCGGAGAGATCGGCGCGGATCAGGCTCGCCCGGCGTCCGCCCGCGAGCCCACGCACATAGCGGGCGTGCGCCTCCAGGGCGTCGCCGATGTCGTCCGCGGTGTGGCGGAGCAGGTGGGAAGGGGCGGCTTGGGCGGACATGCTTGGCTTTCGGCTCAAGCGCCCAGACTGCTCCCCCGGCCTTTAAGGAAGGGTTCGCGCCGCGGCCTTTGGCCGCAGTGGCGATCGAATCCTATTCCGGGCTGTCGGTGGAGGCGCCGCCCTGGCCGGCGGCCTGCAGAAGGGCGGCGATCTTGTCGGTGGCGTCGGCGGCCTGGCTCAGCATGTGCAGCGGGCCCGAACCGGGACGAACCGCGGCGACCATCTGGTTGGCGGCCGACTGGGCCACGGTGACGGCCGTATTCTGGGCGGTGGTGAAGCCGGTCTTGGTCAGGGTCGCGGCGGTGGAGTCCTGATAGATGAAGCCGTGCACCGGGTAGGTGGTCGAGCCCAGGTCGCCGATGGAGTCGTACCAGACCTTGACCTGGCTCCAGTCGCCGGAGGGGGAGACATCGATGACGGTGACGTCGCGCTCGATCTGACCGCGGGTTCCGTTGATCCGCGACCAGTTGGCGTGATTGATCTGGATGACCCGCTCGGTGAGCACCTGGCTGACCACCGCCACATGGCCCAGGCGCATCTTGCCAGTGGGCTTGAAGCAGAGGACCGCGCCGGCCTGGGGGGTGTTTCCGGTGTCGTACTTGCCGGCGGCCTGTTTCCACCAGGTCCAGGCGTCGCCGAAGATCTGCACGCCCGAGATCATCCGGGCGAAGGGCACGCATTGCCAGTAGGTGTCGGCGAAGGCCGAGCTTGCGGGCGCCAGGGCCATGACCGCCGCAGCGGTGATGGAACCAAGGACGATGCGTGTCCGTTTGATCATGTTGGGCGTACTCCCCTGACGCGAACGCGGCCTATGGATAGTTTCGCCCCGCGGGAATGAAAAGAGGGTTTATGCGCCTGCGACAGTTGGCGCCCGCCCTTTCCACATCTCCGCCCACAGCTTCATGTGCGTCCGAGCCGGTTTCTCGATCAGGTGGTATGAGATCGCCGCCAGTGGAACCACGCCCGCCAGGAAGACACACCACAGCGGCCAGGGCAGTTGGCCGCCCTCAAGCTTGAGCAGGCTGGTCGCGCCGTTCACGAATACAATCTTCCACGGCACGCAGACCATGTAGATCGAGTAGCTGATCTCACCCAGATAGATCAGCGGGCGGGCGCTGAGCACGGCGGAGCCGGCCTGAGCCATGCGGGCCAGGTAGAAGATCAGCCCGCCGGTGGCCAGGACGATAATCGTGTCGGACAGGGCGGTGGCGGCTGCAATCAGGGCGACGGCGCCTGAAATTGCGGCGCCGGCCATGGCGCTGTTGCGGCCAGGTCCCGCCCGCTCCCGCCAGAGGCTGTGCAGCGCGCAGCCCAGGGCGAAGCAGGGCACGATCCGCAGGGCGCCCCAGCGGATGGTCGCCAGGGTGAGCGGATGGCCGGCCCACGCCTCGAAGCCGGCAT
>Ga0207884_1001184_pt1 | contig 10808 bp, 6 predicted proteins | sample MalvirmetaMSP144_FD_184236 | JGI IMG/M metagenome (GOLD analysis project Ga0207884, IMG submission 184236) | Marine viral communities from the Deep Pacific Ocean - MSP-144 (SPAdes) | ecosystem: Environmental > Aquatic > Marine > Oceanic | place: Pacific Ocean | collected 2011-07-08 | reverse complement strand
GCGGCCAAGTCCCGAACCGCCGCGTCTGTCTGACCGCCGTCGGCCACGTCGAGCAAGACCACCTCAACGGCTGCGCCCGCGGCCCGGAGACGGTCCACCCGGGCGAGGACGGTGTTGCCGGGTGGGCTGCGGCCGAGAAGCAGCAGCGTGGCGCCGGCTGCATGCGCGGCGATGTCTTCCGCAAGCCGCAGACCGAGACCGCCCAGGCCGCCTGTGATCAGATAGACGCCAGCCGCGCGCCACGGGCGTTCCGCGGCCGAAGCGGTCAGAAGCTGATGCTCCAAGACCTCTCGCCCACCAGCGCGCAGCCGGACCTCGCCGCTGAAGCCGGAGAGGGCCTCGGCGTCCAGCGCGTCGGCGATCGCCGCAGGTTCGGCGGGTGCCGCCGGCAGCACCAACTGGGTGGTCAGCAGGGTGTTCTCCTGCCGCGCCGAGCGCATCAGGCCCGAAAGGCCCTCAAGCCCATATCCGGCGGCGGAGGGATGGACCACGACTTGGACGGTGACGGGCGTACGCGGTCGCGCCCGGTCTGCGAACTCAAGCAGCACCGCCTTGATCGCTTCGAAGACGGCAGCAGCGGCGCGGCCAAAGGCTTCGGCGGGCGCGCCTTTGATGGCCACGGTCGTGAGCTTCGAAACCCCGGGGCGACCCTCGACGGCGACACTGTCGCCCAACGCGTCGGGCGCGGCGCAGTAGATGACGTGGCGATCGGTCTCCCCGGCCCCGGACGGTGTCTCGGCGGGCGTCCAGACCGGCGTCAGCAGGCGCGTGTGGCACGCGTCGGCCGGCTCCCCCGGGAGGGTCTTGGCCAGCGCCCGCGAGGTGAGGCCCCGCAGACGCGCGCAGACGCGGCCCTCGTCATCGGCCAGATCGATATCGGTGCGGACCACCCTGTCCTTGGCGCCCGCGCCGTCCGCATAGCGGACCCAGGCCCACATGGTGGCGGGGCACGGGCCGAAGACGTCCAGGGCTTCGAGCGCGAACGGTAGGGGCGGCCCGGCGCTGCCCGTCTCCTCGTGGGGATCGAGCAGGCCCACCGCCGTCTGCAGCGCCGAGTCGAGCAGGCTCGGATGGAGATGGAACCCTGCCGAGGGGGCGGCCTGGGGAAGGACAAGCCGTCCGAGGGCCACGCCGTCCCCGGCGAACAATGTCTCCACCCCCTGATGGGCGGGCCCCAAGCCGAAGCCGCCTTCCTGCAGGCGCGGGTAGAGATCGCTCCCGGACATCTGGCCGCGGGCGCAGACGGCGCGCAGCCCGGCAATGTCGAGCATCGGCGGTGAGGCCTCGACCTCGACCATCGCCTGTCCTTGGCAGTAGCAGACGGTCGTCCCTTCTTCGGCCTCGCTGTAGACCTCGAAGTCGATCCGGGCCGCGCCGGCGACCTCGTCGGCCGGCGCCAAGGCGACCTTCAGCTCGCGGTTCTGTGGCGAGAAGACAAACGGCCGAATCCACACAACGTTTTCGATGCGCAGCGGGCCGTTGCGTCCTGTGGAATGGGCGAGCGCCGCACGTACCATCTCGAGATAGGTGACCCCCGGAAGCACACGCGCGCCCTGGATACGGTGGTCGCGGAGGAAGAACTCCTCGCCGCTGAAGGTGGAAGCGTAGCGGTGCTCCTCCAGGTCGGAGACGTTGACGTGTAGCAGGGGGTGCAGCTTGCGGCCGCCGTGACCACCGGTGTTGGCCACGGCCGAATTGCCGCGACCGATCCAGTAGCGTTCGCCCTCAAAGGGATAGGTCGGCAGCGGAATCCGCCGGGGCCGGAGAAGCGCCGCGGAGTCATAGAGCTCCGACCAAGCCACGCTCGCCCCCGCCGCCCAGGCCGCAGCCAAGGCCGACTGGTCGGCCCGGGCGACAGCTTCGGTCACCTCGTCGCGCAGGGCGGCCGCCGTCTGCATCCGCGCCATTGCGCCGCTCGGCTGGGAGCCACGGAACAGGCCGTCGTCGGAGTCCCCCGCCAGGAAGCGGTCCAGCGCCACCACGACGTCCGTGAGCGTCTCCGCCACGAAGGCTAGCCGCTCTGACATGGCATCGCGTCCCACCTGGAGGGTATAGGCGACATCATCCAGGCCGGGCGGCTCTCCAGGTCCCGGTTCGGCCGCCAGCCGGTCGCGCAGCCGCCGGGCCACCGCCCGGAGGCGGTCTCCCGTTTTGGCGGAGAGCACGACAGCGCGCGGGCCGGGAGACGCCGGCGCAGGGTTGGGGAGCAGCGAGGGCCATGCGAGGGGACGGTACTCCTCAAGCACGACGTGAGCGTTGATGCCGGTCGCGCCGAAGGCGTTGATCGCCGCCCGCCGCGGCTGCCCCTCCTCCGTCGGCCAGTCTACCAGTTCGGTGGCCACGTAGAACGGGCTGTCGTCGAGGCGGATCGCAGGATTGATCCGCGAGAAGTTGAGGCTGGGCGCGATCTGCCGATGGCGAAAGGCCTGGAGAACCTTGATCACACCGGTGACCCCGGCTCCGAAGAACGCATGGCCGATGTTGGTCTTTACCGACGCCAGGGCGCAGTAGTTGCGACGGGGCGTGAACCGGCGGAAGGACTCGTTGAGAGCCTGGACCTCGATCGGATCGCCGAGCTTGGTCCCCGTCCCGTGCGCCTCCACCAGAGTGATGGTCCCGGGGTCGATCTCGAACCGCTCGTAGATCGAGGTCTGCAGGCGGACCTGCGACTTAGCGCTCGGCGCCGTCAATCCGTTGGTGCGGCCGTCCTGATTGGTGCCCCACCCTCGGACAAGCCCGTAGATGTGGTCCCCGTCCGCCTCCGCCCGCGCCAGCGGCTTGAGCACAAGGGCGGCGATCGCCTCCCCTAGCACTGTGCCGTCGGCGTCCTCCGAGAACGTGCGGCAGCGTCCCGTCGGCGAGTAGAGCAGCATCTGACTGGAGGTCACCAGGGCGTTCGGCGTGGCGTTGAGGCCGCCGCCGCCCACCACGGCGACGTCGCAGTTGCCGAGGGTCAGAGCGTCGCACGCATAGACGAGCGCCGTCAGGGTCGAGGAGCATGCCGTGTCCACGCTGAGCGCCGGGCCCACCAGGTTCAGGTGGTAGGCGAGGCGCGCCGGGACATAGGTGTCCGTAGAGGCGAGATAAGTCTCCTCATAGCGCTGGACGAGATTGGCGTAGTCGCCCTTGGCGCAGAAATAGAGGCCGCATCGCGCACCGTTCAGGCTGGCGCTCGCGTAACCGGCATCCTCGATGGCGCGCCAGGCCTCCTCGAGGAAGAGCCGCGCGCTGGGATCCATGATCTCGACCGTGTTAGGCGCGATCTCGAAGAACAGCGGATCGAAGCGGTCGATGTCCGGCAGGAACGCGCCGTGGCGCGAGTAGGTCTTCCCACGGGTCTGCGGCTTTGCCTCGTAGTAGTCGGCGATGTCCCAGCCACGGTCGCGTGGAGCTTCGGTGACGCTGTCACGACCGTCGCGGACGTTGCGCCAGAAGGCGTCGACATCCGGCGCATCCGGAAATCGTCCGGACATCCCGATGATCGCGATTGGCTCTAGCTTGACCTTGCTGGCCTTACGGTTGGGCGCTGCGCCGTGGTGCATGTCGGATCTCGTCGGGCTTCCAACCCGACACTAGTGGTCTGCCACCCGCCGGCGACGGCCGCTCCCATGCGTGGGGGCCGCGCGCCTTGCACGCCGCGCAATCCCGCAGGCCTGGAGGTCATGCGCGCGCCGGCCGTCGACCGGCCGCGGTCTGCGGCGCGCCCTTGCGCCGAGGGCGGCCCGACGGGGTCCGGCGCCCGCCCTGTACTTGCGTTTGGAAGACTCAGGCGATGGCCGCCAGGCGGTCCTTGAAGTTGACGGCCCGCAGGAAGGTCAGCCCCTCCTCTGCGATATCTTCGCCGACCATGCGCTCGCCTTCGCCGGCCAGCTCGTCCAGGTCAACGTAGAGATTGTAGAAGCCGCGCGTCCGATGGGTGATCAGGCCCGCGTTGAAGAGCGTTTTGACCAAGACACGGAAGATATTTGCCGAGTCCTTGAGGTCGTCACGCTTGTAGCGCTCGAGCGCTGTGCGCTCGAACTCTTGGACCACGCGCGCCGGGTCCATGCCGAAAGCGGCGTACAGGTCCCCCTGCTCGTGGGGCGCGACGAGGTTGAACAGCAGCGACTGGAAGCAGTGGGCGGCCCAGTACTCCACCACCGTGTGCTCATTGGGCGTGAGCTGCGGTACTGTCCGGTCCGCCCAGAGCTTGCCGAACTTGTGGTGGAAGGCCTCGTCGGTCATCACTAGTTGCATCAGCCGGCGACCCAAAGGATCGCGCATTTCCTGGTAGAGGGTGGCGAAAGCCCCCATGGCGAGGCCTTCTACGAGGATCTGCATGCCGACGATCTTCTTGTAGACCATCGGAGACTGGACGATCTCGACCAGCAGTTTGCGCAGAGTTGGGCTGCACGGCGTGGGCGTGCCCCATCGCACCTTGATGTAGCGTGCGAAGGCGGTCACGTGCCGCGCCTCTTCGCGGGTCTGGTTGGCGGCGTACTCCTGGGCCCCCTGATCTTTCAGCATATGGCAGAGCGAAGCCGAAAGGCTCAACGCCCCCTGCTCCCCATGCAGGATCGAAGACAGCATCCGGCGGGCGCTCTCGTTGACGAAGTGGACACGCTGGCGCGGATCGCGCAGGCTGTTGGAGACGTAGTCGGTGTGGAGCGCTCCGATGAGGCTCTCGGGGATGATCGCCTCCTGCTCCATATCGAACGGCGTGCTGAAGTCGATGTACCGGGCGTCGAGCGGATTCCAGAAATGGTCGTGGCTGGCGGCAATCATCCGGTCCAAGGCGCTCGACCGCGCGCCGTAGCGCTCGCAGTCTAGCATCGCATTGAAGTCGTCGGGCTGAACCGCCTCGTAGAGCGTGTCCTTGGTGATGTTGCCGTCGACCATCTTCCGCCCTCCGCCGCGATCCGCAGATTAGGCGGGGCTTTCCAGCCCCCCCAGAGCCTGGCGCGTGCGCGGCGGTCTAGCAACTGTCAGCACATGCACCAGAGGCGTTGGGTTTGAAGCTGCGCATCCCGCTACCCGCAGTTCTAGTCGGCGTCTGCGCAGCCCTGCAGTAGGAGGAAGGCGGGTTCGCCGTGCGGCGCCGCCAGGGGGAAGGCCGACCGCGAGGGAAGCGGCGAGGGTCAGCGCGGGCCTACAATCGCGAGGCTCCTCGCTCGCGTTGTCATTGCACGCTTCCCCTGCAAACCAGGCCTTCTGCGGCCTTCTGGTTTTTTTGGACATTCACCGGCCGATGCGAACCGCTTGGTGCTGACTTCTGGCCGGGGAGCAAAGCGTGAACCTGGAGAAAGGGCAGGGCCGAAGCTTCTTCGGCTGCAAGGCGGCATGGCAAAGACGTCTGCCGGTGGATCCGCAGCTCCCAGCCACCGCCTGACGCTTGGCGTGAGCAAGCTCGCGCCAGGTGGGTATACTTCAAGCGTCGATGGGGCGCTCTCGCCTTGGGATCCTGCTGGGCCACTTTGAGGCCAAGCTCAGAGCACTAGCCTCGCTCCCCAGATCAAGATCGCATGCAGCTCGTAGGCATTGCGGCACCACTGTCCACTGACGCGGTTCCGCTGCAGTTCAGAGGTTTACTCCTAGCAAGCGCAATTTCCAGATATTGCCGCCAGTCGGAGTTGGGCTGACGGCGCCAGCCCGCCATTACGCTGATATGACCCTCAACGTCCGGGTTCATGCTCTGGTCCCTCAGGGCGCTTTCCCAACCTGGCTGGCTGACCGTGGGCTCGTCGCTCTCGCTCTACGACCAGCCCGTCAGAGCCAAGCGTTACCAAGCACCCGGAGCGAAAGCCGCTTAAGCGAAGCAACTCTTGTTCGCCAATCTGCTTCACGACAATCTCGCTCGCGCGGGCGAGAAGGACGCCAGACGTGCCATCAGAGAACGTGCGGCATCCTTCGAACGTGAAGCCGCCCACATCTTGAGCCCCCCCTATCCGGTGACTAGGGGCATGCCGCTGCAGTGCAACTTTCCGATTTTGTTCTTCAACGTAGGCTGCAGCGCCGCCCAGTCCTGGGCGCACAGGCGCGACACGGCTCTGAGCCCGGTTCTTCCGGGCGAGTTCAAGCCTGCCGTCTGCGAACGTCACGTCGAACCCCGGGAGGGTCGATAGCTCCACGATGGCTGCCTTGAATGCAGCAGAGCCTTCTAGGATCAGAGGCTGGTTGGCAAAGCGTTGGGCCGCGAGGCTGAGCGCCAAGGCGGCCGATCCCGCGGTGTATGCATCCACCCGCACCACCTCGGCGCTATCGGTCACTCGCCCTCCATCTCGGACCTGATAGACGGCATCTCCATTCTTTCGAACGTCGGCTCGCAGGCGGTGATCGACGATGTGTCGCGCCTGTTGAGCATCCTTAGCGGTGACCAAATCGCCCTCGAGCCTCGCCTTCATCTTGGAGCGGCTCCTCAGGGCCTGCAGCGCCCCCTCCTCCCCCCGTTCGGCCTCGCGCTGCAGGAAGGCCTGCCAAGTCAGCAGGGGGTATTTGGCGCTAACCTCTTGGCTCTGTTGCTGGCGACGTGCTCGAGCCTGGGTCCAATCAGACGCTCGCTCGGTCCTAAGCGCGAGCCTGGCTAATCTGCGCTCCTCGGCGCGCAGGTGCACGTTCCCCCGTACTGCGGAGAGCCGCATGGCGTGATGATGCTTGAGGGCCTGACCATACCGCTGGTGAGCTGCGCTGATCGTATGATGCGAGTATTGACGGGCGCGCTTGGTCGCCTCGCGCTCCTCGTTGTAGCGCGCCCAAAGCGGCTGAACGTTTGGCGATTGTACAAGTAGCTCGCCGCGGTAGCGGCGCTTTTCGCGGCCGTCTCCACCAAGACCCGCGGCTGGCTCAAAGGGCCCCAACGCCTTGGTGAGCGAGCCAAAGCTGAACTCGCGGCCGAGGCTGCTCGCTTTTATGGCCGGCCCGGCCCCCTGCACTGCAATCACAAGGCCCGCGCCTCTTGGGCGAAGCTCCAACCCACAAGTGGCAAAAGCTTGGTGGAGCCCAGACCAGCTTTTCGCCTCCTGCAGGCCTCTCTGGAGATCATCGGCGCAAGTCTCAATCACCCACCGCTGAAGGCTTTCCCGTTCTGCAAAGGCTTCCATCTTGGCGGCTTTCCCCTGCACAGAAAGCTCAGCCGTCGGCCCATGATTGTCTCGGCGCAGGCCGTGCCGCAGTTCCAACTCGAAACATGCGGCCATCAGCTTCGGATGGTCGTAGTACGGCTCCACGAGCCGCAATGTGGCAGGGTGCACCTTGCTGATCGCCACGTGGACATGGAGATTGTCCGTGTCATCGTGCACGGCCGATATCCTTTGGTGGTCAGCCAGCCCAATGGCCTCACAGAGCCGATCTTCAATGTCGCGCAACTGAGCTGCTGTTGGGCGCTCGCCCTCGGGAAAGCTGAAGACCAGGTGGTAGCTCTTGTCCCCTTTAGCGCGGGTGTTGCGCGCCTGGGTGTGTTCGATCTCGTCGATCGAGAGCCTGAGGTCATCGCAGAGGCAGTTTGAGATACGCGTCCCGACCACCCGCTCACCTGCGCGGTCCGCGTCTGCGATGTATCCCACCAGGCAATCAAACGAGCGTGGATCACGCTTGCTGGCGAGATCAGTGACGTAGCATGCGAGCCGCTCGAAGCGATCACGGCCGGAAGTCCGCGCGATCCTATGGGCGATCAAATGGAAGCGTCCCTAGCGCGTGCGCCGCCTTCCGCTGCGCCTTGGTATCTGGCCCCCAGCTTTTGAGCGTGGCCTTGACCCTGGGCGACACCAACCGACGAGCTTCGTCTCTCGGAACCGAGATGTCATTCAGCAGCCACTCGTATTGGGTGAGGTGGTGGCGCACATAATTGTCCGCCACGATCCCGAAAGCGGCCCCCACAGTGAGAGGCCGCTCCCAATACCGTCCGACAATCCGGTCAAGCAGGGCGCCTGCGACTTCTGCCGGGCAGTTCGGATGAAACTGCGCCATGTGCGCCAGGACAGTCTCGCGACTATGCCGGGGAAGCTTCGGGTCCTTTGACAAGGAGGCGTCACCCTATCCGCGGGCGCGCCGAAGCGCATCAAAAGCATCGCCAGCTGCGCCAGCGGCCTGACCGGCCGAACGCGTCGCCTGGGTGAGTTCATCCAGCAGTCGCCCTACCTGCTCGCTCCAGACCCTGTCGTCCGGCCGCTCGCTCAGCCGCTGATTGAGCTGCTCTGTCATCTTTCGGAGGTCGCCGTAGCCTCTCACCAGAGTCAAAACCACCTCACGATCAAAGTGGCTTTCCGGCGCATAGTTCAGGCTCACCGATCGCATGTACTCCGATACGCTCATACCTGCCGCCTTCGCCGAGGCTTGAATCTGCATGCGTTCAGCAGGCGTTGCGTAGACCCGCAACGCCCGCTCGCGCTCGCGCCTCTCAAGGCCGCTAAGCGCTGTTCTCTGGGCCCGCTCAACCAATCCGCCGGTCCCGCTGCCAATCTAGGATCTGGGATTCACGCCACGCTATCCGCCCCCGCGAAATCCTCACCGCCGGCGGCGCTTCACCTTCCCGGATCAGTCTCCACCAGGTCGTCCGCCCCAGATTGCCGACCAAAGGCCGCACACTTTTCCACGAAAGCAGTTGTTCCGGTCTATCCATCTATCGCACCTATTTGAACGCCATGAGCGGCCGATAGGCAGAGCAAAACCCATTACGCGATGCAGTGGAAGAATAATCTATCCTTTCTGGTATATTTACTATGGCGCAGCGCAAAAACGAATATCGAACGTCACGAAACTTGTGAGATTTGTCTCACAACCTTTGGGGCCGTTTACATGTATTTGAGGCCATAAATGGAAGTTTATAACTGCCGCCTAGGACAATCCGCAGTCCGTATACGCGTCACCCGATGCCAACATCTCAGCTCGGCAAAACTTTTGCTAGATATATTCCAACAACCTGAGCCCACGCACAGGGTAAAAACTCTACGCTCCTTGTCAAGATTGCCCGCCCTCACCGCCAAAGCGACTGGTGCGGGGCGCCGTGATGGCGCGTGACATCACACGATAACTTTGCCCGCCGAAGTAACCCAGGGTTTAGCCCGCTCAGCTGCTCCATTGGCGCGTGGGCCAGTGGCTGCAGAGACCGGGCGGCTGACGCCCTCACTGCGGTGGCGGCTGTGCGTCTAAAACCGAATGAGGAGGGCGTTTCAGCGCCACATTGGTGCGCCTGCCGCGCGTTGAGCCCCGCGAATAAGCTCCGTGTTTAGGCCGAGTAGGCCTACAACACATATCCTGCCCCTCAATAACCGACGAAGAGCGCGAACAAGCGGATAAATGCTGTTCGGATCAGGGGTTCGCAAAGGACAGCATTTTTCTGAGGTTCAACTTGTTTCAGCAAGACCTAGGTAACCAAGTCCACTCATTTTGAGCTTTACGTCCTTCCCTCCCGAGTTTTTATGGCCCCACTGCTTGCCTCTGGATCGGCCATGAACAAACCTCGACGTAACGCAATAGCCAGAGCGGTCTTCTTCGCCCGTCGCGACCAAATCCGCACAGCTCTAGAAAGCGGCAGCTATCTCTCGGAGGTATGTCGGGCGATTTCCTACCCTGGAAGCTACAGCCAGTTTGCCAGATATGTGGCTCGATACATTGGGCCATCTCAACCTCAAGCAACTGAGCCGGCAAAGCCACCGCCTGTCTCTTCGTGGAGCCCTGCTCCGCGGGCCAGCTCGGCCGCTCCTCGACGTTCAGAGCGGCCAACTCGGCAGGTCAAATACGACCCCAACCAGCTTAATCGGGAAGATGTGATTTGAAATTGGAACGGATGAAAAACGCCCACTTCGTGCTGACCAGCAAGGGCGGCGTCGGCAAGTCATTGGTCGCCAGCTTGCTCACCCAGTGGCTTTTGGAGCGTGGAGGCCCGGTGGTGCCCTACGACAACGATCCAGCGACGGCTTCGTTGAAGGCCTACCGCGCCCTGCCTGTGCGGCAACTCCAACTGATCCGAAACCGCCGCGTCGATAAGACGGCCTATGACCAGATGGTCGAAGAGATGGTGACAACCGACGCAGACTTCGTCGTCGACAACGGCGCTTCCAACTTCCTGGAGCTGACGAGCTATATCGCCGAAAATCGCCTCTTCGACGTACTCTTGGAGAACGGCATCAAACCGATCGTCCACGCGCCGATCATGGGGGGTGGATCATTGCTCCTGTCAGCAGGCGCTCTCGGCGCGATGGCTGAGGGTCTCGGCGACGATATCGATCTCGTTGTCTGGCTCAACGAGCGAGAGGGCGAGATCGTCGCCGATGGCAAGTGCTGGACCGAGATGGCGACCTACCGAAGGTGGCATCATCGGTTCGCTGCCGAGATTACGATCCATGCGCTGGAGGCTGATACGTTCCTGATCGCGGTCCGTCGGATGCTCGAGCAAGCCCTGACGTTCCCCGAAGTCCGCAGCTCTCCTGCCTTCAACATCATGGAAAAGTCGCGAGTTCACCAGTTCAGAGAACGCATTTTCCAGCAACTTGACGACGTCTTGGGAGCCGATCGATGCGCCAACGCAGCCTGAAACTGTCACCTGCCCTGAACACGCTCGACCTCGACGCGCTCATTGGCGTGATGGCTCGCGACCATGGCCTAATTTTGAGCAAGTCCGACCCTGCAATGGCTATGCTTACAGGGTTCGACCAGGTGACTCGGGCTGTGTGCGCCCACCTCACATCAGAGATTGACGCCGCCCGGGTGATCTTCCCCCGAATTAGTGGACGGGGTTAGGCCGCTCTGCGCTCGGCGTCGGCTGGGCTGATGTAGCCCAGGGCTGAGTGCAGGCGACGGGGATTGTAGAAGCCCTCGATGTACTGGAACAGATC